>Ga0209517_10004302_pt1 | contig 18771 bp, 22 predicted proteins | sample PeaSoiMetSII2010_FD_187695 | JGI IMG/M metagenome (GOLD analysis project Ga0209517, IMG submission 187695) | Peat soil microbial communities from Weissenstadt, Germany - SII-2010 (SPAdes) (version 2) | ecosystem: Environmental > Terrestrial > Soil > Wetlands > Peat | place: Germany...
CCTGGTTGGTTAGCGGGTTGACGGCGACGCTATTGACGACACCGCCCGGGGCAACGGATGTAATCGCGTTGGTCGCCCCATCGATCACGTCGACGAGAGTACTCCCGCCTACAAAGATTTGGTTGGTCACAGGGTCTACGGTCAAGCAGATTGGGCGCGCCACGGTGAGTGCCGCCGTTACCGTATTGGTGGTTCCATCGATCACACTCACCGACTGGGATTGGGCATTGGCGACATAGATCTTGTTGCTGACCGGATTGACGGCAACCGCCGCGGGAAGACTGCCCACCGCGATGGTTGAGGTTCGATTGGTCTTTCCGTTGATCACGGTTACGGTACCGTCTCCCTGGTTCACAACATAGATCTGGTTGCTTTGTGGGTTGACGGCCACGGCAGAGGGGAACAAGCCGGTTGAAATGGTTGAGGTAGAAGTGCCGCTGATGACAGTAACGGTGTTACTGCCGGAATTGACGACATAGACTGTGCCGTTGTTGGGGTTGACCGCAACAGCGATCGGAGCTGCCCCTACTGCGATGGTCGATGCAGAATTGGCCGCATTGACCACCGTGACACTGTTGCTGCCGGAGTTGGCCACGTAGACATTGCCGTTCGTCGGGTTGGCTGCGAGAGCTACCGGAGCAGTTCCAACCGCGACGGTAGTGGTGGCATTGGTCGCGCCGGCGATCACGGTCAAAGTATTGTCGGCCTTGTTGGCCACGTAGATCCTATCGAGCACCGGGTTTACCGCGATGGCGGCGGGAGAGTTGCCGGAATTGAGAGAGGCGGTTACGGTTTGCGCCTGCGCGCATGGGATCAGCGGCAGCAGACAGAAGATTGCGAGGAGATGCTTGCGCAGTTCTCGCGCGAGAGTTTGGTAGGTGTACATCGGTCGCTCCTAGTTTGGTTTTGACGGAGACCTGCGCGTATTCTGCGAATCGGGCTAGATGTTGCCGGGAATTGCTTGCGAGATTTTCACGTCGGCCGTGAGATTCCCAATTCCTGCGAAAGTTACACTCCGGGTCCGAAGCGGCACCACGGTCTCAGAGCCTGCATTGGGGAAAACGAAAAAGAAAGACAGATCGTTGTAACCAAATCTCCACTTCTGAATCAGACATTCGACCCGCTCGAATCGCGCTCTCCCAGAATTCAGGACCTGTCTGGACAAAGCAGAGCTCCGCCACGTGCCTTTTCAGCCGGGAATACTCAGTTCTTAGGAGAATGAAATGTCGAAAATAGCTTTGCGAACAATGCTGTTTGCAGCAGTTGCCTTGTTGCCCTCGGCGAGTTGGGCGGTAACGAACGCCGTCGTAGGGACCTGCGTTTCAGGAACACAATTCGCAACCATTCAGGAGGCGGTGGATGCCGCGTCAAATGCAAGCACGGTCAAGGTGTGTCCCGGAAGTTATCCTGAACAGGTCACGATCAACAAATCGCTGACCCTCAATGGCCTTGCGCTCGGAAGAAGCGCAGTGATTGTTCCTCCCGCCGGGGGATTCGCCCTCAACGGCTCAGGTGGCGGTTTTCCGTTTGCCGGGCAAATTATTATTCAGAACGCGACGGTGAACATTAACAATGTCGGCGTCGACGCCAACAGTGTTGGACAAAGCTGCCTGGAAGTTGGCCGATGGGTTGGCATCGCTTATCAATCGGCGAGCGGATCGGTTAAGAATCTAGCCATCCGCAACGGACCGACTTGCGCCGATTCGACCGCGATCCTCGGAGAGAACACAAATAATCTCAAGATCACAAACAACAGTATTCACGACTGTGCGGACTGCATCGATCTAACCGGAGCGGTGAACAGCACGATAAGTTCCAATGCGATCATCCAAGGCGAGGTTGCCTATCTCGGCGTCAACCTTAAGAATTCGCCTGGGCCCACGACAATCTCCGGCAACACCATCAGCAAAATTGAAACCGGGATCTACGCGATCAACAGCGGAAGTGTCTCCGTGACAGGCAACATCATCACCACGAATCCGTTCGCGATCGGCATCCAGCTAGTTGGGGCCAGCAATCACGCGGTGCAGAACAACCGGATCAGCAACGCCTACCAGGCTATTGCGATCGACGACACCGGTGCGACAGGCACCAACCTCGTCACGCAGAACACGATTAACGACGCGGTTTGCGGTATATCGGTTGGGCCCAATTCGATCGACACGGTTTCCCCGAACACGTTCTATGTCGTGGACGGGTGGTATTGTCCCTAGTTGAGCGATCCACTCGGCCGTTCGTGGCACGAACGGCCGAGTATCGACGGTGCGGTTGAATTTGTGCTGGGCTCGTCCGGCGCCAACGGAATTGCATACACCGGACTCAGCGCACTCCGTTGGCCAGCCGCGCACTTGCCGGTCTTCTTCGCAACAGAAGCATGGCCGAGGCGCCAATCAACGGGCCCGGGACCAGCACGAGAAACGTCCACCGCCAGGAGCCCAGGAAGCTGGCCATCCGAGGTATGAGTCCAATGGCCACTACGGTGAGCGCAAACCCCAGACCAAGTTGAACGGAAAGCGCGGTTCCGACAAAGCGCTGGTCGGCGAGTTCCGTAACCATGGCAGAAAACTGCGCAGAATCACCGATCACGGACATGCCCCAGATCACCAGGATCGTGATGAATAGCCATGACGGCCCCGCAAAGGCAAAACCAATCGCAATCGCGCAGCTTCCGGAAACGATCATCATTCCAGCGGTCGTCAAGGTTCGTCCGACGCGATCGGACAGAATCCCTCCGATCAGGCACCCCAATGCCCCCGTCCCGATCGCAACAAAGGTGAGGCGAGACGCGCGGGCGACCACTAACGTGTGCTGTGCTGCAAGAGCCTCGTTCACGTATACAAGAAGCCACGCCCACATGGCATAGAGTTCCCACATGTGCCCGAAATAACCGAGATTGGCGAGAAGGAGGTTTCGATCGCGGAAGACAGCTCCGGCTTGTTGTGGATTGAAGACAGCGCGCCCGAAAGGATAAGGGCCCTCGCGGGCGAAAAACCAAAACAGGATTGCGCCCACTAGAGTTGTAGCCGTGGATGTTCTGACGACAAATCGCCAATCCACCGCTGTCGAGATGCTGCGAAACAGGTGAGGCATGGACGACCCGACGGTCAGCGCACCGATGACCATCCCGAGGGCAAGACCTCGATCTCGATTGAACCAAGTGGATGTCAGTTTGAGTGCGGGTGGATAAACGCCGGCCAATGCAAATCCCGTCACCACTCGGGCCACAACTACGCCAACTGGGCCATGTTGCACCAGTAGGGACGCATTCGCTGCTGCCGCCACGATCGCGGACAGCGCCATCAGGGTTTTGAGGCGAACTATGTCGGGAAGATTGACGAGGCTTGCCGCCAAGGCACCGCACACAAAGCCGACCTGCACGCCGATCGTCAGACAAGAGAGGACGTACGGTGATAGGTTCCATTCGCGTTTCAGTTCAGGCGTGATCGATGTCGCCGAAAACCAAGTGGTCAGAGAAAGGACAATCGCGATCGACAGTAACACAAGGACCCGCCAGCGCGATTCGTCAACAACCCGCTGCAGCGAACCCGACGTAGGAGCAGACAACGTGGTATGCATAGCGCCTTCAGGACCTCTTCAGCGGAACTGCCTAGGACCGTGTCCATCGGACCCGGCAGATCTTCCGTTGCCAAGGCATTCAGGATGCCAGAAGTAACGCCGCCCTGCACGACGCTGTTTGCGCTTAGCCGCCTTTCCTTCTCGATGGTGCATCGCCGAGGCTCGCACTTGGCTTGCTGGATTCTGTTGCCACCTGTACCTCGACGAACCGCAAGGAGGCTGAATTCATGCAATAGCGCAGACCTGTGGGTTCTGGGCCATCGTCGAAAACATGTCCCAAATGAGCATCGCACTCGGTGCATGAGACCGCTTTTCTGGCCATACCGAAGCTTGCATCTCGCATAGTCCGGACGTTCTCAGGAGCGATCGGCGCCCAGTAGCTCGGCCAACCCGTTCCGGAATCGAACTTCGTGTCCGACGTGAACAATGCATTGTCACAGCAAACACAGCGGTAGAGACCCTTCTCGTGGAGATTCCAGTACTCTCCGGAATAGGCCAGCTCAGTGTCAGCCTGACGAGTGATTGCGAAAACGCCCCGGGACAACTGCTTGCGCCATTCGTCTTCCGTCTTGACCACTTTCCGTACATGGGCCGTCTTCAGTCGCTCTCCCGAATCGGAGAATTCAACAATCGTAACTTCCTCGGATGCTCCCTTTGCCGTCTTTGCTTGCACGAGGCTTGGCCTTCGCAGCGACCACAAAATCGCAGCCGCAAGCGCCGAGGCCGAGGTCACGAGGAACGCCCGTCGCCGGACCACCGATCCTTCGTTTGTTCCAAGATCAGAATCGAACATCGCAGCTTTCTCCTAAGCTTCTACTTGCTCGCGTAGAGGTCCGGAAACTGTTCGCGAAGATGCGCTACTTTCGGCGCATCGTTGTACACGATGTATGGGTTGTTCGGATGAAGGGCGGCATAGTCCTGGTGGTAGGCCTCGGCGGGATAAAAGGCCTTCAACGGAACTACCTGGGTCACGATGGGGCGTTCAAAGACCTTGGCTTTTTCGAGTTGCGCGATATACGCCTCGGCGATCCGCTTCTGGTCGTCGGTTCCATAGAAAATCGACGACCGATACTGGGTGCCCTCGTCCGGACCCTGGCGGTTCAACTGCGTGGGGTCGTGGGCCACCGAGAAGAAGACGCGAAGCAGCTGGCCGTACGTGATTTTGGATGGGTCGTAGACGATCTTCACCGACTCCGCGTGACCGGTTTCGCCGGTGCTGACCAGTTCGTATTCCGCGGTCTTGGCTAGCCCCCCGGAGTATCCCGACGTTGCGCTGATCACGCCCTTCGTGTGCTGGAACACGGCTTGAATTCCCCAGAAGCAGCCACCAGCGACGACTACGGTTTGCTCGCCGTGGGTCGCCGCCATCGGCGCGTCCACAGCCGGGCTTGGGATAGTGCTGTTCGCCCGGTCACCAGCACTGCAGGCGGTTACCCCGGCGAATGTAAGCACCAAGATCATTGCGGAGAAGCGTGAGAGGAAGCTAGACATAACAAACCCCTTCGTGGCCCCTGGCAAGCTAAATTCCGAGGGCCAGTTTGGTTAGAGTCCGCTGAGAGGCAAAAGTTACAGGCGTTCGACCCATACGCGGCCGAGTACTTGGAACTGTCTCGATGCTGGAGAGTGCGGAGTAAAAGCAAACATCAAGCATGGTCCGCCCGCGCCCTCAATGGAAGCTCGGCTTTCCAATTCTGCGGAAGTGCGCTTACGTTCATCGCGCGGTGAAGGAGATCCGGATCGTGTGCTTGGCGAAGGTAGAGGCGCACGATGTCCACGACGGTGACTCGATGGGGATCTCGGCTCAGAATCTCAACCTTCGATCCCGCTTGGACTTCCCCTTCCTCGATAACGGACAAGTAGAAACCGCTTCGCTGACTCGTCAAGAAGCGTTTGATCATGTCGTCGCGCTCAAATCGCAGAGCCAACTTGTAACAGGGCATTCGGGGTTGGGTAACCGTCAGAACAGCGGACCCGACTCTCAAACGATCACCGATGAAGAGCCCGTCTTCTGCCAGCCCTTCGGTCGTGAGGTTCTCACCGAACTCCCCCCACGAGAACGGCATCTCGGGTAGCTCTTTCCGCCAGTGCGCGTAGTGCTCGGCAGGATAGGCGTACACGGCCTTCGCGGCTCCGCCGTGTACAGTGAGGTCTGCCTGTCGGTCGCCGGCGAGATTCAGTTTCCTTATCTTCACGGGCCCATCTACGGGTTCCTTGAAGATTCCCGTCTGGACCGTCATACCGTTCCAGACGACCTCACGTGGCAGGCCCACATTTACGGAAATGACTTTCACGTTGTTCTCCCTCAAGTAATGCTAATAAGGCGCGGGCCGCGTCAGCCCGCGGCCCTGCTTTGAGTGTGGTTGGCCCATGGGTCTGAGTTCGTGATCCTCACGCGGCGTTGGCCTGCGTTGTTAGCTTGCGATCAAGGAACTCCCGAATGTCGTCGGCAATCTCCTGATGGTGCGTTTCCAACGCGAAGTGGCCGGTGTCGTAGAAATGCACCTCGGCGTTCGCGTTGTCGCGCTTGAACGCTTCGGCCCCGGGCGGCAGAAAGAACAGGTCGTTCTTACCCCAGACCGCCAGCAGTAGCGGCTGTTTTGTACGGAAGTACTCCTGGAACTTCGGATAGAGGGCGACGTTGCTGGCATAGTCCAGGAACAGATCGAGTTGGATCTCGTCATTGCCGGGACGGGCGAGCAGCGCAGAGTCAAGCTGGTAAGTTTCCGGCGCCACCAGCGTCTCGTCTTCGACGCCAAAGAGATATTGGGACTTCGTCGCTTCCGGAGTGAGGAAGTCGCGTAACGCAGCACGATTCTCGGGTGTTGGTTCCTTCCAGTATTTCTGGATCGGGTTCCAGCCCTGGCTCAGGCCTTCTTCATAGGCGTTGCCGTTCTGGGAGATGATTGCCGTGACCCGTTCCGGATGCGCTAGAGCGAGGCGGAGCCCGACGGGTGCGCCATAATCAAAAACGTAAATCCCATAGCGTTCGAGTGCGATCGTCTGGGTGAACTGGTCGATCACGTTGGCCAGTTGCTCGAACGTATAACGAAAGCGCTTGCGGTCGGGCGCATCCGAGAAGCCGAATCCCGGCAAATCGGGCGCGATCACATGGTAGCGGTCGGCCAAGGCCGGAATGAGGTTGCGGAACATGTGCGACGAAGTCGGAAAGCCATGCAACAAGAGAATGGTTGGGGCAGTTTTCGGGCCGGCTTCGCGATAAAAGATCTTTGAGCCGTCGACGATGGCATGTTGATACCTGGTCATAGTATGTCTCCTCAGAGAGTCGGTGCAGGCCACCTGATGCAGGTGCCGTCTCAGCAACGTTTTGCTCGTTCACACCATCAGATGTTCTAACCGATAAAAAGATACATTATCGGTGTTACAATCTACAGAGATGGAAAAAATGAGACAGCGCAGGCCAATTCCTGATTCCGACTGGAGGGATGGGTTCCTCTTCGTCGGCAACCATCTGGCCTTGGACTTCCTGAACACACGTCCGGTTCAGAACGGCGCGCCCACGGAGTTGCTCTCTGATTTCAGCGCGCTCTTGCGGTGGTTTCAGGCGGCTGGGCTCCTGAGCTCTCGTGAGACGGCGAACCTTCAGCGTGAGTTCGGAGAATCGGCTGCCGCACGGCGAACCCTGGACGCGGTGCGACAATTTCGAGAGAGACTGAGAAAAGAGGTTCTGGCCTGGGAAAATGGCGCGGATGTCCATCGCGCCACCACGGAGGAGCTGAATCGGCTCATGGCAGCGCATCCCATGCTCAGCAAGTTACAAGCAACCGGGAAGATCCCCTCGATGGAACTATGGTTCGAACGGCGCCAACCCGAAGACCTGTTTGCCCCTTTGGCACACAGCTCAGCGAAGCTGTTCGCAGAAGCGGATCGGAACCGTGTTCGCAAGTGTGGACAGTGCGTCCTGCACTTCTATGACACGAGCAAAAAGGGGACGCGGCACTGGTGCAGCATGCAGCTATGTGGAAACCGCCTCAAGGTCGCGGCCTACGCTGCTCGCCAACGACTCCATGCTCCCGAGCGGTAGAGCGCGAGAACGCCTCACCCAGGCTCCTGCACCTGTACCTGCATCTGACGGATGTGTCGCACCGGTTTGAAAAGTCCCCTCGCGAGCCTGGGTGCGCGCCGTCCGTCGAGGCTCGCTCGGAGTCCTGGTACATCAAGGTTTGACCTGGAAGACCACGCCGCAAGCAAGGCCGCCATTGTCACAACCGAAATCGCCACCTAGAGACGCCGTGCCGTACAGATTGCCCACGGCGTCCATGAGCAATCCGGCTTCTGGAAATCCACCGTCCTTCCCCCCTTTAAACCTATACAACGCCGTTTCCTGGCCCGCTGTATCCAGTTTGAAAACTGTACCGCACCCGAGGCGACTGCCCAACAACGTGCAGGAAGGGTCGCCTCCTAGCTGGGTGCTTCCGTAGAGGTTGCCGGCTGCGTCCAGGATCAACGGTGCATCGGGTCCGCTCCCATCCGCGCCCCCCATGAAGTTGTAAAGCACGGATATCACCCCCGTCGGGTCGACCTTGAATATGGTTCCATTCTCTGGAAAAGCCCCGCCCGCGTTGGCGGTGCCATATAGGTTTCCAGCTTGGTCTCGGATTAGCCCGCCAAAGGGAAAAATCCCCGCGGGGTCGCCGTCACGAAAAACGTGGAGTATTGTCTCTTTGCCCGTTGGAGTCACTCTAAATAGGATCCCGCAACCCGGCCCGACACAGTCGAAACTCCCTCCCTCGTATGTGTTGCCGTAAAGGTTGCCCTTCGAGTCTCGAGCCAAATTGCCGATGGGCTGTGCTCCGTCAAGGTCGCCCTCGAACGCATAGAGGACTCTCAATTTACCTGCCGCATTCAGCTCGAAGACAGTTCCGCAACCAAGACCGCCGCAGCGTGAGAGGTCGCCACCGTAAAGGGCGGTCCCATAAAGATTGCCTGCAGCGTCCCTGACCAGACCGCCGCGAGGACCGTGCCCGTCCGTGCCCACGAAGTTGTGGAGGACGGTCTCTTTGCCGGTCGTATCCAGCTTGAATATCGTTCCGCATCCAAAATTCCCGCAGTTGGAACCGCCACCGGTGCCACCATAACTCGTGGTGCCGTACAGGTTCCCAGCGCTGTCCTGGACGAGATCACCCTCGGGACCACCCCCCTGAGGGTATATGCCACAGCAACCGGGGAAAGTGAACCGGGTTTCCTTGCCCGTTTGATCGATTTTGAACACCGTCCCAGTGTTGGACCGCCCACCGCCTTCGTAAGTTGTGCCGTAAATGTTGCCGTCGGCTGCGAGAAGTAATCCAGCCTCGGGCTGGATTCCATCCTTCCCACCTGTGAAGCTATGAATCACTTTGTAGGTTTGTGCCTCACCTCGTGGGATTGCCGATACCATCGCAGCCAGCGATAAGGCCGAGACTAAGACCAAACTGATGTTAGCGCGCTTCACCGAGCTACGACCCAACTTCCGCTTCATCGCAGTTATCCTCTCAAGATTGTCTTCCGTTTAGACCGAAGGTTGAGCAACACTCAAGCGTTAGGAGTAGTGTGCGGGTCGCGGTTGAATTCCGCAACCCGCGCGCGCGCGAGTCAGATGGCCGCGATTCCATTGAGACCGGCGACAGCCGAGAGTCCGCCCACATCACCGAGGCTCGTTAGACTACCGTCCTGATTGATCCCGAAGATGTTGACGGTGCCCGTTCCAGAATTCAGGGTGTAGAGGAATTTGCCATCTCCACTGATGGCGATGTCAAGGTTGACACTGCCAGATGGAAGTGTCGCCACGACAGTTCCAGACAGTGCAGTTAGGGCCCCATTGGCAGCAATGGAGAATCCTGAAATCGTCGAGGTGCCGGAGTTCGACGTATAGACGAAGTGACCATCCGGAGTCACGGCTTGCCAGCACGTTGCCGCACCCAGAGTGGGCACACTGGGGCTGATGGGGGAAAGCGTTCCGTTGGCAGCCACTGCGTACGACGAAATCGCTGCAGCGTTGTGCCCGCCTGCGGGTCCGGTTTCCGAGACCAGCGCTGCTCCGTTTGGCGCGAACAGCACCGCGAAAGCGCCTGGCCCCACACTGGGGTTGACCACAATCGGGCCAAGTGTGCCGTCGATCTGGATATGAAACGCGTCGATGTTATTGGTGGCCTTCTCCGTCACGAGCAGGAATTGACCATCTGGGCTAAACGATAAAGAAGCCGCGCCTGAATTCCCCGTGCTGAGGAAGGCGATGGAGTCGGGAATGGGTCTGAGTCTTCCGGCATGGTCGAAACGGAAACCGGTTACGTTGCTCGTCCCGCCGGCGTTCACCACGTACACGAGATTTCCATGCTGGGCTACGGCGACTGGCTCGCTGCCTCCGCAAGGAACTCGATCTACCAGCGAAAGATTGGCTCCATGCACGCGGAATAGGGATACATCACCGCTTCCGGCATTGACGGCCAACAGGAATGAGTGATCTTGGGTGAGCGTGAGCGATCCCTGAGATCCCAAAGGATCGGTTGTTCCGCCACTGCCTCGGCCGCCGGTCGGGAAACTGCGACCTTCATCGAGCGAGCCATCAGTATTTCGCTTGTAGGCAACAATCTCGTTTCGGTCAGCGGCGTTTGTCATGACGAACACGGCGCCGGCGCCGCCAGTGTTTGGAGCAGCATTGGTGTTTTGGGCGTGGCTGCGGGCTGGCAATCCTGCGGCGATTGCCAACATAACAATGAACAGCGTGCGAATTGTTTTCATCATCTGCGACTCCTTCTTTCTTTGTTCCGTTTTCGTTCGTTTCAAGTCTGTGGCCATAAAATGTGGAACAGCGATTGTTCCGGTTCGGCGGCAGATACCCCGAGCATCCGCTCTTAAAAAAGAACTCACCATCCGTAACCTTTCCGACGCTCAGTCATCAACTCTCAGGGATAGTGTGTTTTGGGGACAGCGATGACTCCGCGCGCGAGCAGTTCGCTGCCCCATGAATGCCTTTGCTGAGTATGTCGACCTTGCAGACGAAATCCCCCTCCCAAGCTCGGGACCAAGCTGTGGAAGCGCTGGTCTTTGTTTCCAAAAAGATCAGCCGTCACAAGTTGCTAAGGGTTGTCATCCTCCTGTTCTTCAGCTGGCACCTGCCTGCGCCTGCCTTGGCTCAACTGTATGGAGGAGTGTTGGGGGGAGTGTCCACGCTTTCCGGCGACGCGCGCTCGCTGCTTAACCCTGGCTCAACTGCATTTTCGTCTTACGACCCGAGAAACGGCGGTGCGGTGGCGGTACTGGTCGGAAAACACTTTTCAGACTATTTCAGCGCACAGGCGAGCTATGTCTGGAATAGCAACGAATTGACGCTAGCGGCGGCGAACTTCAACAACGGAATGCAACAGGGATATCAGGAAGAAAGAAGCAGTTCACAGCAGAGTCTGATCGGCGACGTTCTGGTCTATTTTCGCGGTCGGGATAGCCGGCTGCGCCCCTACCTGTCTGTCGGAACCGGTTTCGTGCATTTCGCCAGTTCCGAAGAGCGACTCCAACAAGTGCTCGGAGCCCCGGTTTTGCCTCCCCAACGCTTCAGCTCCAACGCGATTGTTCTCAATGTCCCCGTTGGTATGGACGTAAAGCTGGGAAAAAGCTGGGCATTTCGTTACACATTCAGCGAGACTATCAGCCAGAACCCGATCAGCGATCGTTTATCTCCTCCAGGACAACACACTTTCAAGAACTTTCAGAATCTGTTTGGCTTCATCCGGCGATTTTAGCCACGCCCTTTCTTCACGAGTTCTTGAATTCGACGTAGGGACAGCCATTCCAGAAGATCGGAGCATTCTCCATGCTTTCCGCCAGCACACGAGCGTGACATACGCGACAGATGTTGAGGGACTTCGCCGTCTCCCCGACCGGAGAGATCCGCACAAGTTGCTCAAAGACACAGAGCTCATGCCCGCAGCGGTGGCTCTCCGTGAGGCTCGCCAATGGACCGGTTTCCACCTGTCGCTGGAGCAGGGCGGAATACACCCTCGCCTTAAGACGCGCGGGAGCGGGTTCCGACGCGGTCAAATCGACGTCCGCAATCCCTTGCATGAATCGCTCGTCCTGATCACTGGCCATGATTCCACCTCCCTCGGAATTCCGTCCGGGCCCGAGCCAATAGCCGTTCGATGGCTTTTTCCGTTTTGCCCGTCTTGAGCGCCATGTCACGAGCCGAGGCCCCCTCCCAGTAGCGCCATACCAATGCCAGCCGATATTGCTCGGGGAGACTTGCCAACACCTGCCACGTCTTCTTTCGAACTTGGTCCTCCTCCAGAAGTTGGTGGACCGCGGGCTGGACGGCAGGTAAAGCTGAGCCTTGATCGCCATCATTGATAGGTTCCGCTGCACGCAAACGTTCACGGTAGTGGTCTTCGACCTTGTGCCGCGCAATTCCCATGACCCAGGCTTCGAGGGAACCCGTACCTCGATACCGGCTGAGGCTTTCCCATGCAGAGAGGAAGACTTCCTGGACCAGGTCCTCGACCTGATCGTGCCGCGGCGCAAGACGGGCACGAACGTAGCCATAGACAGCGTCGGCATAGCGAGAAATGAATTCCGCCGTTGCCTTACGATCTTTGCCCAGCACCGCAGCGACCAGCGCGGAATCCTCGACGGCCTGCGGGGCCGGCGCTTGAGGCTCGCCCGGAGCTTGCTGTCCCAGAGAGTGCACCTGATGTTCCTCTGTTAGTTCAGTCGCAGAAGATTGGTTCTTCCCCCAAGAAAAGTGGGGCGGATCGAGGACGACGGCCGTGCTCCGCAGGAGTTCTCCTTGGTCAATGGCCAAGAGAGTTTCTGAAGATGTCCTCAATGTGCTGGGAATCTACTTCTCCAGACTGGTTGTAGAGGGCTTCGCCACGTGCGTCCAAAACCACGACGTGAGGGATATACCCCTTGTAGTACTGCTTGACCAGCTTTTGCTGCTCGGGCGAGCGTGGAACGTCCAGATCGATAACGACAAAGTGCACCTGCGACCGGTATTTGGTGTACAGATCAACGGTACGCCGCGCCTGTCTCTTTGAGTTGAAGCATCCTTCGCCGTAGACGATGACGTAGTTGGGCTTGCCCGGAACGAATCCCGACTGCGTGTCGTCTCCCGTGATCAGCGGACCATCGAGGCTGTCGCTGGTGTAATCGAGTTTCGAGTTGAGCTTCAGATTGTCGATCGCCAACAGCGCCGGAGCGCTGAGGCTCAATAACAGAAACAAAAGCAACACTTTCCTTTTCATGCTACTTCTCTATCTCCAATTGAAATGATTGGTCCGCAATCTTCGACCTATCCGCAAAGCGAGCCAGTGCCTCATCTGCTGCCTCTCGAAACGATGGCTTGCCTTCCTTGTGCTGAGCGGGGAGATACCCGGCACCGAAATACAGCTTGCCGTCCGGGGTGATGAACGAGGTGAGAGGTAGTCCGGCGGGAAGATTCAGCAAGGCTTGCGCTTGTTGCAGTTCGGCAACTAGTTTGGGCGAAGCGTCGAAGTCGATCTTTACGGCCACAAAATGCTGATTGATGTAGTCCGCGGAGTCCACGTTGCCGTACGTGTCGCGGTCCATGACGTCACACCATGGGCACCATACTGCTCCGACATCCAGAAGGATCGGGCGCTTTAATTCCTTTGCACGCCTGAAGGCATCCGCACCCCACGGGTACCAGTTCACAGGCTGGCCAGCGGCACGTTTGAGATATGGTGAATCGTCGCCTCTGAGGTGGTTGAGATTTGCTTGTGCGCCCGCACAGAGCGTCCACCACAGGTTCACGACAATCATCACGAGGATTCTGGTTCGCATGCGGCATGAGATTCGGCGAACCGAACAAAGTTACAACCACGACCACGGGACTTCGGGCCACGTGCGCAGCTTTCTTGCAAGATGGCCACAGGAGGCGTCCAACTTGATCGATGACGAGATCGCACTGGCCCTTCGTGTAGGGATGACCTCTCACTTGAAGATATGTCGAGGCTGCAAATGTGCCATCGTTCGCATCACGAACGAGATTCGGCTGATGAGGGATCCGAGATCCTTCTGGCTTCCACTAGGCTCCGGCGTGCGATTGCACGAAAGATTGCGCTTTCACTTCGCGGCATTTAAGGGCAAGCATCCGATGAAAGTCTAGCCGAGCGGGAGTCGAGGCGACGCGGGTCCTCGACTCTTAGCAGTATCTATCTGTAACTTCCTTTGGGGTCGGGCATCCCACCTGTACGCCCCAAGTGGGTTCGTCAAATTACGAAAAGAAAACAGGAGAAACTTATGAAGAAGATGCTCACGAGGTTGATGGTGATGTGTTTCTTGGCCGTGCCGCTTACCGCTCTCGCCCAGTCTGGCGACAACATGAAGCAAGACCAGTCGCAGGATCAAATGAAGCACGACAACATGAAGCAAGATGAGATGAAGAAAGATCAGATGAAGAACGACAAGAAGGCGAGCAAGACCAAGAAGGACAAGACGAAGAAAGACAATATGAAGAAAGACGACAACATGAAACACGACGACAGTATGAAGCACGACGACAGCATGAAGCAGAACTAGCCACACCCTGCCTCGGCGCGCGAGCTTTCAATCTTGGGGTAGTCGAAGCGGCTTCTTGACCGAGTCTCTCGGCTACCTGAACCTCCGGCCCGCGGATGTACTGCGGCGACAGAGCTTGGACCCGGCCTGTTAGACGGCCTCAATCGATCTGCTCATTGATCCGCACTCGTTCGACAGCCGCAGAAAGGTCATTTCTGCGTTACCGGCTATCCGCTGGAAATCCGCGAATACTTGGCGGACTCGGTCGCCGATGCTTATTGCGCTTAAGTTACTGATTGCGGTTCTTCCCAAAACACAAGCATCACGCACCTGAGGAGTCGGCGAACGCTCGACTGCTGCTAGCTGGATGCTGTGCTTGGCGGGCTTGATTTTCATCGGAGACCGGGATTCTCGGAATCGGCGAACTCACTCCCGTCGCCCTCGTCTGCGAGCGAACGCGCACTGGTGTCCAAGTATTTCTTCATGCAACGCACGCAGGGCGCATAGCCGTGTTGCTCGGCTTCGTGGGCGGAGATGGTCCGCAGCTTGTTCTTGCCATGGATGAACGGGCATCCCGCCACGTGAAACGTCTTTCCGTTATCCGCCACCACGACCATCATGTCGGGAGGAATGTGGTCTGAGGCCCGAGCGTGTTCTGAACGCAGTCCAGGGCGACCGAAGACGGACGACCGGGCCACCTCGAAGCCGCCCGCTACGAGAACAGTTGCGGCGACCGCAACCATCCAGCCGAAGAAGCTTCTCCTGCTGCCAGCCATATCGCTTTCCAATCTTTGGTGCAGACGCCGGCTGAATCCGAGCGGCACTTCAAGCATTCTTTCGTCCCCATACAGGCGGACGACGTTGCGCGTTCCATCCACGACAGCGGTACAGCGCTTGCAACCGCGAACGTGTGCTTCGATCGCAGCGCGCAACCCGGGCTCCACTTCAGCGTCGAGATAGTTTGAGACTTCTCGCCACACTTCTTCGCAACTGACTACCATGACTTCGTCCCCTTTGCAAAAGACAACTGGATGCTCCAGGGCCCGCTGAGCCCCGGCGCGAGCAGATCGCGCAGCATCAAGCGCGCCCGAAGCAAACGGGTCTTCACCGCGGCGGTTGAGATCCCTAGGGCCTTGGACGTCTCCTCAATGCTCAACTGCTCCATGTCGCGCAATACAAAGACTTCCCGGTAAATCTGCCCGAGGGAGCCCAGCGCCTCTCCCAGTTTCTCCCGAACTTCTTTTCGTTCCAAAGCTTCGGAGGGAATCTCGCGCCAGTCGGCAAATTCGCGGGGAGTATAGGCGCCCTCCTGATCCCTGTCGTAGTCTTTCTCGATCGGCTCCACAAGTTCAGCGCGTTCTTTCCTTCTCCGCATACGTGCCTCGTTGACGGCGATCTGAATGAGCCAGGTACTGAACCTCGCCTCTGCACGGAACTGCCGGATATGTTTGAACGCCTTGAGCACGGCTTCCTGAGCGCAATCCTCGGCATCCGCCTCATGGCGGAGAATCGCAAACGCAGCCGCATACACTCGCCGTTCGTAGGGCCGGATCAGCTGATAGAAGACTTCGTGCTCGCCGTCCCGGATACGCTGGATCCGCCGTTGTTCTTCGAGCTGTTGTGCTGGATTCTCCAGCGGACTCGCCTGTACCGGCATTGCTCCTCACCGCATCCTTAGAGTCGCCACCATCGCCAACGATTGCTACTTCGACCCGTATTCCGGATCCTTCTTCCATCCGGTCAACATCGAGACGAAGTTGGTCCACCCGTGGAGCACCACCATCACCAGGTGTCCAAATACGAACCCGAGCATCGCCCACATGATCAGGAAATGCCAAAGCCGCGCCAGGTGAAAGCCACCCATCATCCATGCCAGCCAGGAAAACTGAATGGGTTTCCATATAGCGAAGCCCGTCGCCATCGACAGCACGCCCAGGATGATGACAGAGGTGTAAGCATGCTTCTGCAGAGGGTTGTATGCGTCTCTTACCGGAGGCTTGGGCCCGAAGAAGAAGTAGTGGCGTACCATCGGCCACACGCCGGGAACGTCTCGCGGCACAAACAAGACCTGTTTGTAGTTAAGGCTGAAGACCTGGTAGGAGAGATAAACCAGGCCCGTGCCAATGTAAATCCACATAAAGGTGAGGTGCCACTGCAACGCCCCGCCCAGCCAGCCACCAATGGCCAGTGACTTGGGCCAATTGAGCAGATCCTTCTGTGGGATCTTCGCTCCGAAGCTGGGAAAGGCACGAAAGATCTGCAAGCCGCTACCTGCCATGACAAACAACGAAACGGCGTTCGCCCAGTGACAGAGGCGGACGATCAACGGGTGCTCGTAGACCGCCTCGGTCACCTCTCCGGTTTTCGCGTTCTCGATTGTGATTGCTTGTGTCGACATGTCGGTTCCTCTCGCCTCTACAGTCCGTAGAACTTTGAATAGCCCTGATCCTCCCAGTAGCCGACTCGCTCGAGCACATGAGTGACTTTCAGGTCTGTGAGGTACTTGGCTTGCTTGTAGCCCACCTTGGTGGGAACGCTAAGACGCAGCGGTGCGCCGTGCTCGCGCGTGAGGGGCTGGTCGTACATTTCGTAGCAAAGCAGCGTCTGCGGATGCAGGGCTGTACTCATATCAAGGTGCTCGTAGTAGTCGTCGGCGCACTCCACGGTGACGAAGCGGGCGGATAGATCAGCCCCGATGGCCTTCAAGAAATCCGAGAGGCGGGTGCCGCCAAAGCGCCCGATTACATCCCAGCCTTCTACGCAAACGTGCCGCGTGTTTTGCCGGAACTTGGGAAGCGCCTGAATCTGCGCGAGCGTGTAGTCTCCTGGCTTTTGGACCACGCCGGTTACTGTAAGCGTCCACCGATCGAAGTCGACTCCCGGGTCGTCGACATCGTAGCCGTTGATCGGGAACTTGCTAAACGGCGTAACGTCAGAGTCAGCAAACGTCGTGGCGAGATGGCCCGAGCGACAGAGCTTCGCCGAAGCCCAATCGCTGAATCCAAGGCCGGCCTTGAGGAGAGGGGCCTGCAGCTTCGGAACGGCAAACGCGCCCAATGCTACGAGCGGTGTTAGCTTCAGCAGTTCACGCCGGCTTATGCTCTTGAATTTCCGGCTGTCGATGCGGGAGTTCATGAAGTTGCTCCACGGAAACAATTGACTCGGCTTGAAGTGGGATTCCGAAGTCCCGGAAAGGTTACAATCCCTCGCCGTGGCATCACAACGGCTTAGCGATCAAATCTCCGCCCGAGGTTCCGAGCCTCTCACCGTCGCCTTTCGAATCAGAACTCTTGCGGACTCTCAGGCTGTCTGTGCTAACGGTGGCAGGAACCGTATTCTGCAACGGCTCGGATGTTGGACGGACGCCTCGGATGTCCTCGACCATGGTGCGCAGCAACTCCGCCACGCTCCACACTTGAGCAATGCAAACGCGACCGCATTGTGGTTATGCGTCTCGATCGCGCCGAACGCTGTCCATCGCTCCTGCCGCTGGGCTTGGACTTGTGGTGGGTTTGACCCCGGTCGGCGTTTTAGGCGTGCTCCTCTTAAGTTGGCACTCCTGATCGTCTTCGGTCAGACAATCTGCTGCCGCTGGCCCGTACGATGCCTACGTCGAACGCCGCCTACGTCAGCGCGTTGGACAAGCCGTCCCGTGGCCGCAGCCGAGGGGTTGAGCGAACCGTCCCTTAGGATCTGGAGGAAGAGTGGGCAATTTTGAACAGTCTTCTGGGCACAGGTTGTTCGATCATTGAAATTGTGAGGAAACACACCTCTCGATAGAGACGCGGATCTGCGAGCCGTTCGTACTGTTCGTGTCATTGGAAAGACGGCCCCTTGGGTAACCGAATCAAAACGTGTTGCGCGCTGAGGTCGCGATCGGTTGTGAGACTGATACGCAATCCCGCACGCCTGTAGTGACAATCATTCTGCTCGGATCGAACCCACGCCCTCAATCGGAATCCGAGACTCGGAATGTCGGCTCACGAATTGGGACGGAGGGTGGTCACCAATAAACTGAACTTCCAGGATAAGGATCACGGTCACTGAATGTATCAGCTCGAAAAAGAGGAATCACCACGGCATCTGACGAGAGGGTCATGAAAGTAAGTCCTTCTGCAGGAAAGCCAGCGGAAGCATCGATACTGGTGAACGTACCCAGACTCGTCACGGCCTACTATACGGAGTTGCCGGACCCTTCTGTGGCGGAACAAAGGGTTGCCTTCGGCACCTCGGGACATCGTGGTTCCGCATTCCAAAAGGCCTTCAATGAATGGCATATCCTCGCCATCAGTCAGGCCATTTGCCTTTACCGGGAGCGCAATAAAATTGATGGTCCGCTGTTTCTCGGTATGGACACGCATGCCCTTTCCGTGCCGGCTCTTGCGAGCGCACTTGAGGTGCTGGCGGCCAACGGAGTGGAAGTCATGTTGGCGGAGGGCGATGAATACACTCCGACCCCTGCTATTTCTCACGCGATTCTCACATACAACCGTGGGCGCAAGACAGGGCTCGCCGACGGCATCGTCATCACGCCCTCACACAATCCGCCCCATGACGGCGGGGTCAAGTACAATCCCCCAAACGGCGGTCCGGCGGAATCCGCGGTCACAGCGTGGATCGAGGCGAAGGCAAACGAGTTTATCGAGAGTGGCCTTCTGGGTTTGAAAAGGATTCCTTTCGAGAAAGCTC
>Ga0209517_10004304_pt1 | contig 18768 bp, 18 predicted proteins | sample PeaSoiMetSII2010_FD_187695 | JGI IMG/M metagenome (GOLD analysis project Ga0209517, IMG submission 187695) | Peat soil microbial communities from Weissenstadt, Germany - SII-2010 (SPAdes) (version 2) | ecosystem: Environmental > Terrestrial > Soil > Wetlands > Peat | place: Germany...
TGACCATTTCGCAACCGGATTCTACCGGACATTTCGGACCATACGGCGGGCGTTTCGTCCCCGAAGTTTTGATGGCGCCGCTCGAAGAGCTGGAGCTGGCCTTTCGCGAAGCGTCGGCCGATCCTCAATTCAAGGCTGAGCTCGCCGATCTGCTGAAAAACTACGCAGGACGGCCCACGCCGCTGTATTATGCGCGTCACCTGAGCGAATCGCTGGGCGGAGCGAAGATTTATTTGAAGCGCGAAGATCTTCTGCACACCGGCGCGCACAAGATCAATAATTGCCTGGGACAAGCGCTGCTCGCCGTGCGGATGGGCAAGAAACGGGTGATCGCAGAGACCGGCGCCGGTCAGCACGGCGTAGCATCGGCGACCGTTTGCGCGCTGTTCGGGCTCGATTGCACCGTCTATATGGGCGAGGAGGACATGCGGCGGCAGCGCCTGAACGTGTTCCGCATGCGGATGCTGGGAGCCAAAGTCGTCTGCGTGAAAAACGGCAGCCGCACTCTAAAAGACGCGATCAGCGAAGCCATGCGCGATTGGGTGACCAACGTCACGACGACACATTACTTGTTGGGATCGGCCCTGGGCGCGCATCCGTATCCTCTGATGGTTCGCGAATTTCACCGCGTGATCGGGGAAGAAGCCCGCGAGCAGATTCTCGACCGCGAAGGACGTCTGCCGGACACGTTGATTGCATGCGTCGGCGGGGGCAGCAACGCGATCGGAATGTTCCACGCTTTCCTCAACGATGCCAACGTGAAACTGATTGGCGTCGAAGCGGGCGGGCATAGCGACCGTCTCGGCGAACACGCAGCGCGATTCTCTGGTGGATCGCCCGGCGTCCTGCATGGCGCACATAGCTACGTTTTGCAGAACGACGACGGTCAGGTGTCGCTGACGCATTCGGTATCGGCCGGGCTTGACTACGCGATGGTCGGACCGGAGCACGCATGGCTGCACGACCAGAGCCGCGCGGAATACACCTCGGTGGGCGATCAGGAAGCGCTGGCGGCTGCGCTGCGCCTGGCCCGGACGGAAGGGATCATCCCCGCGCTCGAATCGGCCCACGCAGTGGCGGAAGCGATCCGGCGGGCACCCGCGGCCGCAGGGAAAGTATTCATCGTGAACCTATCCGGCCGCGGTGACAAGGATACCGACATTTATCGCGAACATTTGCGGGAGCTCGATGAGCCGAATTCAGTCGATCTTTAAACGCAAAGCGCTGATCGCGTACATCACAGCGGGCGATCCGACGCCGGAGAGGACACCGGAATTGGTGGCGGCACTGGAGCGCGGCGGCGCGGATCTGATCGAACTCGGCGTGCCGTTCTCTGATCCGATCGCCGATGGTCCCGTGATTCAGCGCGGCGCAGAACGCGCTTTGAAGGCCGGCACGACGGTGAAAAAAGTCTTAAACATCGCTCGCCAGATTCGAGAAAAATCGCAGATTCCGCTGCTGCTGTTCACCTATCTGAATCCCGTGATGCGCTACGGCCTGGATGCGCTCGCCCGCGACGCAAAGGCCGCCGGAATCGACGGGTGTCTGCTTACGGATGTGAGCGTCGAAGAAGCGGACCCATACGTAAAAACCATGAGAGCCGCCGGACTCGACACGGTATTTCTCGCTGCCCCTACTTCGACACCCGCCCGCCTGAAGCTGGTAGCCGGGTATTCCAGCGGATTCATCTATCTGGTCTCACGCACCGGTGTCACCGGCGAGCAGGCGTCGTTATCGAATGCCGTTGCGCCGCTGGTGAAACAGATGCGCGCCGTCACCAAGCTACCGCTCGCGGTCGGATTCGGCATTTCGACACCGGAACAAGCTCGCGAGGTCGCGCAGATTGCCGACGGCGTAGTGGTAGGCAGCGCCTTCGTGCGGCTGATCGAACAGGGCGGCGATCTCGAAGCCTTCGCCCGCTCTCTGCGCCAGGGGATGGACCAATGACCCGCGAAGACGCAATAGCGATTCTCAGGAAGTATCGTGAGCAGATCGATTCCATCGATCTTGAGCTGCTGGAGCTGCTGAACCGCCGCACCCGCGTCGTCGAAGAGATCGGGCAAGTGAAAGAAGCGGTTCATCTCCCCATTTACGAGCCCAAGCGCGAAGAAGACGTGTTTCGAAACGTGGTGGAGCACAACCACGGTCCGCTGGCCGCCGACGCGCTGAAGCGGATTTTTGAGCGAATTATCGATGAAATGCGCAGCCTGCAAAGAATGCGCCGCGAATCAGGAGACAAACAATGTTAGTGGTGATGCAGCAGGGTGCGACCGACGAGCAGATCCAGGCCGTGATCGACCGTCTGGTCAGCCTCGGTTTCACCGTGCACCGCTCCACCGGCGTCATGCACACGGTGCTCGGCGGGGTGGGTCCCGTGGAGGACATGGACCCGGTGGATTTCGAAGTGATGGAAGGCGTGAAGGAGTGCCATCGGATCGTCTCGCCCTACAAATTGGCCAGCCGCCATTTCCGCCCGCAGGGAACGGTCGTGAAAATCGGAAAGGTTGAAATCGGTGGACCCCACGTGGTGATCATGGCGGGTCCGTGCAGCGTCGAAAGCCGCGAGCAGATCGAGCAGGTGGCGGAAATCGTGGCCGCGCAAGGCGCGGAGATCATGCGCGGCGGAGCCTTCAAGCCGCGATCGTCGCCCTATAGTTTTCAGGGTATGGGCGAGGAAGGATTAAAGCTGATGCGCGCCGCGGCAGACCGTCGCGGCTTGCTGGTGGTCAGCGAGGTCATGGATCACACGCAGCTCCCCATGCTGATGACCTACGCCGATATTCTGCAAGTGGGCGCGCGCAATATGCAGAATTTCAATCTACTGCGGGAAGTGGGTAAACTACGTAAGCCGGTACTACTGAAACGGGGCAATTCGGCGACCATCGAGGAATTGCTATTAGCCGCCGAATATATTATGAGCGGAGGAAACTACGACGTGATCCTGTGTGAGCGGGGGATCCGTACCTTCGAAACATATACGCGCAACACCATGGACGTTTCGGCGATCCCGGTGATCAAGAAGCTTTCGCACCTCCCGATCATCGGCGACCCGTCGCATGGAACCGGGCGCCGTGACCTGGTTCTGCCCATGGCGCGCGCCGCGATCGCCGCCGGAGCGGACGGGCTGATTGTGGAGGTGCATTCCGATCCTGATAAAGCTGCGAGCGACGGCGCGCAGACGCTGACGCCTCCTCAATTCGCCGAAATGATGCAGCAAATCCGCGCGATCGCGGCGGCGGTGGGCAGGGCGGCGTGACAGACAAGCCTTGGTCCGTCGTCACGGTAGCGGGCGTCGGCCTGATCGGCGGCTCCTTCGCGATGGCGCTGCGCAAGGCGGGGTTCGCGGGAAAGATTATCGGCGTCAGCTCGCCTGAAACCGTTCGCGTTGCCTTGGAGCGCGGCGTGATCGATGAAGCGCTGCCCCTGCGCGATGCGGCGGGGCAATCCGATTTGATCTACCTTGCACAGCCCATTGAACGAATTCTTTCAACACTCGACGAGCTCGATCCCCACGTCTGGCCAGGCACGCTAATCACCGACGCGGGCAGCACCAAGGCCGCGATTGTCGCGCGCGCGACAAAACGCATTCGCCGCGGACGCTTCGTCGGCGGGCATCCCATGGCGGGGAAGCAAACTCGCGGCGTGGCCGAAGCCGAAGCCGAGCTGTTTCGCGGCCGTCCTTACGTGTTGACCTCGCCGGATGCCGAGCTCGAACGCTGGATCAAGCGCATGGGCGCGCGAGTCGTGATTCTGGATGCGCAGGAACATGACCGGCTGGTGGCCCTGACCTCGCATTTGCCGCAATTGGTTTCGACCGCACTGGCGGCGTCGATTGCCGGCGAACCCGGAGCCGCGCGCGTCGCTGGACCGGCCGCGGTCGATTTAACCAGGCTCGCGCTGAGTCCCTATGAAATCTGGCGCGACATTTTTGCGACCAATGCGGGTCCTATCGATGCCGCGCTCGGTTCGTTCATCCAGAAGCTCGAAGAACTGCGGCACAGCCTGCGCAATCCGGAAATCGAGCAGGAGTTCGATCGCGCGGCAGAGGCGGCCCGGGTTTTGCGGAAAGCGTGACCACTATCTTCTGTGAACGAGAATAAACTGCTAGCCGATACCGCCGCGCGGGCGGCTCGATACGTGTCGGGAGTCCGCACGCGGCGAGTGGCGCCCACGCCCGAAGTCATCGCCGGCCTGAACGCGCTCGGCGGTCCGCTGAACGACGAGCCTATGGATCCGGAGCAGCTCATCGCGTTGCTCGACGAAGCGGGATCGCCCGCGACCATCGCGTCAACCGGCGGCCGCTATTTCGGATTCGTGACCGGAGGCTCACTGCCCGCCGCGATGGCGGCGAACTGGCTCGCGACCGCGTGGGATCAAAACACGGCTCTTTTCGCGCAATCTCCCGTGGGAGCGCGCCTAGAAGAGATCACGTCAGCCTGGCTCATCGACATTTTCGGATTCTCCTCGACGTGCGGAGTCGGTTTCGTCACCGGCGCGACGGTGGCGAACTTTACGGCGCTCTCAGCCGCGCGTCACGCGCTACTGGCGCGAGCCGGATGGAACGTCGAAGATCGGGGGATGTTTGGCGCTCCCGAGATCGCCGTCGTGGTCGGCGCCGAAGTGCACGTGTCGTTATCGAAAGCCCTGGCGATGCTGGGCTTCGGCCGGACGCGAGTGACGCGCGTTCCCGCGGACGATCAGGGCCGCATGCGCGCGGATCTCCTGCCTCCGCTGAACGATCGAACTCTTATTTGCATCCAGGCGGGCAACGTCAACACGGGAGCCTTCGATCCGGCCGAAGAAATTTGCGCGCAAGCGCGAGCGGCAGGAGCGTGGGTGCACGTCGATGGAGCCTTCGGTCTATGGGCCGCCGCAGCGCCCGGTCGCGCGCATCTGATGAACGGCTACGCGAACGCCGATTCATGGGCCACCGATTGTCACAAGTGGCTGAACGTGCCCTACGATTCGGGCCTCGCGTTGGTCCGCGACGCGGCGCATCTTAGAAATGCGATGGGGTTCGGGAATGCGGCATACCTCACCATGAGCGACCACCGCGAACCCGCTCTATACACTCCCGAAGCTTCCCGGCGGGCTCGTGGAATCGAAGTTTGGGCCGCGCTGCGATCGCTCGGCCGGCGTGGGCTGGCGGAAATGATCGAAGGAAATTGCAGGCTCGCCACACGATTCGCCGACGGCCTGCGCCAAGCCGGATTTGAGGTTCTGAACGACGTCGTCTTGAATCAGGTGCTGGTATCTTTCGGGAACGACGAAAAAACCCGCCGCGTGATTCGCGACGTGCAAACCGACGCAACCTGCTGGTGCGGAGGAACCGAATGGCACGGCCGCGCCGCCATGCGAATCAGCGTGTCCTGCTGGGCCACGACAGAGGCAGACGTCGATGCAAGTCTCGCGGCGATCTGCCGGGTTGCGGGCGGGCAACACCAAGGCGTCTGACGCCTAATCGTTGCTTCGGTTTTCAGTAGAATGGTCCAATTGGCGAAAATTCGATGTTCAAAATCAAAACCCTGCTTTGGAATCCGCAATTAGCGGCCTGTAGCTCGACTGCCCGCTGGATTCTCGTCGTTACCCTACCGGTGGTCCTCATCGCCGCATCCGCATCGGATGGGACCCGTTGGTGGTCGTACGTCGAGTTCCTCGCTTCAGATAAGCTCGAAGGGCGGAACACGGGCAGCGAAGGCCATCGCAAGGCAGCGGAGTACGTAGCGGCTGAGTTCGAGCGCGACGGCCTCAAACCGGCCGGCATCGAAGGATATATTCAGCCGGTCAAGTTCAAGACGCTCCAGCTTGATGAGAGCCACTGCACCCTCGCTCTAGTGCGGGGCAATGCGGAAACGCACGTCACGCTGGGCGAGCAAGCCATGATCGGCGCGCGCGTCGATCCTGCGCCTTCGGTCGAAGCCATGTTGGTTTTCGTCGGATATGGGCTTCGCGTGCCCGAAACCGGCTACGACGATTTTACCGGCGTCGATACGAAGGGCAAAATCGCCGTGTATATCGCGGGTGCGCCGTCGAATCTTTCGGGCGCGCTCGCCGCGCATTATCAATCCGCCGCCGAACGCTGGAAGACGCTGAAGGCTGCGGGCATCATTGGGGCCATTTCGATCGCAAATCCGAAGCACATGGATATTCCGTGGTCGCGCCAAGCCTCGAATCGCGGGCAAGCGACGATGACCCTGGCGGCTCCCGGCTCCAACGAAAGCGAGGGCGAACAGATTACCATCGCCTGGAATCCCGCACATGCGAACGATCTGTTCGCGGGCACCGGCCATTCTTTCGACGAGCTGCTGGCGCTCGCCGAGGCGGGCAAACCTCTTCCGCATTTCGATATTCCGGCTTCGATTAAAGCGAAAACTGCCGTCATCAGGGGCGAAGTGGTTTCGCAGAATATCGCGGCCGTCTATCCGGGCTCCGATCCGGCGCTGAAGAACGAATACGTCGTAATGTCGGCGCACATCGATCATCTGGGCGTGGGTAAACCCGTGAATGGCGACGCTATCTTCAATGGCGCGATGGATAACGCCGCCGGTGTTGCGACGGTTCTCGATACCGCCGCGACTCTGAAAGAAACCAGGCCTGCCGTGAAGCGCTCCATCCTGTTTCTTATCGTGACGGGTGAAGAAAAGGGCCTGCTCGGATCTAAGTATTTCGCCGGCAATCCGACCGTTCCCGCGCACTCGATCGTCGCCGACATCAACACCGACATGTTTCTTCCGTTGTATCCGCTGAAGCGGCTTACGGTTTACGGGCTGGACGAATCCACGCTCGGCGACGACGTTCGGTCGGTCGCAAAGGACATGGGAATCGCGGTTCAGCTCGATCCCGACCCGGCGCGCAACAGCTTCATACGCAGCGATCAGTACAGCTTCATTCTCCGGGGCATTCCCGCGCTCGCGATGAAAGACGGCTACGCGAAAGGAAGCCCGGAGGAGATCGTTTTCAAGACCTGGCTCACCGAGCGTTATCACTCGGTAACCGACGATCTGAAGCAGCCGGTCGATAAGACCGCAGCGGCCGCGTTCGATTTACTGGCGGCTCGGCTGCTTGCGCGCGTCGCGAATGAAAGCTCCCGGCCAGCGTGGAAACCCGACTCCTTCTTCCGCCGTTATGCGTCGAACAACGGCGGGAAATAACGAACTCACTGTCGTGCTGCAACCGTCATGTTCAGCGCGGCGCAAGCATAGACGATTGTGAACGCGGCGAACATGACGGTCAGCGCAAAATATCCCGTCCTGATCCACCAGGCAGTCAAATATTCTTTTACGTCGAAGATCGCTTGTAGCGCGACTCGAATCCCCCAAAACACCGCGACATAGGCGCAGAACCCGCGGGCGAGGCCGGTCCCGCCGGCTAGAGCGCTCGCGTTGAAGATACTGAGAGCGGCAAAGGCGACAATCGACAGCACGACGTAGCCGCCATACACCCAATACATCTGCCGATGGAGCCGCGATAAACCACGAAGCTCCTCGCGCCAATTCAGCCGGAACGGCACCAGCGCGGAAGCAATGAGGACACCTAGTTGCCCCACGCCGGCGAAGAAAATCAAATTTGCTTCTGTCATAATGCTCCTCGAGCCCGCATGAACGGGACGATGATTCCTACCACGAACGGGCGATGAAACAGGAGGAAGACCGGAGCGACTAGCGCTACAAAGGTGAACATCCGTCCCACCCAGCCGGAGCCCAGGCCGATGCGGCGGCCGAAAGCGCCGCGCTCGATCAGGATCCCCGCGCCTTGAATCGCAAAGAAAATTGTCGGTCCTCCGTATCCGCCGTGAGCCGGAACTGAGATGACGAGATCGTGCACCGCGCCGCTGAATACGAATCCGGCGAGCAAGCCGAGACGCGGCCCGAACCACGACGTGAAGGGTCGAAACAGAAACCGATGCGTCAAATCGCGAAACGCCGTGTTCCACCGCCGCCCCCAAAACTCACTAAGGCTCGTCGACATGAGCGGACGGTTCATGAGAGGGCGTGCTTCGACTCCGCGGCTTCGCCACCAGCACGAGAGCAGATGAAAAACTCCGAAGTGAAGAATCAGCACGAGTCCGATCATTCCTGTCCACCCGGCGATATACGCGTGTTGTGGAGGGATCATTCGGGCCGCCCCGAAAAAGAACGCCGCGCCGAAAGCGATTTTCCCGATCGCAGTCCACCATTCGCGCGGACGGGGAGGGATCGCCGATTTCTGGAAAAAGCCCGCAGCGTCCAACCCCGGCCAAGCGAATAAATACGCGGCATGTTTCCAGGTCGGAACATCCTTAACGGCTGTTTTCCGCCAAGTCACCCATTTGCAGCCCACGTAAATAGACATCGCGAGCATCCACATGAGTCCCCACCGGGGCCAGTCGGGTGGCACAAGCAGAAGCACCAGAGAAGGCAAAGCTACAAGCGGTGGCCATCCCCGCGACCACCCCGCTTTCGAAGTGGAGGGATGGATTCGAATACCTCGGTGAGTCGCAGTCTTGTGAACCTCCGCAATTTGATTCATGTGTCATCACCGGTGGTTACGGGTCGGCTCCAGCCACAATCTCGACCAATTCCAGTGCGGTTTTGCGCACCGGACGCATCAGAGGCAGCGTCGACACCCGTATCAGAGAGACGATGCTCTTTGCTGCGAGGTCCAGGAGCCGGAAACTGCGCGCCTGATCCGGCGATTCATCGATGACCCAGAAAAAGATTACACCCATCTGAAAGAACCACAGGATGCCGGGCAAGTGCCGTTCCAGGTCCTTCGGGATTCGAACACCGCAATCGATCAGGATGGTGCGAAACCGGGCGATGTCGGTATCCCGGATCTCCTTGGTCTGCGGGCTGAAGGGTGAGAGCGGATGTTTTGGGTCGGCGCCGTTTCGCAACAAAGTGCGGAGCACTCCCCGGTTCGGCGCGAAGTGTGTGAGTTTGACGCGAATCAGCCCGCGCAGGCGCTGTTCCAGGCCCTTCGCGTTTTTGAGCGCCGCCTCGATCTGGGGTTGCATCTCGGTCGAAGAACGCCGGTAATACTCCATCACGATGGCGTCCTTCGACGGGAAATAGTAGTAGGCGGCTCCGGTGGCGACGCCGGCTTCTTCCGCGATGTCGCGCATCGTAGCCTCGTCGAACCCTCGTTCGCGAAACAAATTCAGCGCGGCGTTGAGAATCCGGTCGCGAGTCTCTTCGCTCTTCAGTCCGGCTTTTACTTCGGCTCGATCTGGCATCGCTGGACCACCACCTTTCTGAGCTGTTGCTCTAATTCGCGTTGGCTGCGGAGCCTCAGCAGGCTGGAGACCGCGAATCGATTCTTGGAAACAAGCGCGTATGCCTCCCGGACCATCAGCGAAAGCAGCGGGCTGGTCAGTCTGAACGCAAGCTCGCGGTAACCTTCGAGCGCCCATAGACAAACGATCCAGGCGTGATTGCCCAGCCACGCCTCTCCCGTGTCGGCCACCACGGCGAGTTCGCCGGCGGGAAGCTGCGGGAATCTTCTCCGCGCCTCCGGCGATCCGGCGGCTACGAACCGAAGCCCAACGAGAGGAGTCTGCTGATTGATCCAATCCTTCGCGCGCGTACACAGACCGCAGGTCGCGTCGTAGACAATCGTGAAGCTTGTGACCGGCGCCATCACGACTCCGGCTGAATCGAGATCAGCGCGTCGGGTGGAAACGGCGGCCGCAGTTCGGCTTGGCCGCGCCTTCTCAACCGGTTAAAAACATAAAGGTTGAGAAAGTGCATCGCCCCAAGCACGATCAACACGACGCCGAGCTTGTCACACACCAGTTCGATGGCGCTTCTCACGGACGTTACTTGGACAGCGGTGTGCAGGGCCAGCGTGACGTACCCGACATTAATGAGATAAAAGCCCACCACCAGCAGGTGATTGACGGAATCGGCCAGTTCGCCATTGCCGTGAAAGGCGTCGATCAGGAAACTGCGGCCGTTCTGGCGTAGGGTCCGGGCCACCCAGACCGTGGTCATCAGGCTGACGGCAAGATACACGGCGTAGCAGACAACGATGTACATCTCGATCCTCCATTCCGAACCCGCCAGATAATCTGAACGTGTTCAAATTCGATGCTACGCCTGCTCCCCACTCGTTGTCAAGACAAATTTGAACGCGTTCAAACTAGAGGCGAGGCACGGTGGAGGGGCGAGCGGGAGAGAGTCGGAGGGAGCTCTCCCGCCCGCTATGAGGTGACTTCAAACTGATTGGTACTTCGGCGGCGTGAGTACCACCCTGTAGGTACTAAGGTGCGATTTCCGGCGTCTCACCCACTTGTGGTGGTGAAATGCGTGTTGCCGGCTCTCGGTCGCGTCGTAGGGGCTCAGAACGTGACCTCGGGCCCGGCGGCGATGGCAGTCGAAGATTTCGCGTATTTCTCGCAAACTGCGCCCGGATTCTTTTTTCTCCCGGACACGCAAAAGCCAGGCGCGACTTCCGGCATAAAGCACGAGCTGCCCAATTTCCAGGCCAACGATTCCGCGATTCCGATCGGCATGCGCGCGATGACTGAAGTCCTGCTAAAACACCTCGCACCACCGGAGGAAACTAAAAGAAATGCCAGAGTTTAGAGCGAACCGCGTCGACTGGAGTAACCTCGGCGTCATTTGCTTCGCGCTGCTGCTCGCGGGGCTATTCGCCGCCCCTCCGGCACACGCTCAAACCAGTCAAAGCCCAGGCTTTGGAGTCGGGAACATCGACCATGGTCTGGTTGTGGGCGCGATCGTGGGAATCGCTGCTGTAGCGGGAATCGTGGTCACATTCCTGGTCCTTCACAACCGCGGAGTAGTGGTTGGCTGTGTCGCCGAATCGGGCGGGAAAAGATCGCTGGTGACCTCCGACAAGACGGTTTATTCGTTGCTCGACGGCGGTCCGTTGTTGACCGTCGGCGATCGCGAAACGTTGAAGGGCCACAAGTCGGGCCCTTCGTCAGCTCGATCGTTCCGGTCGATAAGGTTGTGAAGGACTTCGGCCACTGCCGGCCTTAGGAGTCGAGATCGGATCACCAGCTACCGCCCCCACAAGCCGTTTCGCGCCTTATGTATTGGTCTCGCATTCTATAGAGCTGCGCGGTCCAGGGCCCAGGTCCCATCTCGGAGACAATCGGCTCCAGGAACCGGCCGTATTTTGCCAACGGCCGCCAATCCCCACGTGTGAGCGAGTCGGTAATCATCTTCTTAGTTGACGGCGTGTAGACTTCCACTCGGCCTACGAACACGCGTGAAATTTGGGCTGGCGCCGGCTGAATTTCAAGCGGCAAAATCCGATCGACTTGCGGGGTTTGCAGAAAGTAGAACAGGCGGGTCCCTTCCTCAAACCAGGAATCGCTCCACGTCGCGACCATCGCTTTGGCTTCCTTCGGGAAAAGTCCCTGATCGACCAAAATGTGTTCCATGTCGGTTTTCAGGGCTGCGACGCCGCCAGCGGGCTGGGTTGCGTCGAAAGTGAATTGTGTGTCGATCGGCCCATGCACTCGATAAGAGATTCTGCCATCGAGATTCTCGAACAGAATGGTCGCGGGGATCGGCTCCCGGCTGAGATTCCTGGCGACGATGTGTTCGGACTGATTCACCAACACCGCGATCGGCGGCTGAAAACGTCCGACGCCTCGATAAAACAGAAATTTCTCCTTTTCCTTTCCCACCAGAAGAGGCGTCGCATCGGTCGAGCGGGCGGCATAGTAGTGGCTGGACGGGAACTCGAAGGGGAAGGTTGGCGATCCGGACGCCAGTTCAACATGGGACCATTCGATGGAGTCCGGCTCATGCGCGCGAGGTTGCCGCACGTCCGGTCCTTTACGGGGCATCCCCGAGCCGATAAATGTCGCGACCCTGTTCGCCCTTGGATACCATTCTGTGATGAACCCGTTCGGAAAGGTTACACGAACGTCAGCGCTGGCCGCGCCGGGCCCGTAAAAGTAAATCACAGGGGTTTCCATACGAACGGTGCCGCCTAAGTTCCCTTTGGCGCCGTGCTCGAAGCGATAGACAAAGCAAGGCAGATCGGTGGGTCCGTCCAGCGGCTGCCAATCGACGGCCATGCCGTCCTTGCCGGCGATGGACGTGAACGTGCCCCATTCATGAATCGTCAGGCCGGTGGGCTGCGCAATTCGATTATCGGCGGCGTTCAAAGACATGGCCGCAGAAACACCGAGAAAAGGCAAAATACCGAGTTTGAAATTCATTTGCTGCCTCCTTGGGCAAGCGTCTTTAAGGAATCGTTAATTTCCGCGTCGGTTGCGGCACGGGCGAAAAACTTTGAAGATTCTCTGATGAACCCCTTCGGGCCGACTGGCACGATCGCGCCGGCGTTCGCGGTTCCGCAAGCGCCCTTCAGGTTTACGACCCAAACGCCTTCAGCCGGCCAGTTCTGAAAGACCGCGTAGACGCCCGGTTTAGAGCTCGCTACGACCTTCAGCGTCACGGACTGCCGTGCGCCCTTCACCAATCCCTCCGCGGTGCCGGCGATTTGTGGTTTCGCGGGGTCGGCGCAGCCGTCCGTGCGAAAGACGAAGGCCGCTGTTTTCGCCTGAAAGTCCTGAGATGCCACGGGGCTGCCGATCGTGAAGGTAAACGCCTGCCCCAACGCCAAGGCCAGCGGAATGCAGATAAGAAGACCAGGTCGGAACATCGCAAACTCCTTTCGGGACCGTTAGACGGGCGTGCGCGAGTTTTCTTCCCGCATTACTACGTCACTACCACGTCCAGGCCAATTCTTCCTTCCATCGGTTGAGCGTCTGAGGATCAAGTTTAAGCACCTGCTCGCGCGAAACTCCGGCCGGAAGCGGCGTCAACGCGGCGATGCGGTCGAATACGCGATTTCGCTCCGCGAGATCCACGCGTGACAGCAAGTGCCAAAGCGTAAGCGTGTCGCCAACGCGAGACTCGTGAAGAATGACGCTGAGTGCGTCAGTTGAGGCTTTTTCGAACCCGAAGGCATCCAGTGCCTCTTTCAGATTATCGGAGGCGTCGTCGAAATACGGAATGCCCGGACCAGCCTGCGCGTGCGTCCGGCAACTGGCGCCGGCCGGCACCAGCGACTCTAGTCCCTTCCATTGAAACGATACCCACCCTTTGGTTACCTTGAGCAATCCCGAGCCGTCCTCGTCCATGTTAAGCGCATATTCGCAGCCTAGATCGACTGCCGTGCCCGAGGCGGTTTCGACGAAGAACAACTTGGGCGGCGCAGAGATCTTGGCCTGAATCTCTCCTTTCGCAAGCGCAAGCCGGTGGTCGCCGGGACGCTCACTCACCACACGCACTCGCGTGTTCGGTCCTACTTCCACGGACCCGATTTCGCCGACCTTGAGCGTCGCCCGTGATATTGCATCGGTCTCGATCCAATCACCCGCGCCAATTCGTGCGGCACCGCGTATCGGCTTTGCGGCGACCGAAGGCGAACCGTCGATGCGGACCACTTCCCATCGGGTCCGCGCGGGAATCGCCAGACGCCAATAAGCGACACCGGCGATAGCCATTACTGCGGCTGCTGCGAGAGCCCAACGCCACCAGGGGATAGCCGGTCTGCGGCTGGATTGGCCATCTGCCAGCCCGGCCTCAATCGCCGACCATATCGACTCGGGAGCTTCGATCTGAGGCAGGTGCTCGATCATCGCCATGCCCAATCGGATCTGGTCGCGCTCGGCGCGGCATTGTTCGCAGCTCCGCAGGTGGACTTCGACTTGCTGTGTTTCCCGCGGTTCGAGCAGGCCGTCGAGATAAGGCGCAAGCTGCCGTGAGATGTGTCTTTTGTACATCAGCTATTCCTTGGCCCCGATCACGGAGCTCAGGCGCTCGGCGAGCATGCGGTGTCCGCGACTCAGCCGGGACGCCACGGTACCCATGGAGCAACCCAGAACTTTCGCCATTTGCTCGTAAGATAGGTCTTCGAAATACCTCAGCAGGACTGCCATTCGAAACTTCGCGGGCAGCGCCGACACTGCGTCCCGCACTGAGTTCGCTATCTGCGCCCTTGCGAAATCCTCCTCCGGAGACCCACGGGCCGCGACCGCTTCCAGGCGCGAGCGATCCGCGGCCAAGGCGCCCGATTTGCGACTTCTGGCAAGGTCGACGCACGCGTTGACCACCAGCCGGTACAGCCACGTGGAGAACTCGGAATCCCCACGAAATTGCTGAATCGAGGTCATTAGTTTAAGAAACACCTGCTGAGTGACATCGCTGGCCAACGCGGGATCGCCGTGAAAGAAGTACAGCGAGATGGAATAGACCCGGTCTTTACAAACGTCGTAGAGCGCACGAAACGCATCCCGGTCACCCGAGCGGCAAGATTCGATAATCTCCCTGGTAAGTTCGCGGTCGCTCAGATGAACCGCCAGCGATTCAGACGGTGCGACGCCGAGTTTTCTTCCATTTCTGCTCAGAAGTCGGCTGCCGAGAACCGAGAGAATATCAGAAAGCTGTGTAGGTGTACCGGTTCAGGTGCCACACGCCGCTGATCATCGACCAGAGCTGCACATAAATCGGTTGGCCCATGGTCGGAATGCCGGGCACCATCTGCGACAGCGACGTTCCCACGTTCGTTCCGAAAATGTTGCCTTGGCCTACCACAGTTCCGACATCCAGCCAGTAAGCCGTGACTCCGGCGCCCGCCGTCCAGTTGAAGGTGACGGCACTACCGCTCAGCGTCGATCCCGGAGCCGGAGTCGTCAGCGCACCGCAGACATTCGTGGCCGTGTCCCGATACCGTCCTGGGTTCTTCCAAGCCCCATTGATGTGGGTCCACAGCTGCACGTAGACGATCCGGCCGTCGCACGGTAGATTGTTCACCTCCACTGAGAGCGACGTGGTGGCTCCTCCGAAAATGTCCCCCACCGCTTGCGCATTGCCGACATCCAACCAGTATTGATCGGCTCCCGATATGGCGGCCCAACTGAAGGTTTGGGAAAAACCGGTAAATACCGTTCCATCCACCGGCGACGTCAGCGCCGCACAGCCGGATGCTGCCGTGTACGTGGTTCGAACCGGGGCCTGCCAGTTTCCGTTGATGTGGACCCACCATTGGACATAGAGGGTGCGTCCGTCGCACGGCATCGAACTTACCGTGACCGAGGTTTGGGTGGTGGCGGCGCCGTAGTAATCGCCGACGCCCACCTGCGTTCCAACGTCCAACCAGTATTGATCGGCGCCGCTGACTGGATTCCAGGTAAAGCTCTGCGAAGGACTGGTCAGTACGGATCCGGCCGTCGGGCTGGTGATCCCGGACGTGCCGCTGCACGATCCTGTGAATGCTGTGTCCTCATAGCGCCCTGGGTTGTTCCAGGCGCCGTTTATGTGGGTCCACAACTGGACGTAAATGGCCCGGCCGTCGCAGGGGATATTGTTCACGGTCGTGGACAGCAAAGCCGTGGCTCCCCCGAAAATATCCCCGTGCGCGAGCGAGTTTCCGACATCGAGCCAGTATTCATCCGCTCCACTGGCGGCGTTCCAGTTAAACGTAACCGAGCTACCAGCGAAGGTCGAGTTATCAACCGGCGAGATCAGCGCCGCGCATCCGGAAGCGGCCGTGAGCGTGTAGCGATTCGGACTCTGCCACCCGCCAGAGATGTGCGTCCATACCTGGATATAGAGCGGACGCCCGTCGCAGGGCAGCGAACTCACCAGCAGAGAATCGGAAGTCGTTGCCTGGCCGAAATAGTCGCCCATCCCAACCTGGCTTCCGACGTCGAGCCAATACTGGTCCGCCCCGACGGTCGTAGTCCAAAGGAAGCTCGCTGAAGTTGTACTCAGTTGCGTCCCAGCCGGCGGAGCGATAAGGGCCGCGGGCGAGGCATCCGATTCCGTGATGGCGTAGACCATGCCCGCAACGACAAGAGAAAGACTTCGTGCGCCGAGCCCTGAAAAGGGGAGAACCGTAAAAATCACGATTCCGTTTCCGGATCCCGAGCTTCCCGCAGTGATGCTAATCACCGAAGGATCGTTATTGACCACGAACCAGGCGCATCCGGCAGGGGCGATGACGTTCACCTGCCTGGGTCCGCCATTACCGGTCAGCCAGCTAGAGGAGCTGAGCGAGTACGAACAGGATGAAGATGCCTGCGTGAGTATAGCGGCCGCGGAATTGACGGAAATCGAAGCGACGCGCGTCTCAGCGGTCGTGTTCGCAGCTGCTTGAACGGTGACAAACCCCGCTCCGGTTCCGGATGCTCCGGTCAAGATGGACGCCCAAGGCTGGTCGCTACTCGCCGTCCAGCCGCATCCACTCGGAGCGTTTACGCCGAAGGTCACGATCTGAAAACCGCCAAGTATGGATTGGCTGGCGGGATTTACGCTGTACGTACAGGTTGCGGTCGCGTCCGAGATCGCGACCACGAAACTGCCGCCGTTGGGCGGCGGATCCGGAAGAGAGGATTGAAAAGGGAATGAGCTGCCCGATTGTCCTGTAACCACAGCTTCGCCTGGCCCAAGGGTTGCGATCGCTGCCCCAAAGGAAAAAAGTGAGTCTGTCGTCAGATACGTGGAATACACCAGCGACGCGGCGGTCGGGTTCAACTTCGCGACAAACGCCGACAGGCTTGGTGCTCCCACCGCGAATGCCACAGAGCTGTTTTGCTGACTGAAGACAATCGACTTCAGCTGATTGTTGATGCCCGTTCCCGCGGGGCTCCAGGTGCTCCCGCCGTCAAGTGATAGATAAAGGAAGGGACTCAAAACGAAAGTGGAATTCACCAACAACCCGGCATACGCCACATACACCGTTGACGCGTTGTTAGGCGCCGATGCCACTAAAGTGACGCTGCCAGAAGGCAGACCGTTAATCGCACTCCAGCCCGTTCCTGAATTCTTGTAGATTTGACCCAGGATCACGACGTAGAGGACGTTTGGGCTCCCAGCCGAACCGGCAGACACCGAGAGCGATGACAATCCAATTGTCGAAGGAGGCAGTCCGTCATTCAGTGCCGTCCACGAGGCGGCTTGATCGGTGCTCTGGTAGACTCCGAACCCCGACGCGGCCACATAGAGAATTCCATCCGGCGCAGCGACCATGCCGCTCGCCTCTGGGGACACAGCCAACGGCAGTCCCGCATTCGGCGCAAGGCTCCAAGTCGCCCCGCTGTCGGTAGTCTTGAAGATCCCGCTCGGAGTATAGGTATACGCCGTTGCCGCGCTGGTTGCATCCGGAATGATGTCTGGGTAGAAGCTCGGTGCGGCGCTTTGCGTCAACCAAGTGATTCCGCCATCTGTCGACACATAGCTATTTTGGTTGTTCATCGCATACATCGTGTTCGATTCGGCTGGGCTTCGCGCCATATTCGCGGACTGGATTGCCGCCATCTGCGCCCAGGAAGCCCCGCCGTCGGTCGTTCGATAGATACCGGTCTCGGTGGACGCAACGAGAGTTCCCGACGACACAGGGTCAGGAGAAATGGACTGCACTAACGGGAGATTGGCATCCAGCGCGGTCCACGAGGCGCCAGAATTGCTGGTCTCAAAGAGAGTGCCGGTGCCCGGCGGGGCGGTTTGAAACGGTGAAACCAAGGGAAAATTGCCGCCCGTGTTGCCTGTAAGATAGACGTCACCCGAGGATGGTTCAACCGCGATGGACGTAATGTAGTCATCTCTGTTTCCACCTAGATAAGTAATGTAGAAAAATGAAGATCCAGTCGCGTTCAGCTTGGCTACAAATCCGTCCTGCCCTCCGCCCGAATTTCCCTGCACCACGCCGGTCGTCGTACCCAGGTCGGTTGAAGAGGTATACCCGCCGACGTAGGCGTTGAGACCAGCGTCAATCGCGATCGAGTAGCCGAAGTCGAAACTTGAGCCCCCCAGGAACGTGAAATAGAGGAGTGCTGTGCCGGTTGGATTGAGTTTGGTGATGAATGCGTCAAAAGAGCCCGCATTCACGGGGCGCGCCCCGCCTGACGGCGCTCCAGTAAAGAAGGAGGAACCTGTCTGGCCTGTCACGTACACATTCCCCGTCGCATCCGCCGCGACGGCCGTGGCGAAGTCATCTGAGTTGCCTCCCAAGAGCGTCGAATAAACGATCGAACCGCCGGAGGTGAACTTGGCGGCGAATCCTTTCACGGACGAAACTGAAAAGTTCACACTGGAGCTGCTAAAAACGACTCCCTGAGTGGTTGGAAATGGGCCGGTAGTGGACCCGACGAAGTATACGTTGTTGCTGCCATCCACTGCTACTCCGTTGGAGTTACCGGACGTAACGCCACCAAGATACGTTGAGAAAACGAGCGTTTCGGTAGGACTCAGCTTGGCCAGAACATTACTGTTCGCGCCGGCGCTCAGCGTGCCCTGGTACGGATTCAGCATTGGAAAGTCCGGGGAATCGGTCTGACCACCCACCCACGCCGCGCCCGTAGAATCCACCGCAATTCCGTACAAAAAGTCGAATGCGCTTCCGCCGAGGTAGGTCACGTAGGTGAAAGCGGACCCGCTTGAATTGACTTTCATTACGAATCCATCGACGCCACCGTCGAATCCAGGCTGCGCGCCGCCCGGAGTCGTCGGCAAATCGGAATCCCCGGTGGATCCGGCTATGTAAATGTTGCCCCCCGCATCGACCGCGACCCCATGGCTTTGGGTCTCACCATCGCCTCCGCCGAATAGGGCCCCGAACAGAATCGTCGGATCGATCACCAGCGGCTTGCTTAGGTCGTAGTCCGCGACCGCAAAGCCAACCTCATTTCCATGACCAAGCACATACCTGCCCTGGACGCTCTTTTTCGACCCGTCCGTTTGCTGATAGATTTCCGGCAACGCAAGACGAACATCACCGGACGAGGTCTTCAGCACTAAAGCC
>Ga0209517_10004306_pt1 | contig 18763 bp, 15 predicted proteins | sample PeaSoiMetSII2010_FD_187695 | JGI IMG/M metagenome (GOLD analysis project Ga0209517, IMG submission 187695) | Peat soil microbial communities from Weissenstadt, Germany - SII-2010 (SPAdes) (version 2) | ecosystem: Environmental > Terrestrial > Soil > Wetlands > Peat | place: Germany...
CGTGCCAGCTCAACCGGTCGATGCAACACCATCCAATGCGTTGATTCAACAATGCTTCCCCGGGAGAAGCGATCTGTTTGGCTGTACTCGGTCAAAACCTAGCCAGGGTAGTGTTCCGGCTGATCTAACCCTAGCGAGCGATTTAGCCTTTGTTTTCAATGCAAGTCGGGTTCGACCTGAGTGTTGCGTCGACCCATTGAGACCACCGCACAAACCGGTAAAGTTGGTCCCAGTACCCAAGTTACCGATTTGCTGACTCTTCTTTCGTAGACCCAGCGAAAAGCGTACTGGTACCAAGATTTTTTCTCCGTTTTTGCCTTCTCGATGTTCCTTAAATAAGTAGGGGGCCGTGGTCGAGATTTCCCCGGCAGCCTGAGAATTTCCCGATGGCTAAAAATAGTTTCTTACTTTTTCCCCTCTGGATGTTCCTTAGATAAGTAGAGGGCTGTGTCTGGGAGTTCGCGACCAGCCGGGGGCCTCTCCCACGGATTAAAGTTTTTTCTTACTCTCTTCCGACTGGATGTTCCCTAGTAAGTAGAGGGGAGTCGGTGGACTTTCTGCCATGAAGAGACTCACTACAGTTTCTTGTAGGTTGAAGGGGAAGATTTTTTCTTACTTTTTCCTTTTTCAAAGCCTCTTTAATAGTAGGGGCTCGATGACATCAAAGGACTTCCTTCGCCATTTTTCAGTGTGGAGGGTGAAGTGTGCATGAAAGACACAGATCACACTATAGTTCACCCTCGCGGTCACCTTGGCGCTCGAACAAGTTCCCGAAGGAGAGGATGTTGCACCCCGAGGGACAGGGAGTTTGGCCGCGGATGGGCCCGCGTGTTGGGCTGGAGCGACCCCCCTTTTGCGCACGGTTCCGTGCCCAAAAGACGGCGGAGGTCGCTCCAGCCCAACCAGAAACTTCTTTCGGTGCGCGGCGGGAATTTGGGCGAAGCAGGTGCAGAAGGTAGGAATTACCTACTGCAGGTTCGTCTTCACCAACTTCTGCACCCTGTGATGCGCATATGTCTCGGGAAAAGGAGGAAATGAACAACACGAGAATGAGAAAAGTGACACAGAAAAAAGCACCAGATTGGGCGGGAGCGACCCCACTTTTTCGGCTTTCAGCCGCCCAAAAAGTTCGTGGGGTCGCTCCCGCCCGTCACCGAGGAACGGTGACCGTGTTTTGCCCGCGTGCATACACGGATGTAATCAACCCCAAATGCAGAGAAGTAACTCTCTCGAACACAGAAAAGAGAAAAATTCAGGCGGCACTCTTGAAAGCACCACCAAAACAACCCAAAACCACAGTCGTCCAACTACGGCTCGACGAGGACGCAAAGACCAAACTCGCGAAATACGCCGAGTTTCTCGACTGCTCAGCGTCGTACGTCGTGACGGAGGCTCTGAAACTTGTGTGTGCCAAGGACAAAGAGTTTCAGTCCTGGCTCGCAGGCCAACAGACCAACAATCATGAATCAAGCTCGAAAGGAGAGTCGTTCCAACTGGAACTGAAGTAAAGTCCCATGCACCACCGCCTCCAACTCGGCGTGCGCAAGAACCCAGACTCGCCAAGAGTACATGGCTTGCGCCTCGCAGCAGATTCGTTGCCAGCCAAAGAATTGAGAGAACCGAAAAGAGCGCAGGAAGAAGCGACTCAATCCACGTTTAGGCAGCGCATCACCGAAACATTCGAGCTGCCATTCATGGACGGGGGGAATGAGGCCACAGGGGAAAGAATAAGGGAGTCACCTCGCCTGCTAACGGTGGGGGAAGTTGCTTCCCTTTTGCATGTCCCTGTCTCCTGGGTCTACGGACGCCTGCGTAAAAGATCGTTGGAGAGACTACCGGGCTACCGCCTCGGAAAGTACTGGCGCTTCCATCAGGACGAAGTGGTGACATGGGTCAAATCTAAACGCCGAGACCCTCATGCCGGTTGACATGTGGGCTACACTGAAGAACGACGCAGAACAAGCTGGACGGGCCATCGAGGTCCCTAACAAGGGAGGAACGATGGCTCGAAGAAGTTTCCAGCAAGGCAGTCTCTTCCAACGAGGCACACGAAGAAAACTTTGGGTGGCTCGCTGGTGGGAAGACGAAATACAAGCGGACGGCACGCTGACCAGATTGAGGCGATCAGAGATTCTAGGTACGGTCGCTGAATTGTCAACGCGCCGAAAAGCAATGCAGGTTCTGTCTCAGAAGTTAAGGGCAATCAACAGTGGGGAGGCTCGACCACACTCCGTCCGAACATTCGAGGATTTCGTGAAGAATGACTGGATGCCTGTGATCTTGCCGACTCTCAAGTACGCGACACAGAAGCACTATCGATACATGCTCGACTCACATCTCGTGCCGGCTTTCGGCCAGGAGCAGCTGAGAGATCTCACACGTGGAGAACTCCAGCAGTTTCTTGTCAGGAAGCTGAACAGTGGGTTGTCGTGGGAAACGGTTCATCATTTCAAGTGTGGTCTGAGCAAGATTCTGGGCGCGGCCGAAGAATGGGGCTACGTCACGGACAATGTTGCGCAGAAAACCAAACTCCCACGCCGGCAATACACGAGTGTGAGAGAGGTTCTCCTGCCGGACCAGGTGAAAGATCTGGCAGGCAAACTCGGAGAACCCGTTCGCTCGATCACGCTTCTTTTAGTGCTAACCGGGTTACGGATTGCTGAGCTGCTCGCGCTTCGATGGGGAAACGTCGATTTGGACGCACGCATACTCCGGGTAATGGAAACCGTCTATGACGGACATTTCGATAAACCCAAAACGAAGCGCGGCAAGCGCACAATTCCGATTGGTGCAGAGACGGCGGATGTTTTCGCGGCTTTGCGACCAAGCTTCGCTAACCCAACGCGCCTTGTATTTGCCCGAAGTGATGGGAGGCCGCTAGACCGATGGAATCTCTTACGCAAGCACCTAAAGCCTGCGGCAAAGAAATCCGGGCTCAGCAGCGTCACATGGCATCTTCTAAGGCATAGCCACGCGACAATGCTGGATGTTGTCGGTACTCCGATTGGGACGATGCAATCCCTCTTGGGGCATTCGGCGCCGGAAATCACGCGCGAGATTTATTTGCACGCGATCCCGGAAGAACAGCGTCGCGCAGTCAACAGCGTCGAGAAGCTGATATTTGGACCCAAATTGGACCCAAGTTCGGTTTCCGGCGCGGAATCACGATGAAGTATTGAATTGAAAATAAAGAAGTAAGTGGTCGGGGCGCCGAGATTTGAACTCGGGACCTCCTGCGCCCAAGGCAGGCGCGCTACCAGGCTGCGCTACGCCCCGACAAGACCAGATAGTTATTCTAGCGTACTTTCCGAGCTTGCTCCTATCGTGGGTCAGGTTGATTGCGCGGGCACGGCACCGCGATCCTTCTAAGGGTTGCCTCCATGTCCGGCTGCAGAAGCACGAAAGGTCGTCGCCGCATGGCGGTGACGGCCGCCTGCATGGCTACTCCGTGATCCTAAAAAACTCCCGCCAAACGGTGACGCCGTCAAGGATGAGATCGAGGCGGAAAATCCCTGTGCGGGAGTTAGCGATAGAAAGGTCCCAACTGGTGGCGATGTACTTCCCAGGCGCGAGAGTTACCTGGCGGGTTTCGGTTTCGCTGATCAGTTTATTATCGGCGTCAAATAGCCGGAGGACACAGTTGAGTTTGCCCTTTGAAGAGTTGTCCCAGTTAACGTAGACGTAAGCCTTGACGTCCCGCCGCGAGAATACTTGTTTGAAGTCCCGCGGGGTTAACATCTTCGATGGCTCCCGAGCCACCTGGCCAGCGAGGGTAACAAACTGGACGGATTTCGATTTTACGACCGGCAAAAGAAACTCACCGCGCTTGGCAAGCTCCGCCAAGCGCGTGGTGCTGGCCGCCGCGGCGAGATCGGGCAACTGGGTATGTGGAACAGCCAGCCCCGTAGTGGTCCAATCCGTTGTTCTGTCCGTCGCGCCAGCATCGTTCAGCAAACTGAGAGTCTTGATGGGATCGCCGCCCGGGACAATGCTTCCTCCCAAGATTCCCACGTAGTTTCCGTATTCATCCAAAAGTGGGCCGCCAAAAGAAACCGAAGTGACTCCCGAAGCGATGATCAGACGCTCCCCGGCCTTCGGAAACGAGCTCTTGCCGGTTATAGAACCATCGGCGAGCTTTGCACCGACGGGGCCCGCCTCAAGAAATACGCAGTGATCACCCACGTTGGGCGTGTCACTGGCACCTCGTTTTAGCCATGTTTTGGCACCTCCGTCGAGCTTGAGCAAGGCCCAATCCTGCCAACGGTTCCACGCCAGGACCTGATCGGTTGTCAGTTGAGAACCGTCCTTCAGGGAGACGCGCAATGAGGCGGCGCCATCAATCACATCGAAGGCCGTCAGAACACGGGCGTCCCCCACCCAGAAACCGTTACCCTTTCCGAGAACGACGCCATCCGCAGCGAGCTTTTCGATCGTCACGGTGGCATCCATCGCTTTTCGGTAGAGGTCGGCGGCGCCGAGCGGCTGGGGCGTGGAAGGTGGAGCACCCGCAGCGGCTGAGCCCGTGATCACGAAAGTATGGGTACCAGCGAACTCCCCGTCGATGCGAGCTTCCAGTTGCCACTCTCCGGAGGGCGTCGCGTCCGATAGCACCATGGACCAATAGCCGTTGAACTGCTGCGCTTTGGCCTCGTAGCGGAAATCGGAGATGAGCACGATCTTTCCTTCAGGGCTCTTCCAGAGGCCTTCAAAATGATGCGGCCCGATAGGACCTTGCCACTCGAAGTAGACGATAACCTTGGGATCCTTGCCCGCGACGAAAACGCTTCGCGCATCGTCCATGACGTAACGTCCGTTGTTTTCGTGGCCGGCTGCGCCAGAGACCGAGCGCAGGACTTTGTAAGGACTCCCCGAGGCATCGGGCTTGGAGGGAACCGTCGTTTGGCCCCAAGCCACTTCGCAGGAAAAGGCGAGCAGAAGCAACGCAAACGATCTTGCGAAGGCTCGCGCAAGAGGACACATGTGGGAGTTCTCCTCCGTACAGTAAGCACAGTTTAATCGATGGTTAGCCTGCCGACAACTATCGAGGATGCAACGAGAATGAGCGTCCTGCGGGCTGCTTGTTGCGGCCACGCCGCTGAGCCATGTGATGGCCGCGCGCAATCCCATCAGGCATCGCTCTGCCACGCCGCCCGCTTCCTGCATCCAATCCCCTGACTCCAAACGTGAAGGAATCTCCATGGATCGTCGTCGTCTTGCGCCTGCTCTGCTCCTCACGATGATCCTCGCCGTGCTCTCCGCCCACGCGCAAACCATTCCCACCGTGAAGGCGAAAGCCCTCGACGACTCCGAAGTGTTCCTCCCCAAGCCCGGCAGCCAGCAATTCCTCATTCTAGTACTCGGCTTCTCCCACAAAAGCGGCGACATTTGCCGGGACTGGAACAAACACATTGCGGCCGATTACCATGACAACGCGCGTGTCGCCTATTTCCAAATCCCCGAACTCCAGGGCGCTCCCGGCTTTGTCCGCTCCATGATTCTCCATGGCATGCGCAAAGATGTGCCCGCCGCGGAACAATTTCACTTCGTGCCCATCTACGACAACGAATCGGCCTGGAAAAAACTCGTAAATTTCTCGGCTCCTGACGATGCTTACATCATCCTCGCCGATCCGCAGGGCAACGTCGTCTGGCAAGTCCACGGCAAATTCACGGATGATCTCTACGCCGCGCTGAAACAAGCCGCTGCCAAACTGCTCGACTCTTCCGCCGGGACCGCCAACTCTGCTCCATCCCGCGGATTCAGCGGGAGGAATCTCCCGATTGGCGTCCGGTAAAACGCCATTCAGGCGAATGGCGTTCCTCGCCGGATTCACCACCCGCCCGGCTAGGAGCAACGCGGGAGCGCCGGAGGCGCGGCAGAAGTTAGCCCAACCCGTGAGGGCTGGGAGAGGTGTGTGGGGGAATCGTCAGCGCCGTAGGTGCGACACCTAGCCAAAGACAAATCTCGGGTCAAATTCGATGGAGTGTTTTTCCAGGAGAGCCAGAAACTCCGTGTCAAAACCCATTCTCCTGTGATGCGCTTTTTGATTTCGGATGTATTGGAGGACTGTGGGGAAGCGGGAACGACTCACGCTAAACGCACCGTAGCCTTCCTGCCATGCGAATTTGTGGTCCTCCTCGTTCGCCCACCGGGAAGAATTTGATTTTATGGTTTGAACGGCCTTGGCAAGTGGCAGACTTGGCGGGATTTGGATGAGAAGGTGAATGTGATCTTGGGTTCCGCCGATGGCGTGGACGAGGATTCCGAGGTTTTGGCAAACCCCCGCCGCGTAGGCCCATAGGCGGGGTTGAAATTCTTCGGGGATGGCTTTGCGGCGATCTTTGGTGCTGAAGACCACGTGAATCACGTTTTGGGCATAGGTGTGGGACATGTGTCGCACCTCCGGCGCTGGGGGATGCCCTTGCTCCATGTGCGCTCTCCTAACCCGTTTGTTTTCTTCCGCCATGTTAACGATATACTAATCTATATGAGTACTTATATTGTCGGCGCGCCGACATTTTCGCCTACCCGCTACAAAGGCAAGAACGCCTACGGTGCTAGAAAGAGGGATGACAGATGCGCGCGGCGTTGCAATCGGTTGGTGATTCGCTACCATAGAAAGACGAGACGATCACCCAGGCGCCTCTTAACAGTGGAAAGGAATTTTCGATGACGCGCGCATTTTTCGCTGCACTGCTGGGCGCAACGCTGCTCTTTGCCGGTGCCTGCAAGTCCAAGCCGGATGACAAGGAAGCCATCCGTGCAGGGATCATCAATTATCTGGCGTCACTGAAGACGTTGAACGTAAACGCGATGGACATCAACGTCACGCAGGCCACCGTGAACGGCAATCAGGCGCAGGCGCAGGTGGAGATCCGGCTGAAGAATAGTCCGCCGGATGGCGCGAGCATGAAGCTTTCCTACAATCTGGAAAAGCGCGGCGAAGAATGGGCCGTGGTGAAAAGCCAGCCGGCCGGCGGCACGTTGCAGCATCCTGCGCCGGGAGAAATGCCTCCGGGCGGATTGCCGCCAGGACATCCGAACGTGAACGGCTCGGCGGGACAAGCTCCGGCGGGGCATCCGGATTTCAATGGGATCTTGAAGTCGGCGCAGCCTCCGGCACAGCAGGCGCCTGCGGCGGCATCGTCGTCGTCGACAGGAACCAGTAAGCCGTGAGCGCAGAGCACAGATATCAAATATCAGGGATCAGATATCAGCGACCATCGACCAGGAACCAGGAGAACGGCAAATTCGCGGTTGCCCATTAGATGCCTGATTCCTGCATCCAGAAGTGAGAAGAGATAATCCTCAAATCTGAAGTCGGGGAGGGATTCCTCCACTCCGGTACAGCTCAAACCGCCGTCCCTCCGGTCGGAATGACAGACTTGGGATCGAGCGCTCCGAGCCGGCAAACGGCGCTGGCTCTCCGGTGGGAATGACAAATTGACGACCGTGCATGAAAATATGATTCCTGATCGCTGATAACTGATTACTGCTAACTCTTTACTCGCCTTCGTAATCCTTCAGATCGTCGGTGGGGAGCGCTACGCGGACGGCGTTCAGCACGGCGAGTAAATCAATCAGTTCCTGGCCGATGGCGCCCCAGATGGGCGGCAAGAAGCCGAAAGCGGCGGCAATCATGCCCAGGACGCTGGCGGCCATCCCGCCGAGGGCGCTTTGCAGGGCGATGCTGCGCATGCGCTGGCCAATGTGCATGAGCTCATCGATTTTGCCGAGGGCCGTTTCCAGCACAACGGCGTCGGCGGCTTCAGTGGTGATGTCATTCTGGGTGCCGAACGCCACGCCAACCGTGGCCGCCAGCAGCGCCGGGGCATCGTTGATGCCGTCGCCCACAAACAGCGTGCGGGCTTTGGACGTTTCTTCCTTCACGATGGCTACTTTTTCTTCGGGACTCTTCCCGGCGTGAACTTCCGTGATGCCCACGCTTTCCGCAAGGTATTTCACTTCCGACTCGCGATCGCCGGAGACCAGGATCACTTTCCCGACGCCGTGTTTTGGCTGGAGGTGCTGGATGAAGGAAGCGCTGTCCTTGCGCGGGGCATCGTGAAAGCGAATGGCGGCGGCGTATTTATCGTCAATAAAGATGAGGCACTCGAGGCCGCTGGAAAGTTGCGGCAAGGCGAGAGACTGCGCGTTCAACTTGTTGCGGCCGGTGATTTGAACGGAGTGGCCTTCGACGGTGCCGAGCAAGCCGTGTCCCGGCCGTTCGCTGATGTGAGAAACGGAAAGGGTATTCAGTTGCTCCTGCTTGGCCGTGGAAACAATGGCGCCAGCCAGCGGATGCTTGGAATACTGTTCCACGCTGGCGGCGAAGCGCAGCACGTGGGTGCGATCAAATCCCTCGGCGCAAAGAACTTCAGTGAGCCTTGGCCGTCCGTAGGTCAGCGTGCCGGTTTTGTCGAAGATAAGCGTGCGGCACTTCTCCAACTGCTCGAGAACGGCGGGATTCTTGATAATGATGGCGCGGCGCGCGGCGAGAGAGATGGCGCCGATGATAGCGGTGGGAATGGCGAGAAGCAGCGGGCAGGGCGTGGCAATCACAACAACCGCGAGAAAACGCTGAGGGTCGCGGCTGAGGAGGGCGGCGGCGACGGCAACGGCGAGGGCCAGCGGCGTGTACCACGCACCGAGTTGATCGCCCAGGCGGCGGAGCTTGGGGCGCTGCTGCTCCGTTTGGTGCATCACCTTCATGATGCGGGCATAACGCGAATCCTCGGCCACCTTTTCCGCGCGGATGAGCAGAGCTTGTTCCCCATTGATGGCGCCGGAGATGACCATGGACCCCGGCGTTTTGGAAATTTCGTAGGGCTCGCCGGTAAGGTAAGCCTCGTCCATGATGCCGTGGCCTTCGAGGACGGTTCCGTCCACAGGGCAAATCTCGTGGGGCAGGACGGTGAGCTGGTCGCCGATGTGGATGTCGGCCAGCTTCACGTCCACGAGGCCGCCGGATTCCTTGCGATGCGCGGTGCTGGGCATGCGGCGGGCGAGGGCATCGAGCACGGAAGAAGCGCGGGCGGTGGCGAATTCCTCCAGCGCTTCACCGCCGGAAAGCATGAGGACCACGATAGTGGCGACAAGATATTCGCCAAGCACGATCGCCGTGAGGATGGAAACGCCGGCGAGAAGATCGGAGCCGAACTCGCGGCGAAACAGTTTTTTCAGAAGCACCCAGACGAGTGGGATGCCGCCGATCAAGAGCGCGGCAAAGAGCGGTGCGTTGGCGGGGAGTGCAGGGAAGTGCAGGGCGTACTTCAGAACGACATGCAAGAGTATTGCAATAAGGGTGAGCCCGGCGATGTAGGTTTCTTTGGAAGGAACAAATCCCGGCTTCGCGGGAGACTTCATTAGCACCACTTATTGCATAAGTAATTCTCTAAGTCAAAGCTGCAAACATCTTGCGACAGCGCAGAGTTGGAGCAAATCAGGTCGTGGGGGCTGTAAGAAACGGTGGGGTCGCAGGAGTTGTGTCCAATCAAGCATCACGGGGCGTTTGGGGGCGCTCAAGCTTCCTAACGGAGATTCTTTGCGCGATGGCGGTCTTTGAACCAACTGCAGAGGTAAATTGTGGCGCAAAATGCCGCTAGCCAGGCCACGCGGCTCTGGTATCGGTCGAACACGCCGGAGAAAGTCGCACAGACCGCGGCATTAATGAGTAGAAACACCATCGCCGCATAGAAGAAATGATTCAGGCGACCCATGGCCTTGAACCAAATAAATGCCAGGCAGATTGCGACACTCAGCCAGAAGGCAACCGTGTCAATGGCCGCAGCGGCATTGGCCCAGGGGAGAAACTGACCGCGAGATTGCCTGGAGTGCAGAAATGCCCGGAGATCGCCGGGGAACACTTGCCCGAGTGCGTTGGTGTCCCACGCATTAGCATGGAAGGAGCGGACTTCATCCCCGGTGCGGATGGCCGCAAGCTGGAGTAGCGTTTCTTTGGCGCTGCTGGCAAAGAATCTGAGTTTGTAGGTTGCGAGCGTTCCACGAACAATTTCATTCATTTCTTCCGGGTGCCCAGTCAGTTCCCTCAATAAAGGACGATTCTCGAATAGGAATTGCGTTTGTGTCTGCGGCAGATTGGAAAGATAGCGGCATGCAGGGAAGGGCCGGTTTGGGCAGTTCTCACGCAGGAAGTCGGCCGCAAGACCATCGGCAAAAAGCCTGGACAGCATGAAGAGCTGTCCTGACGGGGAGAACGTAAAGCCGAGATGCATGCGGTAATTCAGCGTGGCCGTCGAAAGTCCAGCGGCGGCCAGTGGCAAGACTAGCGAAGCGAGCACGAGCCCACGCAGAGCCGCGGTCCTCCGCAGATGAAGGATCAGCTTGACGATTATCAACAGAGCGACGAAGAGTGTTGCAATGGGGAGGAGTGAAGTATGCGCGGCGGCGGAAATCATTAAAATCGCAGCCAGAAACAAACGGCTTCTTGAGGACAAATGGTTATCGAACGCCAACAAAAACGATGACAGGAAAACGATGCCCGCCAACACGTCTGGCATTAGCTGTGATGCCAGCCAGGGCAGACTTGTGAGGGCCGCTAGAATGGAAACCGAGGCAAGCAAGCAGATGTCGTGGTAGCGGCGCTCGTAGGCGAGCAAGTACTGGCAGGTTTTATTCAGTACGTAAACCACGATGATTGCCTGTACCCCGACTACAAGCCAGGCGCTAAGCCCAAGGCTCGCCAGCTTGGTGAAGATGCTGTATCCGGGTGAACGGAAAGGCCACAAAGCAATGAGCATGTCGCCGGTGAGAAGGTAGCTACCAGTATCCGAGAAAACGATCGGATAACCGTTGGACAAGGCAACCCAAAGAAGGGAGCAAACGGCCGCGGCGTGAATCAGCAAAGAGCGATTGACAAAGAGATGCGGATTTCCCGGCATCAGTGATCTGGGCTTTGCATTCGTCAATGTTAACCTTCCCTTAAATGCCAGATGCTAAAGCGCGACGCTCCCGGAATCACCAGTGGACAGCCACCTGTATAAAGCGTTTTGGGGCCCATTGTCGGAGGGAGCAACTCCGCGGCGGCTGCACCCATTTGATTGACAGGGAAAGAGCAAGTCCGAAACGAAACGCAACAAGACTAGCACAGGCCAGGCAGGTTCGTTCTGACGCGGGTAGTTGAATTTTCAATTGCCAACCGCGCGAGAAGTGCGCGTGCTCAAAACAACCCGTAAGATAATCGCCGCAACTTGGCTCGCCGCTTGCATCGCAAGTTTAAGTGGCAAGTTTCTTACTGCTAGGGTGACTCGTAAGAGCTCGCTGCGGCGATTGGCGAGCCACGGAAGAGGATTGGGCAGAGACAGGCTTTAGCGCGTGACGAGGATAACGCGATGGAAATAGTCGTGGGCCTTTTTGGGCCGCACAGAGGCATTTTGCATCTTGAATCCCTTTTTTTTCAACAGGCGCGGCCACCAGTCGCGGTCCAGCCCACCGTTGCTAGAGTAGAGGAGAAAGGTGGGGTGCTCAGCGAGGAATGGCTGCCAGTCATAGATAGGCAGATTGGTGTACTGGCGCAGGACTGCGAGTTGCTTTTCCCCCGCATCATTGCCGACATCGACGAGGGTTTGTCCCGGATCGAGAACGACGACAAATCGCTTTTGCCAGCTTTGGTCTGCATAATGCTGCAGCAGCAGAAAATCAAGCCCATCAGAGATGACCACCGGGAGGTCCGGATGGCCGCCAGCGCTCACCAGGTCTTCCACAAATATAGCCGGAGAGACAAATTGGCCATCATAAAACGACCAGAATTGGCGCTCCCGGGGCACGATCACGCACAGGAGCAAGGCGGCGGAAACAGCCGGTAGAACGAAGCCCCAACGCGGCAACTTAGGAAGCGTGAAGCCGAGTGCCAGGGGGAAGCCGAGCAGGGAGGGCAGAAGATACCTGGGGAGCATGTTGCCGTGGCTGAGTGCCGCGATCGCAAACCCTGCCAGCGGCAAACTCAGAAAGCCAAGCACGAGTATCAATTCATTTACCGGCACACCCGGCCGGCGGCTACCCTGCGCTGTTCTTCGCACTGTCGCCAGCATGGTGAAGAGAACCGCTAGACCGGCGAGCGCCGCTAGATATAAGCCTGGCGGGCTCTCAATTGTCAGGAAATACCAACTGTAGCTGTTCAAGACGAGTTCCAACGTGGGTTGCGCCCAGTTACTAGGGCCGTAATACCTTTGGAGGGCGGAGAGGAGGGGCCAGAAGCATGCCAGCGGCACGAAGCCGCTGAGGAGCGCGATCCAAACGCCCCGGCGAAATTGGCGCGTCATTCCAAAGTGTGCAGACTCCGCAAGGAGGAAGGGCAGGAAGGCGAAAACCGCAAAATAGTGGAAGGATTCCGCCAGCATCAGGCTCAGGCCCAGCAGAATCACCCAGGGGCGTGCAGGAACGCGCTGGTAACAAACGATAGCGAAGGCGATACAAGCGACGAGAATGCTGTAGCCGCGCGCTTCCACTGCAAACAAGGTGAAAAGCAAGGTGGTCAGTGGAACCGCCGTGGAAACCAAGGCGATTGCCTCGTCCTTGCGGGTTCTTACAGCCACGAACAAGCACAAGAGAGTGACGGCAAAGGCCAGGATCGAAATGCCGCGGTAAGCCAGGTTTTCGTTGCGGATGAGGGCTGCTGCGGCGCCTTCCAGCAGATAAAAGGGGAGGGACTGGCCGTCGGCGCCATGCGCGAGAGCTTGCCACAGTCTGTGTAGGTGTAACTGCTGAACCATGAGCATGGTGCAGATCTCGTCATACCAGAGGGGCCGCATCAAAGCGTGGTAGATGTTGCGCGCCGTGGCATAGAGAATCAGGATAGCCAGCCCGAAGAGGGCGGATTTCTCGGCCAGAGAACCGCGCACCGCCGGTGATCGCAGTAAGTCGGGAGCCGGAACCAAACCGCGCTCCTCCAAGCGAAGGTGCGTTGACTGTTCTTCAGTACGGGGAGACATGGATCAACGAGGAAATAAGGTGTCGGACATGCGCATGAACTCAGCCTAGCACGGGCCATTTGTGAAACCGCGGAGGCGTTGAGGCCGATGCTCAAGTGCTAACCGTGGCCCGCTGTCCAGGTTCAAAACTCGTCGCAGGCCGCTGAGACCTTGCTCTCGGTGGAGCTGCACTCCCTCTGGTGAAAGACCTGGAACTTCGCGAGAGATTATCCTGCCCGAATCGCTGAAGCAATGCCAAACCAAGCGGGGCTGTTTTACACAATCCTGGGCGACGGCAACGGGATGATGTACTTCCCTTGGTAGCCTTTTTCCCTGAGCTTGGGGATCAGCTCATCGGCAATGTGCCAGGAGAGAAGCAAAACATATTCAGGCTGATCTTTATAGAGGCGCGACTCTTCCAGCACGGGGATAAGTGTTCCGGGCATGTACTTGCCGATCTTGAGGGAGCCCTTGATCTCGAGAACACAGTCAAGAATCCCGTCGTCCAGGCGCACGTAATTAATCATTGTGCTGGCACGCGAGGGGGCACCGATTCCGTAAATGCGATGGCCGCGTTTCTTGATGTCGCACAACAGGGCATAAAGATCGAGCTTCGATTGAACGACTCGGTCTTTGAAGCTCTGCAAACCCGCTGCGTCCAGGCCCGCGCGATCTTCCTCCCCAAGAATTTGCGCGACTGAAGGCCGAACAGAGTACCGGCCCTTCCGAGCAGCGTACACGCGAACCGAGCCGCCGTGCGTGGGAATCCTACGGGCGTGGATAACTTCCAGGCCGTGCATGTTGAGGAGGTACTGAAGACTACGGACGGAGTAATACCGAAGGTGCTCGTGGTAAATGGTGTCGTACTGCAGTGTTTCCACGAGACTCAGCAGATAGTGCGATTCCGAAACAAAAACACCCGTTTCGTCGAGGAGCAGCAGAATGCTTTCGATGATGTCGTGAATGTGTTCGATGTGGGCGAAGACATTGGTGGCCGTGATGATCTTTGCCGGTCCGTGCTGGCGCCGCGTGGCTTCCGCGATGGCGCGGCTGAAAAAAGCTATGTTCGTCGGAATGCCGCGCTCGTTCGCAAGGTTACCGACCTGGCTGGGCTCGATGCCAAAGACACGATGGCCGCCCCGCTGAAAGTTACTGAGGAGTGTGCCATCGTTGGAGCCAATGTCGACAGCAAGATCTTCGGGCCCCATCGGAACGATGGTTTGAGATTCCGAATAGAGCTCCGAAAAGTTGTCGCGAAGGATTTTCGTCGTACCGCTGGTGTAGGGATACTCAGGAGGAAACAAAATCTCCTTGTCCACGATCAAGCCGAGCTGGACGAGCGTGCACCGCGGGCAAACCAGCCAGAGAGCCGGATAAGCCGGCTGTTCCTTGGGGAGTTCGCCGATGGTTCTCATCTGATTTACGGGGGGCAGATATCCCAGGAACAATATGCGCTCCAGTGGCGCGAAGTTGCATATCTGGCAGCGTTCGACTACGACACTCGAACCGGTGCCTGCCGCGGTTGGTGCTGTGTCCACGATGGCCATTTATGTTTCCTTACTTGCTGCCAGGGTTGCCGGAGCGAGGTGGGCGTTGTCGCGGTACCACTTTGTTGTAATCGCCAAGCCCTCGCGCAAAGGAATTCTCGGCGCATATCCCAGCGCTGCAATTTTCGCAATGTCGGGACACCGGCGGCAAGTGCCTCCAGTGGCCGGAGGGCCGGGCACGACCTCGATGCGTTTACCGAAGAGATCGCCAATCCTGCGAGCCAAGTCAGCGATGCTAACTTCTTCTTGCGTCCCGATGTGGTAGATGTTCAGGTGCAAGCCGCCGTGAAGCAGGGCCATCAAACCGTCGATGAAATCATCTATGAAGACAAAAGCACGCGTTTGCGTGCCCGTGCCCTGAATAGGGAATCGAAGAGTGCCAGAATTGGAAGCGAGCTTGTGCATGCGCAGTACAAACTGCGGAATCACGTGTTCCCAGCCCATGTCGGGGCCGTAGACGTTGTGAGGGCGGAAAATCAGCACGCGGCCTAGCCGGGTGCGTCCGTAATTGATGGCCATCATCTCGCTGATGATTTTCCCTGCCGAGTAGGACCAGCGCGGGTTCGTGGGATCGGGGATGGAAAGCGCAACGCTTTCACTGGTCGGAACGGTCGGGGGCTCCGAGTAAACCTCCGAGCTTGAAGCCAGCACCAACTCGGACACATTGTGGTGCAGGCACGCATCAAGGACGTTAACGATCCCCTTCACCCCTACTTCCAGCACCAGCGCAGGCTTCGAGTAAAAGAACTCCGTGCCATTGACGAAAGCGAGATGGCAAACCGAGTCGACGCCTTTGACAGCTCTTTCGACTTCGGCTGGATTGCGGATGTCTCCTGAAACGTACTCGATGGAATCGGCCACGTCACTTAGACGGTCGACACGGCCACGAGACTGGTTGTCGAACACGCGGACGCGATTCCCCTCGCGCACCAGGCGCCGCACCAGTGCGCTGCCCAGGAACCCTGCACCCCCTGTCACCAGATAGGTCTTCGACATGAGAGCTATTCGTCCTCGCCAGTACTGGGAAACGCCGAGGCGGCACGCACACGAACCACCGGGCGTTCGGAAGGAGGCACCCGGCGAAGATGCTTGCAGCCCCAGAGAAACCAACGCAGGTACTCGCCCGTCCAAGGGCCCAACCGAAACGTGGATTCGCCGCCGTATAGCCGGTCGATCGATATTACCGGCACTTCTCCGAGTTTCCAGCCGGCGAACTGTGCTTTCATCGCGATTTCAAAAGTGACGGCCCAACCTACGGGCCGCGCTTCCAGATCTAAAGTAGAAAACATGGAGCGCCGAAAAAGCTTAATGCCGGTGGTTGCATCGCTCAAAACGCAACCCGCAATCCGGTGGAAGAGCCGGTTGGCGATACGCGAAAGCGCGCCCCCAACCAGGGAACCTCCCAGCCGGCGGCCACCGTGGGCGTACCGGGAGCAGCTCACCATGTCGCAGCCTTCCTGCATCAGCACCACCATGTCCTCGATGGCCAGCAGCGGCCCGACTTCGTCAGCGGCGAAGATCAGCACGTAGTCTCCGACAGCGGCGTCCACCCCTGCGCGAATCGCGTTAACTACCCCACGGCCTTTTTCGTTGTGCACCAGGTGCAAATTCGCATAGTCATTCTGCATGCCACGAATGACCGGAATGCTGTCGTCCTCCGGAAAGTCGTAGACAATCAGGATCTCGTGGGGAACTTCGACGACGGCTTTCAACAACTTCACCATAATCCGAAGGTTGATGCCTTCATTGCGGACGGGAAGCAAAATGGACAGAGTGACGGTTTGCTGTTTCACCGGCTCATCCGCTGGGCGTGTCGCGTCGCTCATGCTTTCTTCAATTCGCGGTATGTGCATCTGAGCTTCCAAAACGCACAGAAGTGTCTCGCACGATCACCAGTGCTCCCTTATAGTTTCTCACGGGTTGTCGCCCGTTTTTGCAGCATTGCGGCGAGTCTCTGCACCTGTTGCATCACGCTTTCGCGATTTCTGGGGCGGACAAAGCGGAGGGGGATTCCCGCATAGACGCTCCAAGGTCGAAATTCAAATCCCGTGGGAGCGAAACTGAGCGCACCCAGGACGGTTCCTTCAGGAATAAAGTTATTTGGCATCACTACCGAGTTTGATCCTACCGCGGTGTAGTGGCCAAACTTCACATTGCCACGGATCAAGTGTTCTTTTACTTGGGCTACGTCCGGCGGGATGATGGTCACGAGATCGTTCACGAAGTCGTCGCTGGTGCACCAAATCTTTACCCCTGAGGAAAGGCTGCAGAAGTCGCCAATCTCAAATTCCATGTCCGGACCGCCGGCCACACTACAACCCGAAGCGATATGTGTACATCTCCCAATGCGCACTTTCGTTGAAAAGTAGCAAAAGTCGTCGACAATCGAGTCTTCGCCGATGCTAAAGGTTTCCGGATGACGGATGCGCGAATTGGGGGAGACGATCGGGTTCATATTTCAGGAGACCGCGTGTTTCGGGCGGTGGCCACCGCTCAATCCGGCCTGTTGCAGTACAAAATTTCGAATCTCGCCGCAAACGGTGGCGACATCCTCGTCCGAAAGCACGAAGGCAGAGGGTAGCCACATCGCGTGTGGGATTTGCTTCGAGCTGTTCGGAAATTGCTGACTTGGGCTCCGATATGCCACTTGGGTGTGAAGAGGATGCCAGAACCGCCTTCCTCGCATCCCCTTAGAGGCCAAGTGGTCATACAATGCGTCGCGCTGATCAACCAGCACGTCGGTCCATTGCGGGAGTTCGCCCTGCTCGACGTCGAACGGGAATACGGAGACCCCGTCGACTCCGCGCAGACCATCGCGGTATCCCTTATAGATACTCCTCATTCTGTCGGCCCGGCGTGACAAGTCCATGAGTTGAGCCAGGCCGATGGCAGCCTGTAAATTTGTAAACTTGAAATTGTAGCCGACGCTGTTGTGAGTGTCGTCGCCGCCGGTGCCCCTTGCAGGCCGGCCCTGATCCTTCAATTCGCGAAGCCGCACATGCAACTGATCATCATCCGTGGCAATCAAGCCGCCCTGTCCAGTGGATATGGTTTTGTTGGGCGAAAGCGAGAAGCACCCGGCGTTGCCAAAGGTCCCCAGGCATCTGCCGCGGTGTTTTGACAAAAAAGCCTCGGCTGCGTCTTCGATTACCAGCAATCCGTGGCGCTTCGCTAACTCCGATATGGCACTGATATCAGCGGCGCGGCCACTCACATGGACTGGAACAATGGCTCTTGTACGAGGGGTGATGGCGCGCTCCGCGGCCGCCGGATCCAGATTCAGATTATGTGGATCCACATCGACCAGCACAGGCTTCGCGCCCGCCAGCGAGACCGCGTTGGCAGTGGCGATGAAAGTGACGTCTGGCACAAGCACCTCGTCACCCGTGTGCACTCCGGTCCCTGCGAGCGCCAAAAAGATAGCTGACGTACCGCTGGTCGTAGCTACCACATGCTTGCATCCAAGAAGGCTGGCCACTTCCCGTTCAAACCGCGAAGTCACGTCTCCATCATTCAAAAAGCCGCTGTCGATCACGTCCGCGACGCGCGCTTTTTCTTCCGAGCCGAACTGTGGCACCCAGAAATCGATTTTTCGGTCCAAGGTACAGGTACTCCTCTTGATTCTAAACAGAACCGACGGGGGAGTGGGCCCGGCCAAACAGGCTCCCCCTTCCCCAGAAGTTCCAGATATCCACGACAATCTTGTGCTCCAGGTTCAGCCCACGATACGCATTGTGCGGAACACACAGAATCAAAATGTCGCTCCGGCGAGTCACCTCATCGAGCCCCAAAAGCGCCGGGTCACTTTTCACATGGGGGTCCGTGGTCAAGACGACTTTGGCCCGAAACATCAGAATCTTTTTCAGTTTGTAGCTGAGCGAAAAGCGCGGATCGTCGCTTTCCGCCTTGAACGCCATGCCCAGCAATCCTACCGTCATCTCGTCGAGGGGGTTTGCTGCATCCAGGCGGTCGACGATGAACTGCGGCATTCCCTCGTTGACCAGCATGGCCTGAAAACCCAAGCCGAACTGGTTGCGGTAAAAGCTGGCCAGTTGCATCGTGTCTTTGAACAAACAGGGGCCCGCCGCAAAGCCTGCCAGAGGGAAATGCTTCGATCGCGGATAATTGTGCTTCATGCCGTCCAGAATCCGGTAATAATCAAGGTTTGCGGCGCTGGCGATCATATAGAACTGATTTGTGACGGCGAATTGAATATAGCGGTAGGCGTTGGTAAAAACCTTCGCCAGCTCCGCCTCGATAGGAGCCAGCCGCACGACCTCTGGAGCA
>Ga0209517_10004308_pt1 | contig 18759 bp, 17 predicted proteins | sample PeaSoiMetSII2010_FD_187695 | JGI IMG/M metagenome (GOLD analysis project Ga0209517, IMG submission 187695) | Peat soil microbial communities from Weissenstadt, Germany - SII-2010 (SPAdes) (version 2) | ecosystem: Environmental > Terrestrial > Soil > Wetlands > Peat | place: Germany...
CCATGACGACGGCCAGCATCGCCGCGGGAATTCGGGTGAAAAGCCCAAGAATAAGCATGGCGCCGCCGAAGCATTCCACGCCTGAGACAAAGGGGGTCAGGATGTTTGGAAAGGGTATGCCCCATTCGGCGAAGTTCTGGATCATCTGTGGGAGGTTGTTGAGTTTTCCCCATCCCGTCAGCATGAAGGTATAGCCGACGATAAGCCGCATGATCAGCGGAGCTGCCCATGCGAAATAAGACGCAATGTGTGCAGGCAGCAGAATGAGAAGATTGACAATGAATTTCACGGAGCCCTCCCGAGGTACTGAGATCGATGTCAGGCCGTGACTTGCGGCCCGATTTAAGCACGAATTGCCGGTCCTGACCGGAGTTTCGCTGCGGCCGATCTCATTGTTACGCTGGATTCATCCGAAATTCTGCAACGAGGGGAAAGTTTCGAGCAGCCACATGCTGATGGACGAGACGCTGCCGGTGAGAAAGCCAATGCCCGTGATCACCATCAACACGCCCATGGCATGCTCGACGCTGGCCAGATGCCGTTTCATCCGCGCGAATAGCGATGAGAATTGCTCGACCATGAAGGCGGCCGCGAGGAATGGAATCCCAAGGCCTGCGGAATAGACCGCGAGCATACCGGCGCCCTTCGCGACCGTGGCCTCGGCTGCAGCCATCGAAAGAATCGCCGCCAGGATTGGGCCGATGCAGGGCGTCCAGCCAAAGGCAAACGCCAGCCCCATCACATAGGCGCCCCATAACCCGACCGGCTTGGGTATCGGCAGCCGGCCTTCCCGCATCAAGAGGCTGATCCGCGTCAGCCCAAGAAAGTGCAGCCCCATCAGAATGATAACGATGCCGGCGGCGATCGAAAGCTGGGCCGACCAGGCCCTGATCAGCCCGCCGATCAGGCTGGCAGTCGCGCCGAGCCCCACAAACACCGTGGAGAAGCCGAACACAAACAGAAGCGCCGACAGCATCACGGCGCGTTTCGACGATGCCACCGCCTCATCATTGGCGACGTGCTCGATGGTCGCGCCCGTCAGATAGATCAGATAAGGCGGCACCAGCGGCAGCACGCACGGCGAAAGAAAGCTGATGATGCCCGCAATCAGGGCGGCGGAAATAGAGACATTGTTCATCGCAAGGTCCTCGGCAACGCGGTTCGGTTTGGCGGTTCTTCTTGCCTCTACGGAGCTGATGCCCAAAAAGTTTCGCGACGGCCGAGCCTTGCGGGATCATGGCTGCATTTCGCGCCGCCTGCCCGCCAGGCGCAATAGATGCTAACGTGATTCACCAAATGCGGTAACAAACCCGCAGGCCTAAGGCATTGCCATGCGTATCGGGGTTCGCTTCGCCGTTTCAGGGCTGGTGCTGGCGTCGATCATCGTCAGCGCCGTCGGCGTTCACCTGTTGTGGTGGCGGACCGCGCAGCAGATCAGTCAGACGCTGGCCAATACGATCAACGACCAGATCGTCTCCGCCGTCGGCGACGAACTGCAGTCGATCACGACCGAAGCAAAGTCGGCCTTCACCGCAGTTCGCACCCTGCTCGTCGAAAACGTCGTCGATGTGCGCGACGCCGACAAGCGGGAGTTCGTATTCCTCTCGCAGTTGCAGGCGCAACCGACCATTTCGTGGGTCGCGTTCGGATTTCCGGATCGGTCGTTCTCCGCCGCGCACAAGCTTGGCGATGCCGCCATCGAGATGCTCGATATCTCAAGCGGCGAGCCGAGGCTGCGCATCGACCGGTACGAGTTCGCCGGCATGGACGTTACCTTCGGCGAACGCCGATTTCAGGACACCAAATATTCCGTTACCGATCAGGAATGGTACCGCGAAGCGAGCCAGTCCGACGAGGAACGCTGGTTCAGATTGACAACCCATCCCGTCGGCGAGCGGCCGGCGGTCGCGCTCGCCGGCCCCATCGATGTCAATCAGAAGCGCGCCGGCGTTCTCGCCATCATCATCGAGCTCACACGCGTATCGAATTTTCTTTCCCAGCTCACGGTCGGAAAGTCGGCCGGCGCGTTTATCCTCGATCGCGATGGCACGGCGGTCGCGGCACCGGATTCGGAAGCCGACGAACTGAACGCGTTGAAGACCAGTCACCCGCTGTTTCCGGTCGCGGTCGAGGCGATTCAGCAGGCGGGCTCGGCCTACGATACCGACAAGGGTGAGGCTTTTCATACCCGCCTGATCCGGGAGGATAAGGCCTATGAGGCCGTCCTGACCCCGATCTCGTTTCCGGGCTGGTCGCTGGTCACCGTGGTTCCTGAGTCGGAATTCCTCGGGCCGGTGCAGGATACCATTCGCAAGCTGCTGATCGGGCTCGCGGTCCTGATTGTCGTCGCCGGACTATTGTCGGCGTGGCTCGGCCAGCGTCTGATCGCGGCACCACTGATCAAGGTGGTCAGCGAGGTCAGGCATGTCGAGCGTTTTGATCTGGACAGAGTCGAACGGCATTCATCAAAACTCGCGGAAATCGAGAACCTCTCATCGGCGATCGCCGACATGGCGCTGGGGTTGGCTGCCTTCAAGAAGTACATCCCCGCCGACCTCGTGAAACGGCTGATCAGCGATGGTACGGGCGCGCGCCTTGGCGGCGACGTGCGGCCGATGAGCGTGATGTTCGTCGATATGGCCGGCTTTACCGGAATGTCGGAACGGTGGGGCGACCGCATCATCCCGCTGCTATCGCGCTATTTCGATGCGGTATCGGCGGAGGTTCAAAATAACGGCGGCACTATCGACAAGTTTATCGGCGACGCGGTGATGGCGTTTTGGGGCGCGCCGGCGCCGAATCCCGATCATGCCGTCGACTGTTGCCGCTCGGCGCTCGCATGTCAGCGTGCCGTTGGGCAATTGGGTCTGATCGACGACGAACAGCGGCGGGTCGAGATCCGCATCGGCATCAATTCCGGCGACATGCTGGTGGGCAATATCGGATCCGAGGTTCGACTCAATTACACGGTCATCGGCGACGCGGTGAACGTCGCCAGCCGCCTTGAAGGCACCAACAAGGTCTATGGAACGCAGATCATCATCGGCCCCGAGACGCGCCGGCTGGCGGGCGATCGCATCGTGGTTCGCGAGCTCGATCGCCTGGCGGTCTATGGGCGCGCGGGCGGTCTGCAAATCTTTGAACTTCTCGGCATGGCCGGCGAGAGCGATATTCCGGACTGGGTCAGGCTTTATGAGGCCGGCCTTGCCTCCTATCGCGCGCGAGATTTCAACGAAGCCATCGAAGCCTTCGAGAAGGTTCTCGACTTGCGGAAGCAGGATCACGCCTCGGCGTTGATGGTTGAACGCTGCAAACGGGCGTTGGCGGCTCCGGCGGGTGAGAATTGGGACGACACGGCGATCGCCCTGACGAAATAACCTCGTGCACCTTGAGGTGCACGAGGAAATTCGAATGCCGTGCAGGCGCGAAATGCGTTAGAGCGGTTTGATCTCCACCTTGCGGAACTTGACCACGCCCTTGTCGTTCGCCACGCCCTTGTCGTCCTTGTTGCCCAAGCCGTGCTGAAGGCCGATCCGCCCGCTCGCGAGCTTGGCATTCTGCACGCCATCAACGGTCTTTTGCCCGTTCAGGACCACCGTGAATGTCGACCCCTTCGCGGTGATCTCATAAACGTTCCATTTGCCCCCTGCCTTCGGCATCGGATCGACCTTGGCGACGTTGACGATCGCGCCGGTGCCGTAGCTTGGATCGGGGCGCATATCCCAGATGTTGACTTCGTAAGCGTTTTCCGCGGTTAGCTTTTTGGGATCAGTGCAACGAATGAAAATGCCGCTGTTGGAGTCGGGCTCGACCCAGAATTCGGCCCTGATCTGAAAATCGGTATAGCTGTCTTTGGAGACCAGGAAGCCGTTGCCCTTGTCGGCAACGACGACACCGTCCTCGAGCCGCCAATTGGCGTCACCGATCTTGTTGAAGCTGTCGAGATTCTTGCCGTCAAACAGCGTGACCCATCCGGTCTCGCTGGACGCCTGTGGCGCATACGAAAGCGCGGCAAAACCCATGAGCAGGAGAGCGATAGCGGACCGGCGTTTCATGAAGTTATCCTCCCACGATATTATTGTCGATACGAGCCCCGTCGAAGCGCGTACCCTTTGGATCGCCGGAGATGATAGCAGCCGGCGCATTCGGCGGGAAGCTAGCGAAGACTGCGCCGCAACGCCAGACATCTGCCGCAGGTCAACATCATTTGAGGCTCGGCCATGATCCTCGCCGTCCGGCGTCAAACATGCCGTCCCGGCCGAATTACCTGACATTCGCCGGTGCGTGGACGTGCCACAAATCGGCGCGCCAGTGCAAAGCGATGCCCAGCATCAGTGCGAGGCCCGCAACCGCGTAGAGCGATGCGGTCGCCGCAAAACCGACCTCGTCGATCAGCGCGCCGGCAGCGAGCAGCCCAAGCGGCAGGCCGTAGATCACAAGCATGCGCACGCCCATCACCCGGCCGCGGAAATGCTCGCTCGCCGCGCGCATCAGGATCACCGCCAGCGAGATCATGCACAAGCTCTGCGAAAACCCGACCAGCAACAGGCAGGCGATCGCGGCCGGCATGGTCTGCAGATGCGCAAAGACCAAAAGCATCGTGTACCAGAGGATCGTCGCGCCGATCATCAGCCGCGCGATCCGGACGCCTCCGGTCACGCTCAGGACGATCGAACCGACCAGCGAGCCGACCGCGTAACTCGCCGACAAATATCCAAGACCTGTCTGGCCGGTGCGATAAATCTCGCGCGCGATATAGGGCAATAGCCCGTTGGAAAATGGATACGCGGTCAGATTGGCGAGGAACGCGATCCAGATCGCGGCGCGCATGGCCGGCGTGGTCCAGACATAGACCACGCCCTCCCGCAAGTCGCGCATCGGAGAGCGCCGTGGTGCGCCGTTCGCACCTTCGTCGACCGGATGCGGCGTCGCCGGCGCGACGACACAGAGCGTAAGCGTCGTACTGATGGCATAGAGAGTGACGATTGCGATATAGGCCGGGCCGATGCCGAGCGCAGCCAGCAACCCGGCACCGCTCAGTGCACCGGCGATCCGCGCCGTGTCCATTGTGGTTCTGGAAACGCTGATCGCTCCGATCAGTTGCCCCCGCGGCATGATGGTCGCAACCAGCGCGCCGCGCACGCCAAGATCGGAGGGGCGAACGAGGCCCATCACGGCGACGATGATCAGGACATAGAGAGGACTCAAGAGGCCCGTCAGCGCCAGCGTCATCAGCGTTGCCGCCAGCACCGCATAGGCCGCCCGCATCATGGCGAGCAGATCGCGGTGACCGATGCGGTCACCCACCACACCAAACATCGGCGCGATCAGGGTCCCCGTGTAGTTGAGGGAGGCAAGCAAGGTCAGCAGCAGGACCGATCCGGTTTCCGCCAGCACATACCAGCCGAGGATGAGCGTCTCCATCTCGAATGCCCACGAGGTGAGCAAGTCGGCCGGCCACTGGAAACGATAATTCCTGGTACGGAAGGGTGCGAGCGCGGACGGCCGCACGAACTCGCTCAAATTTCGACGCCGCGATACATCGCGTTCCACCCTGCCCTGTTTCTTGTTGGCACAAGAATTACAGCTTCGCGATGACCGATGCCAGCCCAAGGGCCGTTGGCAATAGCAAGCCTCCCCTCGCTAAATAACAGGATGCAGGGATGCCGCATCATCAAGATGATCAGTCTGAAGGCGGGCGCGACGATCCGCGCCCCGATCGCTTGACTGAGCGCACGAAAACGCCAGAAGCGGACGACCACCTCGGGAGTTGGTAAACAAAATCTTAAGCGGCACGCTGCGCCCGCGCCAGCGCCGGCCTGCAAGCCCGAATTTCCCGCAGAAATCAATCCTCGAGCCAGGTCAGGGCGGTCGACCATCGCTAGCAGCTGCTCGGATGCGGTCGTTCGCCGAATTTGGCTTAACCGTTTGTGCAACGACTGACTGCATAGTGACGCATCGAAGCGCAATTCATGACATGCCGGGTTCAACCACTGTGACATCGTTCGGACGCGTGATTTCAGTGCGCGGCTCGCTAGCCCGGGTCGGGCTCATGGCGACACAAATGGGCATCTCCGAGGTCCGGGCGACCGTCGGCCGCTTCGTCAGCATCCGCTGCACGAATTCCACCATCGTCGCCATGATCACCGAAGTGTCGTGCGAGAATCTGCCGACGTCCGACAATTACATCGCCACCGCCTCGGTCGACCTGCTCGGTGAAATCATTGGCGGCGCGGAACGCCAGAAATTCCAGCGCGGCGTTACCCACTATCCGACCATCGGCGACGCCGTCGACCTGATCAACAATCAGGAACTCCGCACGGTCTATGCGCCGAGCGGATCGGACCAGATCAATATTGGCACGCTGCAGCAGGATCCCTCCGTCATTGCCTATGTCGATGTCGAGGAAATGCTGTCGAAGCATTTCGCGGTACTCGGGTCGACCGGCGTCGGTAAGTCGACCGGCGTGTCGCTGCTGTTGAACGAGATTCTCAAGTCGCGGCCGAATTTGCGGATTTTCCTGCTCGACGTTCACAACGAATATGGCCGCTGTTTCGGCGATCGCGCCCTTGTCCTCAATCCCCGCAACCTGAAACTTCCGTTCTGGCTGTTCAATTTCGAAGAGATCGTCGATGTCCTGTTCGGCGGCCGGCCGGGCGTGCCCGAGGAACTCGATATCCTCGCCGAAGTCATTCCGGTCGCGAAGGCACTCTATACGCAATACCAGAATGCCGATCGGGTCGGGCTAAAACGCGTCGATCCGAAATCGGTCGGCTATACCCTCGATACCCCGGTGCCCTATCGCCTTGTTGACCTGATCTCGCTGATCGACGAACGCATGGGCAAGCTCGAGAACCGCTCCTCGCGCATCATCTATCACAAGCTGATCTCGCGCATCGAGACCGTGCGCAACGATCCGCGCTACGCCTTCATGTTCGACAACGCCAATGTCGGCGGCGACACCATGGCGGAGGTCATCAGTCACCTGTTCCGGCTGCCTTCCAACGGCCGCCCGATGACGGTCATGCAGCTTGCCGGCTTTCCCGCCGAGGTCATCGATTCCGTGGTATCGGTGCTGTGCCGCATGGCCTTCGATTTCGGGCTTTGGAGCGACGGTGTTTCGCCGCTGTTGTTCGTCTGCGAGGAGGCCCATCGCTACGCCTCCGCCGACCGCAACATCGGCTTCGGACCGACGCGCAAGGCCGTCTCGCGGATCGCCAAGGAAGGCCGCAAATACGGCGTATATCTCGGCCTCGTCACGCAGCGTCCCGCCGAGCTCGACGCCACCATCATTTCCCAATGCAACACGCTGTTCACCATGCGCCTCGCCAACGAACGCGACCAGGCGCTGTTGCGCTCGGCGGTCTCCGATGCGGCGGCGAACCTGCTCTCTTTCGTTCCCTCGCTCGGAACCCGCGAAGTGCTGGCCTTCGGCGAAGGGGTGGCGCTGCCGACCCGGCTGCGCTTCAAGGAAGTGCCGGCCCATCAACTGCCGCGCAGCGAAGCTACAATTTCGACGGTACCCTCGGCCAGCGCCGGTCATGACATGCATTTCGTCAGCGCCGTATTGGAACGCTGGCGCGGAGCCACCTCCAACCGCGACGTGCCAAACGATCCTACTGTCAACGAGCGGCCCGCCGTTCGCAGCGTCGCGGAAGCGCCGATGCTGCAACCCTCGATGGGGCTTGATCCCGACCGCTTTTCGCTGCTGAAAAAGCCGCTGCGCTGAATACCGCATCCATCCGATGCCGTTCGTCCCGATGCGCTTTGCGCAAACGCCGCCATCGACTATGCTCCCAATTGCCGCATCGCATGAATGAGCGGGATGTCGCCATGACCCAGCCGATCGCAAGCCGTTTCCCGGTCCCTCGCATCCAAACATTGCCCGAAGACATCCGCATCCGCCTGCTTGCGGTCCAGGAAAAATCCGGCTTCGTCCCGAATGTCTTCCTGACCCTGGCCCACCGGCCGGACGAATTCCGGGCATTCTTCGCCTATCACGACGCCCTGATGGAAAAAGACAGCGGCTTGACCAAGGCCGAGCGCGAGATGATCGTGGTCGCGACTTCCGCAGCCAATCAGTGCCAGTATTGCGTGATCGCGCACGGCGCGATCTTGAGAATTCGGGCAAAGAACCCGCAAATCGCCGACCAGATCGCCGTCAACTACCGCAAGGCGGACATCACGCCGCGTCAACGCGCCATGCTCGACTTCGCCATGAAGGTGAGCAGGAAGGCGCATCTGATTTCGGATGCGGACTTGGCCGCGATCGCCGGCCACGGTTTCAGCGACGACGACATCTGGGATATCGCCGCGATCTCGGCGTTTTTCGCGTTGTCGAACCGGCTGGCCAACGTCACAGCCATGCGCCCGAACGACGAGTTCTACCTGATGGGTCGCCTGCCGAAATAAGGCGACACGGGCAATGCGGCGCTAGTCCGCCGCGGGGCCGCACCAGCCGGGCAAGTAGATCGCGCCCTTGTCCTTCGCCAGAGCCAGCGCTTTCTCCAGGGCCTTTTCGAAATCGCTTTCAACGCTCTTGCGGGACAATCTGCGGCGCAGGAAATCCGCCCACAGGAATTCGCTGAACGGGGTCGTATCCTTTGCAAAGCCGCCGACCCTGCGCAATTCTCCGGCGAGGCTGCGGAATGGATCGTCCTTGAGATCGACGACGGTCTTTGGAATCTCGCGGTAGTCCTGGCGTTCGCCCTTGGCGTCGTAAGGATAGACCCACTTGCGGTCATCGAGCACGACCCAGAATGCATCGCGATCGACCATGGTGAGATCGGCAACGATGGTCACGAGAACATCTTTCACGCCCTCATCGTGAAGGGCGCGGGCCAGGTGGTGATGATCGATGACATAGAGACGCTTGTCCGGCCCGTGAACCACGGGGATCATGTGTGTTCCCAGAAGCTCGGCTTGCTTCTTCTTCGACTTGTGCTCCCGCCAGCGCTTGCGTTTCTCCTTCACCTCCCGCATTCCGACGGTCATCTGGGTCGGACGGAGCGAGAGAATTGGAATAGGCTGCAGGATAGGTTCGCGCACGTTCGCCATGACTTGAAATCCCTGTGTCGGATTGTGAAAAATGCCTCTGCAATCGTCGCGATTATGGCATGATGTCGCCGACGATCAATTGCCTGCCCGCGGCGCGATCGGCACCGGCAGGGCAGCTTTTGCGTCCGGTCCCGCCCCATTCATAATGAGCGCATGAACATTTTTGCCAAAACGGTCCATACCTGGCGGAACGTGCGCTAACGTATCAAGAGAATAGAAAAACATGTTCAGTGGCCTGAAGGAGCGGATGTCGAGGGCGCGTGTCGTCCGATTTGGCGATCGTGAAATCGTTGCGGAGGGTCTTCGTCTCAACTTCTGGGCGGACATCAGCCATCGCTGCATGACGGCCTCATGGCCGTCCTTTATCGCGGGCGCGGCGCTGGTGTTCATAGCCTTCAACGCGGTTTTTGCCGTGCTCTACCGGATTGGAGATCAACCCGTCTCGAACGTGCCCGGAAACGCCTATATCGACTATCTCTATTTCAGTATCGAAACGCTTTCGACCGCCGGTTATGGCGACATGCATCCCCAGACCCATTATGGCCACTTCATCGCAACGGTGGAGCTCTTCACGGGGATCTTTTCGATGTCGCTGATGACGGGCCTCGTGTTTGCCCGGTTCGCGCGGCCACATGCCCGGCTGTTGTTTGCCGACCATCCCGTCGTCTCAAGCTATGACGGCAAGCCGACCCTGATGATCCGCTTTGCCAACGAGCGTCACAACATCATCGGTAATGCCAACGCCAAGCTTTGGCTGCTTCGCAACGTCGTGAGCAAGGAGGGCCAGTCGCTGCGGAGGTTCTATGAGCTGGCACTGCTGCGAAATGAGCACCCCGCGCTGGCACTGAGCTGGACCCTATATCACGTCCTTGACAAGGACAGTCCGCTCTATGGGCTCGACGCGGAGGACTTTGCCGCAATCAACGTTTCACTTGTGGTTGTAGTGACCGGATACGACGTTGTTGCGGCCCAAACGATCCATGCCCGAAGGTCCTACGATCATACCGACATTCTTTTCGGCCAGCGTTATGCCGACATTCTCGATGCTACCGAAGATGGCAGGCTTCGAATCAACTACGGCAAGTTCCATGAGACTTTGGACGGATAGCACGCGTGCGACGTCAACATTTTCTGTCAGATGCAATGCGAGCGTGCTAAAAACGTCCGGAAATTCCCGGAGCTGGCAGCCGTGAAAACCCAGCGGCCCATCATTTCAGCCCCTTCAGAAGACGAGCACCGTGTGCTCCAATTCCGGCCGCGCACCGGGACCCCGGCGCAGGGCCAGCACAGAAATCCGAACGGGGCCGTCAATAAACTCGAGGTAGCGAGCGATTTATCCCGCTACGAGCGCAACCGGGAAGAGGCGGACGATTTTCGGCATCGCATGCTGGCGAACGTGGCAGCTTTCGCCTTTACCGTGGCGCTGCTGGCGATCGGAATATGGCTCGCCATGAGCATCGCCCATTTGCGAAGGACCCAGGACTGCGTCCTGATGGGGCGCCACGACTGCGTCCAGATTACACCTGCGCATTCCTAACAATTTCGGGCCGGGCGGCGCTTTTTGCGCCTAAATCAGCCGCTAACGGTATCTCCCAGCTCCATTGAACTAAAGGCGGCGCTCCGATATACGGGCACTCGACTCCGGGCGGTGGATCAGGCATTCGGGGGCGCAGCGGTCGCCTCCCCCATGGTCTCGGGATTTATCTTCAATATATCAAAGGCTTAGTGATGTCTTCTACATTCGATCAGGTGGCAACGATTATCGCTGAAACCTGCGACATACCGCGCGACACGATCACGCCGGAAAGCCACGCGATCGACGATCTGGGGATCGACAGCCTCGATTTCCTCGACATCGCGTTTGCGATCGACAAGGCGTTCGGGATCAAGCTGCCGCTGGAAAAATGGACCCAGGAAGTCAACGACGGCAAGGCGACCACCGAGCAGTATTTCGTCCTGAATAACCTCAGCGCTCGCATCGACGAATTGGTCGCGGCAAAGGGCGCATAGCCGCCCGCCATGGACCTCCAATATTTCCACCTGATCGACCGCATCACCGACCTTGATGTCGGCGGCCGTACCATTGCGGCCGAGGCACAGGTTCCGAAGGAAAACACCGTCTTCGAGGGCCACTTTCCCGGCTACCCGATCATGCCGGGCGTGCTGCTGATCGAGGCGATGGCGCAGACTTCCGGCTGGTTGCTGATCGCGCTGACGAAATTCGAGCGCATGCCGTTTCTGGGTGCGGTCAGGGAAGCCAAGATGCGAGGTTTCGTCAGCCCGGGGGAATTGCTGAAGGTAAATGCGAGCATCGTCCACGAAGGTTCGGGTTTTGCTATCACTTCGGCAAAGGTCAAGGTCGACGGCGAGCTGAGATGCAGCGCGACGATCACGTTTCCTTTCGTCCCCTTCCCGAACGCAGAACTGCGCGGACACATGGAAGCCATGGCCAGGCGTATCGGCTTCCCGCAGCAGGCCATCGTCCATGACTGACGCAAAATCTCCGGATGCGGGATCGACGGAAGTCTGGATCACCGGCATCGGTCTTGCGACCTCGCTTGGCGAGGGACTGGATGCGCACTGGGAGGCGCTCGCCCAGCGCCGGGTCAATGTCGATGAGAAGAACTTCGCACCCTGCATCGTGCACCCCTGGTCGCCCGTAAATCTCGACGCCCAGATTCCCAAAAAGGGCGATCAGCGCCAGATGGAAGCCTGGCAGCGGATCGGCACCTACGCAGCCGGGCTCGCGCTGGAGTCTGCGGGCGTCAAGGGCAACAAGGAAATCCTGGCGCGGATGGACATGGTTGTCGCCGCCGGCGGCGGCGAACGCGACCTCGCTGTCGACTCCAACATCTTGAACATGGAGGCGAAGGGCAATTCGGCCCCCGGCTTTCTCAACGAGCGGCTGATGAGCGATCTGCGCCCGACGCTTTTTCTGGCCCAGCTCTCGAACCTCCTGGCCGGCAATATTGCCATCGTTCATGGCGTGACCGGATCGTCCCGCACCTTCATGGGGGAGGAAGCCGCCGGCGTTGACGCGGCACGGATCGCGCTGGCCCGCATCGCCGCCGGCCAAAGCGACATCGCCTTGATCGGCGGTTCGCAAAACGGCGAGCGCAAGGATTTGCTTGTTCTCTACGAATTCGGCGACTTCAATCTCAAGGACAAATTCGTTCCGGTTTGGGCGCGCGGCGACAAGGGCGGCTTTGCGCTCGGATCAGGCGGAGCGTTTCTGGTCATCGAGTCCAGGGCACATGCAGAAGCGCGCGGGGCCAAACCCTTTGCCCGCCTGACCAACGTCGTGGCCGATATGGCTCGCCGCAAGCACCCGGGCGAAGTTACCTCAACGCTTGAAAAGCTGTGGTCCAAGCTCGGCAAGCTTGGCGACAAGGGCGCGATCATTACGGGCGCGACCGGTGCCGAACCTGCCACCTCCGAGGAGCGCACCTTCCTCAAGGAGCATCCGGATTTCGCGGTGCGAGCTACCGGAACGATGTTCGGCCATACCATGGAGACACAATTTCCCCTGGGGGTGGCGCTGGCGGCGCTCTCGCTGTCCCGCGGCGCACTGTTTCCGCCCAACGATCCCACGGGGCTGGAGGTTGAAATGTCTGCCCCGCCGTCCCAAATTGTGGTCATTGGGACAGGTCATTGGCGTGGCGAAGGCATGGCCTTGATCGAAGCGGTCAAGTGAACGCCGCTCAACTGACGGGGAAAACATGACAGCTGCACGCGATAAGTCCGGAAGGCCGATCGTCGTCGTGACCGGCATGGGTGTCGTGACTTCGCTCGGAGCCGGCAAGGCCGACAACTGGAAGAAACTCACCGCGGGCGAATCCGGTATCCGCACCATCACGCGCTTTCCCACCGATGGATTGAAGACGACGATGGCTGGCACCGTCGATTTCATCCCGGTCGAGCCGTTTTCGTCCACCGACCTTTCCGAACGGCTCGGCGAAATCGCCGCGGAAGAGGCCGTCGCCCAGGCCGGCATCGGGACCAAGGGAGATTTTCCCGGTCCGCTGTTCCTTGCGGTCGCCCCCGTTGAGGTCGAGTGGCCGCAGCGCCAGGAACTCGGGCGCGCGATCGGAGCCGCGGCCGAAATCAACTACGATGCCATGCTGCGGGTCAGCGGCGGCGGAAAATATGTGCAATATCACCGGCGATTCCTGTTCGGCTCGGTGGCCGATCATCTCGCCGAGACATTCGGCACCAAGGGCTCGCCGATTTCATTGTCCACCGCCTGCGCCTCCGGCGCCAGCGCCATCCAGCTTGGCGTCGAAGCCATTCGTCGCGGTGAGGCGGACGCAGCGCTTTGCGTTGCGACCGACGGATCGGTTAATCCGGAAACCTTTGTGCGGTTCTCTTTACTTTCGGCATTGTCGACTCACAACGATCCGCCGCAGGCGGCCGTCCGGCCATTCTCGAAGAACCGCGACGGTTTCGTCATGGCGGAAGGGGCCGGTGCACTGGTCCTGGAAAGCCTCGAGGCCGCCAATGCACGCGGGGCTACGATACTCGGTATCGTTGCCGGCTGCGGGGAACTCGCCGACTCCTTCCACCGCACCCGTTCGAGTCCCGACGGCAAGCCCATCATCGGTTGCGTCCGCAATGCTTTGTCCGATGCCGGCATCGTTTCCGACCAGGTCGACTACATCAACGCCCATGGCACCGGGACTCCGGAGAATGACAAGATGGAGTATCTGGGCATCTCGTCCGTCTTCGGCGAGCGCGCCAAGGAAATCCCGGTTTCGTCGAACAAATCGATGGTCGGACACACTCTCTCCGCCGCTGGCGCTGTCGAGGCGGTCTTCTCGCTGCTAACGCTTGAGCACCAGCGGATTCCACCGACCATCAATTACGATATCCCGGATCCGGCGATTCCGTTCGACGTCGTCCCCAACAAGGCGCGCGATGCCCGTGTCACCACCGTGATGTCGAACTCCTTCGGCTTCGGCGGCCAGAATGCCGTGCTGATTCTGACCCGTGAACCGGTCTAGCCGGGACAATCCCGTCCAGTGCTGAAGCGCGCGGAACGCCGGAAGGCATCCGGCAAGATCGTCGTTGGTTTCTGATGCATCCTCTGCTGCTTCGCGCCAAAGCCAGAATTCGCGACGCGACCAAGCCGATCGGCGAAGCCGCGGTGGGCGCAGTGACCATTGGTCTGCTGCGCATTACGCGCTTTTTCGATCCGATCAAGACCGCGAACCTGTTTGGCCGGTTCACCCGCCTGATCGGACCGATGACCCGAGAACAGCGGATTGGCCGCGCCAATTTGACGGCCGCGTTTCCGGAAAAATCGCCCGAAGAAATCGAGACCATCCTTGCCGGCGTCTGGGACAATCTCGGCCGCCTCGGCGCCGAATTTGCCCATCTCGATCATATCTGGGAGCACGATCCTGCGTTTCCCGAAAAAAGCCGGATCGAAATTCCGCCACGCACCCACGAGCTGTTCGCGCAGCTGCGGCTCGACGGCAAACCCGCGCTGATCTTTTTCTGTCATCTCGGAAATTGGGAATTGGCCGCCGTGGCTGCGGTCGCCCATGGTCTGGATGCCGCCATCCTGTTTCGCCGGCCCAATAGTGCCTCCGCCAACCGGATCATTGAAGAACTGCGGGCGGTGAAGATGGGAACACTGATCCCGGCCGGCCGTGACGCGCCGCTGAAGATGGCGGAAGCCCTGCGCAATGGCCAGCACGTCGCCATCCAGGTCGACCAGTGGTTCACCAATGGCGTCGAGGTGACGTTTTTCGGCCGCAAGACCAAGGCCAACCCGACGCTCGCGCGCCTGTTGCGGCAGATCGAATGCCCCATCCATGGCGTGCGGATCATTCGCCTGCCCAATCATCGCTTCCGCGCCGAACTATCCGATGAGGTGGAGCCGGTGCGCGATGCCTCCGGGCAAATCGACGTTCAGGGAACGATGCAGGCGATCACCTCGGTGGTCGAGGGATGGATTCGCGAATATCCGGATCAGTGGCTGTGGTTGCACCGCCGCTGGCGGTAATTTCGGCCCGTCTATCTTCCCGTCTTCACTTTCGTCCAGAGCCTGTTGATGACGCGTTGGGTTGCCGGGTCGCGCGCGGTGATCACGAACAATTTCGCAAGCGTTGCCTCGTCAGGATAGATGTTTTTGTCCTTAAGAATCCTGGGGTCGACGAGCTTCTGACTCGCCAGATTGCCGTTGGCGTAAGACAGAAAATTGGAGTTCTTCGCGGCCACTTCGGGCCGGTAGAGATAGTTGATCAGCTCATAGGCCTCCGCGACATTCTTCGCGTCAGTGGGAATCGCAAAATTATCGAAGAACATCTGCGCGCCTTCTTTCGGGATGGCATAGCCGATCGCGATGTCGTTCTTGGCTTCGGCCGCACGGCTGCGCGCCTGCATGATGTCACCCGACCAGCCGACCACGAGGCAGATTTCTCCGGTGGCCAATGCGCTCAGATATTCCGAGGAATGAAACTTCCGTACATAGGGGCGGATCTTGACGATGAGATCGGCGGCTTTTTCCAGATCGGCCTGCTTGGTGGAATTCGGGTCGAGCCCGAGATAACTCAATGCGGCGGGAAAAATATCATCGGCGGAATCCAGCATGTGAACGCCGCAATCCCTAAATTTTGCAAGATTCTCCGGCCTGAACACGATATCCCAGCTGTCGATTTTGGCATCGGCGCCGAGGATTTTCTCGGCCATCTTGACGTTGTAACCGATGCCCGTCGTGCCCCACATGTAATTGACGGCGAATTGATTGCCGGGATCGTAGATGGCGAGCCGCTCCGTCACCACCGGCCAGGTATTGCCGAGATTCGGTAGTTTCGACTTGTTGATCTTCTGGAAAACATTGGCCTTGATCTGGCGTTGCAGGAAATAGGCGGTGGGCACCACCACGTCGTAGCCGGATTTTCCGGCGAGCAACCGTGTTTCCAGCGTCTCGTTGGCATCGAAGGTGTCGTAGACGACCTTGATACCGGTTTCCCGGGTGAAATCCTCCAGCACCCCCGGGGCCATATAGTTCGACCAGTTGTAGAAATTGACGGTGCGCTCGCCGGCCATTGCAGTTGGCGGCGGTGACGCGATCACCGCGGCAACCGCGACGGCACATCGGATTTGAAGGCAGGTTGGACGGCGGCGCATCGGTTTTTGCCTCCTATCGGCGGTGCACCGCATCCGACAGGCGCTCCAGCGCCGTATCGAGGGTTGCGTCCTTTTTAGCAAAACAGAATCGCACGACCGTCGTGACGGGGTCCTTCTCGTAGAACGCAGACACCGGAATGGCCGCAACCTTGTAGTCGGTGACGATGCGCCTGCAAAACGCCTCATCGGTCTCGTTGAGGCCGAGCGGCGAAAGGTCGACGGTAAGGAAGTAGGTGCCCTGCGAGCGAAGAACCGGGAAGCCGATGCTCTCTAGTCCCCTGGTCAGGCGGTCGCGGCTGCGCGCCAGATCCTTTCGCATCTCGTGAAAATATTCCGCCGGCTTGCCGAGGCCATAGGCGACCGCGGCCTGGAGATTGGGGGCGGTCGTGAAGGTGAGAAACTGGTGCACCTTCGCAGAAACCCGAAGCAGCGGCGGAGCGGCGCAGACAAAGCCGATTTTCCAGCCCGTCAACGAAAATATCTTGCCCGCGGAGCCGACCTTGATCGTGCGATCGCGCATGCCGGGTATGGTGATCAGTGGAATATGCTCGCGGCCGTCGAAGACCACATGCTCCCAGACTTCATCGCAGATCGCGATCGTATCGAACTCCTGACTGAACCGCGCCAGCAACTCCAGGTCCTCGCGCGGATAGACCACCGCGGCTGGGTTAAGCGGATTGTTGAAGAGAACGGCTTTGGTCTTGTGGTTGAAAACGCCTCGCAGCGCTTCCTCCGTCAGCCGCCAGTGCGGCGGTTCGAGGCGCACCAGACGCGGGATGCCGCCGGCCTGCCGGATGATCGGGAGATAGGAATCGTATACCGGCTGGAACACGACCACTTCGTCCCCGGGCTCGACCACGGCCAGAATGGCCGATGTCAGCGCCTCGGTGCCGCCTGAGGTCACCATCACCTCGGTCATCGGATCGAGCGCGATGCCGTGCCAGCGCTGGTAATGGGCGGAAATTGCCTGCCGCAATTCCGGGATACCCATCATCGACGGATATTGATTGTAACCGTTCATGACCGCGTCGGCGGCGGCGCGGCGGATGTCCTCCGGACCGGGGCCGTCAGGGAAACCCTGGCCGAGATTGATCGCGTTGTTGTCGCGGGCCAGCTGCGACATCGCCTCGAAGATCGTGACGGGCAGATCCGCAAAGACCTTGTTCATGGACGCCATGGACGGTCAGCCGCCGGACTTCGTCGGCAAACCCGCGGCCTTCCAGGCCAGCATCCCGCCCGCCAGGTGCTTGTCGTAGGCAAAGCCGCCGGCCTGGGCCGCAAGCGACGCCGTCACCGATCGCTTGCCGGAGCGGCAGGCGAAGACCACCTGCTTGCCCCTTGGGTCGGGAATGTCCTGCGGATCAAAGCCTGACAGCGGAACCACCACCGCGCCGGGATAGGCATCCACGGCCACTTCGTTCGGCTCGCGGACGTCGACCAGAAGATAGCGTCCGTCGGCCATCCCCTTCGATACTTCGTCCGGCGTCAAATCGTGAACCCGATGCCCTTGATCCGCCACTCACATCTCCCTACGGCCGTTGGACCTGACCTGCCGGCATTCAACGTCGCCTCTCACGCGACGAAAATCAAGCGCCCGAAGCCTTGGGCAACGGCCACGGTCCTAGATGGTCACCTGCGTTCCCACCTCGACCACCCGTCCGCTGGGAATCTGGAAGTAATCGGTCGCGTCATTGGCGGTGCGGCTGAGCGCGATGAAGAGATGATCCTGCCAGCGCGGCATTCCGGAATGCGCGGCCGGCTTCAGCGCACGGCGCGAGAGAAAGAACGACGTCGACATGATATCGAAATGCCAGCCGAGCTTTCGCGCAATCGCAAGCGCTTTGGGCACGTTCGGTGATTCCATGAATCCAAACCGCAGTGTGACCTTGGTGAAGGTGCTGCCGACCTGTTCCAGCCTCACCCGCTCCGACGGATCGACGCGCGGGGTGGCGGCGGTTTCGATGGTCAGAATGACGTTCTTCTCGTGCAGCACCTTGTAGTGCTTGAGGCTGTGCATCAGGGCGGTCGGCGCGCTGACCGGATCGCTGGTGAGGAAGACCGCCGTGCCGGAAACGCGCTGCGGCGGCCGTTTCTCCAACATCGCCACCAGATCGGCCAGCGGAAATTCCAGCTTGCGCGATTTGTCGAACAGCAGCCGGCTGCCGCGACGCCAGGTGTACATCAGGAGCATCACGACGGCTCCGAGCGCCAGCGGCACCCAGCCCCCTTCCAGCACCTTCAGGAGGTTCGCCGCGAGAAACGTCAAGTCGAGAAACAGAAACGGCGCGATCAGCGCGGCGGCTCCAAGGGGCGACCACTTCCAAACGCGCCAGACCACGACAAAACCCATCATTCCCGTGACCACCATGGTGCCGGTCACCGAAATGCCGTAGGCCGACGCCAGCGCGCTGGACGAACGGAACATCAGGACCAGCAGCATCACCGCAACCAGCAGCAGCAGGTTGATGCGCGGGATATAGATCTGTCCGGAATGGGCTTCCGAAGTGTGGCGGATTTCAAATCGCGGCAAGAGGCCGAGCTGTATCGCCTGACGCGTGAGCGAATAGG
>Ga0209517_10004310_pt1 | contig 18754 bp, 18 predicted proteins | sample PeaSoiMetSII2010_FD_187695 | JGI IMG/M metagenome (GOLD analysis project Ga0209517, IMG submission 187695) | Peat soil microbial communities from Weissenstadt, Germany - SII-2010 (SPAdes) (version 2) | ecosystem: Environmental > Terrestrial > Soil > Wetlands > Peat | place: Germany...
CCATCCTTCGCGACTTTGTTCAGAAAAACCTGGCACTTGAACTTGTCAAGGTCGGGAAGGGAAGTCTCGCCCAGCGCCGGCAGGATGTGCTTTTCAGTTCACGAACGAGCCGCCCTGATGTCTGAGCAGGTTTTTCTTTGGCGGCTGCTGGGTACTTTAGGAACCGGCGTTGAACGAGCTCTGGTGTCATGAAGTACGTGCGTTCGAATGCCGGACGTGATGGGGATTGTCACTTTGAGGACCTGGAGACGAAGTTGGCGCAGTGCTTCTGCCGTTGAGAGGGCGAGCGCGATCTTATTACGCATCGTCATTCCCGTGTGTGCCGATTCCCTCGGATGCGCCATTGCCGTCAGTCACATCGACAGGTGTGGGGGGAGGGACAATGATGGGCGTGGGTGAAGAAGTCAATGCCTTGGGTGCCGCCGCTCCACCTGTGGTGGAGGCCCCCTTGCCAGCGGTCAGCAATTTATCCAGAACCGGGATATTCACGCGTTGCGCTTCCACGAAGTCCACGCCCTCAACCGTTAGTGTGAAATCTGAGTTGTCCGCTCGGGTGATGTATCCCTTGTTTCGAAGATACCACGCTGTGAATTCCAAGTAATCGCGCGGAAACCCCATGCGCCTTTCGATATCGAGCAATGAAACTTCCGGCGCGTAAGGGTTTGCGCGGCGCTGAAAATATAGCACCGCCAGCAGCGCCAACCGCCGGTTCAACTCACCCTCCATGTTGTCCATAAAATCAACCCAAGTGGATAGGGGGACCGGGGGGGATGCCTCGTTCTTGCGGGTTGCATCGTATTCGGCGCGGCGCTCTGGATTGGACAATACGTCATAGGCTTGCGTCAACAGGAAGAATTTTTGAGCATCGCCGGTGTCCGGGTTGTCCGGGTGAATCCGGACCGCCAGAAATCGATAAACGCGGTGGATTGTGTCGGGGTCTGCATTGGGGCTGATTTGAAGGAACTCGTAGTAATCCGGAATCTCCATCATGACCTTTCCACAGGGACGCTTTTCTCTTGATGGTAAGATAGCGCGGATTCACTCGGACGTAAACCGCCCATTGCGCTCCCTATGCACGTCCGGGGGTGAGCCCATCACGCGTTAGCTAGGGGCGAGTGGATACAGTTGAACCTCGTGGGCTGGCGCCGGGTAGGGGGTTCCCGGCCGGGGTGGCTTCGTGCTTCGTCCCCTCCTGAAGCAGGGCCGAGGCTTCGGCGGCGCGTTCTGAACGCGTCAGGCCCCGGCTTCAAGCGGTGGTTGGCAGTCAGCAGTGCAGGAAGGCCCACGACAATGCAAAATACTTCGGAATTGGTCGGCAAGATCACAGAGGGCGTTCCGATCGGTTCTGAAATTTTTTTACTCTAATTGATTCCTCAACGGTTTGATCGGTTGACCCAAGACGTGCAGGAGATCTCCCGGTTCTCGTGTATGTTGTTTCTCAGCATGCTCGGGTTCTTAGACTACGCAGGACCGACAATCCGCGGTGAAAAGCCTTACCATCCACAACCCTAAACTCGGGTTCCTACGGGACCACTCGGACGTTGTACGCAGTAGATATTCCACCACCGAACGGGTCGGCGACGGGGCTACATACGTTGACAGTCACTGTACCCGGGGCAGAAACGTAAGCCTCCCAGACAAGATTAGGGTCGGCTGGGTTATTCGCCGGGCTGGCGGTGGCTACCATTGAAGCGGTGACACCTGGAACGGATACGGGGAGGCTGGCGACACAAGTGCCGGCGATGGCCTGCACGGGGGAAGTGGTTCCGCTGTACATGGTAACCGCAGCAATTGCAGTCTCGTTCATGGCGATTGCTGGAATCAATGCTGCAAAAGGAGTAAATGGATAGCTAACTTGCTCCTGAATGCAGCCGGCACATGGCGTCCCCGTGGTTTCCGTCACCGTTAAATTGGCCCCGGAATTTAAGTTAAATGCGTTTACGTTCATTCCGGTGCCCAAGGTGTTGGCGTATGTAGTCGCAGCGGCGCTACCGCCGCCGGGGCATTGACTGCCAGCGGCGGCCGCCCCGCCGAGCAAGTAGTTGGCACGGCATTGTGCAACCTGCTGGGCTATGTAACCCACGTTGCCATAGGTATTCCAGGCCATCAGCATGCACATGCCGCCAACTGCCAAAAGCAAGAAGACCGGCAGTATCAGGGCGAACTCGACCATCGCCGAACCGCGCTGCTTATTGCGTCTGATCATACATTTTCTCCTAACAAGTATTCCCGGCTGTCGGCCCAGCCGGGCCTTTCAGTAATGCGAGGCCCTGGACAATGCGAATCCCTCTCGCGATCGAACAAGATGAGCCCATGTCCGCGTCAGCTTCTTAGTCGGCGGCGCTTGGGGCCGGGACTCCAACCACCAGCGAGCGCGCCCGTAGCGCCACGGCCGAGCCCAAGTACAAACCCAGGGCGAGCACGATAAGCGACTTCATCCCGAACCAGAACGACAGCGATTCCAGCAGCCCTCCGACCAGTGCGCCGAAGAGGTTCGAACCCAAAGCGTCACTGGTGAACGCCGCCTGGGCAAAGCTACGGATGAAGATGATCCCGGCAAAAACCACCGAAAGGCAGAGCACGACGGCGGTGACGACGGCCTTCATCCACAGCGAGGCAAAGAACAATTTCTGCGGCGGGATCGCGTACGAGACAGCGCCGCAGAAGAAAAGTCCGCAGTAAGCGGCTTTGACCGGCAGCCGCGGGAATGCGCTCACCGTGAAATTCGCGAGTACGATCAGCAGCAGCAGTACGGAAACCACGATTGAATTCACCACCCAGGTGGTGCCGAACAAAAGCGCCGTTTGGCTCACGATCTGCGCCTCCAGCAACAGGAAGCCGGCCCCCAGAAAGAAGAAGTGCCATTGCACGGTGAGCGAGTTGTGGCTGGTGCGACGGGTCGCCCACGTCCACATCAGCAGCACGGCGCCGCAGATGGCGAGAACGCTCAGCGGCAGGCCGGGCTCGTGCTGATAGAAATACGGCCAGTCGTCGGTGGTCACCGGCGCCGTCTCGACGGAGAAATTTCCATGCGCTCGGATGTAGTCCTCGACCCCGGGAGCCTGCAGCGCGGCAGCGATCCTCGCCTGGGAACCGGAAATGAAGAACCGGCCGGAGGTGGTATAGCCTCCATCGGATTGCACCTGGACCGGCGCGCGCCCGAAAGTGTCTTCCATCAGCACCTGCAGGCGGCCGGCGATCCACGGGGTGTTGACCTGGAATTTCACGATGAACATGCCATCCGGGCGGAGCAAGCGCCGGGCGGCCCGCATCGCCTCCGCGGTGTAGACGAAATTGTCGATGCGGATGTTGGAGAAATGCGAGCTGGTGGTGTGCGAGTCCAGCAACGAGAAGACGATCAGGTCGAACTGCTCGGAGCTGTTCTGAATGTAGCTGCGGGCATCGTTGATCACCGTCTCCACCCGCGGCGACTGGTAGGGTTGCTCGAAGTGCAGGTCCTTTCCCAAGCGGACGATCAAGGGATCGATCTCGACCGCCACCACCCTCCCGGAGCCGTTGCGTAGCGCTGCGGCAACATCATTGCCCATGCCGGCTCCGAGCACTAGCACCGATCCGGGCTGCGGATAAAATCTGTACGGCAGGTTGTACGAGTTCCACTCGACCGGCTGATTGCGAAAAAGGTCAGGATGTCGAGAAACAAAGCCGGGCGCGAGATTGATCACGTGCTGGTACCAACTGTCGTTGGTATTCAACTCGTAAGAAACCACCTCGCTCCCCAGCCGTTGTGGACCCACCGTGAGCTTTTGGTACGGAGACCAGTAGGTCACGCGGCCAGAGCCTGGTCCGAGCAGGGTAACTGCAGCGCAGACAAGCCAGGCGAGACCGACGACTATCCGCACGTACTTCAGCGGCCACAACAGGGCGACCACCAATACGGTGCCTACGAAAAACCAGACCGGGGGCGGCTGGTACCAGAAGCACAGGCCGGTGTAGAGAGCGACCCCGGCGAGACTCGCCAGGACGTTGATGGTGTAAGCCTGGATGCCCTTGCGGGCGTTTTCCAGGTACCAGCCCACCATCTGTCCGAAAGGCAGGAAGAAAAGTGCGACCAGGGTAAACAGCGGAACGGTGAGCGCGACGCCGATCCCGAGCGCCGCGATCGAAGCCGCATCTTTCGGTAGCGCGGGGACGCCCCAGATGTTGACCTCCGAACTGGCGCCAAGCAGGGCGGGCAAGATCCGCACCATTTCCCGCAGTCCCGCCCACGGCGCCTTCACCAGCATCGCGATCAGCAGCGGAGGAACGATGAGGGACAGCGCGTTCCATCGTCGGCGAGACAAATAGCAACCCAGCCCGAAGCCCAGGAAGCACGCGATCAGCACGAAATTCTTGAAGTAGGCGAAGATCCGGATCTCGGACGATACCCACCGGATCATCATCATTTCCAGGAACAGACCTAGCCCACTGACCAGGACCAGGCGCGCATTGGAAAAGCCGCCCAGCGTACCCGGGGTGAAGTCCAGACGGGCAACCCATCGCCGGCCGAGCAACTGCACGCCACGCGGATAGGCCGCGTAAAGGCCGAACAGATAGTCAACCGCGAACAGCCCGGCCACCAGGGTCACACAAACGGCGGCAATGACCTGCCCATCCATGAATTCTCCTACCGCTGCTGGTCCGCACCCGCGAACGGGAAGGCAGGCAGGCACGCACGGGCGCGTGCCACGTCCCCTCTGCCAATCCAGGCAAGATCCGTGCCGGCGCGACCGGCGTCCGGCGTCACCGCAGCATTGAGCGCTGCTCCTTCGCCTTGCGCGCCTTGCGGCGCACGTAGATGATCGCTACCAGAACCGCGGCCACGACCCAGAGCCCTATGTCCAGGCTCGTGATCGCGCCGCTCAGTGCCACCAGGTTGTTAACCATATTGCCCTCCTATCGGGTAGTAATCCCGAAGCCCAAAATCACATCCACATCGATAGCCGCGTCCAGCTTGAACGCTGGCCGAAACAGCCACTGCCGCAGCGCCCTTAGCAACCGCGCCGAGAGCACAGGGTCCGGCGACTCCAGTACCCGCAAGTTCTGTAGCTTTCCGGTTTTTCCCATCACGCACTTGACCAGGACGTGGGCGTGTTTGATGTCGGGGCCCAGCTCCGTCCGCATCGGCTCCGGAGGAGTCAGATCGGTCTCGAATCCAGGATGGGAAGCGGGGTCGGAATACTGCAACACCGCGGTACCGATGCGCGTATCGATGTAGGTGGTATAAACCCGGCTGCCCTTCAGAGCCCCGTAGGCGTTCATCCCGCCGCCGGAGCGAGAACTGGCGATCACCACTATCGTCGGTGGTCGTCGCGGGTCGGTATGCGCGCCCGGTCCGCTGGGACCCCCCGGAGCGGAGGCAAAGCTGGGGATCGTGATCACGTTGCCCTGGATGGTCACACCGGGCACCAGCGCCAAGGTTCCGTTCACCTGCCCGGCGCCTCCCGGTCCCGGTAGAGGGGAGATGCCGACGGCCACATTGGCAGCGCCCGGTCCAGTGCCTGTCGTGCCGGAACCCGGACCCGCACCCGCTGCGCCACTTCCTGGACCCGAGCCATGCCCGATGCCGGCACCGCCGCCGGACCCTCCCAGCCCGCCGGTGTCGCTCCCCGTGGGCGACATGGCGAATGAGCCATCGGCACCACCGTCGGGAATTCCGAACTTGTCACCGGGATTCAAGGAAACGATTAGGCCTTGGGCGTTACCGCCGCCGACGCCATCGCCCTGGCCGGCAGAGGAAAAACCATGTCCCCCAGTACCACTGGCAGATTCCGACGCGGCCAGTGATCCAGGCTCTCCTCCGCCAGACCCGTTGCCGGCGCCTCCGGCAGATTTTGGCGGCGCCACGGCAGCAGCTGCGTTTGTCGCCCAGGAACCCGATACATCGGAAATGTTGCGCGCCACCAGTGGCGCCACCGGAGGCACCATTTGCCCGGCCGGCAACGCCAGTTGGGGGACGCGGGTGACCGCGTCGAGGCGCGGGGCCGCTACCACAGCCTCCGCCGGCCGGGAGAGCGAGTTGCGGATCTCCAGGGGCGGAGGCGCGGAGGGCAGAAACTGTGCCGCGGCGGACAAGGAGCGCAAAGGAGCCGGCACCGCAACATCGGGAGCCGGTGCCACCGGCGTGGGAGCAGAACCCGGCAGCACCGTCTGGCGCAGCGGCCGACTGACCGCATCCAACGGTGGCGCCGGCGCGGCGCCGGAAAAAGACAGCAAATTCGCGACACGGTCATGCGTCAGAGGAAGTTTCAGCTTGGGAGCATCGACGATGGTGTCCACCACTTTGAGACCGCGGGCGATGATGATGGTCTGCAATGGATGGTGGGCATGCCTGCCGCCAGACCGGCCTGCGGTTCCGCTGCGAGCGCCGCCCACGTCGCCGATCTCAGGAAGCGCCGCGGGGAAAAAGTAGATCGTCTCGCCCGCCATCCCAGGCGGCGGACTGATGGGGATGGACTCAGGCAGCAGCAGGAAGAACCAGGGTGAGAGGAAAAGCCACGCGAAGACCACCGCGCAGTGCACGAACAGCGAGGTAAAAGGAGTACGAAGCGGGATGCCGCTGGCCACAAACGACCCCCGTTCCCCGCCCGGAGAACGGGAAAGTACCACGCGGAGGGAGGTGACGAACCCGCCCCAGCGCCCGTCCCAGTCCACCAGCAGATGGGGAACCTCGCTCATGTCGCGATCTCTTCCCCCTTCTCAACTACGATCTCGATCTGGTCTCCCACCCTGGTGTCTGTGCTCCACACGGTGTGGCAGGGCACTTCGAGGACGGTAGCGGCATCCATGCGCAAGGGAGTAAATCGCCATGGCTTTACGCTCTCTTCCACATGGACCACCACTTTGGCGACATCCAGGTAGACCACATCGATGGCATAGCCCATGGCCAAGGTGTGCACCCCGTGGCAGGGGACGATCCAAAGCCCTCTGCCGGAATTGAAGTTGGCGGACCTGCGGCCGATCAATCCCTTCAAGCGGCTCCAATGGGTATCGGCCACTTCCAATTCGCTGGCGAGAAAAGCCTGGCGCGTCTGGTTGAAGGCGTACGCGCGCCATAGCGATTCCGGCATGGCCAATGCTCTAGCGCTTGTTGAGAGTTCGTGCTCTCCATCCATAGGCGACCAACCCGATCAGCAGGATGACAACCATAACCGTGAATCGAATCGTCGTGCTCATTTGCTCATCATCGGTATAACGTTGACCCATAACGACACCGCTACCGGTCCCAGGACCACGATTAAGACGGTGGGAAAAATAAACAAGGCCAATACCGGCGTCATCTTGATACCGGTCTTGGCCGCCATTTCCTCCGCGCGCTGCCGCCGTTCGGTGCGCAGAGACTCCGCGTGAGTGCGCAGGGCTTGCCCGATGCTGGTGCCGAAGCGGTCGGTCTGCACCAGCACCGCGGAGAGAGCGCGCACATCATCGACGCCGCTGCGGCCGGCCAGGTTGCGAAAGGCCTCGACGCGCGGTTTGCCCGCCCGCAGCTCCAGGTTCATCAGCCGCAGTTCGTCGCTCAGGTCGGGGTGCACCGGCTGCAGCTCGCTGGCCACGCGCACCATGGACTGATCGATGGACAGCCCGGCTTCCATGCAGATGACCGCCAGGTCGAGGGCATCCGGGAGGGCCAGCTTAATGGCGAGCTGGCGCAGGCTGATCATTCGTTTCAGCACGAAACGAGGCAACACATAGGCCACTCCGACGACCACCACAGCCCAAGCAGGAGCGCGGAACAAAACACCAGTTGCGGCCATCACGGCCACGCCTACGACCAGCATCAGTCCCCGAATGCCAAAGTACATGTGCGCGTGATGAGGCTCTCGGTATCCCGCCCGGGTCAGCGCCAGGCGGAGGTTGGAAAGTTCTTCCGGCGTCTTGGGCACGGCCTTGCTGATAGGTTCCAGCACTTGCTCCAGGCGTCCCTGGACGTCGGATTTCTTGCGTTCCGCCAGTGGCCGTCCCAGCAGGCTCTGAATCCGCATTCCCAACACGGAAGATGCCGGCCAGGCCGCCAGCCCGAAGCTGAACAGTCCCACCACGATGATCAGGAACAACCCGATGAATAGCGCTGAGTTCATAGTTTCAAACCCGAATGTTAATAATCTTGCGTATCAGCAAATAGCCGATGAGCTGCAAACCGACGGCGGCCGCGCTCAGCTTTTGGCCCAGCGGCTCCTTGTACAACGGCTGCAGGTATTCCGGGTGGGAGAGGGTCATCAGCACCACGAAGGCCACGGGCAAGCTCATGAGCATCATCATGGTTACCCGCGCGTGGGCGGTGTAGACGCGGACCTGTCGTATCAGCTTGAATCTTTCGCGAATCAAGTAAGACAGCTTGTCGAGAAGCTCCGTCAGGTTGCCGCCGGTCTCGTGCTGCAGCAGGAGCGAGGTTATGAAGAGCCTTACGTCCGCCAGAGGGATGCGCTCGCCGAAGTTGAGCAAGGCGTCGCGCAAGGGCATTCCGAACTTCTGCTCTTCGAAGACCTTGCGGAATTCTCCGGCCAGGGGTTCGGTAAGCTCGTTGGAAATCATTTCCAGGGCGCTGACCAGGGAATGGCCGGCACGCACCGCGCGGGCCAACAAATCGATGGCTTCCGGGAATCGGCTCTCAAATTTGGAAAGGCGCCACTTGCGGAGCTGCGACACAATGACGAAGGGAATGGCCAGACCCAGTGCTACCCCCACTGGTGGCAGCCACAACCCCACCTTCAGAAGCGAGGCAAAAAGCCCGATCGCGGCCCCCAGGCTGGCCGTTATCAGCAGGAACCTGCCCGGTCGCATCTGGATGTTGGCCTGAGCCAGAGCGGCCTGCAGGCGGGTAATGCGCACCGAACTCGCCAGCAGGCGGTCGAAGGCGGGAATGGCGCTCAGCAATTCGTCACGCAGCAGGGCCAGTTCCTCGCTGGGCGCGCGTTGCGTCGCCCGCGCCAGCGACATCAGGCGCTCGCGCATCACGCGGCCCTCGTCTTTCTGGAACCAGCCCGCGCCCAGGGTCAGCAATCCCACGAAGAGGGCGAGGAACAACAGCAGCACCAGCACTAGCGTCATGCTTTCCCCCCTCTACTCATTGCCGGGAGCCTCCTCGGCCTCGAAGAGCGACACCCGCACCGGGAATCCCGCCGCAGCCAGCCGGTTCGCGAAGCGGGACCGGATGCCGGTACTGCGGAAGCTGCCCCGCACCTTGCCGGTCTCCGTCAGCCCCTTGCGCTCGAAGCTAAAGATTTCCTGCATGACGATTACTCCCCCCTCGATTCCGGTGACCTCGGAAAAACTCATCACCCGGCGGGAGCCGTCGGCCAAGCGCGATATCTGGAGCACAACATGGATGGCGGAGGCAAGCTGCTGGCGGATGGCGCGCTCCGGGATACTCAGATTGGCCATCGAGACCATGTTCTCCACGCGCGACAGCGCGTCCCGCACCGAGTTGGCGTGCACAGTGGTCAGCGATCCTTCGTGGCCGGTATTCATGGCCTGCAGCATGTCAAAAGCTTCCTCGCCGCGCACCTCGCCGACGATGATGCGATCCGGACGCATGCGCAGGCTGTTAATGAGGAGTTGCCGCTGCCGTACCGCTCCCTGGCCTTCGACGTTAGGGGTGCGCGTCTCCAGGCGGACCACGTGTTCCTGTTTGAGCTGCAACTCGGCCGCATCTTCGATGGTGACTATCCGCTCGGTGGGGGGGATGTGAGTGGAGAGCACATTCAACAGGGTGGTCTTACCGGCGCCGGTGCCACCCGAGATCAGGATGTTGAGGCGACTTTTTACCATTGCTGCCAGCAATTCCGCCATGCCCGCGGTGAGCGTGTCGTTCTCGATCAGATCCTTTTCCGTGAGGGGGTCGCGCCCGAAACGGCGAATGGACAGGCAGGGGCCGTCCACCGCCAGGGGCGGAATGATGGCGTTCACACGCGAGCCGTCCGGCAAACGGGCATCCACCATGGGCGAGGACTCATCGATCCGCCGCCCCACTGCGGAAACGATGCGATCAATGATCTGGAGCAGGTGCTGGTCGTCGCGGAAGGAGAGGTTGGTGCGCTCCAGCTTGCCGAGCCGCTCAATATAGATGCGATCGAAGCGGTTGACCAGGATGTCGGAGATGGTGCCATCCTCCAGCAGGCGCTCCAGCGGGCCCAGCCCGAAGATCTCGTCCAGGAGCTCGCGCGACAGGCGTTCGCGTTCGGCGGCACTCAGCGGCACCCCGTGGGTGCTGATGGAGGTGCGGATCAGGGTCAGCACCTCTTCCCGCGCCATCTGGCCGCTGACGCGGCCCAGCTGTTCCAGATTCAGCTTATCCAGGATACGGCGGTGCAGTTCGGCCTTGATCTGCTGATACTGCGAGCGGTCCCAACTGGTCAGTGTGTCTGCCATGGTTTACCCCAACCCGAACAAGGATCCGACCCGCGGCTTGCGCTTCTCCGCGGCCTCCGCCTGGGTGAGCGTGCGTGCCAGGTTGGCGAAGGCGCGTGCGATCTCGGAATGGTTTTTGTTCACCACCGGGACGCCCTGATCGATGGCAGCAACCACGGTGGCGTACTGATCAGGAATCTTGCCTAGGATCTTGGTCCGGGTGGCGGATTCGATCTCCGAGTCGCTGAACCCGGGCAGCTTGCGAAAACGGTTCAGCACCAGGCCGATCTCGGCGCAACAGGCGGAGCCGTCCAGCAGGTAGTCCCGCACCTTGGACACGCTCCACAATGAGGGCACTTCCAGCAGGCCCACCAGCAGCACCGTCTGGGAGAGATCGCACACCTTGCGCAGGGTGCGGTCGAGGCGCGTGGATGCATCCACGATGACGTGCTGGTAGCGCATGATCAGCAGGTCGAAGATACGCGCGATGGCTTCCGTCGACGTCCCCTCGGAAAACGCCTCCTGCGCTCCCGCCAGCAAGTGCAGGCCGCCCACGCAGCGGGTCATGTATCCGTCCAGCAAGTCGGTGTCCAGACGCGGCGCATTGCGGATGGCATCCGCGATGGTAAATGCCGGCTTGACGTTCAGGTGCAGCGCGGTATGGCCCAGGCACGCCATGTCCACCAGCGCCACTCCGCCGGCCTGGCGTTGCAGACCCAGGGCAGTGTTGACCGCGATGGTGGTGGCCCCGCTTCCGCCCTTGGCGTTCACGAAGGTGAAGATTTTGCCGTTGGCTTCCGACCCTCTCGGCCCACGGCGCGTACTGTTAAGCCGCATGAAGGCTTCCAGCAGCGACGTGGTGGTGGTCGGCCGTTCCAGGAACTCGCGCGCGCCGGCGCGCATGGCGGCGATGATGGCCTGGGATTGGCTGGCGTCGCCCACGGCGAACACCGCCGCCCCGGGAATCTCGGCGTGCAACAACTCGATGGCATGGATGGCCGTAGGCGCGTCTTGCTGGGGGATGTCCACCAGAATCACCTCGACATTCGCCTCCTGCATGCGCCGCACAATGGAATCGGCAGCGCTTGCCGGAAAGGACGAGAACGCGCCCACGTTTTTACCGACGGCGGTCGAGTCCACCTGCATCTGCAGGATGGTCCTTTGATCGTTGTCCGGGGCTATGATGCCTATGCTGACTTCGGCCATAGACTCTTCCTTCGGGTAGTCAAAACAGCGAATCGCTCGGATCCTGGCATCCGGTGCCGCTCACAGCAGTAGGACTGGCTCATCCTTTACCTCCGGCCGATTTAGGTTCTCCCGGCAATTTTTCCAAGAACTTTTGAGGGAAAGCTGGCAGGGGCGACGGTTGGGCGCTGGGCGAAATGCGGTGGGCAGTAACCAGAACCATCAATTCGGTCTTCTCTCTCTGTAGGTTCTTGCTTTTAAACAGATTGCCCAATATGGGGATATCGCCGAGGCCGGGTATCTTGGACATCACACTCGTCAGAGTGTTATCCAGCAGGCCAGCAATCACGAAGCTCTGCCCGTCCTGCAGTTCGAATTCGGTTTCCGCTTTGCGTGTGCTGAGAGCGGGAATGACCGTGCCTTGGATGGTGAGGGCGTTGCTGAAATCCAGCGCGCTCACTTCCGGGCTCACCTTCAGATGAATGTTGCCGTTGGACATGAAGGTGGGGGTGAACTTCAGACGGATCCCGTACTCCTTGAACTGAATGGTGAGGGATTGGGCCCCGCCAACCCCGTTTACGATCGGAAACGGAAACTCGCCACCTGCCAGAAAGTTGGCTTCTTTGCCGTCAACTGCGATCAGATTCGGTTCAGCGAGGATTTGCAGGACGTTTTGTTGCTGCAGAGCCTCGATCATTACTCCCACGTTGATGTCCCTGCGGAACAGGAAGAGGTTGAGCAGGTTATTGGAGCCGAAAGCGCCGGCCGTACCATTGCCGGTGGCGCCGCCGATAACGGTGGAGCCCGGAGGCTGGCTTGTGCCGCCGACTGCAGCACCGGTGGTGCCACCGAACTGCCCGGTGCTGATGGCGCCGAAGGTGTTGGTTGCACCGGTAGATATGATATTGATTCCCAGTTGGGTTAACGCGGTCCGGTCGACCTCGGCGAACTTCACCTCCAGCAGGACTTCCTGCACCCCGGCGGGCCCAAAGGTGAGCACGTTGACCACGTTCTTGGAATAAGCGGTGGCGATCAGGGCCGCGCGCTCCGCATCTTCCTTGCTGTTCACATGCCCGGACAACACGATGGCGCTGCGCGAAGCGGAAATCGTGATGGCATCCTTGGGGAAGATAAACTTGATCTCCTCGGCGGCGGCACTAACATCGACGTCGACTCGCAGGTCGAAGCTGCGCGAGTGCTCCAGTTCGTCCCAGATGATGAGCGAGACTTCGCCCGGGGCGCGCCCGTGCACCAGGATCTGGTTAGGCGTAACCACGATCGCGTCGGCGACGGCAGGATCGGTGACCGAAACCCGCCGCAGGCGGTCGCTGGTGTTGATGAGCACCGACTTTCCCACCATGACCCGCAACGGGACTTCGTTCTGCAGCGTCTGTTCCGGGGTCGCCTGCGCGGGCGGCGCGGCGGATGGTGCCAGGGAAGCCGAGGCGTTGGCCACCTCCCCAGCTTTAGGAGCGACTGCGGCTACCGCGAGCGGCTCGGCGGGGTTCTGAGCCGATGCAGGTGAGCCCAAGATCGATGAACATAACAAGAGCAGAAGTAAGCCAAAGCTGGCAATTGCTTGTAAGCTGGCGCCCAATCTCATGAGAATCTCCCCATACCGAGCCCGAACCCGATTACGGCTAAAACTTGACCACCTCACGTTTGTCGCCTTTGATCGTCTCGACCGCATAAACCGCCGGTGCCCGCACCAGGACAGGCGACCGAGCCGTGGATCGGGGACCAGTCGCCACCGCGACCACCGGGGCCGGCTCCATGTGGTAGAGGGCAGCGCTCTTCACCGCTTTGGGATCTTCCTGATCGCTATCCGAAGGATTGCGGAGCGCGAGCTGGATGCGGCCTTCGGCGCTGGCCAGCGTCAGTCTCTGTGCCTCATCCGGTGTCACCAGCAGCGTAATCACGGTGACCGACTGCGGCTTGCCCCCCTCTGGGCTCGGGTGCCACTCCTGTCCAGCGGCCAAGACCTCGACGTTTTCCAGCACCGTCGTGGTCATCACGTCCTGAGCTCCTTGTATCGCCGGACGCCCGGTAAGGAGCACGTCGACGTGACTGCCGGGAACCACGAATCCGGCCACGGAGATCACTTCGTTGACCTGGACGGAGAGCGCACGCTTGCCGCCGGGAATAAGTGAAGGCAGCCCAGCTCCCCCCTTGGCCGAGGCCAATTTGCTGGCCAGCACCACTTCGTTCTTGTGGATGGGCACGATCACGCCCCGGCCCACCACTTCGGTCATGTTCTGGAAGGCGCCTTCCGGAAGATAGCTTACGGGATAGTTCGCCAGGCGCAGAGCAGCCGGCGCGATGCGGGCGCCGGGAGCCATGTCGGCATCGGCTATCACGACGCGCGTGAACGCGAGTTGGCTGGCGGTTCCGATCGTTCGCAGTTTGCGGCTGGCGACGACGGTGACAGCTCCAGCCAAGACCAGCGACACAATCCCAATCAACAGCAACCGTTTACGGTTCATTCTTCCCCCTAGTTTTCCGTGTCCTTCAACAGACTCGCTGCTGCCAGACGATCCGCAGCCAATCCCTGCTCACCTGACCAAAGCACAAAGAGTCCCTACTGCGGCGGCGACAGCGAAGGGAGAACGAACCAGGGCCGCATTGTGTACGTTGATAACGGGATGGGCCCTGAATCCGCTCGTGAGCCAAGCCCTGAGAATGGTCAGGACATTACGAAACGTCTGCACCATAACCCCGCGGCGGATGATCTGTACCAAGGCCATGGCCACTGCCGCCACGATGGCGATTTGCATGGCGAGCGCCCACGGGCCGAACCCCAGCATCGCGCCCAGGGCGGTAACCAGCTTCAGGTCCCCACCTCCGATGGCGCCCAGGGAGAACAGAGACAGACTGATGGCGAAGCCGAGCAAGGCGGTCCCGGCGGCGGACCAGAAATCTCCCCGAAACCAGTGCACCGCCAGACCGGTGACCAAGGCTGCGACAGTGAGCCAGCGGGGAATCTTGCGCCAGCGCACATCCGCTACAGCGGCGGTGACAACGAAAGCGGCGATGACACTGTTCCACATTTGGAGCTCATACTCTTAATATCCGCTTCGGCGTCGTCCGGCGCCGGGGAGGGCCGTAATGATGCCGCCGGTCCGGACGCACACGTCCGACATCGACCTGCGACAACCAGGGAATCACGGCAGGCCATCGGTTGACGCGCCCTGCCTGGCCATTTCGTACTACCCCGCGGTCATCGCAGAAGCGGCGGTCGAGAACACCTTGCTGACGTCGGTTCCTAGGGTTGTCAAGATAGTAATCGCAGCGACGCTGATGAGGAAAACGAGAAGCGCGTACTCCACTAAATCCTGCCCCTCATCATCCGACCACAGTCTACGGAAGGTTTGCATCATGGTCTTTCTCTCCTAAAAGCATTGAATTTTGGAAGGAACACACTCTGCAGAGGCAATTTTGGGCGCACTGTGCTATTGCTCGCGATTCGTGGTTTTCCTCTATGTTTTGTTACGTTTAGACTATCTCCGGCGGGGCGGTTCTAGGCGGAAAGCGTTGCATTCTTGCGACACCTGTCCGACCAACAGGAAGGTGTCCCACTCGCAATTGAGAAGTGGAGGGCGGCGGATCCGGTTTATCTTCCGCCGCCACTGTCCGGGTCAGAGCAGGCTTCGACACGGCGAGCACCGCCCTTAAAGCCCACGAGCATCGATAATCCATGATGCCACCGGAGCCTTCTGCGTGCGCCATTGTCATTCCGGGGATTACGTGCTTCAGTTGGGGGTTTACCGATGCTCTAGCCAAATTGAATCATTGGCAGCCACGCCGGCCTCTGCGGCGCACCCGCTACTGGGACCGGGCGGCGGAATGCTTCCATTGAGCTTTTTCTTGGGGCAACAGCGGTGCAGGTTCTTGGGCTTCGCTACCAAACGGAAAGAGTCTAGGGCCGAACATGCCCACACGCAATCGGTATTCCGCGTATTCCGGGAAGGTGTGCGCCAGCACGAGTTCCTCATAGCGGATGCGCACCAGGGTCAAGCCGAACCAAATCATAAGAGCAAGCGTAAGGGCAAGGCTGTGAAAGGCGAGCCAAAACCCGACATACTGCACGATATAGGCGGTATAGATGGGGTGCCGAGCCAGGCGGTAGGGGCCGGAGGTCACGATTTCCCTGGCTTGCGGGACCAGGCTGAAAGAGCCCCGCAGCCGCCATGTTGTCCACACCGAAAACAAGACCCCGGAGAGCCACAGCAGGTACCCGAGCAAAACCAGCAGCTTGCTGGGTGACGGGCGGAGCCAGCCCGGATACCAGGTAGCAGTGACGACGGCAAAGCTCAAGACGAAGAAAGTACCCGCATAAGCTGCAATACGCGGTCCCCATCCCTGTAATTCACCCCTTGCTGGCTGGCGCAAGAGAAAGCTGAAGGCCACCATCGTCTCATGGAGGAGGATAGGCATCAGCATAAAGCTGGCCATCACGGATCGGCGGAAAAAAAGCGCCGCGACACTCATGAAGAAAATAAACCCTACCCAATCACTCCAATGATGGCGTGTCTGTTCAACAGGCAGGAAGCGGGATTTTACCATAGACGCGGTTATCTCCCGGTGAAACCTCACAGCAGTCCACGTGCCATGGCACGAAATATGCTGGAAAAATGGATCAGGGGGCGATGTTGGCCTAAGTGATTCGAAGCACACCGGATTGGCGCGGGCGGCTGGTTTGGAGCCCGAGGCACTCGTTTTCAGCGCAGTCGAGGCTGTACCGCGGATACGTCAGGTGTCTCAACTCCGAGACAGTTGAAAGCAAGGCTGGTGCCCCGGCTCGGCACCTAAGTGATAGAAAAGCCTCCTCAGCAGAACCCACAGCTTGATTCTGATTCCGGAAGCCGCTCAAACACTGCCGCTTGACCTGCGGCAAACGGCGAGAGGACCAGGCTGTCTTTGCCATCGTTTCCGCATCGAGCGAGGGGCGCCTGGGCTTAAGCGTGCTGGCATACAACCTCGGGAATCTGGAATTAAGCCAGGGACAACGATGCGAAATTTTCTTTCGTTGGCATCCGTTTCCAAGTGCCTGAATTCGAGACGGGTGACGGCCCACGCCACCATCGCGGCAAGTGTCTCTTGGGGGCTGTACTTCCTAAATATTGCCACGCCGGGTTTCCTCGATCGTGCGGGGAATCTCAAGGGTACTGACTTTCTGCAGTTCTATACGGCAGGGGAATTCTTCAGAACGCGTCGCATGTCCGCGCTGTACGACGTGCAGCAATTCTGGGCGGCCTGCGAGCGCGCTGTCCCAGGTATCACGAATCGGCATTATTTTCCGGTTTATCCCCCCCAGGTGGCGCTCGTATTTTCGCCGTTATCGTCGTTACCCTATCTTTCGTCTTTGCTGTTGTGGGTCGTCATAAACGTGGTGCTTTATGCTGCGTGCAGTACTGCCCTTGCATTCATGTGCCCGACTGCCGCCGCTCGCCGGTCTGCGTTCGTGATGTCGGCGCTTGCATTTCCACCATTCTTAAGCGTAATCGCGCACGCTCAAGTCTCGATTGTCGCGCTAGCCTGCATTACGGGGGCGTTTGGGGCATATATCCGGCGAATGCCCATGATCGCAGGCATTGCGCTCGGCTGCACAGTTTTCAAACCGCAGGTCTTTGTTGCCTTCCTCGTCGCACTAGCCATTGTCCGCTCCTACAGAGTCATCGCGGGAATGTTTATAGCGGCTGCCGTGCAGACATTTCTGACGACAACGTTCACCGGAGCCGGCGCCCTAATGGCGTACGTTAGGCTTTCTGCTAAGCTCCCTCAATGGAACGCCTCCGTGCTCGCGGTCAAGCCGTTCCAGATGCATTCACTTCGTGCATTCTGGATGTTACTACCCGTGGGCCGAGCTGCGATGGTGCTCTGGCTTGTATCCGTCACAGCAACCCTCATAATCCTAAGGGCGCGCTGGCACCGCCAGAGTCGTGCACATGTTCAGTTCGCGGTCCTAATTCTTGCCGCCACACTCATCAACCCACATCTTTACATCTACGATGCAGTCATCCTTGCGCCTGCGCTTGTGGTCGCCGCAGAGGAGAGCATGATTGCTGATGATAGACGCGCGGAACTGATTCGGGTTGGTCTTTACGCACTCTTCGCGTGCTTCTTCTTAGGCTCGGTCACTCGTTTCACTCACCTTCAGCTCTCGGTCCTCGTGCTGGTGGTCTTGTTCTGCGCTCTGTCATCAAGGTCGAAGAACCTTCATCGCGGGAGTGACCCGCTCTTGGTTGATCGCTGCTGACGGCGCGGGGCAACATTTTAGGGCGTTGGCGACCAGCAGTTCGAAGCGCCCCCAGGGCTCACACTGGCCCCCAGTACACAGCGCTAGCTTCCATGGAATGCACAATCAAATGCACTTGAGGTTGGCGATGCAGCCCGCGTTTCTTCATAACCCACCCGCATCATCCACCTTTTCAACACGCATTCGAACTGTTGGCCCGCGGCAGGAGTGGGACTACCCCGCCGTCATCCCAGAAGCGGCTCTCGAGAACACCCTGCTGACATCGGTTCCTAGAGTTGTCAAGATAGTAATCGCGGCGACGCTGATGAGGAAAACAAGAAGCGCATACTCGACCAAGTCTTGCCCCTCATCATTCGACCACAGTCTGCGGAAGGTTCCCATCATTTTTCGATCTCTTTTTCTGCGCAATGGATTTGTGAAAACATGTCTATTCCGTAACCTGGGGAGCAATTTTGGGCGAACTGTCGGGGCTCACGATTCGTGGGCCTTTCTCCATGTTTTGTTATGCTTAGCCAAGTCTTTCTGAGGGCAGGTTGAGGAATGTGTCGCCTTTCTGGGACTCCTGTCCGACCTTTAGGGAATCTCTGAATAAGCACTGCTTTCAGTGCAAGCCTGAGCTGCAAGGGAAAATTCAGAGGAATTCCAGTGACTCCCGGGTTTTTCTGATCCCTTATTCCACTCCCCAAGTCGAGGGCGCAGTCGTGCTCGACCCTACACGACTGCCCCACGCAGCAGTTTCTTGCGAACCATAAACAGGTTCACCAGCGCGCAGGTGGCAAACAGCCGGTTGGCGTTCTTCTTGAGCCCTCGGTAACGCACCTTCACGAATCCGAACTTCAGCTTCATCACTCCAAACACGTGCTCGACCTTAGAGCGCACCGTGGACTTCGTCCGGTTCTTCCCCCGCTCCACTTCGTCAACGCGGTTTTTATACCGGTAGCGCCGATGCGTGCAATCCTGGGCCTGGGG
>Ga0209517_10004313_pt1 | contig 18752 bp, 21 predicted proteins | sample PeaSoiMetSII2010_FD_187695 | JGI IMG/M metagenome (GOLD analysis project Ga0209517, IMG submission 187695) | Peat soil microbial communities from Weissenstadt, Germany - SII-2010 (SPAdes) (version 2) | ecosystem: Environmental > Terrestrial > Soil > Wetlands > Peat | place: Germany...
CCCCGTCCCCTCTCCGAAACGGAGAGGGGCGACCAGTTCGTGGCAACTCCGGTTCCCCTTCCCGCGTCGGGAAGGGGCTAGGGGTTAGGTTCTCTCGGCGGCGCCGCGATGCGCAGAACCACTCGCCCGTTCTCCCTCAGAAACGGAGAGGGGCGACCAGTTCGTGGCAACTCCGGTTCCCCTTCCCGCGTCGGGAAGGGGTTAGGGGTTAGGTTCTCTCGGCCAAGATTTCCTACACAAAGGCGGTTTTCTCAACCCGGCCGCCGCCGTGTCGCAGCGCTGCAACACTGCCGATCCCGCAACGCCGCACGGCCCGGCTGATCCTCTTTGGCACACTTAGCAGCGCCGGAGTGTGCGCGCCATCGGCGGATCAGCCTCCAGCCTCAGGCACTGTACTTGCTCATCCAGCCTACTGATCCGGAAGGATCGTTGCGGGAGGGCTGGGAGAGGTCGATGGCAAACCTGGGGGATAATCGTGCGAGCGCGGAGGACCGCAGCCGGGAGCTGTGCGCGCGGCGCGACGAGCTGCTGGCGCAAATCGAGCGGCTGGAGCAGACCAGGGCAGACCTGGAAAACGAGGTCGCCAAACTTCAGCCTGCGCGCGCCGGCCTCGCCGACGCTCTGAGCCCCAGCGAACTCTCGCTGCGAACGATTTTCGACGCCACCTTCGACGCGATCGTGGTGCTCCGCATCTCGAACGAGGCCAACGCGGCATCCCCGGCGAACGACGCGCCAGCGGCTGCGGGGGAAGATGGCGTCATGCCCACCGGCGTGGTCGCCCGCTTCGTCGATCTCAACCGCGGGTTTGAGCATCAGTTTGGTTTCACGCGCGAAGAGCTGATCGGGCGGAAGTTCGGCGAGCTGGCGATGTGGATCGACCCGGAGGCGCGCGATAAGACTGTGCGCGAGCTATTCTATCGCGGCAGCTTCCAGAACCTGGAGACCGATCTCCGCACCAAGGATGGAAAGCCCATCCCGTGCCTGCTGTCGACGAAACTGGTCGAAGTCGCGGGCGAACGATACGTGGTCGGCATCGCACGCAGCATCTCGGAACTGAAAGAGACCGAGCGCCGGCTTAAGCAGAGCGAGGAAACCTTCCGCAAGCTGTTCGACGTCAACCTCGATCGCATGACGATCGTCGACCTTCACACCGGCAAATTCGTCGATGTCAATGAAGAGTACGTGAAAAGCACCGGCTACAGCCGCGCCGAGGTGGTCGGCAAACGATCCCGCGACTACAGCGCCTACGCCAACCCCGACGACAATACCCGCCTCGTCCAGGAGCTGAGAGAGCGCGGCGAAATCAGGAACATGGAGATCTCCTTCCGAAACAAGGACGGCGCAGTGCTGCCATGCCTGCTTTCCGCGACGCTGTTCGAGCTGCGCGGACACACCTGCTGTCTGACGGTCACGCGCGATATCTCGGCGCTCAAGGCAACCGAGCGCCAACTGGTCGAAGCGCGCGAGGCGGCGCTGGCGGCGTCGCGCGCCAAGTCGGAGTTTCTCTCCAGCATGTCCCACGAAATCCGCACCCCGATGAACGCCGTGCTCGGGATGGCGGAACTGCTCTCGGAGACCGGGCTCGACCCGGAGCAGCGCAAGTACCTGAACATCATGATCAACAACGGCAACTCGCTGCTCGATTTGATTAACGACATTCTCGACCTGGCCAAGGTCGAGGCGGGGCGGATCGAGCTCGAGCGGACGCCTTTCGATCTGCGCGAATTGACCGACCGGGTCTGCGAGACGCTGGCGGTTCGCGCCCATTCAAAGCGCCTGGAGCTGGTCGGCCGAATCGTGCCCGGCCTCGCGACCGGTCTCTGCGGCGATCCGCTGCGGCTCCGTCAGATTCTGATCAATCTGATCGGCAACGCGATCAAGTTTACGCAGTCGGGATCGATCGTCCTCACCGTCGCGCAGGAGAAAGAAGCCGCGCCGGAAGACGGAACGCCGGAAAAAGAATCGGTGCTGCTCCATTTCTCGGTCGCGGACACCGGAATCGGAATTGCCAGGGCGCAGCTTGACAAGGTCTTCACCAACTTCACGCAGGCCGACTCCTCGACCACCCGCAGGTACGGAGGCTCGGGGCTCGGGCTGGCGATCGTAAAGCGGCTGGTCGATCTGATGGGCGGCAAAATCTGGGTGGAGAGCGAAGTCGGCAAGGGCAGCACCTTCCACTTCACCGCCCGCTTCGAGGCCGACGCCGGAGCCGTCGCGCGCGACAATTCGACGACCGCGGCGCTGGATTTGAGGGGCGTTCGCACGCTGGTGGTGGACGATACTCCGGTCAATCGGCTGATCCTGCGCGAGATGCTCGGCGCAAAGGGCGCGCTCGTCTCCGAGGCCGAAGGCGGCGAGCAGGCGCTGGCGCAGATTACGCTGGCGGCGCGGGAAGGCCAGCCATTCGAGTTGCTGGTGCTCGACTACCGGATGCCGGGAATCGACGGCATCGAAGTTGCGCGGCGGGTCGGAGTCCACCGCTCGCTGACGCTGATGCTCACTTCCGACGACTTCAGTATCACGACCGCCAGGCTGCGCGAGCTCGGTATCCACGCCTACCTCGTCAAGCCGATTCGCCGCCAGGATCTGTACGAAGCGATCGCGGACGCGCGAGCGGAAGTCAGCAGCGCCAAGTCCAACGGCGCACCTGCCAACGGCCAGCCTGCCGCCCAGGCGCAAGCGCAGAGCGGCCGGCCGTTGCGGATTCTGCTCGCCGAGGACTCGGCCGACAACCGCCTGCTGATCGCGGCTTACCTCAAGAATACGCCCCATCGGCTCGATACCGCCGAGAACGGCGAGCTCGCGGTGAACAAGTTCGTGGCGGGCCGCTACGACCTGATCCTAATGGACATGCAGATGCCGGTGATGGACGGCTACAGCGCGACGCGCGAGATCCGCAAATGGCAGAACGAGCGCGCGATGGCGCCGGTACCGATCATCGCGCTGACCGCGTCGGCGCTCAAAGAGGACGTGGAGCGGAGTCTGGAGGCCGGATGCGATCAGCACGTCGCCAAGCCGGTCAGGAAAGCCACGCTGCTCGCGGCGATCCGCGACATCATGAAGAAGCCGGCCGGCGCGGGCGCAACCACCTCGCCGTCGACTCCGGACGCGTCCTGAACTGAAGCCCTCGCGCGCCGAATCTTCCGCGAACCAAGTCCAGCCCCGCCCTACCCTGTCGCCGCCGTTTGACTCCGCGCGCGGACGGCCTTAAGTTTCGCGACTATGAAACTCTACGATTTCTCGATGGCCCCTAATCCGCGGCGGGTGCGAATCTTTCTGGCCGAAAAGGGAATCGAAGTCCCGATCGTGCCGGTCAATATCGGCAGTGGCGATAATCGCAAACCCGACTTCCTCGCGAAAAACCCGATGGGTACGCTGCCGGTGCTCGAGCTCGACGACGGAACTTATCTGGCGGAGTCGGTCGCGATCTGCCGCTACTTCGAGGAGAAGAAGCCCGATCCGCCGCTGATGGGCGTCGGCGCCCAGGACCGCGCGATCGTCGAGATGTGGAACCGGCGGATGGAGCTCGATCTGTTCTTCCCGGTGGCGCAGGCCTTCCGCAACACCAGCGACTTCTTCAAGGGCCGTATCCCGCAGGTCCCCGAATGGGGCAACGTCTGCAAGGAGTCGGCGCTGAAGCGGATGGAATGGCTGGACAAGGAACTGGCGAGCCGCCAATTCGTCGCCGGCGATCGGTACAGCATCGCCGATATCACCGCGCTGGTCGCGATCGACTTCGGCCGCCCGACCAATATCCGGATCTCACCCGAGCAGAAGAACCTCGCGCGATGGCATCAGGCGGTATCATCCCGCCCCAGCGCGAAGGCGTAGCGAATTCCCGGGGGAATGTGTGCTTGACGCAACTGTCAAATCGAATGGCGTCAAGCACGCATTGCCGGTAAGATCGCGATGGCTGTCCCTTTTAGACTCACGGGAGGTGGCCGCGTGCCGCAGTATCAATACACTGCCGTGTTTGAGCCGGCCCCAGAGGGCGGCTACATCGTAACTGTTCCAGCGCTTCCAGGGTTGGTTACGGAAGGCGACAGCCTGGAGGAAGCCCGCGCGATGGTGAAGGACGCCATCCGCGGATACTTGGAAAGCCTCGTCAAACACGGAGAAGAAATCCCGCTCGACACCGGCACCGCGAGTATCGAGCGCGTCGCAATAACTATTTAACCGATGCCGCGCCGGCCGGCCTGCAGACCCGCGGTTGTCATTCGAGCACTCGGGCGCGCCGGCTTTTTTCTCGACCACAGCACCGGTTCGCACCGATTTTTCAGGCACCCTACTCGCCCCGGCATTGTTACCGTCCCTTTCCATCGCAAAGACCTCAAGCGCGGTACCCTGAACAGTATCCTCGACCAAGCCGGGCTTTCGACCGAGGAATTTCTGAAGCTACTCTAGCCCCACCCTCCTATCCGGGACACGCTGGCTTCAGTGGTCTTGACCATCGGCCTGACCGCGGACTATTGTGTCCATAGGTGTACACAATGGCTTCCAGAGAAACACTGCGCGTCGGCATCCGGGAGTTTCGTGAGAATCTTGCAAGTTTCCTGCTCAAGAGTGACGCTCCGATCGTAGTGACTCGCCACGGAGACACGGTCGGCTATTACATCCCGGCTCGCCGGAGCCGTTCGGAGACCGAACGGTCGGCCCTGAAGGAAGCTGCCGCACGGCTGCAAACAATGCTCGCAGCCGAAGGAATCCCTGAAGACGAAGTCGTGCGGGATTTCAGGCGGTGGAGGGCCGGCAAGCGCAAATGAGGGTGCGGGCGTGGCTACATGGACAACGAAGAAGACGGTTGAGCTTTACCTTCGCGAAGGCGTGTGACTGATGCCGATATGATTCACTGCGCCGAACTTCATCGGCGCGGACCTTCGGGCGCTCGAATCAGCGGCGGGTCGTTTCGACCGCCTGCGCTGCGGAGCGCGGCAGCGGCGGGCCGTAGATCTGGTACACCATCACGTAGACCAGCACGCCGGTGACCGATACGTAGATCCAGATCGGCCAGGTCCAGAGCGCGATTCGGCGATGGGCCTCGAAGCGGCCGCGCAGTGCCCGCGACAGCGTGATTATCGCCAGCGGCAGGATCGCCGCCGCGAGCGCGACGTGCGAGATCAGCATCGTGAAGTAGGCCGGGCGCACCCATCCCTGGCCGGCGAAGCGCACGTCGCCGACCTGGTAGTGATAAAACAGGTACGAAGCGAGAAAGATCGTCGAGACCGAGAACGCCGCGATCATGCAGGCGCGATGCGCCCGCACCTGTCCGCGCTTGATGAAGACAAAGCCGGCCAGCAGCAGTAATGCCGCGATACTGTTGAGCGTGCCGTTGAGTGGCGCAATCCATGCGTAGGAGGACAAGATACCCCTCACCCGCGCGCGTCGGATCGACGCGCTTACCCTCTCCCTGGAAAGGGAGAGGGATTAAGAGTGGCGAGCGGCAGCGTTTTCTACACCTCTTCCTGACTTGGTTAGGAGGCAGCCAGGAAAGAACGCATCGTCACGACGGAGGCGGCGTCGCTGGCGCCGATGACTCGCCGGACGGGGCGGCGATCTGCTGATGGGCGTCGGCGTGCGCCCACAGCCGCGCGGTCAGGTCCGGCAGCAGCATGAAGGTCAGGAAGGTCACCAGCACGACCGGTATGAACGCGATAATCGCGAGCGTCCGCCGCTCGAACCTGAGATGCATGAAGTACATCGCGACCAGCGTCGCCTTGGCCCACGCCAGCGCGACCAGAAAGGCGATCTTCACGACCCCGGGGAACCACGCGTAAACCGCGAGCTCGGCCGCGGTCAGGACGCTCAAGTAGATAAAAATCGCGAAATAGCTGCTCTCCTCGGCCGATTCAATCGTGGTTGCTGAACTCATGGTCCGCTTTTGCTCCCCGTCGTAGTCAAGCCATCAAATCAGATAGACGAAAGTGAAGATCAGGATCCACACCAGGTCGACGAAGTGCCAGTAAAGCCCCGCGATCTCGATCAGGCTGGCCTTGCTGCGGTCCATCTTGCCCGCCAGTCCTCTGAACCAGTACACGGAGTTGTAGATTACGCCGCCGGTGACGTGGCATCCGTGGAAGCCCGTCAAGATAAAGAACGTCGCGCTGAACAGGCTGGTCTTGATCGATAGTCCCTTGTCCCAAATCAGCTCGTGCCACTCTCTGGCCTGCATCCCGAGAAATGCGAGCCCGCCGAGGACCGTCAGGCCCAGGAACAACTGGAACCTCGACATATTGCCGTGCTTGATCGATGACAGCGCCTCGACCATCGTCAGGCTGCTGACGATCAGAATGAACGTCATGATGGCGGTGAAGGTGATGCCGAGAAATTGCGCGGGGTCGGGCCAGTTGACGTTGTCCATCCTGAGCGCCGCGTAGGCGGCGATCGCCGCGCCGAAGGTCATCGCGTCGGCGGCCAGGAAGATCCACATCCCGAGCTTGCCCCAGCTTTCCGGGGTAAGCGGAGATTCGGCGGGGTCAAGATGGACGTCCGAGTGAGCTTCGTGAGAGTGCGTATCGAGTGTCGCAGCCTGGCTCATATCCGATTCCTTTTGCTTTGCTTAATCCCTGCTGGAAGCGATCCCTACTGGGCGTGCCGTACGCGCACTGCGTCGCCGTCAGCGCGCCGCTTTTTCATCGCGGTCCGCCAGGAAGAGTAAACGATCCCGGCGACGACGCCGAAGATGACGTAGGGCGACAACAGCATAAACAACACGCTGGTGTGAAAGGCGAAAGTCGCGTGATCACCGGGTGGAAGCCCGCACATCGCGCAGGCCTGCGCGGCTTGGGGCGCCGCGATCAGAATCGCGCTCGCGAGCATCGCGATCGATCTTAATCTTAATTGCAAGCCCAATTTCAATCTCGATAACTTCAAATCGATTCGCCCCATCGCGTCAATTTACATCAAGTAGACCAGGCCGAACAGCAGCGGCCAGATCGCGCAAACGAAATACCAGTAGATTGCGCAGAGCTCGACGCTCGCGCAGTTCTTCGCGCTGTAGCGCCCGCGCATCGCGATCGCGCATACGCAGGCCAGCCAGGTCACGCCTGCGGCGACGTGCAGCCCGTGGCATCCGATCAGGATGTAAAACGTACCGCCGTAGGCGCCGCTCGAGAGCCGCAGCCCGTGCGAGACGAGCCGCACCCATTCGGTGCCCTGAACGCCGAGGAACGTCACGCCGAGAACCAGGGTCGTGCCCAGCCATTGTCTGAGCATGCGGCGCTGGTTGCGGCGGATCGCGCGGACCGCGAGCGTCATCGTGAACGCGCTCGACAGCAACACGAAAGTGTTGGCCCAGGTGACCTGAATCGGGAGCCGCGGCAGTCCCGGCGGCGGCCAGAACGTCGAGTCGAGCCGGTATACCAGGAACGAGCCGATCAACCCGCTGAAGAGCATCAGCTCGGATGCGATCACCATCAGGATCGCGAGCCGGCCGCTGCTGATGAACGGCTGCTCGCGATCGTCGCCAGGCGCGGAGTATCCGGCGAAGCCCGGCCGCCTGACCGGACCCAGCGGCCTTATCCTGGACACCGCGGCGGAGGAATTGGACGGCATCTCAGTTCTTCACCAAAATGGTCACGACCGAGACCGCCATCAGAAAGAACATCACGCCGAGGAGAACTATCGCGACCATGCGATTCTGCGCGCGACGATCGCGGCGCGGCGCAATGCTCTCGATCGGCGTGCGCATGACCCGATCCTGCCTCATACACGATCCAGCGCCAGCACCAGCAACACCACCGGAAGATAGACCACCGAGGCGAGCACGACGTGGCGCGCTGCCGCCGCCAGACCGGGAGTGCTGCTGAGCCTGAATGCGAAGAAAAGGAAACCCAGCCCGAACGAGGCTGCAACCACCAGATATGCCACTCCGGCAAAGCCCATCAAGGTCGGCAGCACGCCGGCTACCAGCAGCGCCACGCAGGTGCCGACGATCACGGCGCTGGTCGGATTGCCGAACTCATTCTCAACCGGCAGAACATGGATTCCGGCGCGCGCGTAGTCGATTTGGTACAGCCGCCCGATCGCCAGCGCATGAGGCAATTGCCACAGGAACATAATCGCGAACAGCACCATCGGTTCGACGCCGATCGTTCCGCGCGCCGCAGCCCATCCCGCGACCGGAGGCAACGCGCCTGGAATCGCGCCGACGATATGGCATACCCACGAGACGCGCTTGAGCGGCGTGTAGCCGAACAGATAGACCACTGTGATCGAGAGCACGACCAGCGCGCTCAGCAGGTTCACTGAGGCCCACAGGAGCGTCAGTCCCGCGACGGTAGCGGCACTTCCGAAGGCGAGCGCCTCGGCCGGAGTGAGCCTGCCACCCGGGATCGGACGCATCCGCGTCCGATGCATCAGCGCGTCGAGGTCGCGCTCGATATATTGATTCAGCGCGAGCGTGCCGCCTCCGGCGAGCGCCGTGCCGATCAGGAGCTTGAGCGCGAGCGCAACATCGAACAATTCGCCGCTGCCCAAATAGAACCCGACCAGCGTGGCCAGGAGCACCATCGACACGACCCGCGGCTTGGTGAGCGCCAGGTAGTCGGCTGCGCGCATCCGGATCCGCGCGATACCGGTTTCGATCGTGAGCGCTTGAGCGTTCACGCAAGCTTCCTTTGATCGAGCACGCCTTGATGGAGATCGAGCACTCGATCGGCCGCGCCGATTTGCGAAACCACCGGCCTCGACAGCGGCGCACCATGCAGGAGGCGGAAGGCGCGCAGCGTGAGCGTCAGACTGGTGGCAAGGACCGCCGCGCCGATCGCGACGTGAGCGGTGGTCGGTATCACCGCGCGCTCACTCCAAATCGTGACAGCGCCCAGCCCGATCTGAATCGCGAGCAGGACGATCAGACCCAGCGCCGGACGCCGCAGCCACGATTCGCCGCGATACGCGCCGAGCACTCTCGCCACGGTCCACAGGACGAAAGCCGTCACCACGATCGCGCCGCATCGATGGGCGAAATTGATCGCGATAAAGCCCGAATCGAGCGGCGGAATGATACGCCCGAACGAAAGCGGAAAGTCCGGAATCGCCAAGCCGGCGCCCATGTGACGCATCACCGCACCGACCAGGATCTGCGCGTAAATCACGATCGTGGTAAGCGCCGCGAGCGCAGGCAGGCCGGGCCGGCGACGATCGCTGGGCGGGGATTTCTGCAAAAAATCACCGGCACGGAGGCCGGCGCTACGGGAGCCAGCGGCACTTTCGCGCTCGCTGTCCCAGCGCGGATTGGTGAACAGGGCAATCGAGACCGTCAGGCAGAAAAAGGCCTGCGCGGTAGCCGCGTGCGCGACTGCGATCGGCAGCGGCAACAGCAACAGCACCGTCAGCCCACCCAGTACCGCCTGTACGATTATCAGCCCGAAAGCAGCAGTCGCGGCGTAGTTCACCCATCTCCGGCGCTCGCTCCGCCACGCCCAGATCATGAGCACGAGCGTCAGGATCGTCACCGTTCCCGCGGCCATCCGATGGCCGTGCTCGTAGAGCACGCCGCCTTCCATCCTGGGGAAAAACTTCCCGAACGAGAGCGGCCAGTCGGGCACGGCGAGCGCCGACCCGGTCGAGGTCACCAGGCCGCCGACGAAAATCAGGATGAAGGTCGCCGACGCGGTTATGACCGCAAAGCGATGGAGTCCGCGGGTGCGCATGCTCTCGATTCGCTCAGTCCGCAACCGCGATATGGCCTTCGAGCAGCCGGTTCTGCGGCAGATAGTCCTCGGCGACTTCGGGCGAGCTGTACTCGTACGGGCCGCGATAGACCTGCGGCAGCGCTCCGGGCCAGTTGCCGTGCCCCGGAGGCGACGGCGCCGTCCATTCGAGCGTGTTGGCGAGCCACGGATTCTCGCTCGCCTTCTTGCCCTTGGCCAGGCTCCAGATGATGTTGGCGAGCAGGATAAACTGCGCGGCGCCAAGCACGAACGCGCTGATCGAGATGAAGACATTGATCGACTGCACGGGCTTGAGAAAGTCGTACTGGGTCGGGTTGTAGATGCGCCGCATATGTCCGGCCATGCCCAGGATGTGCATCGGGAAAAAGGTGCAGTTGAACGCGACGAAGGTGATCCAGAAATGAATCTTGCCGAGCGTCTCGTTCATCATCTTGCCGAACATCTTGGGGAACCAGTACGTGATCGCGCCGAAGACGCCGAACAGGCTGCCGCCGAACAGAACGTAATGGATGTGGGCGACGATGAAGTAACTATCGTGGATGTACATATCGACCGGCGTGGAGGCCATGAAAATCCCCGAGAGCCCGCCGATCACGAACATCGCGACGAACGCCAGCGCGTTGAGCATCGCGGTGGTGAAATGAATGTCGCCCTTATAGAGCGTGCCCAGCCAGTTGAAGGTCTTAATCGCCGACGGCACCCCGATCACCATCGTGGTCAGCATGAAGCTGGTGCCCAGCCCCGGGTTCATCCCGGACTGGAACATGTGATGGCCCCAGACGATCCACGACAGAAAGGCGATCGCCGCCATCGCGTACGCCATCGAGCGATAGCCGAAGATCGGCTTGCGCGAGAAGGTCGAGAGGATGTCCGAGGTCATGCCCATCGCGGGCAGGATCATAATGTAGACCTCGGGATGGCCGAAAAACCAGAACAGATGCTGCCACAGCAGCGGCTCGCCGCCGCCGGCCGGCAGGAAGAAATGCGTACCGCCCATGCGGTCGAAGAGCAGCAGCGCCAGCGCGGTGGTGAGAACCGGCAGCGCCAGCAGGAGCAGGATCGCGGTGATGAACAGCGACCAGATCACCAGCGGCATCCGGAAGAAAGTCATGCCCTTGGTGCGCATGTTGATGACCGTGGTGATGTAGTTGATCGAGCCCATCAGCGATGACACGCCGAGCACGATCAAACTGATGCACCAGAGGTTCTGTCCCCAATCGACGCCGGTGTAGACGGGCACGGCGCTGAGCGGAGCATAGGAGGTCCATCCGGCGGCGGCCGGACCTCCGGGTACGAAAAACGATGAGATTATGATCACGCCGGCTACCGCGCCGACCCAGAACGACAGCATGTTGAGGACCGGAAAGGCCATGTCGCGGGCGCCGATCATCAGCGGAATCAGGAAATTGCCGAAGCACCCAATCAGGATCGGCATCACCACGAAGAAGATCATGATCGTGGCGTGCATCGTGAACATCGAGTTGTAGGTGTTGGGCGGAATTGCGCCGTCGTACATGTATGGTTCCGGCACCCAATGGAAGCCCGGCACCGCGGTCTCGGGAAAGGCCAGCTCCCAGCGCATCAGCATCGCCATCAGGCCGCCGATCGACATCATGAACAGCGCCATGAAAAGGAACTGGCGGCCGATCATTTTGTGGTCGGTGGAAAAGATGTAGGTGCGCAAGAAGCCAAGCTCGTGATGCTCGGCGTGGGCCGAGGGAGCTGCAACTGCTGCGGTGCTCATATTGACGAATTCCTCTTACGCAAAACGGTTGGCGGCGCGCGTCACTTGTTCGAGTAGGCGTCCTTGAGCCACTTGTCGTAGTCTTCCTGCGACTGGACGTAGAGCGTGCCCTTCATGCCCGAATGGCCGAACCCGCACAACTGGGAGCACGGGATCTCGTACTGTCCGATCTCGGTGGCCTCGAACCAGACGTGGATCACGCGGCCGGGAACCGCGTCCTGCCTGAGCCGCATGTTGGGAACATAGAAGCTGTGAATCACGTCCTTCGAGCTGAGCTCCAGCCGCACCACCTTGTTCACCGGCACGTGAAAATCGTTCTCGACCGTGACGTCGTCGGCGGTGCCCAGTTGGCCATCCGGACCCGGATAGGTGATTTCCCAGTTGAATTGCTTCCCGGCGACCTTGTAGAACACATCGCCGGCAGGGCCCTGCTCCTTGATGAAGGCCCAGGTCGAGCGGCTCGCCAGCGCGAGCACGATCATGATCACGGCGGTCGCAGTGGTCCAGATAATCTCGAGGCGCGTACTGCCCTCGATATAGGTGGCTTTGCGGCCCGGCCGATGGCGGTAGCGGACCAGAAAGACCGCCATCGCGATTGTCACCGCGATCCAGGTGACCATCACGACCCAGAAGATCACCTCGAAGATGAGGTCGATTTGTGGTCCGAAGGTTGAAATATCGTGCGGAAAATAAAGATACTCGAGCATCGCGAACTTCTACCCCTGCCCTGCTGAAGCAGCCCGGCGGCTGTCGTGAATGTTTAAATCCCGGCTACCTCTTGACCCGCGATTGTGGGCCGATTGTTGCGCGCGCGCAACTATTAATCGGGTGAAAAATGTTCCCCGCTTCAATCAACCTGAGCTTAAGCAACATAGCAATCCGCGGCCCGCTTTGTCACTATTTCGCGGGCCGGCGGTGGGCTGAATCCACAAGCCGGAGGCGGCGAGCGGCGCGACGGCTTGGGTTTCCCGGGTCCTGCGGATAGAACTCACGCTTGCAGATTGAAAAGGTCGGAGGCTCGTATGGCGCTGATAGCGGCGACAATCGGACAGGCTTTCGAGCAGCAGGCCCGCAAGTACGGCGATCGGGCGATGCTGAAGGCCAAGGTCGACAAGGCCTGGCGCGATTACTCGTGGCGCGAGGTGTCGGACGCCGCCGGCCGGCTGCGCGCCGGACTGATCGCGGCAGGAATCAAGCCGGGCGATCGGATCGCGATTCTGGCCGAGAACTGCCCGCAATGGGTGATCGTCGATCAGGCGGTGCTCGGTCTGGGCGCCGTTGTCATCCCGCTCTACACCACCAGCGGCGCCGAGGAGACGATCCACGTAATCAACGATTCGGGGGCGCGGATCGTGGCCGCCCACGGCGAGGATACGGTAGCGAAGGTGCTCGCGCTCAGCGGCTCGATGCCGGCGGTGGAAGGGATCATCGCGATGCATCCGGGAGCGAAGCCGCATGATCGCGTCAACGGCTCGCCCGGGGTTAAAACCCTCGATTCGATGAGCGCGGGCGATCCGGCCGGCGTCACGGAGGGCCGCGGCGAGGACGTGGCCACGATCATCTATACCTCGGGCACCACCGGACCGTCGAAGGGCGTGATGCTCACTCACGGGAATCTGCTCGCCAACTGCGACAGCTCTCTGGACGCGCTCCAGCTCGGCGAGCAGGACATGACGCTCTCGTTCCTGCCGGTCGCACATTCTTTCGAACGCACCGCGGGCCATTACACGGTCATGATCGGCGGCGGGACAATCGCCTATGCGGAAGGCCTCGCGCAGCTCGCGCAGAACATGCTCGAGATCCAGCCGACGGTGCTCTTGACCGTGCCGCGCCTGCTCGAAGTTATCTACGGCCGCGTGATGCGCACGGTGGAGGCGGGCTCTGGCGTGCAGAAGACGCTGTTCAACGCTGCGGTGGAGGTCGGCAAGCAGGCCGCATGGTATCGCCATCGCGGACGCGCAGTGCCGGTCCATCTGGCGATTCCGATGGCGCTGTTCCGCCGCCTGGTATTCGCGAAGGTGCGCGCAGTGTTCGGCGAAAGGATTCGTTACCTGATCTCGGGCGGCGCGCCGCTGCCGCCCGCGATCTTCGAGTTTCTCGCCGCGGCGGAGGTCCCAATCGTCGAGGGCTACGGGCTGACCGAGGCCGCGCCCGTGGTCTCGGTAAATCTTCACGGACGGACGCGCTTCGGAACGGTCGGGCGGCCGCTCAAGGGCATCGAGGTCAAGACCGCGCCTGACGGTGAGTTGTTGGTGCGCGGCGCCAACGTGATGAAGGGCTACTACCGCCGGGAAGAGGAAACGCGCGAAGCAATCGATGCCGACGGATGGCTTCACACCGGCGACATCGCGCGGATCGACGCCGAAGGATTCATCGCGATCACCGACCGCAAGAAGGAAATTATCGTCCTCTCGGGCGGTAAGAACGTTTCGCCGGCCAACCTCGAAACCCGGCTGAGCAGCGACCCGTACATCGCGCAGGCTTGCGTGATCGGCGACAGCAAAAAGCATCTGGCGGCGTTGCTGGTGCCGAACTTCGAGAACCTGGCCGACTACCTCAAGCAGGCCGGACTCGCCGGCAAGCCGCCCGAGGAGCTGGTGTCGGAATCGAAGTTCCGCGCGCTCTACCAGCAGCGCCTGCGCGAGTTCAACAAATCGCTCTCGGACGTCGAGGCGATCGCGGCATTCACGCTGCTCGCGCAGCCGTTCTCGCAGGAGAACGGCGAGCTGACCCCGACGCTGAAAGTCCGCCGCCGCGTCGTCCAGCAGCACTATCGCGCGCAGATCGAGGGGATGTTTCCCGATTGAAAAATGACGACAGGGGCCGTTCAGCAGATTACCGCGGATGAGGCGCGCCGTGCGGCATTGCGAGCCCAGGGCCTGCTTGGGAGGGACCCGAACGGCGGCGTGGACGGACTGCTGCGGCGCGTCGGCGCGGTGCAACTCGACACCATCTCGGTGCTGGCCCGCTCTCACGAGCTGGTTGCCTACGCGCGCCTGGGCGGTGCGGGACGAACCACGGTAGAACAGGCGTACTGGGGACAGCCGGCGCGGGCTTTTGAGTACTACGCCCACGCCAATTGCGTGTTGCCCATCGAAGCCTGGCCGTTCTTCGCTTTCCGCCGTCGCCAGTGGCGCAAAAGGCCGATGCGCGGCCTGTCCGCGCGAGTGTTGGGCAAGGTGCGCGCCCGGCTTCGCGACGGCCCGGTGACCGCAAGCGATCTGGGTGGAGCAAGGAAAGACGGCGGCGGATGGTGGAACTGGTCCGAGTCCAAGCACGCTATCGAGATGCTCTACCACCGGGGCGAGGCCGTGTGCACGTCGCGCAGAGGCTGGAAGCGAATCTACGACCTGCCTGAGCGCGCGCTTTCCTCGCGGATGCTTGGAGACGAACCGTCAGATGCCGAGTGCTTCCGGTATCTGGTTCGATGCGCGGGACGGGCGCTTGGCGTCGGCACCCGGCGCGATATCGCCAACTACTTCAGGCTGACGACCAAGCCGGTCGGCAGCCCGCCGGACGCCCATGCGCTGCTCGATGCGGCGATCGCGGACAGCGGCCTCGTTCCCGTCAACGTTGAAGGGTGGCGCGAGACCGCCTTCGCCGATCCGGCCGCGCTGGCATCGCTGGCCCGCGAGCAGCATCGGGTAACACTGCTCTCGCCGTTCGACTCGATGGTCTGGGAGCGCGAGCGAACCGAACGGCTGTTCGGTTTCACGTTCTCGTTGGAGGCTTACGTACCCAAAGCGAAACGCGCGCACGGATACTTCACGATGCCCCTGCTCGCCGATGGGCGCCTGGTCGGCCGGGTGGACCCCGCACGCGACGGGAAGACGCTCGTGGTCCGCAAGCTCACGCTTGACGACCAGTCTGCGGTGTCCGCGATGGCGTCGGCGCTACGCGAGGCCGCTTCGTGGGTAGGATGTGATCGTGTCCGAGTCGAGCAAGCCCGCCCGCGGAGCATGGCGGCTGCCATTCGCAAGGCAGTGTCGTGATCGGGATTTTCAGGAGAACGCGGCCTTCACTTCTCCTTGCCATTTTCCAGCAAGATTAGCTCGTGAATCGTGATCAGCCGGATGACCGTGTACGAGCGCTTGCCCTTGGGCGTGTGGACCTCGATATCGTCGTCCTGCGCCTTGCCGATCAGGCCCCGTCCGAGCGGCGACGAGAGCGAAATCCGATGCTGCGTTCCGTCGACCTCTTCCGGCACGACGATCTCGTATTCGACCTTGCCGCCCTCATCCAGGTCTTCGAGCTCGACCTTGCTTCCCAGCCCGACCGTGTCGCGGGGTATGGAGTCGAGATTGATCATGGCGAGCTCCGCGATCCGCGCCTCCATGTTGCCGAGCCGGGCGCGCAGGAACTCCTGGCGCTGCTTGGCCATCGCCCACTCCGCGTTCTCACTCAGATCGCCGTGCGCGCGGGCGCGTTCCAGCTCCTTGGGGAGATCGATGGTCAGCTCGCGATTGATCTGTTCGGCTTCTTTGCGCAAGCGCTTGATCACGGGTAGTTCAGCCATAGTTCAAAGCCATTCCTTGGAGACTTGCGAGATGCTCGCTTGAGAGATGCTCGAACGTGTCGGCATGAAATGCGCCTGCTAGTCGGCCACGATCGAGGTCAGACTCCGGTTGACGCCCGCCACGCTCTGAATCTTCTGCACCACCATCTCGCCGAGCGACGAGACGTCGGCCGCCTCCGCCACCGCGATAATATCGTGCGGGCCGGTCACCGCGTGGGCCGAAGACACACCCTGCACCTGGCGGATCTTGCCGGCCACTTCCTTGGCCTTGCCCGGCGAAGTATCGATCAAAATGAAGGCTTTTACTGGCATGATGTTACCTCCGGTCTAGATAAACGGGATACGACAAACGAGATGTGATGCTCGAGCGGGAGCGAGACGCTTGGGCGAGTTCATAACGGCGAAGTCATTCTGAATCTTTCGGCCGATCTTTCGGCGATCTTTCCGGATGGCTCCATGGCCGCAAGCCCCTTGAAATCAGTGACCCGGCGGCGGCTTCTGGCCGGCGACCCAGGTGCCGGTGCCATTCCCGGCCGCCGCCGCGATCCGGATTCGGCGCACGTCCTCGGGGGTCTGCCGCCCCGGCATCCCGAGACCGCGCATCAACGAATTCGCCATGTTGGACGTGAGCCGATCCCTGATCGTCGGCTGGTCGCCGATCTGAGCGTCGAGCACCGCGTCAACCTGCTCGCGAGCGAGTCCCTCGGCGATGAAAATGTCGACCAGGCCGGCCACGCCGACTTCGCCTCCCGCAATCTCCACGACCGAGATTACCTTGGCGCATCGCAGGCAGGTGCGGCGGATCAGACCGGCAGGCTTTCGGCAATAGAGACAACGCATCGGTATCGCGGGCTCCAATTGCGCTTCTGGTTCCCCTCCGTCTGCAAGGCCCATAAGAAACCACCGCCGCGCAGCCGCAATAGATAATAGCCCCAATAAACAGATGAAGCGGCCGCTCGCGCATAATGGCCGCGCGAGTTCGCTTCATTTGTGACGTTACACCTGAGCGCCAAGTTCTGGCAAGTCAAGTTTCGGGGAAGTGAAGCATGGCCGCGAGCGAGGGCTTGACAGTCGCGCTTGTCAGCGGGCCAAAAGGAAACGATATTCCGGATTTGAGAATCATTCTCAATTATCATTTGAATAGCCTGATCGCCGATTCAGCGGCTGTCCAACAAAAGCAGCGCAATGCCGCCGCTACCGTATGCAGCCGTTACTTCGAGCTCCGTCAGTTTGGGCACCGAGCAGAGATCGGTCAATCGGGAGCGTGTTGCCGAGCGGATCGGTGGACTGCACGACACGCCCGGCGTCGTCCGCACACAATCGGGCGGTGCGGCCAGAGAAGGTTACTTTGGTCCTGGGTGCTCCTTCTCGATCTGCTCGGCAGCCTGGAGTTGCTGCTGCGCAACAGCAGCCGGAGAGTAAATGGCAGCCACTTGAAGGTCGGTTAGATTAGAGACCACTTCGGGGTCGCTTAGATCCGAGGCGCTGCACCCAACCTGCGTATAGCGAAAGCCATACGTAACGATGTCTCCAGAGGCGTCTTTCCAATTGCCGAGCCATTGATGAATGCATGACATGGGCTGGCTTGTACCGTCCAGGAATTCCCCCCAGCCTCGCACTTGAGATGACGGCATCTTCGGGTTCAGGAAATCGTACGCAAGGGGCTGCCAGCCCGCCTCTCGAAGCTTTCGGGAAATCCAACCGATGACGTTGGAGGCTGGAAACTTTGCATTAACACGGTAACTAAGCTGGTCGGTGCCTCCGCGCTCGCTGGAGAATACATCGGTAGCACTGGCGTGCAGGATCAAGGCGGTTGAGGACTCAGCCGCATCAGCCAATTGCTGCCCGCCATTGTGCAGACCTGAGCACGCCAACATCGCGAGAAGCAAAGCTACTTGTGCGCGTCGAGAAACCATTGGTAGACGACCGCCTCTATTTTGTGAGCGGACAATAGGGACAGCCGGTTTGGGGGCCAGGATATTCACAGAAGCCGAGACCGGGTAATGGATCACTTTGGACTTTTCAGCATGGCCATCGCGATCGCGATGAGCCCGACCGCTGCGGCCAAGATCACGATAGACGGTACGTAATCACCGGGAACCGTGCTCTTGAGGATCTGCACAAACGCAAACACGCAGGTGAGGACGCCGACCAAGATAACAGCGGTGCCCACGACCACCACCTTCGATCGAAAGTATGGACCGTCCCAATTTGGGCCATTGCTCATTCGATGTTGACGCTCGAAGGAATTATGTTCCCGGCGGCCTGAACCAGCTTGCGCGGCGGATCGGTGTCGGGGCTGGCGTTGGTGTTGGTGTGGGCGTCGGGGTCGGCGCAGCCGTCGGAGAATATTACTCTGGCTCTGAGCCCCTCCCGTGCTCCCTCTTAAATTGCTCCACAGCCTCTTGCATTTGCCGCGCAACGGCCGCGGGAACGTATGCAGCCGTTACTTCGAGCTCCGTCAGTTTGGGCACCGAGCGGAGATCGGTCAAATCGGGAGCGCCACATTCGGTTTGCGTGTAACGGAGCGCATAACGGACGAAGTTGCCGGAGACATCTCTCCAATTTCCAATCCATTGGTGAATACATGAGCCGGGGGCTTTAGGCCCCGCCAGGAAATCTTGCCAGCCTTGCGCTTGGGACGAGGGCAGGTTCGGGTTCAGGAAGTCATGGGTAAGCGGTTTCCAACCAGTTCCCTGCAGTTTGTGGGAAATCCAACCGATAACGTTGGAGGCTGGAAACTTTGCATCGACATGGTACTCAAGCTCCTCCGTAGCTCCGCGCTTGCCAGACCGCACGTCTTTGGCGTCGGGATACACTA
>Ga0209517_10004314_pt1 | contig 18749 bp, 14 predicted proteins | sample PeaSoiMetSII2010_FD_187695 | JGI IMG/M metagenome (GOLD analysis project Ga0209517, IMG submission 187695) | Peat soil microbial communities from Weissenstadt, Germany - SII-2010 (SPAdes) (version 2) | ecosystem: Environmental > Terrestrial > Soil > Wetlands > Peat | place: Germany...
AATTCGATATCCGCTGTCCCGATGGTCAGACTGCCGCCGTTCGGCATGGCATCCCGTGCGTTGACGGCCAGATTCATCAGCACCTGTTCTACCTGCCCTTGGTCAGCCTTCACTCTCCCAATCGCTGGATCAAGCTCGGTGGCTACGGCAATATCCTCACCGATCAAACGAGGGAGCATTTTCACCATGTCGGAGACCAGCTCATTCAAGTTCAGGATTTTCGGGCTCAATATCTGTTGCCGACTAAACGCCAGCAATTGACGCGTTAATGATGCTGCGCGCTGGCCTGCTTTCTCGATTTCCTCGATGTATTCGTGGAGGGAGTTGTCGTGGTCTATTTTCCGCCCGAGCATCTGGCTGTAACCGATGATTACGCCCAGCAAATTATTAAAATCGTGGGCAATCCCACCCGAGAGCTGCCCCACAGCCTCCATCTTTGCTGCCGTCCGCAGTTGACGCTCGAGAACTCGCCGCTCGGTGATGTCTTCGACAAAGACTTCGTTATAGGTAGAATTCTCATCCACGCCTTCCACTCTCCGGCCGCTGCACAGCACAGTGATGGGGAAGTCATCCTTTCGTTTCCACTCCATTTCCACGTTCTTAAATTCAGCCTCGTTACCCAACAACTCAAGTAAACGATGGAAATCAGAGCGATTCCGGAAGACGTGGTCTCCTAGGTTGGCATTCAACAGGCCTGCGGGGGACCGGTAGCCCAACATTTCTTGCAACGCCGAATTAACTTGCAAGAAGCGGCCGTCCACACCAGCGCGAAAAATCCCGTAGGGCGCACCCTCAACCACGGACCGGAAACTCCTTTCTGACAGCCGTAATGCTTCTTCGGCTTGGACTCGGACAGTAATGTCGCGGCCGATTCCAATGATTCCATGCACATCGCCTTGCCGATTGCGCAAGGGAACCTTCGACGTCGAAAGCCACTTCGCATTACCTTCGGCGTCTACGGCCCTTTCCTCCTGATTAAGCAGAGACTCTCCGGATTGAAGGATGGCTTGCTCATCGGAATGGAAAGCCGCTGCAAGTTCTTTTGGGAAATAGTCAAAATCAGTCTTACCGAGCAAAGCCTCGGGGTCCCTTGCTCCCATAAGTTGGGCCAGTGCGCAATTTGCCAAAACGAACCGGCTGTCAGCATCCTTTACGTAAATGAGGTCGGGCATATTATCGATCAACGCCCGCAACAGATCGTGTTCCGCGCGGAGCGCATCTTCTGCTCGCTTGTGTTCCGTGACGTCGCGATTCACAATGACCAGCAAGTCGGGCTCACCCTTGCCAGCGCGGATCACACTAGACGTGGATTCCAGGACCCGCCACGTGCCGTCCTTATGCCGCATTCGGTACTCGAGAGCTTTGCCCTTTCCAGTGCGCCGGGCCTCCGCGCCTGCGGCTGCCACCCGCTCGCGGTCGTCAGGATGGATTTGTTCAAACGATGATGATTGCTGTAGCTCGGAAGGGGAATAACCCAGGACTTTCTGATAAGAAAGACTGTTGTAGAGGCGCTTGCCTTCCGTGTCCACCACCGCGATCATGTCGGCGGCATTCTCGGTAATCAGGCGGAAAAGCTTTTCTTTTGCTGACAATTGCCGGCGGATTCTATGGATTTGCAGTTGCTGGTAAATGGTGTAAAGGTCAAACAGCAGTACCATGCCCAGGAGTCCCCATACAGCCTGACGGAAAGCGAGGGTGGTCTCCCAGTCATAGTGGGAATGTATGAGGACGGGCAGAAATGAAGCAATCCCAATTGTGAGTAGCAGAGTGATTACTATGGCTGTCGACAACAACCACCACTCGCGCCGCTCAACACTACGTGACCCATTTCCGGGAGTCTCGCTCTGCACCTCGCTGAAATCTTCGATGATTGGCACGTCAGTCTGTTTCATAAGCTATAGCTCAGTGGTTCAAACCTTCGATTCCTCTTGCCGTATCCTGCCGCGATTATTTCGCCGGAATATGCCTTCCGTTGTTTTCTGGAGAGTTCAATCAGTCGTCGCAAGACCGTCATTCCCTTCCATATGCTCCCCCCGGGCTTCATCGCTGGTCGGCACGACCGGCATCGGGCATCATGGCTGGCAGGAGGAGTGGAACCAGCAGGATTCGGCACTTGCTTCGACGTCGGTTTCTTTCCTCCACTCAATTCGCAGTTCTTTCGAGGCTCGATTTACTGGTGTCGTCTGACATGCTGCTGCTGTCTTTTGATGGAGAATTGCCGCTGAATGGCCCAACACACAGTCACCAGGCCAACCGCCGAGATCGTCGCACCAACCATAAGGTAAATGTCCATGTACCACTCTGAGCGGGCAGTCGATTCGTAGAGGAGGTAGGTCCCAGCCAAGAAGAGTATTGGGGGAAAGAGAGTGCCGAGACTGTGGTTTCTTCTCATTAATGCCTGGCCGAATCGCCGCTTGGGCCTTTGCTGAGAGAAGTCTAACTTTGGTAAACAACTCCAGTCTAATATTACTTTTGCGGCAAAAATCGGACTTATATTACCCAATTGCCCCAAATGACAACAGGCAAGTTCGCGGATGGCACACCGTGAGTGCGTTGAGAGTGCACCACGGGGCAAGGACTTGGCGCAGGGGCTTGTAGCGTGACATTATGGCTGTACGTACCATCCCAAGAAAACAGGAAAGCGATGACACCGACCCAGCCGGAGCTGCAGGTTCCATCTGAAGTAGAAACTATTTTGACGAAAGAGCAGGAGTTCAACAGCAATGCCGGGAGCGGGCGATTGCTCTCACTGGATTTCTTCCGAGGGCTGACGATTGCCCTGATGATCCTGGTGAACAATCCCGGGAGCGATACACACTACTGGCCGCTGAGCCATGCGGCGTGGAACGGCTGGACGCCGACGGATCTGGTTTTTCCCTTCTTCCTTTTTATTACCGGGGTTTCGCTGGTGTATTCGTTCTCCTCGCGGCTGGCGCGCGGACAATCACGCGGCGAATTGATGAAGCACGTGGTGCGGCGCGCTGTGATCCTGATTTTGCTGGGAATCTTCATCAACGGATTTCCGAACCGGTACAACATTCATACGTTGCGATTTGAGGGCGTATTGCAGCGGATCGGGCTGTGCTACCTGGCAGCCTCCATAATTTATTTCTGGGTGAAACCACGCGGGCACGCAGCGGTGATTTTTGCCTGCCTGGTGGGTTACTGGGTGCTGATGCGGTTTGTGCCCGTGCCGGGATTTGGCGTGCCGACGCACCAGATGCCGCTGATGGACCCGGACCGCAACCTGACGGCATGGCTGGACCGGCTGTTGTTTTCCGGGCATTTGTATAACGGGACGCGCGATCCAGAGGGCGTGTTGAGCACAATTCCAGCGATCGCTTCTGCGTTGTTCGGCGTGTTCACGGCTGAATGGCTGCGTTCGGCGCGGGCCAGCGGGGAAAAAGTGTTGGGCATGCTGGTTTGCGGAGCGGCGGGATTTCTTCTGGGGGAGACCTGGAACATCTGGTTTCCAATCAATAAGAACCTCTGGACGAGTTCGTTTGTTCTGCTGACCACGGGGCTGGCGCTGATCGTGTTTGGATTGTGCTACTGGCTGCTGGACGTGCGGAAGGTGCGATGGATTCCCACCATGCCGGCTATCGTATTCGGGATGAACGCGATTGCGGCGTACGTGTTCGCAGAGTTGTTCGCGCTGCTGCTGGACGTATTCCGATGGTCCGGAGGCCAGCCACCTCCGCGGAGCCTGCAAGATCGTGTCTATGAAGTGGTGTTTGCACCGCTGGACGGCGCAGAGTTCAGCTCGCTGGTCTATTCGATCTGCTTCGTGCTGGTGTGCTGGGCTGTAATGTGGGTGTTGTACCGGAAAAAGATTTTTTTCAAGATTTGAGCCGCCGCGGTGGCTGTGCCTGGAACATCTGGCCGTGGCGCAGAATGAACTCTTGTCCGCGCCACTGGATGCGGTTGGAGGTGAAAGCCGCCAGCCAGACCGCGAAATAAATCAGATCGCGGAGTGGGACAAACCAAAGCTTGCGGCGGAGGACGTCGTCACGGAGCCCCCAAACACCCGCGACCCAGGCCATCGTCAGACGAAACACAAGATACGCGGCGAGGTACGCGGCGCTGATCCAGGCGGCGGGGGCGACCGCGGCGGCGAGGAGCGCGAACGGCAGGCCGTGCGTGAAGAGCAGACCGAGAAACGAGGCGGGGCGCACCAGGCGAACTGTGCGGGACCAGCGGACCTGATGTTCCCAGAAGCTGCGTGGGGTCTGTGCCGGGTACATCGTTGAAACGGTTTCACGCGATAGCAAAACCTTGCCACCGGCCTTGTGGATGCGATTGCCTATTTCGTAGTCGTCGGCCAGAAGATTCGCCAGCACTTCGTAACCGCCGATTTTCGCGAGCCAGGTCTTGGTGGTGGTGACGGAAGCGCCGAGAGCGAATGTAACACCTTCCTTCCCATTGGCGACGATCGCGCCAGCCATGAAATCGCTGGCGGCACCAACAGCTTCGAGCTGCGCCCAAAGATTTTCTTGCGCGATGCCGCGGTAGAGGCAACTGACCACGCCGGCCGCCGGATCGCGGAAAGGCGCAACGACTTCGCGGAGGTAGTTGGGCGAGACGCGGACATCGCCATCGCTCTGCACGAGAATTTCATGACGCGCTTCGCGCGCAAGCAGGGCCAGATTGTTGATCTTGCGGTTGGAACCGAGCTGCGCGGCGCCGGACAGAATACGGATAGGACGATCGGGAAAATCGGCCATGATTTCCTGGATGACGGCGATGGCGGGATCGGAGAGTTCATTCACGCAGAAAAGAATTTCGTAAGCGGGGTAGTCCTGCGCGCAGAAACTGGCGAAATTTTCGTAGGTGGCAAAATCCACGCCGTGCACGGGCTTCAGGATGCTGACAGGGGGAGTAAAATCCGGAAATTTTCTGGCGCGCTCCCGTGTAAAGAAGCGCAGCGCGGCGATGGTTGCGACGATGTAAAACGCAAGTGGCGCCAAGGCCAGAACGAGAATCGATATGCGCCAAAGGGAAATGGGAAGATTCATGAGCTGATAGGAGTGTATCGCTTTCGGCCGTCTCCGCCACGTTTTCGCCCGACAACCGGGGTAGGGTTGCGGCGCACTTCCACGTAGCTCCAAATGCGCATGATACAATTTTAGACGATGTCTGAACACTTTTTCGGTGCTCTCGCCACTTTCTGAGGGATTCATTCAAGCATGACCAACTCGATGGGACAACGGGTGTTGCCTTCCCTGCTGATTCTGACCCTGGTGTGGCTTGCGATCTTTGGCCCCGGACTTTTTCGCCCGCCGCTAATGGATGATGCGGATGCGGCACACGCGGAGGCAGGCCGCGAGATTCTGCTGCGCCATGATTGGGTGACGTTGTATCAGGACGGCATCCGCTATCTCCAGAAAGCGCCGCTGCCTTATTGGGGAATGGCGCTGGGGATGAAGATTTTCGGGGTATCGGATTGGGCGGCGCGGCTGTGGCTGGATTTCGGCATGCTGGTGCTGGCCGTGTTTGTCTACCAGTTTGGGCGGCGATTCCTTACGGCAAAGGCGGGCTTTTGGGCCGGAATGGCGCTGCTCGCATCGTGCGGACCGTACGAGTTCACGCGCATCCTGATTCCGGACATGATTGTCGGGTTGTGGATCGGACTGAGCTTGTACTTTTTTCTGGACGGCTGGCGATCCGGCAAGCCTTCGTTGTGGTCGTGCTGGGGATTTGCCGCCGCCATCGCTTTAAATGTACTGACAAAAGGCCTGATCGGGATCGTCTTTCCCTGCACGATCATTTTCATTTTCCTGGTGCTCGCTCGCGACCTCCGACACATTTTCAAGATGCGGATCTTCTCCAGCACGGCGGTTTTCCTGGTGATCGCGGCGCCCTGGCATATTCTTGCGGCCATTGCGAATCCGCCAGCGGGAGAAGCCAAAGGATTTCTGTGGTTCTACTTCTTGAACGAACAATTCATGCGCTATATCGGGAAGCGGATCCCCATGGATTACGCCACCGTTCCCTTGGTCCTGTTCTATGGACTGCTGATCATCTGGCTATTACCGTGGAGTTTTTTTCTGCCGCAGGCGCTGGCGCAAGTGCGTTTTCGATTGCTGAAGATTTCCGGGGTTCGCGAGTCGCAGGAAGCGGTGCTCCTATTGCTGTTCTGCTGGGCAGCGCTCGTTATTCTGTTCTTCAGTTTTTCCACCAGGCAGGAGTATTACCTGGCCCCGGCGCTTCCGGCGCTGTACCTGATCGTGGGGCTGTGGCTGGCGCGCGAATCGGAAGCTCCCATCGGTTCCGTGATCGCGAGAGCGGGGCGCATTTCGGCCACGGCATTGCTTGTGGTTGGCGTGGTGATCGCGGGCATTACCGGAACGCTTGCGGCGATGTCGCACAAGCCGCAGCTGGGCGTCGAACTGATCGACCTGCTGACGAAGAATCCCGCTGATTACGTTCTGTCTCTAGGGCACTTTCTGGATTTAACGGGCGGGGCAATGGGTCTGTTTCGGGGACCATTGCTCGGCACAGCGCTGGCGTTTCTGTTGGGCACCGGATTGAATTGGTGGTTGAGACGCCGCGGACGGACGGTGGCCGCCAACGCGGCGCTGGTCGTAATGCTTGTGGTGTTCATCGAGTGCGTCCATGTGTCTCTGGGCGTCTTTTACCCGGTGCTGGGCTCGAAGCCGCTGGCCGTGGCGATTCAAAAAGAGATTCGGCCGGGTGAGCAAATCGTTTGCGATGGAGAATACTCTAATGCTTCTTCGGTGAACTTCTACACAGGGGAACCGATGCTGATCCTCAATGGCCGGATCAATGGCCTGTGGTTGGGTTCTCTTTTCCCGGACTCGCCGGCGATTTTCCTGGACGATGCCCAGTTTGCGAATCTTTGGGCAGGCTCGGTTCGCGTGTACCTGGTGACTGGCGACGAGACGAAACAAGAAAGCCTGGGCAAAATCGCTGCTGTGTTTGTGTTGGCAAAATCGGGTGGGAAGTTTGTGCTAACGAACCGGGCGGCTGCGCATTAAGGAGCTGTGCGAAAAGCGCACGCCTCAGAAGGCGGCCGCTACAAGAGCACGGGCGAAATTGGGATCATCACTCAGCCGGTGGAGACTACGAGCAGAACACCCAAGAACACGAGGGCGACACCAAGCCAGCGCTTCAATGAAACGTCTTCCTTCAAGAGATATTTTGCACCGAGCGCTCCCGCGACATAGTTGAACGCCGAGGCGGGAATGACCAGGCTGATGGGTGCCCAAGACAACAGGATCAAGAGCGAATAAAACGAAACTGCGAGCAGAGGAATGGCCAGCCAAACCCAGCCGGACTTGATGGCTCGTCCCAGGAATCGCAGAATGGAGCGCGGATGGAAGCCTTCGAGCTCGCCAATACGCTTCATGCCATAGGTCATGGCGATTTCGCCGCCGGTGCTGCAGCAGATCAATACGCCCAGCATCAAGATAACTTTGATCACGAGGGCACCTGCTGGGCGTTCGTGGTGTTCGGTTTCGTTTGTCCGACCAGCATGACGCCGAAACAAATCACGAACACGCCAATCCAACGTTTCAGTGTGACGGCTTCATGGAGAACGAGTATGGCAAGCAGCGTTTGCGTAGCGTAGCCGAAGGCGCCAGCGGGCATGACGTAACTATAGTCGGCCCAACTGACGGCGCTCATGTAGCAGACAGTGAAGCCGAGCAGGAAGAGGATGGCCAGCCAGATCGTTCCACTCTGGACAGTGGCGAGCAGTGTTTGCTTCAGGCCTTCCAGTGAGAGGTGCACGGCGCCGATCTGGGTCATGCCGCGCTTTAAGAAAAGATCGCCAATGTTGGCGCACACTACCATCAAGAAGACCGTAAACAAGGTCTTAATTCTCAACCTGTGGTCGTGCATCATTCTGTAGGTTCTAGTCGTTCCCGCCGGCGGTGGAAGCTCCGGGCACGGGCACGATGGTCTCCGGAGAATCTCCCCCGCGACGTACCCACTTGACGCGCTCCGCGCGCAGCTTCAGGAAATCCACGGCTTCGTGGTACAGGCGCTTTCGCTCGTTGCTATCCCATAGGGCTTCGCGAACGATGCGCCAAGCGACGCGCGGCCGGAAATAATACTCATCATAAAAACGTCCGACTCCGGCCATCATGTCCGCCTTGGATAGGTGCGGATACTCAATGTGGGGAAGCTGGTGGCCGCTGTTGTCGGCCAAAGCCTCGACGCGCAGGAAACCCTGCTGGGCCATGGTGTCGTGAAGCTCGGTTCCGGGCATGGCGTGAGCGAGAGAAACTTGAATGGTCTCGCAGTCGAGTTCCTTGGCAAACTCGATGGTGTTTTGGATGGTTTCCTTGGTTTCGCCGGGAAGGCCGATGATGAAGTCTCCGTGGACTTTGATGCCGACCTTGCGGCAATTCTTCATAAAGGTGCGGCCCATTTCGACGGTCGCGCCCTTCTTGATGTTCTTCAGGATTTGAGCATCGCCGGATTCGAAGCCAACGATGAAGAGGCGGGCGCCGCCATCGGCCATGGCCTTTAAAGTTTCATAGTCGCTGTGCACGCGCGCCGTGGAAGACCACTGGAACTTCAGCGGCTTGAACTTGGCGCTGAGTTCGAGGACGCGGTCCTTGCGGATGTTGAAGGTGTCGTCGTCGAAGAAAATCTCTTTCATTTGCGGGAAATATTCCAGAGCCTTGGTGACTTCGCGGACGACGTTGTCGGTGGAGCGGGTGCGCCAGGCGTGCCCGGAAATAGTCTGGGGCCACATGCAGAAAGTGCAGAGGGCGGGACAGCCACGCGTGGTGTAGAAGGAGATGTAAGGGTGCAGAAGGAAAGGAACGTTGTAGCGCTCGATCTGGAGATCGCGTTTGTAGATATCGGTGGCAAAGGGAAGCGCATCGAGTTCCGCGGTATGCAATTGTGGCTGCGGGGCATTGTGAACAATGCGGCCATCCTTGCGGTAACTGGCGCCAAGAATCTGATCGAGGGGCTTGCCGTGAGCATAATCCGCCACGGCGTGATCAAATTCGCCGCGCGTGACGAAGTCAATGTCCTCGCTGGAATTCAAAGTTTCATCGGGCTTGATATGGCCATGAGGGCCGACGAAGGCGACCTTCAGGGAAGGATTGGCTTCCTTGATCTTGCGCAAAAGCTTGATGTCGCTGGCAATGCCGACGGTGGAAGTAAACAGGACGAGGAACTCGTAATCCTTGCAAATTTCGATGGTTTGGCGCCAATCAATGCCATGAGGCGAGGCGTCCACCAGGCGGCTGCCGGGAATCAATCCGGCGGGATACGTCAGCCATACCGGGTACCAGTAGGACTCAATCTCGCGCGTGGCAGGCCAGCGCGAACCCGCTCCCCCGTCAAAATTCTCGAAACTTGGCGGGTTCAACAGCACCGTTTTCAAGATATCTGGCATTCTGCACCCTCAGCTTCTGGTTGGATTCCACAAATGGGCGAGCAAACGATAGCTACACCCGTACTGACGAACTCAGCGTCTACCCTAGTGTAGATAATAGTTTAGCTGAGTTGGTTGCATCGTCCCATGGCTTTCTGCCAAAAGGGCGAAAAAGGCATCCAAAAGCTAAATACAGCATTAAGTGGGAGTTGCGGGGGATGTGAGGATTGACGAGGAGCCTCGGCTGATGAGCGGGCCGGCAGGCGGCCTAACATCCCAGGCATTCTCGAGTGGCTTCGTCCAGAAGCACCCAAATACGGTCGAGCCAATCGAGGTGCTCGGGCTTCATCAGGACGGACCTTAAGCAGGTTACGCTGGACTGGCTGTGCTTCGCGTCTGGCCAATGCTCACCAAAAAAGGCTACGGGAATCTCCGCCACCGCCAGATGCAGGTTTCTTTGAGCAGCCGCTTCAAAGATCTTGCGGGAGAGGATGGAAGTTTCGTGGAGGTTTGCGGCACGGGGCGCGAAGACAATGATGTCGAGCTCGGGAGGAAAGGGAGTCAGGAAGCGGTCGTCCTTGGCAAGACGGTGATGGAACTTCACAGCGGCCTCGCGGCAACGCTCAAGAATACTTGCGAATTCGCTCTGCTTCTTCAAGGGAAGCAGGCGTTGTGTGGCCCAGAGAGCCACGGCAGCCGCGCCGGGGCGTGAACATTCCAGACTGATTTCGCCCAGATGGAGATCGGTGGAACTGAAGTAGGTGTAGGGGGAATCGTGTTTGTAGAGACGCCCGATTGCCGGATCGCGAAATAGAATGCAGCCGCATCCGTAGGGTTGCAGGCCGTGTTTGTGAGGATCGATCACGATGGAATCGGAATACTGGATGTGGTCGAAATGCTTGCGTGCATCTTCCGGAAGATTTCCGGCCAAATGGAAATAACCGCCGTACGCGGCGTCGGCGTGAATGCGGAAGCCATATTTCTCGCTAAGCTTAACAATTTCAGACAAGGGATCGACGGAGCCAGTGGCTGTTGTGCCCATGGTGGCCACGACGGTTCCCACGTCTCCGCGCGCCAGGCGGGTGCGAAGGGCGGAAATGTCCATGCGGCCGCGGGCATCGCAGCGAACCGTTTCGCAGGGCAACTGCAACACGCTGGAGATGCGTTGGTGCGTGTAATGCGCCTGCTCGCTGGCCAGAATCTTTTTGTCGGGAGCGAGGCGTCCGGCAACCCACAGCGCTTCCAAATTGGCCATGGTGCCACCGCCGCACAGATGCCCGAGGTGGGCATCCCAACCGAACATGGCGGCGATTTCCGCGACAGCTTCTTTTTCCATGGCGGAGGAAGCGCGCCCGCCATCCAACGCGTGATTATTCGGGTTGATCCAGAGCGCAAGCGCGTATGCCAGACGCGCAACCGGGTGCGGCGGCTTGAGCATCTGTCCCGCGTACAACGGGTGAAAATAAGGGAAATTGTCGTGGAGGCGTTCCGCTGCCGATGCGAGGATTGCGCTGGTTTCTTGCCTATCCGGCGCAGCGGCGTCAAACGCGGGGAGGGACGCGAAACCCGCGTCGAGTTTTTGGAAAGCTTCCTGAAGGATTTTAAGGGAATCTGATTCGAGCATAGGGACGCGCCACTCCTTCCGGTTCGGACTATCAGGTTAGCGAGTTATTGCAGGACCTTGTCGAGTTGGCCGGCAGTGCGCAGGAGCTCCAATTGTGCCTGTTGGCGCAGGAAACCCGCATCCAGATAGGCCATCCACTTTTCATTTTCGTCCAGCCGGGCGCGTTCCACATCGCGAAGGTTCGCTTTGCCTTCTCCAAATTGCGATTGCAGGACACTGACATTTTGTTGCGCGAGTTGCAATTCAAGGCGCGCGACTTCCTTCGCCGCATCGGCTTCCTGAACCTTGCGGGATTTCTGGCGAACTTCGGCGGTGACCTGATTCCTGGTACCGGCCAGATTCATTTTTGCGGCGTCCAGGTTGGCTTGCGCGAGAGCAACATTGGCGCGAGTTCTGGCGCTGAAAATGGGCAGTTGCACGTTCACACCGGCATTGAAATTGTTGTACTGGAATTTAGTGAAATAATTGGCGTAATTGTTGAATTTCGCCAACACGCTATAAACGGATACCAGTTCCAGCGTGGGCAATTTCCCGCGCTTCTCTCCCGCCAGCCGGAATTCCTTTCCCCGGACGTCCGATTCCGCGAAAGCCAGGCTGGGATTATTTTCCGAAGCCATGGCGATCAAATTGGCGCCCTGTTGTTCCGCGGCTCCGGGCAATTCCTCGGGGGTAACTTCGATGGATTGCTCCGGCGCCAGCCCCAGCTGGTTGCGCAGGAAAACTTCCAGTTCATCCTGACGCCCCTCGAGTTGCAGGATTCGCTGCACGACCTGCGCGCGGGTAAGCTGCGCCTTGGTCACTTCGACGGGTAATTCAAAGCCCTCGCCTTGCCGCTCCTGGGTGATGTCCACGATTTTTTCCGCGCTCTCTTTCTCCTTGCGGAGAAGTTCGAGGGAGTGACGCACTTTCACAAGTTCCAGATAGGCGCTGGCCACGCGCGCCATGACGGAGTTTCGCGTCTCTTCCAGAAGGACGCGCTGCGCCTTGGCCTGCTCCTGCTGCTCTTTCGCCAGGCCGCGCAGGGGCTCATTGAATACCTGTTCGGTATAGGTGACATTGAAGACGGAGGGCGCGCGGCCTCCTGGAGTTTCAGGAATGCCATAGGTATAGCCCGCGCCGGAGCCGACGAAGAGATTCGGCTTGAACTCGGACCTGGTCAGATTGGTGGACTGATCGGCCACACGCGCCTGAATCTTGGCAAGCTGGATGTCCTTGCTATTCTGGAGCGCGAGTTCGACGCTGCGCCTGAGGGTCAGCAGAATGGGTGCGCCGGAGGCGTCTGCAGGTTGCGGGGAGTCTTGAGCGAGCAAGGCCGTGGCACTCGTCAAGAGGGCTGTGAGCCCGCACGTTAGAAATTGCTTCCAAGTTGTCATTTCCCCTCCCACGTCAACAGACACGATTGTGATTTCGCAATACTTGGATTACTCGTAGCGCAAAGATTCGACGGGTTCCATGTTGGCCGCCTGCTTCGCGGGCAACCACCCGAAAAAGATCCCCGTGGAGCAGGAAACGAGAAACGCCACCACCACGCTGAGGCCGGAAACGGGCACGCGCAAGTTGCCCGGAAGCAGTTGCTGCACCAGGACCGGGATGGCCAATCCGAGCAAGATACCGATGACTGCCCCGCCGCCGCTAAGAAGAAAAGCCTCAAAGAGAAACTGCGAGAGGATTTCTTTGGGCGCAGCCCCCACGGCCTTGCGAAGGCCAATCTCGCGCGTACGTTCCCTCACGGTGACCAACATGATGTTCATGATGCCAACACCGCTGATGAGCAGCGCGATGAAGGCAATCACGATCAGCAAAATGGTCAGCGCCAGGGAGATGGTGTGCGCCGCGCTCAGGATGGAACTCAGCGTCCGCACAATGTATTCCGCCTGGGAGGGATGGCGGCTCTTGAGCAGCATCAGGATCTTCCGCTGCACCGCCGGCACCATTTCTGGCGCCGAGGCTTGTGCATAAATCGTGCGGATCACTTCCCTGCCGGTGTAGTACTTGATCAGGGTAAATGGAATAATGACCGATTCTTCCTCGATCTCCGACAATCCATAAGTGGGCACGCGCTCGCGGAAGACGCCGATGATGGTAAATGTCAGCTCTCCCATGCGAAGATTCTGGCCGACCGGATTTTCCAAACCGAAGATACGTTCGGCAAGTTCCCTGGTGATCAGGCAAACCTTGCTGCGAGTTTCCATGTCCCCCGCGTCGAAGTACCTGCCTCGGAGGATTAGCAGGTGCCGAATGGACTGATATCCCTCGGTGACACCGATCAAGGTGGCTGGCCGCGTCTTTGCGTGCACTACCACGGCCATGGGAATGGCGGAAATACCGGCCACCTCGGCGACGCCCGGGACTGTCGTCTTAACCTCGGCCATATCGTTCAGCGTGAGTTCATAGTCCAGGGGCTGGGCTTTGTCCGGGGTCTTTACTAATTCGGCCCACACCAGGTTTGAGCCCACGGCTTCAATTTGCGAAATGACGTATTTGCGGCTGGTGAGCGCCACGGTGACCACGAGGACGATGGAGGCACTGCCAATGATGACGCCAATCGAGGTGAGAATCGCGCGCAGTTTGTTGGCGCGCAAGGCGTCGACTGCCAACGTGATGGATTCCCGCATGCGCATAAATCGTTCGCGTTCCTCAGTTCTTTACCGTACGACTGGTGCTCTGCCCGCCACACCGAATGACGATTTAGTTCAATTGTCGCGACTGATCATTCGCCCAGGTGTTTCAAGGCATCTTGCGCTTTCTTGTATTTTGCATTGAGTTTCAACGCGGCCTCATACTCACCGCGGGCCGCGGCCTTATTCTTCTGCTTCTCATACAACTGGCCCAGCCAATAATGAGCGGACCAAAGCTCCGGATAGGAAGGCCGCCGGGGCACAACTTGCATGAAATTGCGCAGGATCTTTTCCGCTTCGGGCAGCTTTTCGCCCTTCAGGATCCAGCCCAGCGCGCGGAAGAACGGAGCACGCGGGTCTTCGGGAGCAGCAGCCTGGGCGGCATCCGCCGCTTGCAGGACACGATCGGCGGCACCGTGATTGGCAAAGTACGCGGCCATTTCCTGAATGATGTCCAGCGACTTTGGCTTGCTTTCCAGGGCCTTCACAAATTCCGCTTCGGCGGCGGGGACATCCTTTTTCTGCAGGCGGCACTTTCCGGCGGCAAAATGACCCTGCGAAGCATCCAGCGCCAGCAATTTCTGGATCAAGGGCTGAGCCTTATCTTCTCCTCCACCGACAAAGGAAGGAGCCTGGCAATCGTACTCAACCAGATTTTGAGCCGCGTCGAAGTTGCGTTCATCGAGCTGCACCGCGGTTTGAAATTCCTTTTGCGTTTTCCGGGCTAGGGAGGGGGCGCTGAACATCGAAGCGTGATCGGCCTTCTCCCCATATGCCTGCCCCAGCCAATTGTGAAATTCGGAGTTTTTCGGATTGATGGCCACGGCCTTCTCGCCGCTGGCGACGGCGGCATCAATCTGCTGGGCACCCAGATAGGCCTTAGTCAGCAGAAGCTGGATCTCGCCGTTGCCGGGCTCTTTCGCGGCGGCTGCCTTCAGCAACTCAATCGCTGTCGCGTACTCGGAATTCTCGTAGGCTTTTCTACCTGCCTCCAGCGAGGTGTCCTGCGCCAGCAGGCAGGGAGTTGGCGCAAACAGCAGGAGAAACGCGCCAGCCAGGAGCGCGCTACAGCTTCGCATCCTTCGCTTCCTTCTGGCTCGACGTGTCCATGTTCACAACCTTTACTCTCATTCCGTCATGAAAATCCACATCGCCGGGGAGGGCAACGACTTCGCCTTCCTGTAAACCGCTGATTACCTCGTAATTCGCGGGGTCGGCAATGCCCACTTGAATCAGCCGCTTTTCCAGCCGAGTGGGCCCGACGCCGTCCTTGACCACAAAGACAAATCGCTGGGAGTTCTCCGTGTCCACGGCACCGCGTGTGATGCCCAGCACATTCAAACGTTCCTTCGAATTGATGCGCACGTTCACGTTGGTATTCGGCAGAAGCTCCAGCTTGTCGTTCTGCACGGAGCAGGGGAGTTCCCCGACGCTACGCGAACCGCGGGCGACCACCTGCTTGGGGATAATCTCTGTTCTTCCATCCCAGACACGATTCGGCAAGGCGTCCCATGTGATTTTCACGACCTCATCGGGTTCGAGCGCACCCATTTCTGGCTCGTCAATGAAGGCGCGCACGCGGACTTTGTGCAAGTCGGCCATTTCAGCGAGCAAGTCGCCCACCTTGACGAAATCTCCTTCGTGCAGAGGCATGGAGTAGAGAGTCCCGTCAATGGAAGCACGAATGCTTCCTTGCTGGACTTTATCTTCCAGCGCCGCGACATCGCTGCGCGCCTGTTGCACGGCGAGAGAGGAGCGTGCCTGGTCGAGATTCGCCTGGCGGTCGAATTCTTTTTTGGAGGCCGTCAGCTTGCTTAGGTCCGATTGCGTTTTGTCGAGCGCGAGCTGATTGGCGGCAAGTTCGTCCTTCGTGGCTGCGCCTTGTGCGAGGAGCCGGGTTAAGGAATCATGATCGCGCTGCAGGCGGTCACGCTCGGCTTGCGCTTTGGCCAGATCGCCGTTGATGCGCGCCGCCTCATCTGTGCGTCCACCGGTGTTGGCTACGCGCAGGTCATCTTCAGCACGCAAGAGCCTTACGCGGGCGGCGGCGAGTTGCGAAGCGGCATCCTTCACGTTCAGCTCGATCAGGAGTTGTCCTTTCTTGACGTTCTGCCCTTCCAAGACGTGCACCCTGGTTACAAAGGTGTCCAACTGGGCGCGCACGGTAATCGGCGTAATGGGTTCCACCTTGCCGTTGCTGCTGATGGAAGCAACAATGTTACGACGCACTGGCGTGGTCGCCGAAATTTTCGCCACGGGCTGGCGCCCGCTAATCGACACCAGAAAATAAGCCACGATTCCAGCAACCAGCAGGAATACCAAAACTCTGTTTCGCAGAATCTTATCCATAAATTCCTGAAATCAATCCGTCATTCGCCGCAAGCGCTTGTCCAAGCTCCGCCCGCGCGTGCAGCTGACTGGATACAACTGGCATCTTTTGCGGGGCTTGCTGGCCGATTGCCTGGGCGGTCTGTCCCTGCGGTAAAGTCTATCAGGACGGTTGGCCATTTCTCCACACTTCCGTGGCTGCTCCATTTCACTCAGATGCCAGCGAAGACATTCCAGATGCCGCGACTTTTCCCGCAGCCATGCCGTGCTAGAATCTAGCCATGAACACCAGCGAAACGCCCAGCGATCCCGCGCCCGGCACAGCGGCAACGGTTGCCCCTCCTAAGGTACTCCACCGGGTGTGCATCCAATGCAACAATGTTTTCCGTGTGCCACCCGAAAAATTTGATGCCAAACAGTGCCCCAATTGCCATAAAGGTTAGCGGCAACCTGTTGGTTACCCTGGTTTTACGGCTTCCGCTGGTGTTCCGCGGATGCTGCGAAATCTTTCCTGCTTCCCTTGCGTACTATCCTGTGAACGCGGTCTGTCCTGTGCCCCGATAAAATTTGTGAGGATGCTCCCATGATCGAGACTCGTGGTCTGGTCAAAACATTTAAGGACAAAAAACGCGGCGAGATTCGCGCCGTGGACAACGTGAGCTTCGTCTGCAAGCCGGGGGAGATTTACGGATTGCTGGGCGCGAACGGCGCGGGGAAAACGACCACGTTGCGCATGCTGGCCACGATCCTGGAGCCGACCGATGGCACGGCGATTGTTTGCGGGCACGACGTGGTGGAAGCTCCCGAAAAGGTCCGCGCCAATGTGGGCTTCCTTTCGACCTCGACAGCGCTTTACCCGCGGTTGAGCTCGCAGGAGTTTGTGGAATACTTTGGGCGCTTGAACGGACTGGACGAAGTCACGCTCAAGAAGCGCGTGGACGAAATCTTCAGCAGGCTGGATATGAACTCGTTTCGCGACCGGCGCTGCGACAAACTTTCGACCGGCATGAAGCAGAAGACCTCCATCGCGCGCACGCTGATTCATGACCCGCAGGTGATGATATTTGACGAGCCGACGGCTGGCTTGGACGTAATGACCGCGCGCACCATCATTGACTTCATCCGGGAGTGCCGCCAGCGCGGGAAGACGGTGATTTTCTCGACCCACGTGATGAGCGAGGTGGAGAAGTTGTGCGATGTGATTGGCATCATCCAGGACGGAAAGCTGCTTACGGAGGGTTCTCTCGCTGAACTCCGCGCTCGCCACAACGAACAAGACCTTGAGGAAATCTTCGTGAAGGTCGTGAGCCCGTACCTGAAGAACGAGGAGGCATAGAGCCATGAACTTCACCGCCATTTCCATCGTCTATCGCAAAGAGCTGAAGGAGTGGTTGCGGGATCGCCGCACGCTGATTTCCACGGTTCTGGTGCCTTTGCTGGCTTTTCCCATTTTGATGGTGGGCATCACGGCTCTGGCCACAGTGATGATCGGCAAGGCGGAACAAGAAGTTCCAAAGATAATGATTATTGGAGGTGAGGACTCCCCTCAATTATTGGAACGGTTGCAAAAAATCGACAAGCTGGCCATCGTTCCCTATGCCGACAATTGGAAAGACCAGATTTCCAACAAAGAGATTCGCGCTGCGGTGGAAATTCCCAAGGGCTTTCAAGCGGCACTGGCGGAAGGGACCAAGCCCACAATAAAGGTTGATTACTACGAGGGAGAGTTAAAGTCTTCCTTTGGCGCAAACCATTTGCAGGATGCCATCAAGGACTATCGCGATTCCGTCGTGAAGGAGCGCCTTGCGGCAAAGAATCTTGCGGCCAGTGTGCTGACGCCATTTGAGATCAAACAGGAAAATGTCGCGCCGCCGGAAAAAGTTGGAGGGGCGAGCGTGGGCGGGTTCATCGGTTACGCCGTGATCCTGCTCTGCTTGACGGGCGCGATGTATCCCGCCATTGACCTGACGGCCGGAGAAAAAGAACGCGGCACGATCGAGACGATTCTCTCCAGCCCCGTTTCTCGATTCGACCTGGTGATGGGCAAGTTCTTTCTGGTGTTTTCCGCTTCGCTTGTTTCCGCAATACTGTCCGTCACTTCCATGGGGACTTCCTTTGCGATTCTCGGTCACTCTCAGTTGATGCATTCCTCTGGAGGAGAGAGCCTGCATTTGAGCCTGGGGCCGCTTTCCGTCGTGGCTGTTTTTTTCATGGCGCTTCCCCTGGCGGTATTGTTTTCGGCCGTCTTGATGACCATCGCGCTTTTTGCGAAAACCTATAAAGAGGCCCAGAGCTACCTGACGCCACTGACGTTTCTTGTGGTGATTCCCGCCGTGGCTTCCGTAATGCCCGGGGTCGAACTCAATTCAAAGCTCGCTCTGATTCCCGTGCTGAATACCAGCCTGGTGTGCAAGGAGATTATTTCCGGCACCTACCACTGGAATTCCATCATCCTGATTTTTGCGTCCACTTGCGTGTATGCGGGCGCGGCAATCTTCCTGGCGGTAAAGATGTTCCAGCGGGAGGATGTGCTTTTCCGGAGTTGATTTTCGGAGCTGCCCGGCCGGATCGATTTTGCGGACATGGGGTCCCCGGCTCCGGCGGGCTGGACCCCTACGCGCCCATCAGAAGCGTTGACTTTACCGTGATAAGAAAAAAACCTGTTGGCGCGAACTTTCCCCGACTTTTTTGCGTCTACTTTGATATGGGACTGCGACGGAGACTTCTCCGCATTTTTCTAATCCTGCTCCTCTTTCCGCCTTTGTTTGCAGGCGTGGCCGGGTGGCTGGCGGCTCCGGCATTCTTACATCCGATGCGGCGG
>Ga0209517_10004315_pt1 | contig 18749 bp, 13 predicted proteins | sample PeaSoiMetSII2010_FD_187695 | JGI IMG/M metagenome (GOLD analysis project Ga0209517, IMG submission 187695) | Peat soil microbial communities from Weissenstadt, Germany - SII-2010 (SPAdes) (version 2) | ecosystem: Environmental > Terrestrial > Soil > Wetlands > Peat | place: Germany...
GAAGTCGAAGGATCCGCGGGCGCGGTCCAGAAACGATGCATTCTCGCGATTGCGCCAACCCAGGCTCGGCGTCGGCCGGGTCAGATTCACGGTCAATGGAAGGATATCGAGCCGCTCCCCGCGCGCCCGCAGCCAGACTTCATCCAGCACCGCGGGGTCATAATCGATTCCCACCACGCGCGCGCCGGCCTTTGCGGCGATTGCGGAAAAGTGGCCCGTATTGCAGCCCACGTCGAGCACCGCGGTGGGAGCACACTCGGCCAGCGCCTGTTGGACAAACTGCTCCTTGGCCTGGAAATGCTCGCCGCTGTAATTGTTGTTGGTGGTCATGTACGTCGTCCAAGTGGACGACGTTTTTTCGGGAGCGACAGCCTTCAGTTGGCGGCGCAGGCGCCCGAACAGAGCCCGGAGCACGTAGGCCGCCTTCTCGGTGTTCTCCATTAGCTTAGGTTGGTACAGGGCGGTATCGTCGGGCGAGTGTTTGGCGCCGAGCCAGGTAGGCATGGTGACCAGGCCTAAAAACGGCGGACGCAAACGACGCAGTTTACCAGCCCAGCGATAGACTTCTTCCGGCTCCAGCCCGTCGCGCCGCGTCATGAATACCGAATCCAGCGAGAGGCCGAAGAACTTGTTGGCGGCCAGTGGAAGCAGGAAGGTGCGAAGAAATTGAGCGTAGGGGAGCCAGGTGGGATCGCCCGCGTGGCGCCGCTCGATCGAGAGCAGGTCCACGAAAACAGGCTGCGGCCCGCGAAACAAAATGTTGTAGGGAGTACCGTCCTTGAGGCCAAGCTGATCGTCGAGCAGGCCTTCCGCCAGATCCAGCGTCAACTCCGCCGCGGCATACAACATCGCCGGGGGCCATTCGTAGGGGAAGCTGGGGAAAGGAATCCGCTCATGCTCCCAAACCGTGCACTGATCGAGAGACTCGAACAAATCCCACGGTCCTGGTTGAGCCAGGAGAGCGCGCCGGTCCGATTCGGGAAGTTGCGTGGAGGATACAACCTGGCCCTTCTCGAGAATCTGACGCGCCGATGGCGATGCCAGGAACGCCTCCAGATCCAGCTTGCCGGCGGGCGTCACGACCCTGAAAACACGCCCGTCCCGCAGGAAGACACTTCCGGCCGGATCCCGGAACGAAGCTTGTTCGATGGTTTGTCGGTTGTTCAATTCCGTTTGTGCCAATTGGCGGCCCTTCCCAACCGGGTCCCACGGACCCTAGTACCCAGTTTAACTATCGGTCAACAAACAAGATTCCTTCAGTGTGCAAGGGCGGGAGCGGGCGCCGGCTGTTCCACTTCGCGGAACCAGAGTTCCAGGAACAGAAGTTGCCAAAGCCAGAAGCTGTTGTCACGGCGTCCGCTTTGGTGTTCCTGGAGCAGATACTGCACAAACTCGGGGGTTACCAGGCCCCGATTGAGAAAGCGGGAGGCCGTGAGGTGGTCCCACAGCATCTCGCGCAGAGACGTGCGGAACCAATCGGCTAGCGGCACGCCGAATCCCATTTTGGGACGGGTTAGCAAGGGAGCGGGCAGGCGGTCGCCAATAGCCTGCAGAAAAATATGCTTACCCTTGCCGTTCTGCAGCTTCCATGAATTCGGTATGCAGGCGGCAAATTCAGCCAGCTCATGGTCGAGCAAGGGGCAGCGCACTTCGAGAGAATTGGCCATGGACATCCGGTCGACCTTGACCAGAAAATCGCCGGTCAGCTTCGCCGTGGATTCAAAATAGAGCGCTTGGGAAAGGATATCGGCGCCTTCCGGCAGCAGACAATCGGGAAACGTACTCCGGAGGAAAGCAGCATCGGCCGGCAGCATCCACTCCTTCTTGAGCAGCCGCTGGCGAAGATAGAAGGGCGCATAGTTCGATTCGAAGTAGCGTTCCAATTCGGTGGGGCGACCCGCCATTCGCAGATAGTTCTTCCCGTATGCCGAATAGGGCAGCGCATCCGCGACGTGGGTCAGCAGCCGGCGGAGAAGCGGAGGAACCCGATTGAAGACGTGCCGGCGCTGGACGTCGGCGAAGCTTTCGTAGCCCGCGAAAAGCTCGTCGCCGCCGTCGCCAGAGAGGGCCACCTTCACGTGCTGGACAGCGAACTGCGAGACCAGGAACGTGGGTATGGCAGAGGTGTCTCCGAAAGGTTCGTCGAAGTGCTTCACAAGGAGCGGAACCAGGCTGATCGAATCCGGCTCGACCAGGAGCTCGTGGTGGTCGGTCTTGTACTGCTTGGCGACCATGCGAGCGTATTCCAGCTCGTTGAACGCCGCTTCCTTGAAGCCGATGGAGAAAGTCTTGATCGGATCGGGGGATTGGAGCGCCATGGAGGCCACCACGGCACTGGAGTCAATGCCGCCGCTCAGAAACGCGCCCAATGGGACGTCCGCAAGCATTCGAATGCGGACGGATTCGTCGAAACGTTCGCGGAGGGACTGGCAAACATCCTGTTCGCTGGGCCGCGGCTTTCCGGGTGGAAAATCGTTAACCGTGGGAGGTACACGCCAATAGCGGCCCTGCCGCACCCTGCCGTCGGGTCGCGCCACGAGCCAGCCTCCCGGGTCGAGCTTGTGGATGGCCGTGAACGGCGTGCGGGGATCCGGTATGTAGGAAAACTGGAAGTACAGGCGCAAAGCCTCCGGGTCCAGTTCCTGCGGAACGCCGGCGGAGCGGAGGCACTTCAACTCGCTGCCGAACCATAGGCCTCTCGAGGTGCTGGCATAATACAGCGGCTTCTTGCCAAAACGGTCCCGCGCCAGAAACATTTCTTGGCGGCGAGCATCCCATATCGCGAAGGCAAACATGCCGCGCAGCCGCTGCAGGCCCTCGACGCCTTCTTGTTCATAGAGATGGACGATGGTTTCGGTATCGCTGGCGGTCTGAAAACGATGGCCTTGCTGGAGGAGACGCTGCCGTAACTCCTGAAAGTTGTAGATTTCGCCGTTGAAGACGATCCAGACGGTGCCGTCCTCGTTGGAGATGGGCTGGTGACCGGTGGCCAGGTCGATGATGCTGAGACGGCGCATTCCGATCGCGCAGCCCCCGTCGAGATGGTAGCCAGCGTCGTCCGGTCCGCGATAGCGGATCTGGTCGCACATGGCCCTAATTGTTTCCAGGGAAGCGGACGAATCAAATAACCAGAAGCCGGCGATCCCGCACATGTGCAGATACTTCCTCACTGTAACAGAGCCGCGGCCAGGCGCGGCGCGTTAGCATGAAAGAACTAGTGGCTGAACAAGTTGTGATCGACCGGGAAGCTTTCTCGCCGGCGCCGCCGAGCCGGTTTCTGACCAGCGTCTTCTGGAACTGGCTGGGTGTAGCGATCAGCCTGTTCATCGGGTTCGTACTGTCGCCTTACATCGTGCGGCGGCTGGGAGCGGAGCGTTACGGCATCTGGGCCCTGGTCTTCGCGCTTCTGGATTATTTTTGGTTTTTCGACTTCGGGATGAACACGGCGATCGTGAACTTCTCGGCCCGCTACCGCACTGCTAACCAGCCCGAGAAACTCAATGAGCTGATCAACACGGCTCTGGCTTTCTTTTCCTTGATTTCGGTGGTTCTGGTGGCCTCTACTTTGGTGGTATCCTCGCACACCACCCGGTTATTCCCGGGCATCTCGCCGGCATACAGAAATGAGTTTGAGCACCTGATTCTGCTCACCGGACTCAGCTGGAGCGGCTTTGTACTGTTGCACATTTTCACTTCTTGCCTGGATGGATTCCAACGGTTTGAACTGACCAGCCGGGCCTGGATCGCGATGCTGCTGGTGCGGGGCGTAGGCTGCCTGATCCTGGTGCTGAACGGCTATGGACTGATGGAGATGGCAATCATGGTCGTGATCGGCCAGCTGCTGTGCTACCTGGTGAACTTCTGGAATTTCCGGCGCATTTTTCCGGGGCTGCGGTTTGGCCGGGCTCTGGTTCAGTGGAGCATGTTTCGGGAAATGACGCACTATGGCGTGCACTCTTTTGTGGCGACCGCAGCGAATCTGCTGTTGAATCAGGGGCCGGCGTTAGTGACGGGACATTTGCTCCCGGCGGCGTTCGTAGGCTTTTTCAGCTTGCCGCTGCGGCTGCTGCAATACGGAGTCGATGCGGTTTCGAGAGTGGGAATCGTGACGCGCTCGCGGTCCGCGGCACTCGACACCAGCGAGGACTATCAATCGGTTGTGCGGCTGGGCATCTACACCAACCGGTATTGTTTCGCGATCTTCGTGCCGGTGGTCCTCTATCTGCTGCTGTATGGAAAAGAACTGATCACGAAGTGGATCAGCGTGGAATTTGCCGTGAACAGCGCGCCGCTGCTGCCGATTCTTGCTCCGGCGGTTGCCATCGCCATGGCCGGCCAGTTCAACTCCAGTTCGATTCTTTTCGGGCTTGGAAAACACCAGTGGTATTCTCGAGTGCTGCTGGGCGAGGCGGTAGGAAGCATCGTTCTGATGTGGCTGGTGATTCCCAAGTACGGGATTCTAGGAGCCGCGTGCGTAGTCGCGATTCTAATGCTGCTGAGCCGGGGGATCGTTACTCCCTGGATCGTGTCGCGCAGCGTAGGTGTGTCATTCGGTTACTACATGTATTCCATTTACATGGCTCCGGTGCTCACGGCCGTGCCGGTGTTTGCCCTGGGATGGTTCCTGAAATCCCACGGGCTCGCCGGACAAAGCTGGAAGGAGCTGGGAGGAGCGGCTGTGCTGCTGAGCTCGCTGTATCTGGGAGCCGCTCTGTTTACGACCATGGAAGCGGAACACCGGCAGCTTTTGTGGGCGTGGGTGCGCCCGCCGCAAAAAACCACCGTGTAGAATGCGGAGCTTCCGAGAAATCTCCTTTCGTCTGCGGCAGGAGATGTCCAACCTGAGGCTGCGGCTGGGGCCGCCCCGGCTATCCCGAACAGGGCCAATGGAGAGTAAGCTGCCGAACCCCGCAGCGGTGGCAGAAGCCCTTCAGGGAACCGGCTATTCCCGGCAAGTCGTATCTCTGGCCGAAGAAATCCTGACGCATCGATGCCGCCTGTTGGGGCTGGTCGTGGACTTGGGAGAAGAGATCGACTGGCGCAGGGACGCGGTGCATGACAAAACCACCGACCTCCAGTATTTCCGCCGCATTCCATATCTTGATTTCGAACGGGCCGGAGATCACAAGATCATCTGGGAGCTGAACCGGCACCAACATCTCGTCATCCTGGCGCAAGCGTTCTTGTTTTCAGGCCGCGAGGAGTTTCTGCGCGAGACGGAACGGCAGTTGACCGCAGGGTGGTCGCAGAATCCGTTTTTGCTGGGCATCAATTGGTGCAGCGCTCTGGAGGTCGCATTCCGGGCTCTCTCCTGGATGTGGGTGGATCATCTGGTGGGGTCGAAACTTCGTTTACGCGACCAGTTGCTTGAAAGTCTGTATCAACATGGCCGCTATCTGGAGCCGAACCTGTCGTTCTATTTTTCGCCCAATACGCACCTGCTCGGTGAGGCCGTCGCGCTGGAAGCATTGGGAATCCTGTACCCCTGGTTTCCAGAGGCGGAGCGATGGAAACGGTTAGGCGCTCAGGTAGTGGGAGCGCAACTCCAGCGGCAAGTGCAGTCCGATGGCAGTCACTTCGAGCAATCGAGTTACTACCATGTCTACGCGTTGGACTTCTTCCTGCTGCACAAGGTGTTGGGAGAAGGCGATCCGGCCCAAGACGAAATCCTACGGAGGATGTCGAAGCATCTGGCAATACTCATGGGGCCGTCGCGTCAGCTTCCTCTGCTGGGCGACGACGACGGAGGTCGGCTGTTCGGCCTGCCGTTTGGTTTCGGCCAGCCGGGCCGCGCGACCCTGGCCACCGCCGCGGCGTTGCTGCATCAGGATCTGCCGTTCGATTCAGAGGATCTCGCCGAGCAAGCGGCCTGGTGGTTGGGCGCCGGGGTCCTGCACGCGCAAGATTCAAAGCCACATTGGAAGCCGCAATCCCGGCTGCAAGCGGATTCGGGAATCGCTGCCATGGAAGCCGGCAGCATCCAGGTTCTGATCGACGGGGGCCGGTTCGGGCCGGGAACGGGAGGCCACAGCCACTCGGATACCCTGAGCTTGATTCTGCGTGATGGCGACGAAGAGATCCTGATCGATCCGGGGACGTATACCTACGTCAGCGATCCACAGTGGCGCAACTGGTTTCGAGGCTCGGCTGCGCACAATACTATGCGGGTGGATGGCCGGGATCAGGCGACGCCGGTGAACGCGTTCCGCTGGGCCGATCCTCCGCAGGTTGAACTACTTGCTTGGGAGACAGGCGGCGATCGGGATTACTTTGACGGAGTTTGCCGCTACGGGGAATTCGAGCATAGGCGCCGCGTCATATTTCTCAAGCCAAATCTTCTGCTGGTTCTGGACGAGATGCAGGGCCCGGCGGGTGAGCACGAGGTGGAGCAGTTCTGGCACTTCGCCGCGCCTCCGGCGTGGATGGCGCAAGGGCGATATTGGATCGGTCCAGAGCACCATACTTGGCTTGCGCTGGCGGGCGAGGGTCAAGCGGAGTTCACGGAAGGCGGGGACCACGGCTGGCGATCCGCCGCGCTGGGGCAGAAGACACCGGCGCCGGTACTACGAGTCCATGGCAGATGCCGGTTGCCGGTCCGCTGGGCGGCCGGGTTCGGTTTTGGCTGTCAGCAACCGATGGCGCCCGAGCTGAGCTTATCGGAGCAGGGGGAGTCCGTCTGTTTAAGAATAGGCGGCGTGAATGTGCGGTTCTCCGGCCGCGGCCCGGGAGCAAGCCCAAGCGTTACTCAAGATAGCCGAGGCCTTTAAGCTTCCGAGCGATTTCCTCGTCGGATTGAGCCTCTTCGACGCGCGCAAGCTCTTTTTCAAGCACGTGCTCGACGAATTCCTGCGGGGAGCTGTAACCGCCGACCTCCGCGCACTTCTTCACTTTCGCCCACAAATCGCTATTGATTTTTATGCTCGATCCCGCCATGGTCTGGTCCCTCGATCTTTCCGGCAAACGCGCCCTGAATGTAGCCGGCTCCCGCCAGGGCGCGTAACACCTTCTCGACGCTTTCCTCCACACTCTCCAGGTTAGTCCGGCACTCTACGTCGGGTTGAACCGGAGGTTCGTACGGATCGTCGATACCGGTAAACCCTTTGATCTCTCCGGCGCGCGCCTTCGCATACAGCCCCTTGACGTCTCTTTGCTCACAAACTTCGATGGGCGCATTGACGAAAACTTCGAGGAAATCGCCGATCTTGGCGCGCACTTCCTGGCGGATTTCCCGGTAAGGCGATACGGCGGCTACCAGGACCAGGACTCCATTCCGGGACAGCAGGTGTGCGATGAAAGCGATGCGGCGGATGTTTTCGTCCCGATCCGCTTTTGAGAATCCCAGCCCTTTGGTCAGCATTTGGCGGACCACGTCGCCGTCCAGCGATTCCACACGGTATCCGGCTTCGCATAAGCGCTGCTGAACGGATTTGCTGATGGTGGTCTTGCCGGCTCCGCTCAGGCCGGTGAACCAAATGGTCGCACCGCGCGTCACAGCACCACCCCGAATCTCTTTTTTAGCGCGAGCGCCGAAAGCATCGAGATTGCCAGGAACCAGATCAGCCACTGTGCATGCATGCCAAGCATGGTTACGCTGGCGCCGGGATAGTCGATATCGATCCAATCGACATCTGGCGCGTCGATGCGCGGCTCATCCGGATGCCACAAAGTTGCCCACCGTGAGCCGGTGCGCAGTCCTGGAACGAAGCGTTGCGGGCCGCCGGCCTCGATGCGTTTCTTCACCGTAGTGTTCCCCACGTTGAGGCCCAGCTCCCCTGACACAGTCGCCTGCGGCCGGATACGCCAGCTCACCTGGCGCAGCGCCACCGCGCGTACAGGAGGCGTCTCCACGGCGATACCCGCTATCGAAGTCAGCGAGAGCCGAGGGCTGTCAGCAGCGAAGCCGGTGCGCATTGACATCGTGACCACAGCTTCTTGTCCGACCGGCAACGGACTACGGCCGTAGACTGCCTCCATTCGGATCATTAACAAGAACAGCGGTACGGTCATCCACAGGGCCGGACGCAGCATCAATCCCATGTATCGGGCGTTCGCCGCAAGCAGGGCTTTCTGAGCTCCCCAAATTACACGTGGCTCGTCTTGAAACATGCGTAGTTCGAGCAGATGGGCCTGGACCCGCCGCTTGGCCAGGCGAATCCGCACAGGGTCGGAGACCTTTTGCAGGACCACCAGCATTCCAACCCCAGTCAGAATGGAAATCACTACCAGGCCGAGATTCGGGGCGCGGGAGAACGCCAGGAAGTACCAGCCCAGAACGGTGTTTAGAGGTGTATTCGCCCAGTCCATCAGAAAACCGTCTGGCCGATCATGCCTTCCTGTCTGGCGATGCCAAACTCGCTCAAAATGGTGACCGGAATGTCGTAGAGCTGGGGCTGGGCGGCGCGCACCTTGCGATTGCTGAGCAGCACTCCGGGTACTTCGTCCGAGGCCATGCAATGATCCGCGATCCAGGCCGCCGTGTTGTCTTCAATCAGGGTCTTTGGCACGGCGCCCAAAGTGGTCTGCCAGGACGCGCGGTAACCCCGGCGATAACCCACGAAGAGATCGGGCGAGTTCTGCAAATTGCGTCCCTGGAAGGCAGTTTCCGGAAAGTAAACCTTACTCACGACTTTTTCCCCGGTGGCAGGATCGCGGAATTCGAGAAGCCGTTTCGCGATTTCATCCAGGACCACCTGCTTTTCGGGAATCGTAACGATTCCTCCCGGCTCGCGAAATTCCAGATTGAGGTACAGGCCGTTCAGCCCCAGTCCATATGCCTGCGTGTGGCTCCAATTCACATGGGTGAACAATTCCTCGTCCCCGGCATTGGCGGGGTCGTCCAGCGTCAGGAAACCTTGCTCGCGCAGCCAGGCATTCAGGTGCACGGCCCGGTCAAAGCGCGCGAAGCCGTGGTCGGAAAGCACCATCAGGGTGGTGTCCGTGCCCGCTTTGGCCATGGCTTCTCCGATCGCGCCGTCTATCGCGCGATAGACTTCCAACAGCTCGTCATCGTGCTTACCCCAGAGCATGTGGGCGTTCTGATCCACACTCGAAAAATAGTAAAAGAACAGGCCGTCGGAGAAACGGGCCAGCTCCTGGCGGTACATGCGCAGGCTGTCGTTCAGGATTTTGTGGCTCTGTTCGAGAAACTCAGCACGGTTGAATATGCCAGCGCGATAGGCCGCCGTGTCTTCGGCAATGCCCTGCGTGTAGAACCGCCCCAAATCCTTGGCGAGTGCGCCGCTGTAGGAAGCCGGTGACGAGATCGGCAGCGCCGGATTTTCCGGATCGATATTGACGGGGCTTACATAAATCCGTAGATACGGATGCACGTGCTGCACATAGACACGAACCATTCCGTAGACTTTCTGGATTCCAGGGATCAAGGGGAACTCGAGCGGCACCCAATCCGACCATTCTCCTTGCCGCAACAGGATTTCCCGCCCGCTGCCATCCAGGCGAATCGCAGCCGCGCTGGGATCGACATACGCGGTCAGTTGCGCATACGTCACAGCCTGATCGCGACGCAGAGAGTTCTGCGGGCCGCGAATTCGAAGAAGCGCCAGGCCGCCGTCGACAGCCACGCGATTGATACGGCCGCCGTCGATGGTAGTCCTCTTTTCCGCCGGATCGTCCGTGAAGAAATTAAAGGTGCCGGAAGATCCTTCCATGTCCGGCGTGCCCATGCCGGAAAGCGATTCCCACTCACCGATCTCGGGAGGGTAATTCACGGGCATGCGAATGACTTGAGTGGGGATCCCATGGTCGCTGAGGACACGCCAGAATGTCGTACCCGCGCGTGTGGTGCGCACCGCGCCCGCTTCGAGCGGCACGGCATAAGAGCCGATGTTCAAGGTACGTTTCGGAGGCATGGTCTCGGCCATGGAAGAGATGGGCATGCGAGTGGCCGGCGTCCGATGGACAAAATCGAAAATGCCGTGGCCGCCGGGGTCCATTCCTGTAATCACGCTGGACCAGGCGACGGGGCTCTGCGGCGGCACGGTGGTCGCCAGCCGCTGAAAGGATCCAGATTGGCGCAGCTTGTTTAGATTGGGGAGCGAATCCCAGTGGTTCTCGAGGAAGACCGGATCCATGCCGTCCACTCCCAGAACAATCATGCGGCGTCCCGCGGACTGGACTTTGTGTCCCGAGCAGGCGCCGGCAAGCAGGCAGGTGGCTAGAAGAGCTGTCAGCCGCATCAGGCAGCAGCCTCTTGCTGTGCGGCCACTGCTTCATGGAACACGGAGTGGCCCTCCATATAAGCAGGCCGTTCCACTCCGAACAACGCCAAGGCAGTCGGCGCCATGTCTTCGATACCAGGATTCTCGGCATCCATCGCGCGATTAGAAAAGAGAACGCCGGGAACCAAATGCGGGTCGATGCAGTGGTCGCCGCTCCAGTGCTTGGGATTGTCGACAATGGTTTCGGGGCTAACCTTGCCAACGGCGGCGTCCCACGAAGCCCGGTAACCGTCGCCATAGCCGATGATGAGATCCGGCGCGGCATCGAGATACGGCCCGTGGTACAGGGAATTGCTCGGCCAGGCATGGCGTATGGCCACCTTGTCTCGCTCATCATCTCTCAGCCCCGTCAGCTTTTCCGCGAGTTCCAGCTTCAACGCCTCGCATTCCGACGGCTTGACGATCCCTTGTTCTTCCCGGCCCTTCAAGTTGAGGTAAATTCCCGCCAGGCCGAAGGTATACGCGCGAGTGCGGCTCCAGTCGACGTCCTTCAGGAAGTCCTTTCCCGAGGCCCCTTCCTTCAATGCCAGGTATCCATTCTCGAGAAACCATGTGTTGAGGTTTACACCTCGCTCGAAAGAAGCGAATCCGTGATCGGAAAGCACGAACAGAACGGTTTCGTCATCGACGTACTTGGCGGCCTTGCCCACCAGCTCGTCGGCACGATCGTATAAATCCTCGATCACCCCACCATACTTCCCACCTTCGCGCATGTGGCGGAAGAACATGTGCTGCACGCGGTCGGTGGTATCGAATACGCATGCAACCACACCGCGCGGGGAGCGATCGAGCGCGCTCAGGAACATCGCCTCACGCTCCTGGCAAGTCAGGTACGCCTGCTGCAAAAACGCATCTTCGTCGATGGCGTGTTCATTTAACGCCCAGGTGTCCTCGGCCATGCCCAGCGTGGAATAGGCGCCTAAAAGCTTGGCCAGGTAGGCCGAGTATTTCGAAGGATGGGAGATGGGTAAAGCCGGATTCTCCGGATCGATATTGACCGGCGTCATGTACAGCGAAGTTTCGGATTCGGTCCCGGTAAGCAGGAATCGAGCGATGCCTTTCACCTTGGCATGCAGCGCCGCCGTGAACACCAGTGGAATCCACGGTGAGTATTCGCCGATGCGAAGTGCATGCCGCTCTTCGGCGATCACCAAGGTGGCCTTGCCTTTTCCCGTGACCTCCAGAGTGAATGGAATGAACAGTGGACCACCATCCTTCACCATGGAATTGAAGGGTCCCTGGATCTCTCCGTTCAGGCGCGCGCCCTCACGTTTCAGCGGGAACCGGTTCCCGCCTTCCATCGCCTCTCCCGTATTGTTTGTCGTGAACAACGTAAACGTGCCTTGGGTTCCGAGCAGATCCGGCGTGCACATTGCGGAGAGCACACGGCCGTTGAACTGTTCCGGAGGAAAGGTGATGGGAACCCGCAGGATGGTGGAAGTGATGAAATGTTCACCCAGGATTTTCCAGAATGTCCGGCTCTTCCTGCGCATTTCCACGATCGGTGCGCTCAACGGAATGCGATATTTGCCGATACTGAGCACGCGCCGCGGCTCGCGTACCCGGGCAGAAGAAAGCTCCGGCATGTATGACCGCAGATTGCGGTTCAGAAAATCGAACATGCTATGCTTCGCCGGGCTAACGCCGGTGGCGAAGGTCGACCAGGCGACGGGCGACAGGGGCGGAAAGGTGGTGCGCAGGCGGCGGTATCCGCCTTCATCTCTCAACCGCCGCAGATTCGGGAGTTTGCCGGCTGCCATGAATTGCTCCGCCAGTCCGGGATCGAGTCCATCCAAGCCCAGAAATATGAGCTTGCGAATCTTGGCGTGCCGGTATCCCGTTCGGCCGCGGAAGAGTCGCCACAGCACGCGAAAGGGCCAGGCGACAATCGACGCCAGGCTCAGGAAAAAACCCACCAGGAGAGTCAGGAACGAGCCGAGGAAAGCAAATCCGGCCCCAGGCCCGATATAGGCGAGTTGAATCGAATTGTGGTGAGAGGGTCCTGCCAGCAGCGCGATCGCGATCAGGACTGCCGCGATCAAAGAGCTGGCGCGCTGCCGCGCCTTCATCGCAATTTCCCTTCGACGAAGGGCACCTCAAAGACTTTCTTGTGAAAGATGGGACCGTGGCCGAAATAGCCGCTTTCGCCGAAAAGCTCCCCGTGATCCGCCGTAATGGTGATGTAGGTATTCTTGGGGACGATATCGAACAACTCGGCCACCACCGAGTCGAGGTACTGAGCCGCGCGCAACTGCCGATCGCGGAGCATCTTCATTTTCTTATCGTCGAAGAACTTCGACGTCCGTTTCAGTAGCTTTCCGCCGACCACCTGTTCATCCAAGTGCTTAAAGACGCCATGAACCCCGCTGATGCGCGGCCATTCCTCAGCGGGCTCGTCCGGCAGGGCGTAGGGATAGTGGGTCTCGCCCACGTTGAGCAGGTAAAACGACGGCCGATCCTGGGAGAACTTCATCTGCTTCAACATGGCACGCATGTCGTTGTGCTGGTCCATCAGCGTGTAAGTGTCGAAGCCGTGGTTTAGTACTGTCTTGGGATTCAGTACCGGCAGCGATACCATGGCGTGAGTCCTATAACCCAGCTTCTCTTTCAGGAATGCGGGGAGATAGAGTTTTGGAATGAATGATTTGAACTCGATTCCCTCCTTGCCAAGTCTCTCGGAGAATTTCAGGAAATCGTTCTTGTAGTATTCCGAAGCAAAGACATTCCGGGGGCTGGTGTGAGGCAAGAGGCCGGTCAGCAAGTTGTAGTGGGAGGGGGACGTCCAGGTGGCGTAAGAGAAACGCTGCTCGATGGTTCCCAGCTTTCCGATCACCTTCGGCTTGGCCTTCATCAGGGTGTCGTAGCGACAACTGTCGAAAACGACAAGGATATAGTGATTCATGCGTTCCGACCCGGGCTCTCCGCCACCACAATATTGCGTAAGAGTAAATACGTCATGAAGGTACTATTTCAGATCGGTGGCAAGACGAATGTAAAGTACCAATTTGGCGTTAAAGTACCAATTTCAGAGAGAAAGTACCAAGTTCGCATTGAAAGTACCAAAGTCACCTTTTTGTGACATGTTAGTAGTACAATGTTGCAGCGCAATGAGAAGCGGTGGAGGTCGGGCGTTTGTTTTTGCGGGTCTAGGCGCGATACAAGGCGCGGCGGCTTGGTCCGCATATGCCATTGGTGAGTTCCTCTGCTCCTCGGTGCTTTTTCGATTTCTTCGTCCTTACGCGAGATTCACGACCTGGCATTGGGAACTTACGGCTGTCCTCCTAGTTGCTTACCTGGTGCTGGGGGTGTTGGCGGGTGCGTTGGCCGGAATCGGGGTCTATCTTTTCTCGCGACGCTCGCGATCTCTGCAAGCAGGAGACTTAGGCGCAGTCTTGGAAGGCGCCGCGACCCTTACGGTCATTCTCGCTTTCGCCGCGACCGTGCTGGCCTACCGATCCGAGCAACACCCGGGAACTGTAGCCCTGCTGTTGGTCAGCGCGGCGCTGGCGGCCATTGTCGCAGCGGCGGTCCGCTCGGCTGACTGGTCAAAGCGGCTCGGTCTACTGCCGAACCCTTGGATCGCGGCCGCGGCCTTACTCGGAGTAGGGCAAGAACTCAGCCTGCTCCAAGTGCAGGACCTGGCAACGCAGCTGGGTGTGAATACGTGGCTTCTATTCGCGGTGTCCCTCGGGTTGCTCCTGGCGTTTTTAGCGGCGGCCGTATGGATCGGACGCAAAGTGCAGTTAAAGCGCGACCGATGGCTCCTCACGTTCCCTTCATGGGCTGCGATTGCCCTGGTAGCGGCTCTCCTGTTATTCAGCCTGGTGTCCAGCTACCGGTTTGGCGGAGAGACCTACGCCCAGGCAGGGAAGTCAGATCAGACCCAGACCGGCTCGCGTCCGGACGTGGTGCTGATCGTCATGGATACGGTTCGAGCCGACCACCTCTCCATGTACGGGTACCCGCTTGATACGACGCCAAATTTGAAGAAACTTGCGCTCGATTCGACGATCTATACGCACACGAGCGCAGCATCCGATATTACGCTTACAAGCCATGCTTCCCTGTTTACGGGAATGTACCCCAGTTGGCATGGAGCTTATTGCCGTCCCGAAGCGACCTATGGCGCTGCTGTGTCCAAGCAGTATCCCACCATGACCGAGATTCTTTCGGCACACGGCTATCATACGGTGGGCGTCGCCGCGAATCTGTACCTGAGAGCGGATTTCGGACTTCAGCGAGGCTTCGACGTGTTTGAGATTCCGCGGCCGGTGCCCGTGTTGAGCGTGGAAAACTGGTACTTGGTGCGCCGCGGAATGCGCCGGCTTCTCGCCCACGTGAGGGACACGGCCCAATTCGATCGCTTGTATAGCCGTGGCGAAGAAATCAATCGCGAGCTATTCGGCACGATGCGGTCAGCGGACGTGGCCAAGGAGCCTTTCTTCGTATTCCTCAATTACATGGACGCGCATTTCCCTTACATCCCGCCCGCGCCGTTCGACCGGCGTTTTCCGGGCCGGGATCCGCTGTTGCTGCCGGACGATATTTCCGAGATCCATCAGAAGGTTTCGCTGGGCGCTCCGATGCCCGAACGGGAACTCAAACATTCGCTGGCGTTGTACGACGGAGGAATCGCTTACGAAGACGCTCGCATCGGCGAAGTCATGGAATTCCTCAAACAGCGGAATCTGTTTGACAACACCATGATCATCGTGGCGTCCGACCACGGCGAAGCTTTCGGTGAGCGAAACCTGGTGGAACACGGCAACTCGCCGTATCAGAACCTTCTGCATGTCGCCCTGCTGATCAAGTATCCAAAGGGCGGCCGCACCGGTGTGGTGGACGAACCGGTGAGCTTGATCGACGTCCTGCCGACCGTTCTCGCGACGCTGGGCCAGCCTGTGCCGGCAACACTGCAAGGACGAAACCTTTTGGAGGCGCAGAACTCGCAGCGCTCGATCTTCAGCGAGACATTTCCTTGTCCGGTGCTGCATTCTCCCGCGTGTCCCAACGGGTGCACAGCGCGGGCAATGGTCTCATGGCCCGACAAGTTCATCGCGTCGAGCAATGGAAAACTGGAGCTCTACGATCTGGCTAAAGATAGCGACGAGCACGACAATCGGATTTCGGGCAACCCCTTGGCTCGCGAGCTCGGTCTGCGGCTTAGCGCGTGGGTCAAGTCCCTTCCGGTCCAGACGAGTCAGCCGCTGACGCTCGATCCGGAAGCTCTGCAAAGGCTGAAATCGCTCGGCTACGTGCAGGGAACCCAGTAGCTCCGAAGACGTAGCACACGATTTCCTGGACCGAAGAATCTCTAAAATCTCTTGATTGAGTCAGATCCTCGAACAGGCGTCAAGGCCCGGACGCCCCGATGGCCTAGGCTCGAGCCGGGAGAGCACAATGAGATCTCGGGTTTGGATTTGCTTCACCTGTGCGGCCGCCGGACTGTATCTGAGCGTTGCCCACAGCCAAAGCACGAAAGTAAATCCCATCAATCAGCTCAATACGACGGTACCGATCGATTTTTCGGGTGCGGCGTCGACGAAGCCGGCTAAGACGGGAACGGTGCTCCCGTCGACGTGTTCGGTGGGTGAAATGTTCCTGAAGACCGACGCGGCCGCAGGCTCCAATGTGTATGTCTGCACGTCCGGACCGGGGACCTGGACGGTCCAGGGCGGGGGAGGAGGCGGAGGCGGGGGCGCTAGCTCGGTTTCGGGGCTGACGACATGCAGACTGACGCGAACGTCGTCCACGGTTCTGACCATGGCGGCCTCCTCCGCGGATCCATGCAATGTGGGGTTGGGAATGTCGTAACAACTTTCACGGCCAACGCTACGATTACGATTAGTGGGGGAACCGGAACGGTGCGCGTGGCCTTCGACAGCTCTGTAAATCCCGCCGCCTTGAAGGTGTATCAAGGAGGGCTGACCCTGAACTGCTCCGGTATGTCCTGCAACAGCCTGGCCGGCTCCGCATTCGGTCCCGACGACATTGAGATCGCAACGGCCACTGCGACGAGTGGAACCTGGGACACCAATGGTGTTACGGATTTGCGGGCGATTCCTCGCAAGGACCGGGTTGTCGCGGGTACCTTCATGGGATCGAGCGATGCGGGAGGCACGCGGACGGTCAGTCTTGACAATCTGGCATTCGGGTTCAAGCTCAATCCCGGCTTGGGCGCGGGTCTGGCGAGTGGATCCACCATCACGCCAACCAATCGCGTCCACCACGTCACCGGCACGACGACCATTCAGACGATTGGGGTCGCCAATGTAAGCGATGGAGAATTGCTGACCATGATCATGGACGGCGTGGCTCCGCTCGGCACCGCAGGAAATATCAAGGCGGCGCTGACGCCTACCGTAAACACGATCGTCATGTGCGTGTACTCAATCGCCGATTCGAAATGGTACTGCCGAGGATGAAGATGCGAATTCTGGTTGCGTTTCTACTGCCGCTCGCCGGCTGGGCTGCGGATTTTACGGCGACAGCGAATTTCCGGGTCCAGACGACGACGCGGTCGGCGGTGATCAGCTATGTAGTTCCACAAGGAGCGGCGGCGTGCACATGGGAGGTAAGCGAATCGAGCGCCTTTACGCCACTGGTCCACGATGTGGACCCCACGCTGTTCGTGAACTCCAATCGCGATGACCGCGCGGGTTCTCAGACGCGGGGGAGTGCACGTACGTTCGTGCTGGGTCAAGGCGGGACCGGGATTGACTACGCGCCGGTGGGGAGCAATGGGATTCGATATTCGCGCGCACTGCAAGTTTTTACGCAGCATTATGGCCGTGTGACGTGTGGCTCCGACACGGCCACGGTTTCGTTTCGAACTGCCAATCTGGCGGGGGATCCGACCAACGAGGACATCCCGTTCGACCCCGCGGGACCTGCCGGTGAGCCAGCATGGCCGTACCTCGATCAGACCAACCGTGCGGCAACGGTCATCGACCCTCAGACTGGCGTGTTGCTGAAGCGTCTGACCTTCCCGCGGCAAGAAGTGACCGGAAGCGTCGGAACCACCGACGTTATCAGCCGCGTCTACAACCCATCGGGAAGCTGGACGAATCCTAACAACGCGTTGAATACATCCGGGTCCGGGGCGACTTGCAGCGGAACCTGCGCCACATCGCAAAGCATCCTGGTTCTGAACTACGACAATTCCTCCAACGGAGGAAACTCGACCGACCTTCTCAATGTGCTCCCGACTTGTGGCGCGGCCGGTTCGCAGAGTGGAGACGATGGGAAGGTCAACATATCCTTCTCCCTGGACCAATCGACGACCCCCTATGGCATCTGGCTCAAATCCGGTGCATGTGCCGCAACCATCGGCGCGGCTTCGGAGCAGATCATCGGAGACGATCCAGCCAACGCCGTGCCTCAATTCATCCCGCATTATCTGTCGGCGTGGCTTAAGCCAGGCCAGGCACCGCCGCGCCTCCAGGATCTTCGTGTCCACAACTACGTCGTCAACACTTCCTCCACCGGGAACACCGTAACGGCCACGAACGCCAGCGCGGACGCGTTCTACAACATTGTGGCTGGGTCCGTCATATCCATCCCGTCAGCGACATGTGGTTCAGGCTGCGTCGTGGCTACCTTTATCGACGGATTTCACATCACCTTGACGACTGACCCAGGAAACCATACCGGAATCTCTGCTACCTACAGTGGCTTCTCGGTCTTGATTCAAAAGACGACCAACTCAAGTAACGCCATCGAGCTTCGTTCTCGTGTCGGCGTTGGGTTCTCGATTCAGACCTTTCTTGATGGCGGCGGCGGTCAGGGCACTCTTTGCAGCAACAGACTTCAGGACGACGGCTCCGGCAAGAAGGGATATTTCTGCGCCACTGAGAACTCTAGCGCCACGTGGAGTCTTTGGTGGATCGCACCCGTGGATGGCGAGGTTCGCCATTTAGGGTCTCTCTGGACCTCCGGAGCCAGCTGGAACAATCAGGGATGCCCTCAGTCCTCCGTCGCTTGGGACACCACCACCGACGCTAGCTATACCTACATTTGGTGTGTCGTGTCCGATTCCTCGACTGGCAAGCCCAAGCTAATCAAAGGCAAGATGCAGATGGCCATTACGGACGTGGGGCCGAATCAGGGCGGTACCGATCCCAACATTGCCTGCACTGTGATGACCAGTGACATTCAAGCCGCTGTTCATGCCAAGTACTCAGCCTACGACGCGACCGTATTCCCAGGTTGGGACATGGTTGGAAACCAAGACGGATACATAGTTCTAAAGTCAGTAGCGGGGCAGCAGGATAGCTATGGCTGGATCGTTCTCATCAAGCAATCCGATGGCTCAGTCTATGGAGGATGGGACAGCATAACTCGCTCGAACTGCCGGTGGTGTGGCATCCACACAGCGTTCGCGAATCCGGGCGGAACCGAAATGATCATTGGGGAGACCTGGAATCGGGGCAACACGGGAAACCCGTCCGACTCGGGACCATTTTATGTTCGGAGTACGACATCCCTGGGATCTAGCGCCGCGTCAACTTG
>Ga0209517_10004316_pt1 | contig 18741 bp, 17 predicted proteins | sample PeaSoiMetSII2010_FD_187695 | JGI IMG/M metagenome (GOLD analysis project Ga0209517, IMG submission 187695) | Peat soil microbial communities from Weissenstadt, Germany - SII-2010 (SPAdes) (version 2) | ecosystem: Environmental > Terrestrial > Soil > Wetlands > Peat | place: Germany...
GCCCAGCGCGATGAGATAGCTCGCGGACAGCCTATCGATTTCCCGATTCGGATCCGCGGCGACCGGACCCAGGGCGCTCGGCGAAACGACGTAGGAAGCGGCCGTCGCCACGAGCAGCCGTTCCGTCAGCCCGCCCCACTTGCGTTCCTGGGCCAGCCGCACCAGCCCGTGCGCCTCCAGCGCGTGCAGGTGGTAGTTGACTTTCTGCCGAGCCAGGCCAACCCGCGTGGCCAACGTCGCCGCCGAGGCGGGCACGACTAGCTCGGAGAGGAGTCGACTTCGCATGGGCTCCAAAGCCACCGTCGCCGCTGCCGGATCATTGATGACTTGGATGTCGAGCACGAGGAGATGCTAGCATTGACAACTTTTATTGTCAATAATGGTTCAAGGCTTTTTCTTACGAATTTGCAGAGTCGATGCGGCCATCGAACAGGTCGGCGCCCAGGTCCGCTTTCTGCCGCCTTACAGTCCGGACTTCAAGCCCATCGAACTCGCCTTCGCCAAACTAAACGTGTTCCTCCGCGCTATGCGTCCCCGCACTTCGAGCAGGTGTGCGACCTCATCGCGGCCCAATCCGGAAGTTGAACCACAAAAGCGAGACGGTCAGAATGAGGCTTCGGGGACTCGAGGCATTTATGAGATGGGTTTTCGCCAGTTCAGAACAAACAGCCTATGAGGATGTTTTTCGGAGAAAAACATGCATGGCCATTTCCCCAAAGACGGTCCGATGGGGAGTAAAGCCAAGTTCGTGGAGGTTGATTCCTTGAAGGAGGTGTTCTCCCTCGCCAAGAACGACTGGTGAGATTGCCAAGTGCAGTTCGTTGATCTGATCGGTGGCTAAATATTGGCGGATAACGGACACTCCTCCGCCAACGCGGACATCCTTATCTTCGGCCGCTTCTTTGGCCAGCTTCAGCGCTGCCTCGGGTCCGTTCGTAACGAAGTAGAACGTAGTGCCGCCCTCCATGGACAAGGGAGATCGTGCGTAATGCGTCAGCACAAAAACCGGAGAGCGAAAGGGAGGATTGTTTCCCCACCAGCCTTTCCAGGATTCATCCTTCCATGGACCTCGAACAGGCCCGAACATATTACGACCCATGATCCAGGCGCCGACATTGTCAAACGACTCAGCGACGAGCTCATTGTCGATACCTTGGGTGCCGCCACTTTGGCCATGAATCCTGTTGAATACCTCTGTCTTCCGGAACCAGGCGTGTAGTTCCAAACCCCGGACTCCGAGGGGATGCTCCAGATCCTGTCCGGGCCCGGCGCCAAAGCCGTCTAGTGAAATCGAAAAAGCGGTAACGTTCAATTTCCCCATTGGCTGCTCCTGCTTCGGTGTTCCATTTTACGCACAATCGCAACTCACTCACCGACCTGTTCCGGACGGTTGACGGGCAACCCTTACCTTACCGTTCAGGGAAGGGTTGCCGACAAACCGGGAGTTGGCGCATCGTCGAACCGAAGTGCCCAGTGTGACGGCTTCTATTGATCGGCCCAGCCAGCGCATTGTGAGCCACGGCTTTCCTATCGGACTATAATGACGCGCACGGATGGCCCTCACCTCTGGCACGAAACTCGGGCCGTATGAAATTATCTCGCCCCTAGGAGCCGGCGGGATGGGCGAGGTGTATCGCGCCCTCGATACGCGTCTTGCCCGTACCGTCGCGATCAAGGTTCTTCCCGCCCATCTCTCACAGGATCCCGAGGCAAAAGAGCGTTTCGATCGTGAGGCGCGTGCCATCTCTTCTCTAAGTCACCCGAACATTTGTCATCTTTATGATGTTGGCCAGCAAGACGGGACCAGCTATCTCGTCATGGAATATCTGGAGGGCGAGACGCTGGCCGATCGTCTGCTCAAGGGACCGCTACCGCTGGACCAGACATTAAAGGTGGGAGCAGAGATCTGCGACGGATTGGAGAAAGCACATTGCAAGGGAGTGGCACATCGCGACCTGAAACCCAGCAATATTATGCTCGCCAAGACTGGCGCCAAGCTAATGGATTTTGGGTTGGCGAAACCTGCGGTCGCCGCGATTGGAGCAGGTTCGTCTTCGGCTTCACTGGCCACGATGTCGAAGCCGCTGACCGTAGAAGGAACCATACTAGGAACCTTCCAATACATGTCTCCTGAGCAGGTGGAGGGAAAGGAAGCCGACGTTCGATCGGACATCTTCTCTCTGGGTGCCGTGCTGTATGAAATGATCACCGGCAAGCGGGCATTTGAAGGGAAGACGTCGGCGAGCACGATTGCCGCGATTCTGGCCGCCGAGCCGAAGCCGATCTCAGCCATTCAACCGATGTCACCTCCCGCGCTTGAACGCGTCGTGAAGGCCTGCCTGGAGAAGGATCCAGACGACCGGATACAGACGGCACATGATGTGAAACTGCAGCTCAGGTGGATCGCCGAAGGAGGCTCCGAGGTCGCGCCTATCTCAGCTGCCGCACCGAGAGGTACCCAGCGGCTCCAGATGTTGTTGCTCAGCTTCGGTGCCTTGATGCTGGGTGCAGTGGTCGCGAGCTTGGCCACGTGGAATCTGAAGCCCGAGCCGCCAAGGCCCGTCAGCCGTATTGTGATCACCCTGCCGCCTGGTCAGCGGCTTGCGGGACTGGACCAGCCTGCCGTCGCTCTTTCCCAAGACGGTACTCATCTCGCATATGTTGCCACCCAAGGGGGCATGCAGCAGCTTTATTTGCGGGCAATGGACAGTCTGGAGGCCCGGCCCATCCCCGGCACCGAAGGGGCTACCGGACCTTTCTTCTCGCCCGACGGTCAATGGCTCGGGTTTTTCGCGGACGAAAAGCTGAAGAAGGTCTCGATTAGCGGAGGATCGGCAGTGACCCTCGCCGATGCTCCGTTCCCCCTCGGAGCCAGTTGGGACAACCACGGGATAATTACCTTCGCCGCCTTAACAGGCTCACCTATCAAGCAAGTGCCGGAAGCGGGAGGCGCTCCGCAAACCCTGACTCGTCTGGAAAAAGGCGAGATCGCCCACCGCTGGCCGGAGTTCTTGCCCGACGGCAAGGCGATGCTCTTCTCAGCCGCACCGACTTCCGTGAGTTGGATCAACGCACATGTTGCCATCCGCTCGGTCGGCACGGGCGAACAACGCAACCTGATCCAAGGGGGAACGCAGCCCCGCTATGCGCCCACTGGCCACCTGCTGTACGCGCAAGACGGAAACCTGATGGCTGTGCCATTCGATCGCCAGCAGCTTGCGGTCTCAGGGGCGGCGGTCCCCATGGTGGAGGGCGTCTTGCAATCTACAACCAGCGGAGTCGCCCAGTACAGCATCTCCTCCACGGGATCCCTGGCCTATATTCCCGGGGGCGTTCAGGTGACTCAGCACAGGCTGGTGTGGGTCGACCGCAATGGGGCAGAGCAACCCGTCGCCGCCCCGGCGCGCCCCTACGTGTTCCCGCGCCTTTCCCCCGATGGTCGGCGGCTAGTCGTAAGCCTCCAGGGACAGGAAGTTCAACTCTGGCTTTACGATCTGTCGCGGGAGACGTTGACCCGGTTTGTGTTTGAGGGAACACATAACAGTACCCCGGTTTGGACACCGGATGGCAAACGAATAGCATTTAACTCGAACAAGGAAGGGCCGCTAAACCTTTTTTGGCAATTGGCCGACGGCAGTGGCGGGCTGGAGCGTTTGACCACCAGCGAGTTCGTCCATTTTCCGATGTCCTGGTCTCCGAACGGACAAGTCTTGGCCTTCGTTGAAATTACTCCCACCACCGGATATGACATCTGGATGCTGGGGCTCGGCGACCGCAAGGCGCAACCCTTTCTCCGAACCCAGTTCAACGAGAGTGTGCCGCAGTTCTCCCCGGACGGGCGCTGGCTGGCTTATATCTCGAATGAAAGCGGCCGGTGGGAAATTTACGTGCAGCCTTATCCAAGCTCCGGCGGGAAGTGGCAAATCTCGACGGAAGGCGGCACGGAACCAGTATGGAACCGCAACGGAAGGGAGCTGTTCTACCGCAACGGCGACAAGATGATGGCTGTGGACATTTCAACGCTGCCGAGCTTCGCGGCGGGCAAGCCCCGAGTGCTCTTCGAGGGACACTACGTGCCACCCCCGGGAACGGCTCCCAACTACGACGTCTCACCCGACGGCCAGCGCTTCCTGATGGTCAAGCCCAGCGAGGCAGGCGACGCAGCACCCTCGCAAATCAATGTCGTACTGAACTGGTTTGAAGAGTTGAAGCGCCGGGTTCCAACAGCGAAGAAGTGAAGCTCGTCGCTCAACCGATCACGCCCCGACCTCGGCCGAAGAATCATCTCTTCGCGCGGCTGGGGGGTGCCTCTCGGGAATTTGCGCCCGAGTCACGGGCAACTCTGAGGTAACGCGATTAGGGAAGGTTTGCCGACAAACCGGGAGTTGGCGCATCGTCGAACCGAAGTGCCCAGTGTGACGGCTTCTATTGATCGGCCCAGCCAGCATTGTGAGCCACGGCTTTCCTATCGGACTATAATGACGCGCACGGATGGCCCTCACTTCTGGCACGAAACTCGGTCCCTACGAAATCCAATCGCCGCTGGGCGCTGGCGGCATGGGCGAGGTGTATCGCGCCCGCGATACGCGCCTGGATCGCACCGTCGCGATCAAGATTCTCCCCTCTCATCTTTCTGAGAATCTCGAGTTCAAACAGCGCTTCGAGCGCGAAGCGCGCACCATTTCCTCCTTGAATCATCCCTACATCTGTCATCTCTATGACATCGGCTCGCACAATGGTACCGATTTTCTGGTGATGGAGTTCCTGGATGGCGAGACGCTGGCCGACCGGCTGCGGAAGGGGGCAATGCCGCTGCCGGAGTTGTTGAAGACCGGAATGCAAATCGCCGAAGCGCTGGAGACGGCGCATGGAGCCGGGATTGTGCACCGCGATCTGAAGCCGGGCAACATCATGCTGACGAAATCCGGCGCGAAGCTCATGGACTTTGGTCTGGCGAAGCCGACGCTGGCCGCTTCGGGCGGTGCGTCAGCGCCGCTGTTAACGGCAGCTCGAACCATGAGCGGGGCCAGTCCGATGAGCCCTCTGACCACTGCGGGCAGCGTTGTGGGGACGATCCAGTATATGTCTCCCGAGCAGATTGAAGGCAAAGATGCCGATGCACGGTCGGATATCTTTGCTTTCGGCGCTGTGGTCTTCGAGATGGCGACCGGCAAGCGGGCATTCGAGGGCAAGAACCAGATCAGCGTCGCCTCGGCAATTCTGGAAAAAGATCCGGAAGCGATCAGCAAGATCAAGCCTCTGAGTCCGGCAGCACTCGATTATCTGGTCGCAACGTGCATGGCAAAAGACCGCGAGGAACGGTTCCGAACCGCGCACGATCTGCGGCTGCAATTGAAGGGCATTTCTCTCGCCTCGTCCTCCGCGGCGGCGCCAACACAGCGTTCGGGTTCGCAGAGAACTGGGCTGGTGCTGATGGGCCTAGCACTGCTCGTCATCGGCGCTGCCATCGGTCATTTCTTCAACCTGGGGAGTTCGCCTGCGTCTGCCGTGCGGTCTTACGTTCCGCCGCCGCCGGGAACGACGTTTCCCTTGTCGGGCCTGGAGATTGGCCCGGTGGTCGTTTCTCCGGACGGCAAGACTCTGGCATTCTCCGCCGTCAACGAACAGGGCGTGACTAAGCTGTGGCTGCGTGCGCTGAATGCGCAGCAGGCGACCGTGCTCGACGGGACCGAAGATGCCAGCAAGCCGTTCTGGTCATTCGATGGCCAGTCGCTTGCCTTCGCCGCCGATCGAAAGCTGAAGAAGATCAGCATTGCGGGAGGGACCCCGCAGGTTCTGGCGGACGGAGTCGGGAGCGAGAGCGGCGGTGGCACTTGGAACGCGGATGGCACGATCCTGTTCTGCAAAGACCTGTTTGGCCCGATCTATCGGGTGTCGGCATCGGGAGGGAATGTTTCCCCGGCGACGAAACTGAGACCGGCGGAGCAATCGCACAACGAGCCCTTTTTCCTGCCCGACGGCAAACATTTTCTTTACTCAGTCTCCAAGTTGAATGCTCCGCCCGAACTCAGGGTGGGGGAGCTGGACAAACCGGAGCAAGATGGAGTGGCAGAGGCGTCGGGGCAGATGCCGCAATTCGCCTCAGACTACCTTCTGTTTTCGCGAGACGGGCACATTATGGCGCAGAAGTTCGACACGGGCACGTGGAAGCTCTCGGGTGATCCGCAGACTTTGGGGAACGCGCGATATTTTTCGGCTTCCAAGAATGGCGTGATGGCCTATCACGAAAGCTCCGCCGAATCGGAACTGAAGATCTTCGATCGCAGTGGAAACGTGATCGCAACGCCAGGTCCCCTTTCGGTTTATGGCTGGCCGCGATTCTCTCCAGACGGAAAGTCGGTCGCAGTCAGTGTTGACGACCCAAAATCAGGAACCGAAGATATTTGGGTCTACCCCGTAGCCGAAGGGCCCCCTGCGCGCATCACCTTCGGTCCACAAGACATGAGTCCCACGTGGTCGCCCGACGGGAAGGAGCTCGCATACTACGTGGAGGAGGGAGCTGTACATGTAGGTCAAACATGGTCGATCCGGCGGCGGACGCTGGACGGCAGCCGTCCCGAAGACACGCTGTATAAGAACGACGCTTTGGCATTTGGGATTCCCATTGATTGGTCACGCGACGGGAAATATCTCTCGATGCACTTGAGCACGAAAGATGGAGTTTACTCGAACTGGAGTTTGCCGCTGGCTGGAGGCGCGGCGTTTCGTCCGGCGGCGACCGCCGCATTGACAGCCAGTGAATACGAAGGCAAATTCTCTCCCGATGGCCGGTGGCTTACGTTTTTCTCCTACGAAACCGGACGGCCGGAAGTGTACGTGGTGCCATTTCCGGGGGCAGGGTCGAAATCCCAGGTTTCCACCACCGGCGGATGGCTGCCGCGTTTCGGCGGCAAAGAATTGTTTTACGTAACGATGAGCAACCGGTTGATGGCGGCGCAGATTCATACCCAGCCGACGTTCGGTGTTGACTCCATTCGCCCCATGTTTCAACTGGATTTCCCCAACCTTCCGGATCGCACCTTGCCCTTGTTCGACGTCAGCGCCGATGGCCAGCGTTTCGCCGTGCTTACCGGGGATCGAGCCAAGACCACAACCATTACCTTGTTGACGAATTGGCCGGCGGAACTGAAAAAATGAGTTTGAACGCCCGGCACTGCTGCTTCTGCCGTATCAAATTCTAAACACTTCCACCGGGCGGATGACGGTCAAACGTGAAGTAATCCGGTGAGGTAAGGTTTGTCGACAATCTGCCCGCAATACGGAAAACCGAATCCTGACCGCCTCGATACGGGAAATGGACTTTTGGCACTCACGCATCTCGACCCCGATGGGAATCTACACTCAGTTTGTCCCTGAGTCCCAGCGCGGAGCGGTGGACAGACTGAGCGATTGGGAACCGCGAGCATCAGAATACAACAAGAATTGCAAGCAAACGCAAGCAAGAACGGAAATCAACAAATGCTAGGTCGTTCAAAACATGGTGGCCAGGGACGGAGTTGAACCGCCGACGCCAGCCTTTTCAGTCTGTAAATATTGAGGTCTTTCAGTAACATGCATGACTACGGGTGGCACCGTAACTAGCTGGAAGACATGGCTGATCATCGTAACTGTGGGTAGAAACTGCGGGTGTGCGAACGCTTCTAAATGAAAGCCGTTTCCTTTCGATCACCGCACCGCCCGAACGTCTTCTCAGTTTTCTTCTCTTTCGAGCGACACCCGAATCACCTGAAGAGAAAACCATAAGGTTCAGTTTCGTCTGGAGCGAGTTTCTTGCACGGGTGGACCTATGGAGCTGTGCTTCTTATGCGATCTCTGCCTCGTGAGGCTGAAGAGCAACGATTCCTAAGATGCGGGTAGGACGCGCTTGTTCACAAAGTGAGCGGTTCTGCACAGCATTGTGGACGCAAGTGAGCGAAGCTAGAGGCTGTCTCCGCAGAAGTTGGTCATTCTCCCGGATTCAATCCAGATCTAATTAAAGGAAAAACATGAAAACGATTAAATTGTTGTTTGCCTCACTCACCCTTCTGGCCATCGGGGCAGTGTTGGGATGCTCAGGGGCCTCGGCAAAGTCACCTGATGTTTCTGACAACATCCGTAACTCGCTCGATCAAGCTGGCTTCAAGAACGTCTCCGTCAAGCAAGATCGCGACAAAGGTGTAGTGACTCTGGGCGGAAATGTTACCAGTGACAACGCCAAGTCACAGGCCGAATCGCTTGCAAAGTCCCTTGCGGGCGCACAGGTTGTGGCGGATGAGATCGCCGTAATTCCACTGGGCGCAGAAGAAGACGCGAAAGCGGTGAACTCTGATCTGGACAAGGGCATCGAAGAGAATCTGGATGCCGCGCTGATCCAAAACAAAATGCATGACAACGTGAAATACGAAGTGAAGAGCGGCGTAGTCACGCTGAGCGGGGAAGTGAACTCGCAGGACAAGCGCGACAATGCAGAGAAGGTGGCCACGAGCGTGCCTAATGTGAAGCAGGTGGTGAATGATCTGCAGGTTAAGGATCAGAAAGCCAGTTCATCACAGTAGGAGTTGCGGAGTTGATCGGGCGCGGAGAACGGAGAGCGGCACGACTACGATCCTGTGTGCGACTCGGTTCGCATGTTTATTTGCTAGCCGTTGTGGGTGTGGGGCGCCGGACTGCCAGGTTAGTAAGGCGAACCCTGGGATGCACGCGGGACTCTTCCTGCGGGCGGGCGAGGAACTGAAGGCGCTGAAATCCTCCGGCTGGTTGAACTCCACGGCGGACGCGGCACGGTACGGCTCATCGCCATCAGAGGGGGCTCAGACCTCGATTCTTTCGCCAACTGTCCGCCCTCAGAACGCATTCGCGCGCGCACGTGACCAGCCATCGCAGCCATGTTCGAGACCCCGAAGCCCTGCGGAGGCCGAGGCACGTCGTGCGGCGCCGGCATATCCACGGACTCGAAGGGTATGCCCGCAGAAGGCTTGGTCGCCGTCTTTTCCCAAACAACCTCTTCCAGGACTTGAAGCTTGTGACCCGTTGGCATCGGTTTATTGCGATCCGTCGCGCTCGGCGCGTCGCGTGTCGCCTGGCTCTCTGAATTGTGAAGCGAGGCTACTTGCGGTGCATCAACCGCAGATAACGCTGCCGGTTGATTCGTTTTGCTGACTCCCGCGGGCCCGACTGCGTCCGCTGGGACCGTGCCACTCGCCGACTCATTCTCATTGGGCCCAGTCTTGCTTGTGCCGGTAGCCGGTGAAATGCCGGAAACGCCAGGAGTCGGACCCGAGTCTTCTTCAGCGGGAACCGGGTCATGCGCTTCAGCGTTCCTCAAACTACTGCGTTTCAAGTTTGCGTTTCGAGTCGAAGCAGACGACTGAGTTCGCGAAGCCGCTTTCAGGTAACGAAAGAATCGAGGCCGTCCACGCCGCTGCCAATATGGGGAATCATAGAATTCGACGCCACGCCCCGAACGCATCGCGCTGAAGAAGGAATGTTGCACAGGACTAATAACGATTCCCACATGTCCGGGCCACACCACCAAATCACCCGGTTGCGGATGTATGACGCGCCGAAACTCTTTGATCCCTCGGTAAAGCTCGGAGGAATTCGCGTAGGAGTAGGTAAAGCCGGCCCGTTCATAGATTGCGTGTACCAGGTTTGAGCAATCGGCGTTGGAATCCATGTGCCGACGGGATTCTAGTGCGGCGCCAATGATCCCCAGACCCTGGTCTGAGCTCACAAGCCAAGGTGCAATAGCCTCGGATTCGCGAACTGTCCGGCGAGCCGCCGCCCCTGAACCTTTAGTGTTCTGCGGCACTGCCGACGCACCCGAAGCGACTGCGCACAGCAGGAGGAGTAATCCTACCCTTTCGCAATGCCGGGAATGCAAATTGATCATCATGACCAAAAGCTAAGGTCTAAAGGCTTATGAACGTCTAAATGTGGCAGTGCTTGGCACACGAGTTCTTGATCTTGTTCGTCATCCCAAGGTCGAACCCCTGTGGGCTGAAATAGTTTCGGCCTCCCCTCCCCTCCTCCGTACCCTCCAATAAACTGAAACTTCACGACTCTGATCTCGGATGGGGCCGAGCAAGACAAACTGCTGGTGCTCAGTCACTTGATGTCGCTGATCTGAAAGATTCAAGCGGGTCCAGCTGTTCGGACTCAGAGGGCGTGGCCCGTGAGACTCCAATACTCCCGGGCAATTGCCCAGTCTTATCAGCCCTCGTTGGAGCGCCCCGGCGCACATTCCGAGTGAAAGAGCCATTTTGCACAGTATTGCCAGAGCAAATGAGCGAATCTATGGATGTCGCAGAACAGCAATTTGCCCGCTCCAACGCAGTGGCCGACGTGCATGTCGATATAGGGGCTGGCTCATGCGTGGCGCAGGGTGATCTGGATCCACGTTCTAGGCCCTGCTGAGATCTGACTTCGGCGGATCGTTGGGCAGGAAAGGAATCGTGAATATGGCCACGGTAGCGGATCCGGTCCGCGCAGAACCGATAATATTCCCGCTCGTCTCTACTCCTCCGGTGTCAATCCGGGCGCACCGTCGATATCACTGGACCAAGTGGGCTTTGGCGATTGGCCTGATCATCGCGCTTGCGGTAGTCGGGGAACTGTGGCGAATGCATTCGCAGAACGCGATAACCTACGAGACCGTACCTCTGGAACGCGGAACCGTACAAGCGAGCGTCACGGCCACGGGCACGCTCAACGCCGTTGTCGACGTGCAGGTAGGCAGTCAAGTGTCGGGCAACATCAAAGCTCTTTACGCAGATTTCAATACGAAGGTAACAAAAGGACAACTGGTCGCGCTGATCGATCCGGAACTGTTCCAGACGCAGGTCGATCAGGCCCAGGCAGCACTGGGCTCGGCCCAGTCTGCGGTCATTACAGCTGGGGCACAAGTTCAGAAAGCGACCTCGGATCTTTCGGGCACAGTCGCGAGCGAAAAGAGTGCGGAGTCCGTGATAGCCAAGGACCGGGCCACCGCACTCAACGCGCGCAACCAGTGGGGAAGGCTCGACCCTCTTTTCAAACAAGGAATTATTGACCAACAGGACGTGGACTTGGCCAAGGCCACCATGGATGCCGATGATGCCCAAGTGGCTGCGGACCAGGCTTTAATCGACGCAGCGAAACAGACGATCCAATCGGCGCAGGATCAGGTCGGCGTGACCCAAGCGCAGCTGGGTTCTGCGAAAGATCAAGCACGCCAGGCCAGCGCGGTACTCGATCAGGCCAAGATCAATCTTGCGCACACTCGCATTACCGCCCCGGTCGACGGTACAGTAATTGCCCGACGCATGGATGTAGGCCAAACTGCGGCGGCGTCGTTCGCGGCGCCTACGGTGTTCGAAATCGCGCAAGATCTGACGAAGATGCAAGTCGATACCAACGTGGACGAGTCCGATGTCGGCAATATCAGAACCGGCCAAAACGCAACCTTTACAGTGGACGCTTACCCGGCGACGACCTTCCAGGGCCAGGTTACAGACGTCCGCAAGGCGCCGATCATTACACAAAACGTTGTCACTTACGATGTCGTCATCTCCGTTTCCAATCCTGATCTCAAACTGTTTCCTGGGATGACAGCCGATGCCCGCATTCTGACAACGAAGCTCGACGACACCTTCAAGGTGCCGAATGCGGTGTTGCGCCTTCATCCATCCGCGGCGGTGCTGAAACAGATAGGGATCTCGGCCTCCCCGGCAGGTAAGCAACAAATGTATGTCTTGCTAGGCGGAAAGCTCAAAGCCGTCCCAGTGACATTTGGGATCTCCGATGGCCAGTTCACTGCTGTGACCTCTGGCGATTTGCAAACGAGAGAACAGGTCGTCGTGAGATTTACCACTGGTGCGACTTCACCGACCACGAGTGCTCCTTCGCCAACCGGTGCCAGTACCACACGCCGAGTGCCTGGATTGTGAGCGTATGAGGAAAATGTAGTGTCCCAAGTTATCGACGTGCGAGATCTCAAGAAGTCCTACCTGTTGGGAGACATTGTTGTGAATGCGCTACAAGGCGTGACGTTAGCGATTGAGCGAGGCACGTTCGTTGCAATCATGGGGGAGTCTGGTTCGGGGAAGTCGACTTTGCTGAACCTCTTGGGGTGCCTCGACCGGCCCACTTCAGGTCGTTATCTGCTGGACGGCATTCCCGTCGAGACCATGGATCGCGACCAGCTCGCCGAAATTCGCAATCAGAAGATCGGGTTTATTTTTCAGAACTTCAATTTGCTCCCGCGAATGGATGCACTCGAAAATGTCGAACTGCCATTGCTCTACAAAGACAGCGAAACACCAAATGAAGATGAACTGGGGCGACGTTCCCTGGCCGACGTCGGGCTGGCCGGTCGAGAACTCAACTTTCCTGCCCAACTGTCGGGTGGGCAGCAACAGCGGGTAGCCATTGCCCGTGCCCTGATCAACAAACCCGCAATTCTTCTCGCGGACGAGCCCACCGGTGCGCTGGACTCCCACAACGGCGCCGAAATCATGAACATTTTCCAGCGGCTGAACCGCAAGCAGGGGATCACGATTGTCATGGTCACTCACTCGGATGAAATCGCCGCATACGCGGATCGAATTGTCGGCTTTCGCGATGGCCTGATCGTCGGCGACAAGAAGGTGACGAAACCGACGCCGCCCGTGGAAGCGGCCGCGGTGCCTATTGCCGCTGCGGTGTCGCCATGAAGCACCTGATATCGTCCATGCGGATCGCGTTCCGGGCGCTGCAGATGAATAAGCTCCGCTCCGCGCTTACCATGCTGGGTATCGTGATCGGTGTTGCCTCGGTGATCGCGACGTTGGCCATCGGCTCCGGCGCTACACAACGTGTCCAACAGCAGATCGCGAGTATCGGAAGTAACATCATTATCGTTATCCCGGGGAGCATGAGTAGTTCCGGTGTCCGCTTGGGTACCGGCAATGCGGTCACACTATCGGAAGCAGACGCGAGGGAGCTTGTAGCGCAGTGTCCGGATGTTGCACTTGCGGCACCCGTGGTACGAGGCGGAGTCCAGGTGGTCTATGGAAACAACAACTGGGCAACGAATGTCTACGGCATTACTCCCGATTATCTGACGATTCGCGATCTTTCCGTTGCTGACGGGGCTGAGTTTACCCAGCAGGATGTGGATGGCGCTAACAAAGTTGCTATGCTCGGCCAAACTCCGGTCGATAACCTGTTCGATGGCGCCGACCCAATCGGCCAGATACTCCGTATTAAGAATGTCCCGTTCACTGTAGTAGGTGTGCTTGCCCCCAAAGGCCAATCGTCCCAAGGACAGGACCAGGACGACGTCATTCTGCTTCCGATTTCAACCGCCAAGCGGAAAGTGATCGGTGTCAAGCAAGCTAATGCCGACGCTGTGGACACGATCATGATGCAGGCGAAATCCGGCGCCCAGATTCCGGCAGCGCAGGAAGAGGCGGGAGCTCTGCTCAGGCAACGCCATCATTTGCAGGCAGACGAAGCTGATGACTTCTCGATCCGTAACCTGGAAGAGCTCTTCGCAGCGCAAGAGGCGTCTTCGAGCATCATGGCGATCATGCTGGCGGCCGTGGCTTCGGTCTCGCTGGTCGTGGGCGGCATCGGGATCATGAATATCATGTTGATTTCAGTTCGAGAGCGAACCCGTGAGATAGGATTGAGGCAGGCACTGGGCGCCAAGACCCGTGACATCCTCACGCAGTTTCTGGTTGAGGCAGTAACGCTCTCGATCGCGGGTGGTTTCGTCGGAATCTTGTTCGGGATCGGCGCATCACTGCTGATCTCGCAACTGGCGGGCTGGGCGACAGCCGTTGGTCCTGGCGCGGTGTTGCTTGCAGTATTTTTCTCGGCGGTGGTAGGTATCGGCTTTGGCTTCTATCCGGCGAGGAAGGCTGCTTATCTGGATCCGATCGAAGCTTTAAGGAGCGAGTAAGCCTTGCTCAAGGCCGTGCTTTCTTTGTGAAATTGGCGAAGCTAATCGTGGAGAACAATGTTCAGAAGTGAACTATGAACTTCCAGTCCACTCCCGCCATAGTCAAGGAAGCCTAACTCCTTGAACCTGTTCATGAAGAAGCTGACCCGTGAGCGGGTTGTGCCTACCATCTGTGCCAGAGTTTCCTGACTGATCTTGGGGATTACAGTCTCGGGTGTCCCTTCCTTGCCGAAGTGAGCAAGCAACAGCAGAAGCCGAGCCAGCCTCTTTTCGCTCGAATTGAAGAGCTGATCAACCAGATCTTCTTCGTATCGGATGTTTCGTGCCAGCAGATAGGCTACGAATAGATCGGAGAACTTGTGTTCCCGGTGAAGTGCAAGCATCATTGCTTTCTTGTCAATGCGCAGAAGTTCGCATTCCGTCAGTGCGGTTGCAGACCCCATCCGCAAAGCCTGTCCAGCCAGGCTACCTTCTCCGAAAAACTGGCCCTCGCTCAATATGCCCAGGGTTGCTTCCTTGCCAATCTTGGATACAATCGTGAGTCGAACCTTGCCTTCCTGGATGTAGAAGACTGCGTCAGCCGCGTCTCCCTGCGCAAAGATTGTTTGTTTCTTAGGAAAGGCCACGACTTTCCTACCCTCGCCGATGGTGGCAAGGAATTTCTTCGGATCGAAATTGCGATTGTTCTTGGCCAACGTGGCGGACGCCATCAACGGACCTCTCCCGGCGCTGGATACACGTACCCGGAACTATGCCAGAACGGCGATCACTGAAGATGTTCAATTTTGCTCACAATTGGCAAAAACTACTGGCGCACCCAAAATGAAACCTGCCGCTTGGCCAAATGTGCTGAAAATGAGCAATTTTGAGCATTTTTCAGGGCTGGGAACATTGCATTATGTGGGGGTGAAGACCAGAGAACTTACCGCGGAAGAGATATTATCCCTGCCTTGTACTACTTGTGGTGCAGCGGTCGGGGAACCTTGTGGACTGCATACGGGTGCTCTGCGCTCCGAGCCACACCGAGACCGGAAACTCTCTGCAGCCGAGGCGGTGGAAACGAAACCCGGCAAAAACGGATCATAGGGAGAACCTATCGGTCCAGCAGCACTCCGATCTCGTCGTTCTCACCCCAGGCCTTGACATATTGCGCTCTCCCAATTGTTCCTGGTCCGTTTGGCCCCGTCTCGTAATAGACCTTTGCATCTGGCGGGAACTTTTTCAGGGCTTCTATCAGTTCTTTCACGGTCCATTCTTTGCCTGCCATATTTCCTCCCCTTACGCCGCCAAGTTGGGCTCCGCACGTCCTGTCGCTTCAAGCCGCGATCTTCCCCTAGCTTCCTGCAAAAGCTCCGCATTGAACTGGGCACCGATTAAAACAACGAAGCCGGTCCAGTAGAGCCAAATGCTGAATGCAAGTGCTACGCCCAGGCTGCCATAACCCTTGCTGTACACGGAAAAATCCTGGAAATAGATTCCGAGCAGGAAAGACAAACCGATCCAGCCGCCTACTGCGATCAACGCTCCGGGCAGCGTGCTCACGAATCTTTGCTTCACATTCGGCGCTACGAAGTAGAGGAGTTCGACCGCGAGAACCGTGCAACCAATTGCGACCACCCATCGCACATACGGCCAGAGGCTTTCCATACCGAATGCTTCGATCAACTCTGCGCTTAGTCTTGGGCCCAGAAGCAGCAAACCGAGTGCAAGCACGAGGAGGCATCCAACCGAGAACGTAAGGACAATGGCAAGACCGCGAGTCTTCCAATAGCGCCTCGTCTCAGACACATCGTAGGCAGTGTTGAGCGCGTCGATCAGAGCCGTAAATCCGCTCGATGCCGACCACATTGTGAACAGAATGCCGAATGTAAGCAGCCGGCTGTGCGTGGACAAACTCGTGTCCTTCACCAAATTCCTGAGCGGCCCCATGCTGGTGGCAGGGACCACTCGCGCGATCAACCGCATGATCTGGCTAAAGAAGTCCGGAAGTGGCAGATGGGCGACGACCGCGGAAAGAAAAATCAGGAAAGGGAAAAGGGCGAGAACAAAGTAGTACGCCAGCGCCGCAGCAAACGCCATGGTGTGGTTCTTTTCCATGTCGCGAACCACATGGACGGCCGCGTTCTTGAAGTGGAGTAACCGCACGGGAATCACTGTACGAACTGGCCTTGCCGCGTTTTCTTCAAACCGCGCTTCGGCGTCCGCTGAGTAAGTTAATGACCAGAACCACCAAGCCCACAACCAGCAGTAAGTGGCTCAGGCCTCCACCGATATGCAAACTGAAACCCAGAAGCCACATAATTAGAAGCACCACAAAAATCGTCCAAAGCACATCAACCTCCCGTACTCGTTTGCGAGTCTCGGCCGCGCGATGGCTTTGATTCGCGCTTGGTCTGCAACACAGGCCGAATTTCACGTGCGTATTTATTTCAAGCCCAGCTCGCCATTGTACTGTTGGGTAATCCCATAGCACTCACAGGCGGATTTTTCAAGCTTCTTGCGGTTCACAATCTTCACTGCGCCTCGGGTGTACTCGATGAGCTTCTTCTTCTGCAAAACGCCGGCTGCCGAGCTCACGCTAGGTCGATCTGTCCCCAACATGGTTGCGAGAAAATCATGGGTGACGGGCAGCGACTCGGAGTCCACTCGGTCCTGGGTCATTAGCAACCATCGTGCAAGGCGCTGCTCAATGCCGTGCAACCGGTTACACGCGGCGGTTTGTGCAACTTGCATTCCCTGAACAACCGCATAGCGGCTCAACATCAATTGCAGGTGTGGGGTGGATTCCAGAGTGTTTTGCAAAGCTGCGACTTCTACCCGAAACCCATCCCCCGAGATTTGTACCACCGCTTGAAGGGGGCTCCTGCTCAAGCCAACGGCCGCCGGTGTTCCGGTAAAGCCCTCGTTGCCAACTATGCCAGCTTCGGCGGTTTTTCCATCTTTCATTACGACCACAAGAGAAATCAAACCTCGGTTCGGAAAATATGCAAATTCCAGCTTTCCGCCCCCCTCGTGAAGGATTAGATGGTTTGGCAAGCTGACGTATTCAAGATGAGGACGAAGTGCGCTGTAGTCGCTATCGGAGATCGATAGAAGTATCAGATTGCTGACTGGTTTCCCTTCGGTATTCGTCCGCTCGCCGGACTGCACGACTTGGAGCCCTTTGCTTTCCACAAACCATCCTTGACAGACCAGGATCTGAACCGAAAGCCTCGCAGATGCAGGTATGAACTCGCCTAATCGCGCTATGCGGAACAAGAACCCTGCTTATTTATCAACACTAGGCTGGATACGATCCTGATACTGAGCAATACTGACCGCATCAAGACGAGCGAGACCTGACCGACACCCAGGAGCGATTCCGCTACCTGAAATGAAGCCCCAAAATCTGGCGAGCGCCCGAACAACAATCTTCGGTCTATGTAGGATGCCCGACAGACTATCCAGATTGGCACATGTAAACTCCGTCCCTTTATGCATCTTCGGCCGCGCCCAGACTGGGTGACAGTTTTCTGCTGCAGTCAAACAGTACGGCGCTGCAAAAGGAGCCGTTAAATGACGAACCAGAACATTTCGTCCCTTGACAGCAAGCGGGTAGTCGTTGGGGCGCAGCGACAGAGGCGGCCATGAGCCGGAAGCTGATATGGATTGATCAACAGCGGTTTCGGGGTTTTGGCTGCTCCGATTGCGCCTGGGTCTTCAAAGCCTCTGGCGCGCCCGCTGGCACATCTTTCGATGAAATGATGCAGAACTATGAGTTGCAGCGGGACAAAGAGTTCACATCCCATGTTTGCGCCGATCACCCAGGAGCCAAGAGCACTCGGAGCAAAAACGAATGATTCAAACTGCCGCCAGGATCGGCAATGCCATCAACGCGCTACAGCTCCGTTCCCACCTGTTGAGGGCAGGTCCGACCGTATCAGAGACTCTGCTTGTTTCCACACACCTGGATCACATTCAATTTGGGTGTGTGACTTGCCGAAGATGCGGTCGTACCAGGGATACTGGGCGCATTTATACGGGCTCGCTTTGTAGTCGAATCGAAAATTTCCGATGATACTTGTGCGTGCTGGATCGGCAGCGCGAATTTTGGACTGGCCGTGAAGCAGACCATCCGGTTGGTAGAAATTCGCAGCCCGGGCTACGTTGGCGGGGATGAGCGCATCATTTTGGTGAATCTTAGCGATGCTGTCCACTTGTATGGTGAGAAGCACTGGGATGTCATCCTTCTCCAGTTCACGCGCGAGGGCGATGGCCTCCGAGCCGCCCCAGCTATGCCCGTAAATGATGATGCGGCTGTTCTGTTTCTCGTCGAGAGTTAGAACCCCATCGTGGTTGGCGTCCAGCAGGCTCAGAATCCTCTTTCGGGCTTTTCCCCGGTGGTAACTCTCAAAGGTCTCCACGTCGACGCCGATCGGGTAAGCCTGGCGCAGGCGCGCTGCCAGCTGCACCTCGCTGTGGACGAGATTATCGTGCTTGATGAACCCACCCACGAAACCAATGATGATTATGGGCGGGGTCGTGTGCGGCGGCGTGGAAATAGATTGTGCAAAGCTTGTTTGGGCAAGCGCAACCACGGTCCCGAGGGAAAGGGCCGAAATGCGAATCAAGATACCCAATCGACGAAATGCGGTTATGTAGACCATGTGAGATGCCTGGGCGCGGATTGGGATCAATGTGCCGGGCCGCTTGCGAGAGTCGGCGCCGGCGCCACGGCCTTCAACTGGTCTAGCTCAGTCAGCACGCCTTGCCAGCGAACCTGGTCCTTCTTCGTCTCGATCGGCACCGAGAGGTCGGAATAAAACTGCAGGATGTTG
>Ga0209517_10004319_pt1 | contig 18739 bp, 16 predicted proteins | sample PeaSoiMetSII2010_FD_187695 | JGI IMG/M metagenome (GOLD analysis project Ga0209517, IMG submission 187695) | Peat soil microbial communities from Weissenstadt, Germany - SII-2010 (SPAdes) (version 2) | ecosystem: Environmental > Terrestrial > Soil > Wetlands > Peat | place: Germany...
CATCCCGACCGGCGCGCCGCAAAACCTGATCACGCTGCCGCAGACCGCGATCACGTTCAGCCCTTATGGCGACACCGTCTACATCGTCGACAGCAAAGGCGCGGGCGCCGACGGCAAGCCGCAATTGATCGCGCGGCAAAGTTTCGTCACCACCGGCGCAACGCGCGGCGATCAGGTCGCAGTGCTGAAGGGTGTCAGCGAAGGCGACCTGATCGTCACCTCCGGCCAGCTCAAGCTGCACAACGGCTCGACCGTGCTGATCGACAATTCGGTGACGCCGACGGCGGACGCTTCGCCCAACGTGCCGCTCGACCGGTAGGCGGCGCCGTGCAGTTCACCGACATTTTCATCCGCCGGCCGGTGCTCGCCTCGGTCGTCAGCCTTTTGATATTGGTGCTCGGCTTGCGCGCCTATGCGGTGCTGCCGATCCTGCAATTTCCGCGCACCGAAAACGCGCTCGTCACCGTGACGACGATCTATTACGGCGCCGATCCCGACGTGGTCGCGGGCTTCATCACCACGCCGCTGGAAAACGCTATCGCGCAGGCCAACGGCATCGACTACATGAACTCGGTCAGCCAGAGCAGCGTCAGCACCATCACGGTGACGCTGCGGCTCAACTACGACGCCGACAAGGCGCTCACCGAGATCAACACCAAGGTCGCCTCGGTGCTCAACCAGCTGCCGCCCGGCACGCTGCAGCCGACGCTGACGGTCAAGATCGGCCAGACCATCGACGCCATGTATATCGGCTTCAACAGCGACACCTTGGCGCCGAACCAGATCACCGATTACCTGACGCGCGTGGTGCAGCCGAAGCTGCAGGCGGTGCCGGGCGTGCAGACCGCGGAACTGCTCGGCCAGAAGGTCTTTGCGCTGCGCGCCTGGCTCGATCCGCAGAAGCTCGCGGCGTTCGGGCTGACCGCGACCGACGTCAGCCAGGCGCTCACCGCCAACGATTACATATCCGGCATCGGCAATACCAAGGGCCAGATGGTGCAGGTCAACCTGTCCGCCTCCACCAGCCTGCATTCGGCGGAAGAGTTCCGCGATTTGGTGATCAAGCAATCGGGCGGCGCCATCGTGCGGCTCAAGGATGTCGCCAATGTCACGCTCGGCGCCGAGGACTACGAGTCCGAGGTCGGCTTCGACGGCAAGCAGGCGGTCTATATCGGCATCCTGGTGGCGCCGACGGCCAATCTGCTCGACGTGATCGCGGGCATCCACAAGGTGTTCCCGGAAATCCAGGCGCTGCTGCCGCACGGGCTCAACGGCGAGATCATCTACGATTCCACCGAATTCGTGCACAGCGCCATCAACGAGGTGATCCGCAGCCTGGCCGAGGCGCTGATCATCGTGACCTTGGTGGTGTTCATCTTCCTGGGCTCGATGCGCGCATCGATCATCCCGACGGTGGCCATTCCGCTGTCGCTGGTCGGCACGCTCATTATTCTTCTGGCGTTCGGCTATTCGATCAACCTCTTGACGCTGCTGGCGCTGGTGCTGGCCATCGGTCTCGTGGTCGATGACGCCATCATCGTCGTCGAGAACGTCAGCCGCCATCTCGAGGAAGGCTTGGCGCCGATGGATGCCGCCATCCAGGCGGCGCGCGAGCTCGGCGGCCCGATCATCGCCATGACCGTGGTGCTGGCCGCGGTGTACGTGCCGATCGGCTTCCAGAGCGGGCTGACCGGCGCGCTGTTCGCCGAGTTCGCCTTCGCGCTGGTCGGCGCCGTCACCATATCGGGCATCGTGGCGCTGACCCTGTCGCCGATGCTGTGCTCGCGGCTATTGAAAGCGCCCGATCCGGAGCGCGGCGGCTGGGAGAGCCGGCTGACATTGTTCATCGATCGGCAATTTTACCGGCTGCGCGGGTCATACGAACGCTGGCTGCATGGCAGCTTGAATACGCTGCCGGTGACGCTGGTGTTCGCCGCCATCGTGCTCTTCAGCATCTATTTCCTGTTCGCCAGCGCCAAGACCGAGCTGGCGCCGACCGAGGACCAGGGCGTCGTCATCACCCAATCGGTCGCGGCGCCCAACGCCACCTTGCAGCAGCGCCAGATGTATTCGCGCCAAGTTTATAATATTTTTGCTTCGCACCCGGAGACCGAGCACGTGTTTCAGCTCGACGTTCCCGGCCAATCGATCGCCGGCTTGGTGACGAAACCCTGGGACCAGCGCAAGCAAACCACCAATACGCTGCAGCCGATCATCCAGCAGGAAGTCGGCAAGGTCGCGGGCGTGCGGATCGCCGCGTTCCAGCCGCCGGCGCTGCCGGGCAGTTTCGGCCTGCCGATCCAGTTCGTCCTCGTCACCACCGAGCCATTCGAGCGCCTTAACACCGTGGCGCAGCAATTCTTGCAGCAGTCGCTGGCGAGCGGCATGTTCATCTTCCTCGACTGCGATCTAAAGATCGACAATCCGCAAGCCAACGTGATCATCGATCGCGACAAGACCGCGCAGCTCGGGCTTCGGATGAGCGACGTCGGCAGTTCGCTCTCGGCTTTGCTCGGCGGCGGCTTCGTCAATTATTTCAGCATGAGCGGGCGCTCCTACAAGGTGATCCCGCAAGTGCAGCAGCGCTACCGGCTCAATCCGCAGCAATTGCTCGACTATTACATCCGCACCGCCGACGGCACCCTGGTGCCGCTGTCGACCATCGCCACGGTCTCGACCAAGACGGTGCCGGAATCGCTCAATCACTTTCAGCAGCTCAACAGCGCCCAGATCGTCGGCGTCGCCATGCCCGGCGTGGCGCAAGGCGATGCGCTGAAGTTCTTGCAGGACCTCGCGGCGCGCACGCTGCCCGAAGGCTATTCGGTCGATTACGGCGGCTTGAGCCGGCAATACGTCCAGGAGACGTCGGGCTTCATCGCCACCTTCGGCTTCGCGCTGATCATCATCTTCCTGGCGCTGGCCGCCTTGTTCGAGAGCTTCCGCGATCCGGTGATCATTCTGGTTTCGGTGCCGATGTCGATCGCCGGCGCGCTGATCTTCGTCTCGCTCGGCTTCGGCGGCATGTCGCTCAATATCTATACCGAGGTCGGCCTGGTGACGCTGATGGGTCTGATCTCCAAGCACGGCATTCTGATCGTGCAGTTCGCCAACCACCTGCAGGAACAGGGCCGCTCCAAGCGCGAGGCGATCGAGCAAGCCGCCGGCATCCGGCTGCGCCCGATCCTGATGACGACCGCCGCCATGGTGCTCGGCGTCATCCCGCTGGTCACCGCCACCGGCGCCGGCGCGGTGTCGCGCTTCCAAATGGGCGTCGTCATCGCCTCGGGGCTTTCGATCGGCACCTTGTTCACCTTGTTCGTGGTGCCGGCGGTCTATCTGGTGTTCGCGGCGGATCATCATCATGCCGCCGCGGTTCCATAAATCGCGACTTGACGCTGCGAGCCGGCCGGCCTAAACTTAACCATTAGGTTAAGTGTAAGGAGAACTGCCATGGCCAGCGTCGAAATCATCGGCTTTGCGCCGTCGACCTATGTGCGCGTCGCCCGCATGGTCTGCGAGGAGAAAGCCATCCCCTACGAGCTCAAGCCGGCGGCGCCGCATTCGCCCGAGGTCGCGGCGATCCATCCGTTCGGCAAAATCCCGGTGATGCGCCATGGCGATTTCGAGCTCTGCGAGTCGAAGGCGATCGCCACCTATCTCGATCTGGCGTTCCCGGGGCCGAAACTGATCCCGACCGATCCGCGCCACGCCGCGCTGACCGAGCAATGGGTGTCGCTGGTCAATACCCGGATGGACGGAACGATGGTGCGCACTTATCTGTTCGCCTACATCTTCCCGAAGACCGAGGACGGCACGCCCGATCGCAAGGCGATCGACGGCGTGATGCCGGCGCTCAAGGACGAGATCGGCCTGCTCGATCGCGCGGTCGCCAAAGGCGGCTATCTCGCCGGCGACAGCTTCACCTTCGCCGATATCAACGTGATGCCGATCCTGTTCTATCTGCAAAAATTCCCGGAGGCCGCAGCCGCGATCGCCGCGGCCAAACCGCTGGCCGCCTATTACGAGCGGCTGGCGGCGCGGCCGAGCTTCCAGAACACCACGCCGCCGCCACCGCCGGCCCGACAGGCGCGACCCTAGGGCGCGCGGTGTGGTAGGGTGCGGCCGTCGATCTTGGCGGAGGTGCCGATGGCGCAGCGATTGGACTATCGGCGGATAGGTTTGCTGGTTCCATCCTCAAGCTCGGTCCAGGAGCGGGATATCGGCAGAGCGCTGCCGGACGACATCACGCTGCACGTCGCGCGAATGCGGTTGAGCAACGTCGATGCGGAGTCGACGCTCCGGGTTGTCCAGGAGATCGAGACCGAGAGTCAAAAGCTGGCCGACGTCGACGTCGACGTGATCATTTTTCCGGCGACCGCCCCCTCGTCGCGCAACGGCATCGGCTACGACCGGGAACTGATCAAGCGAATAAGCGCGGCAAGCGGCAAGCCGGCGACCACGGCCTCGACCGCGCTCCTCGAAGCGTTGCATGTGCTTTCCGTCAAACGAATCGCACTCGGCGCGCCTTGGAGCGCTGCGGTCAACCAGACCGTCGCGGCGTTCATCGAAGCAAACGGAATAGAAGTGCTCGCTCAAGAGGCGCTGGGGTTGACCCGCAATCTCGAGATCGGACTGCTCGATGCGCAAACCGCCTACGATGTCGGGCGCCTTGTGAACAGGCCGGAAGCCGACGCGGTCATGTTGGCGTGCGGCAACTGGAGTACGTTTGGTATCATCGATCGCTTGGAGCGTGATCTGGGAAAACCGGTGCTGACGACGAACCAAGTCAGTTTATGGCATGCCCTCAAGATGATGGGCGTGAGGCCGCTGGGCGGCCTTGGTGTTCTGCTGCGCGAGCATCTGGGTGACGAGCTGGCGCGAGATACCGTTCGCGCGGGCGCTTGATGGTTGCTACGCTTGCCGTGCTCGCCCGATTTGGCGCTGTATGTGTTGGCGCTGTATGAGTTGGCGCTGCATGAGATAGTAGAGTCGAGCACTGCGGAGGATCCCTCAAAGTTCCTCACGACGGCGTCGGGAGTACAATTCATGGAAACGACCACCTTACAGAAGAAACTCGACGGGTTCAGCCTGCGGCAGCTCTCTCCGGCGCTCGGGGCCGAAATCTTGGGCATCGACCTGCGCGATCCAATTGACGACGCGCTCAAGCAGAAATTCCTCGATGCTTGGCACCAGCATCTCGTTCTGCTGCTGCGCAACCAGACGCTGGACGAAGATGCCCAGGTGCGCTTTGCCGAGACCTTCGGCACGCTGGCGAAAACCACCTCGGGCCGAGCGTTCAGCGTGAAGCATCCATCTGTCATGCTGGTCTCGAACATCCGCGAGGATGGCAAGCCGATCGGTGCGCTGCCCGATGGCGAAATGCATTTTCACACCGACCAATGCCACCAGGAAACTCCCGCGAAGGCCACGTTGCTCTACGCCATCGAGATCCCAAGCGTGGGCGGCAATACGTTGTTCGCGAACGCTTACACGGCATATGAGACCTTGCCCGAGGAAATCGGGCGGCGCATTGCCGGCCGGCGGGCGCTGAACGCTTACACGTCGGATACGATGCTGCGCACCGCGAACTATGATGATGCCAAGTCGTCGTATTGGCATCCCGTTGTGCGCACGCATCCGGCAACGGGACGCAAGGCGCTCTACGTCAACCGTCTGATGACACGAGAAATCGAAGGCCTGCCACGCAAGGAGAGCGAAGAGGTCTTGCAGAAACTTTTCGATCACCAGGAGCAGCCACGGTTCGTCTACGAGCACGTCTGGCGCCCCGGCGACATCGTGATGTGGGACAACCGTTGCACGCTGCACGCCCGCAGTGATTTCTCCGCGGGCGAGCGGCGCTTGTTGCGGCGCGTGACTATCCTCGGCGAAAAGCCGGTGTAGGAGGTTACATAAACTCAAGCCGCGCCCGGCCGCATCTTTGGCAAGTTGGAGTTTGGCCGGAGCGGCGGTTGCCGCAACTTTCGGGCAAGCAATAGTTGTGGAGGTCTCGCGCCTTCAGTCTGGCCGTAAAAACGGTTACGTTTCTCTCCTGGTGATCCCCATATAGCGGCGCGGAAAAGAACAGCAACGATGATAGAGATCCTGTTCAAGGGTATCGGATGGACCGACGTCGCGCTCACCCTCAACCGCGTCGCGGTTGGGATGTTCTTTATGCTCTCGGGCTACCACAAGCTGTTCAACCCGGAGCGCCATCGCGTGTTTGCCGACGAACTAAAGGAACTAGGCGTTCACGCCGTGGGCTTTAACCAATGGTGGGTGCCGACAGTCGAGTTCACCGCCGGCAGCGCTGTCGTCATCGGGTTCCTCGCGCCGCTGGCCGCGCTTGGCCTGCTTTTCATCACCGTCGTCGCCATCGCCACGTCGGGGCGGCGGCGAATCAAAGACTACAAGCCGATCGATGAAGCAGACCGGATCGACGATTGGCTCTATCTGCCCGAGATCCTCTATGCCGTCATGCTGATCATGGTCGTCTCGGCCGGCGCCGGACCCTACAGCCTCGATGCCTTGATCTTGGGCCTGATCGAAAAGCACGGCGCGTGAGCTCTCCATGGCGAAAATCGTCACGACCTTCCCCAAAACTGTGCGGGTCATCGAGCATACTTTGATACCGTTGCGAGACGGCACGACGCTCGCGGCTCGCATCTGGCTGCCGGAAGATGCCGAGCAGAATCCGGTTCCAGCAATCCTGGAGTATCTGCCGTATCGCAAGCGCGACGGGACTTACGAACGCGATGCGCTGACGCATCCCTATCTCGCGGGTCACGGCTACGCGGGCGTGCGCGTCGACATTCGCGGCAGTGGTGAATCGACGGGCTTGCTGTTCGACGAGTACGCCACGCAGGAACAAGACGATGGCGTGGAGCTGATCGCCTGGCTGGCGGCACAACCTTGGTGCAACGGCGCCGTTGGCATGATGGGAATCTCTTGGGGTGGGTTCAATGGACTGCAGATCGCGGCGCGCCGTCCCCCGGCACTCAAAGCAATCGTAACCATTTGTTCGACCGACGATCGCTACGCCGACGACGCGCACTACATGGGCGGCACGTTTCTGACCAAGGCTGGCCTTGAGTGGGCCTTTTTCTTTTTCGGCTTGATGTGCCTGCCGCCCGATCCGCTGCTTGTCGGCGATAGCTGGCGGGCGACGTGGTCGGAGCGCGTGGAGAACATACCGCTGTTCCAGGACAATTGGCTGGCGCACCAACGACGCGATGCGTATTGGAAGCACGGCTCGGTGTGCGAGGACTACGCAGCGATCCAATGCCCGGTCTATGCCGTCGGCGGTTGGACCGATGGCTATAAGAATGCAATCCCGCGCCTTCTCGAGCATCTGAATGTGCCCCGCAAGGGTCTCATCGGGCCATGGGCCCACGCCTATCCGCACTTTGCATATCCCGGCCCCCAGATCGGATTCCTCCAGGACATCCTGCGTTGGTGGGATTATTGGCTCAAGGGCGTCGATACCGGCGTGATGGATGAACCGATGCTGCGTGCGTGGATGACGGAAAGCGTGAAACCGGCGACCCACCACGACACGTTGCCGGGCCGCTGGATTGCAGAACCGTCGTGGCCGCCGCCGGGAATAATTCAGCGGCGGCTGTTCTTGACCGACGAGGGGCTGCGCGAAGCCGCGGCACCTTTGACCGCTCGCGCCGTATGCTCGCCGCAGACGGTCGGCAAGTGCGCGGGCGACTGGGTTCCATTCGGTCGCGGGCGCGATCAGGCAGGCGATCAGCAAGAAGATGACATTCGCTCCCTGGTTTTCGAGACGGTGCCACTCGATGCGCCGATCGAGATCCTTGGCGCTCCGACCGTCACGCTCGATGTCGCGTCCGACCGGCCGATCGCAAATCTGGTCGTTCGGTTATGCGATGTGCACCCGTCCGGTGAATCGCTGCGTGTCAGCTATGGTGTGCTCAACCTCACGCATCGCGAGAGCCACGAACAACCCGCGCCGCTGGCGCCAGGGGAGCGCTACCGCGTGCGCATAAAGCTCAACGATGCAGGCTCTGTCTTTCCAGCCGGCCACAAGGTGAGGCTTGCGGTATCCACGGCTTACTGGCCGATGGTCTGGCCCAGCCCGCAGACGGCGACCGTGCAGATTTTTGCCGGCACGCTCGATCTGCCGCAACGCTCGCCCAACGTCGCAGACGCAAAACTTTCGCCTTTTCCCGAACCGGAGACGGCATCACCCGATAAGCCAACGATCCTTCATCGCGATGGTGTGCGGATCGAACGCATCGACCGCATCGGTCTGGAATCGGGCACACAGTACAAGACGGACTATCGGGTCGAGGACAACGATCCGCTCAGCGCCGTCGCCGAACTGCACCAGACCCAGACGCTGTCGCGAAACGAATGGCAAATCCGGGTCGAGACGCAGCTGCGGCTGTCATGCACGGGGAGTGCCTTCCTGCTGCAGGGAAGTGTGCGCGCCTTCGAGGGCGCGGACGAAGTGTGCCGTCGCGACTGGGATCGCTCCGTTCCTCGAGATTTCTCATGATCGATCTGAATAAAGCATCGCTCGTAACGACAAGAAAGCAGGGCGCGAGGGTAGCGTCATGATGAACGGCATCAACAATGAGCTCATTCTTGCGGCCCGTCTTCTTCTCACGGCGCTCTTTCTGATTTTCGGCTGGAGAAAGCTGAGGGACTTTTCGGGCACCGTCAGTCAAATGGTGCAGCTTGGCGTTCCGATGCCGATGCCGGCCGCAGCAGTCGCGACCTTCATGGAGCTTCCGGTGGCGTTCGCGGTCGCCGTTGGCGCGTTCACGCGGCCTTTGGCTTTACTTATTTTTTTATACACGCTAGGCACGGCGCGTTTTGGGCATCGCTATTGGACAATGACGGGCACGGAGCGAATAGACAACATGGATGGCTTTTACAAGAATCTGGGCATTATGGGAGGCTTCCTGCTGTTGTACATTACTGGTCCCGGAAAATATTCGATCGATGCATTGTTCGGTATCGCCGCGCCATAACCCTATCGGGCCGACGATGCAACATCACGCCGCGGCGCTTGGAACGACGCGCCGATTAATCAAACGGAATGTTTGGCCAAGAACGCAAGAATAAGACTCGCGATCTCGTCGTTCTTCTCGTCCAAGGCGAAATGGCCGGCGTCGAGCAGATGGATCTCGGCGTCCGGCAGGTCGCGCTTGAACGCTTCGTCGCCTGGACTAATGAACGAAGGATCGTTCCGCCCCCAGACCACCAGAGTCGGCGGCTTGTGCTTACGCAGCCACGCCTGCCACGCCGGATACGAAGCAACGTTCGTTCGGTAGTCGTAGAGCAGATCCGCCTGGATCTCGTGTTGCCCGGGCCTCGATAAATGGGCGTACTCGTCGGTCCAGGTGTCCGGGTTATAACGTTCGGGATGCGAGGTGCCCAGCGTGTGACGCTGTTCGGTCGCTGTGAACGACACGAACGCATCGAACACTTCAGGATGTGCTTTCGGATCGGCCCAATATTGCGCAATGGCGGCCCACTTGGCGCCCAGGCCTTCCTTATACGCATTGGCATTCTGGATGATGAGCGCCTGCAGCCGCTCCGGATGCGCCGAGATGATGCGAAAGCCGACCGGCCCGCCATAGTCATGAAGGAAGAAGGTGTATGTGTTGATCTTGAGTTTCTCGAGAAGGCCGTCGATCGTCTTGGCCAAATTGTCAAAGGTGTACACATACGACGATGGTGAAGGGGCTTCGCTCTGACCGAATCCCGGGAAATCCGGCGCTATCAGATGATAGCGCGCTGCGAGCAAGGGAATGAGCGTATCGAACTCGCGCGAGGAAGACGGAAACCCGTGCAGGAGCACGATCGTCGGCGCGTCCTTCGGACCGGCTTCGCGGTAGAAAACTCCGACACCATCAACCGCAATGCGGTGATAGGTCGTTGTCGCGGACGTCGACTCCAGCGAAGTAGTTTCCGTAGGATGACCAATGATCGACGCAGCCGAGGCTGTCAGAGAAGTTCCAGTTGTCATATTTCGCTCCGTGTCGGCCGGGCGCTCAGTCATTCCGCTTGATGTATCCTTTTTCTGTCGTCATGGGACTGATCACAGAAGCCGATATAGAAATTGCCTGCAGCCTCCACGAACTTCCGGGTTTCAAGTTGTTGCACAAAAAACGGGCTATAGGAGCCAGTCACCCGGCGGCCAGTGTATCCTTTCTTCTCGCACTGTGGGCTTTGTGTTTTTACCTGTAACGAGTTTGTGTATTTGGCTGTAAGTCGCCGTTCATTGCCAAGAGCGCACTGCCAGACGTATTCTGGCGAAGGGCGAAATACCATATCCGAATTGGAGTCGGCGATGAATCAAGTACAAGTCGGGCAGAAAAGCTATCAGATGCCGCCGAAGGACGGCATTACCGTCGCACACTTTATCACCGTCGCCGACATCGAGCGATCGCTTCGATTTTACGAAACGGTCTTCGGTAGTCGCATTCTGAGCAGAGGCGATAGCAAGGGCGCGCCGGGTTACCTCCAGATCGCGAACACGTGGCTCATCGTCAACGTCGGGGGCGGCCCGACACCCGACAAACCAACGGTAACGCTCAGCGTCCCCGCCGACCCCGATTCCGTCAACAGCTTTATGAATATCCGCGTTGCCGATATCCAAGCCTGCTATGAACTATGGCGAAGCCGAGGAGCCGTATTTATCACCGAGCCAAAACCCAAATACGGCGAGACGCGCTGCTACATTCGCGATCCCGATGGTTACATTATAGAAGTTGGGCAAAGCAACCCGGGCGTCACTTACGGCTGAACGGCACGACATATGAAGGCATCCGCCCGTCGATGAGGAGCAACAACGGAAGTCAGCGAGGAGTCTATGAAGTCCGAAAGGGATGGTATCAACCCGGCGGCCAAGCCCAGCGGAACAGGTTGCGTCGAATGCTCGGGCGCGGGCGGATGGTGGTTTCATCTTCGCAGATGCGCCGAATGCGGTCACATCGGCTGCTGTGACAGCTCACCAAGTCAGCATGCATCGAAACATTTCGCCGCCACGGGTCACCCGATCATCACCAGCTTCGAGCCGGGCGAGCGGTGGTTTTACGACTATCGTACAGAGGAATCCTTCGCCGGCCCGACGCTTGCCGCTCCTCACGCGCATCCGTTGGATCAACCGGCGCCCGGACCGGCCGAACGGGTGCCGGCAAACTGGCAAACGCTGCTTCACGAATAGGGGGCGGCGCTTCGGTTCGGCCCGCGCCTAATGACAATGACTGAAGACCCGAACATCCGCGCGGCTTTGGATCGCGACTGGGCGGCCTCGGACGCCAATGATTTCGAGACCGAGCACGACATTTACCACGACGACGCCGTGCTCGAGTATCCGCAGTCCGGGGAGCGGATCCGGGGTCGGCGCAACATTCAAGCATCTCGTACCGCGCAGCCGAACAAGAAGCGCTTTACGGTGCGGCGCATGCTCGGCGCCGCCGAGCTTTGGGTCACTGAATTCATCCTGACATATGACGGCGTGCCGTCTTACACAGTAAGCATCATGGAGTTCAAAGACGGCAAGGTTGCCCGCGAGACCCAGTATTTCGGCGATCCCTTCGCGCCGGGGCCCTCGCGCGCTCAATGGGTCGAGCGGATAAGCTGAAATGGCAACGGTTTCGGTTGCCGCCAAATCATGCAGGCGGCGGCGCGCCCGCGGTGCTATGGATTCGCCATCCGAATCGAATTCAAGGCAGCTCAGGCGATGGAAGACTGGAGCGCAACGCAGTATCTCAAATTCGAGGATGACCGCACCCGGCCGCCGCGCGACCTGGTGGCGCAAGTGCCGCTGCAGCGGCCGCGGCTCATCGTCGATCTCGGCTGCGGGCCGGGCAACTCGACCGAGCTTCTGGTCGAGCGCTTTCCGCAATCGGAAATCGTTGGCCTCGATTCCTCGCGCGACATGCTGAAGAAGGCGCGCCAGCGGCTGCCGCAATGCAGCTTCGTCGAGGCCGACATCGCCACCTGGCAGCCGGATCCGCGCACCGACCTGATCTTCGGCAACGCGGTGATGCAATGGCTGCCCGACCACCCGGCGATCATGCGCCGGCTGCTCGAAGGCATGCCGCAAGGCGGCGTGCTGGCGATCCAGATGCCCGACAATACGCGCGAGCCGGCGCTTAAGTTCCAGCGCGAGGTCGGCGCGGAAGGCCCGTGGCGCGATCATCCGGAGATCAAAGCCGCCGCGCGCGACGATCTGCCGTCGCCGGAAGCCTATTATCATCTGCTCAAGCCGGTCGCCTCCCATATCGACATCTGGCACAGCGTCTACAACCACGTCATGGCGTCGCCGGAAGCGATCACCGAATGGTTCAAGGGCTCGTCGCTGCAGCCGTTTTTGTCGCCGCTCAACGCCGCCGACCGCGAAAAGTTTCTCGCCGCCTATACCAAAAAGATCGTCGGCGCCTACAAGCCGCGCTACGACGGCAAGGTGCTGCTGCGCTTCCCGCGCCTGTTCATCCTGGCGGTGCGATGAGGCGCGTTGCCGCTCTTGTTGCTGCCTTTTTGCTCGGCAGCTTGATCTGCGCCCACGCCGCTTTCGCCGACGCGGCGTTCCAGGCCTGGCTGCAATCGCTTTGGCCGCAGGCGCAGGCGCTCGGCGTGTCGCGCGCGACCTTCGATCTGGCGACGCGGGGGCTCGAGCCCGATTTGTCGCTGCCCGAACTCGTGCTGCCGGGCCGGCCGGAGAAGCCATCGGCGGGCCAGCCGGAATTCGTGCTGACGCCGGCGGACTATCTGAAAGAGCCGACGTTCGACGGCCTCGCCGCCAAAGGCCGCAAGCTGCTCGATCAGTATCGCGACACGCTCGGGGCAATCGAAAAGCAATTCGGCGTGCCGCCGGCCATCGTGCTCGCCATCTTTGGCCGCGAAACCGATTACGGCCAAGCCCGCGACAAGCGCAACGCCATCCGCGTGCTGGCGACGCAAGCCTATCTCGGCAAGCGCAAGGAAAAATTCCTCGACGAGTTCCTGCAGGCGCTGAAAATTCTGGACGAGGGCCAGGTCAAGCTCGCCGACATGACCAGTTCCTGGGCCGGCGCCATGGGGCTGACCCAGTTCATGCCGTCGGACTACGTCAAATACGCCGTCGATTTCGACGGCGACGGCCATCCCAATATTTGGACCTCGGTGCCCGACGCGCTGGCGTCCGCGGCCAAGCAACTCGAGGGCAAAGGCTGGCAGCGCGGCCTGCGCTGGGCCTACGAAGTGCATCCGCCGGCCAATGTCGATTGCACCATCGGCGTACCGGACAACACGCTGCCGATCGGTGAGTGGCTCAAGCGCGGTTTTGTGCCGGCCTATGGCCGCACGCTGTCGGCGGCGGAACGCGCCGAGACCGCGTCGCTGCTGCAGCCGGCGGGACTCTACGGCCCGTCGTTCCTCGCCACCAAGAATTATTTCGCCATCAAGGAATATAATTTCTCCGATCTTTACGTGCTGTTCGTCGGCCATCTCGCCGACCGCATCACCGACCCGCGACCGTTCGAGACGCCGTGGAGCAAAGTGGCGCAGCTGCCGACCGCCGATCTCGACCGCATGCAGCACATCCTCACCGACCGCGGCTTTTATCACGACAAGATCGACGGCAAGGCCGGCATGCTGACCCGCTCAGCGCTCGGGGCGTATCAGAAGCGCAACGGGCTGAAGGTCGATTGCTGGCCGACCGCCGCGGTGTTGGCGCATATGGAAGGCAGCAAGAATTGACGTGCCCCTGCGGGAGACGTTGGATGTTGCTCGGCCTAGAAAGCGGCCTTGATCGCTTGGTTGCCAATTGTTCGTGTTGATGGAGTTGTCAAGGATCGCAGACCGCCGAAGGCGGCGGCGCTACGCGCCGTCCTTGACAACTCCATCAACACGAACAGAAACGCTGTCCAAGCGATCAAGGCCGCCCCCCCGATCAGTGTAGACGAATGAATTGACGCCGCCGCCTGCCGTTTCCACAATGCGCGAGGAGCGTAACGCGCGATGCAGATCAAAGCCGCCGTGGTGCGCGAAAGGTCTGGCCCTTTCGCCATCGAGACCGTGGAACTGTGCGAGCCGCGGCCGGACGAGGTGATCGTCCGCGTCGTGGCGAGCGGCATGTGCCAGACCGATCTGCACGGCCGCGACGGCTATTTCGACAGCCCGTATCCTGCCGTTTACGGCCACGAAGGCGCCGGCGTCGTGCATGCCGTCGGCAGTGCCGTGCGTAGTCTCGCGCCCGGCGACCACGTGGTGATGTCGTATCCGTGGTGCGGCGCCTGCGCCAACTGCCGGCAGCAGCGGCAGAACTATTGCGTGCACGGCCGCAGCCTGAAGTCGGGCGGCACGCGCGCCGACGGCTCGACCTTGCTGGCGAAGAACGGCGCGCCGGTCTACAGCGCGTTCTTTCAGCAATCTTCCTTCGGCACATACGCCCTGAGCCAGGAGCGTTACACCGTCAAAGTGCGCAGCGACGCGCCGCTCGAACTGCTCGGCCCGCTCGCCTGCAGTGGCCAGACCGGCGCCGGCGCCGTGCTGAACGTCATGAAGCCCGTGGCGGGCGAGAGCATCGCCATATTCGGCGTCGGCGCGGTCGGACTGTCGGCGCTGATGGCGGCGAAGATCGCCGGCTGCGATCCGATCGTTGCGGTGGACATTCACGACTGGCGCCTTGCGCTCGCCCGCGAACTCGGCGCCACCCACACGATCAATCACAATGCCTGCGGCGACGTTGTCGCCGAGATTCGCAAGATCAGCGGCGGCGGCGTGCGCTATGCGCTGGAAACCTCGGCGGTGCCGGCGGTGTTCCGCGAAGCCATCGAATGCCTGATGCCGGCGGGCATCTGCGTGCTGCTCGGCAGCGCGCGGCGGGGCAGCGAAGTTTCGTTCGAAATGCCGTTTCTGCAGCAGGGTCGCACGGTTCGCGGCGTGGTTCAGGGCGACAGCGCGCCGCGGGAATTCATCCCAAAGCTCGTCGACCTGATCATGGCCGGCAAATTTCCGATCGAGCGGATGATCAAATTCTACGATTTCGCTGACATTAATCTGGCGGCGCAGGAATCCTCGACAGGCATCGCCATCAAGCCGGTGCTGCGAATGCCTGCGTAGTTAGTCGTCGCCGGGAACCGCTTCCGGCCGGCCGTCGTCATCTTCCCGCGAATAGCCGAGCGCGCGCCCGTGGCGCGGCTTGGTGTCGATCGAGCCGGTGACGGCGGGCTCGCCGTGTTGCGCGGCGAACCGCGCGCGGGCGCGCTCGGCGACGACCTCGCCGGGAATGGCGGCCGGCTCACAGATATGGCGGCCGTTATAGTGCCGCATCAGATCGACGTGGATGTGATTGTAGTGATAGACGTTGGCGCCGGGCGCCAGCACGGTGGTGAAGTCCTCGCACGCCGCGGCCTGCACGTCGTGCAGAAAGCCCTGCTCCTCCGGCGTGCCGTGCCAGCCGTATTGCACCGAGATCTTGTGGCCGTCGGCCAGCGTGAATTCGGCGATGTCGAGCGCGTTGCCGAAGGCGTGCTCGGAAATATGCGCGTTCGGATTGCCGTTCATGCCGCGGCAGGAATAGGCGGAGATTTGTTTGATCTCCACCACCGGCTGGCGGAACCATTTCAGCGCCGCCGGCTGCACCGCGGCGGTGATCCACTGGTCGAGCTCGGAGACGATCGGGCAGGCGAGCGTCGCCGGCGGTTTCACTTCGACCGGTCCGGCCGCGCCGGTGACCACCGGATCGCGCGGTGGGCCGAGCGGCGGCACCGCCGGCATCGGCTGCGCGGTGTTCGGCGGCGCCGGTGTGTAGGGCGCGGCTGGGCCGCCGTAATAGGGATGCGGCGGGCCGCCAGGGACGCCCAAATCCTCATCGTCTTCGGGCGGCGGCAAGCCGGGCGGGTTGAGCGACAACGGCGGCCCGACCGGTGTCGCTGAAAGCGGCCGGTAGGCCTCTTGGGGGTACGACTGCTGCGGATATGGCTGTTGCGGATAGGGCGGATACGATTGCGGCGCGCCCGCTTGCGGCGGCGGCAGCGGTTGCGAGCTGACGGGCGATGACGACGCCGCGCTCGGCTGGGTCACCGGCCAATGCTGCGGCATCGATGCGTTGGGGACCGATCCCGGCGGCACCGGCGCCTCGTCGGTATAGCCGAGTGGGCCGCTTTCGCCCAATGCCGAGACGCGCAGCGGATAATCGGCGCCGCACGCGCCCGGGCCGCTGATGGAGGAGATGCGCACGCGCGTCGGCGATTCCTTCACCGCGCCGGAATTCAGGCACGCGATCTCGGCGTCGTGCCGCCATGGCTCGCGCTCGGCAAGCATGAAATGGCTGCAGCCGGCGAGAGCGATCAGCGTGACGAGGACAACGGAGCCGACGAGATACCAACGAACTCCACGCGTCATGCAGGAGAGAATGCGAGCAATTCTGTTAAGGACTGCTCAATGATGTTGCACCGGCCGACCGCGAAGGAATGCGTTAACCATGACAGGCATCAGGCATCCGGCATGCAGGGCTGGGAGCCGGGTTTCGCCGGCTCCCGATACCTGATACCTCACTGCCGATGCCTGCAATCCCGATGCTCTCCGCGCTCGATCTCGCCCGCCGTATCGAAGCCGGCGAACTCACGCCGCGCGCGGTCGTCGACATGTGCGCCGAGGCGATCGCCGCACGCGAAAAGGAGATCGGCGCCTTCGTCGTGCTCGATCTGGTCGCGGCGCGCCGCGCGGCGGACAATCCGAAACTGGCCGCGACGCCGCTGCGCGGGCTGGCGGTCGGGTTCAAGGACATTTTCGACACCGCCGATTTCCCGACCCAATACGGCTCGCCGATCTATGCCGGCTTCCAGCCGCGCGCAGATGCGGCGACGGTGGCGCTGACGCGCCGCGCCGGCGGCATCGTCATCGGCAAGACCGTGACCACGGAATTCGCCACCATGGTGCCGGCGGTGACGCGCAATCCGCACAATCTCGCGCACACGCCGGGCGGCTCGTCGTCCGGCTCCTGCGCGGCCATAGCCGCCGGCATGCTGCCGATCGCGTTCGGCACCCAGACCGCGGGCTCGGTGATCCGGCCGGCGGCGTTCTGCGGTATCGCCGGCTTCAAGCCGTCCTACCGGCTGATCCCGACCGCCGGCGTCAAGGATGTCGCCTGGCATCTCGACACCGCCGGCGTGTTCGGTGCCGGCGTCGCCGATGTCGCCTTCGTCACGGCGGCGATCACCGGCCGCGACCTGCGCGTCGATCGCGCAGCGCCTTCGCCGCCGCGCATCGCGCTGGTGCGCAGCCATCTGTGGCCGCAAGCGAGCCCGGCGATGCAACAGGCGCTCGAAAGCGCGGCACGGAGCGCTGCGGCGGCCGGCGCCAAAGTCGCGGATCTCACGCTGCCGCCGATCCTGGAAGAGGCCTACGCCGCACAAATCGTCATTCAGGAATACGAAACGCTGCTCGCCCGCACCTTTGAATACGATCGCCATCGCGACCAGCTCGGCAAGCAATTGCGCGAAGCGCTCGATGCCGCGACCGCCATCACCACCGACGCTTACGACGCGGCGCGCCGCACCGCCAAGCGCGCCCGCCAGGTGCTGGCCGACACCATGGCCGAGCACGACGTGATCTTGACGCCATCGGCCCCCGGCGCCGCGCCGCACGGCTTGGGCTCGACCGGCAATCCGATGTTCAACCGGCTGTGGACGCTGATGGGCACGCCCTGCGTCAACGTGCCGGGATTGTACGAAGGTGAGCTACCGCTCGGCATCCAAATCGTCGGCCGCTTCGGCCGCGACCGCGCGGCGCTGGAGGCGGCGCTGTTCTTGGAGCACGCCATCGCGCGCAAGTAGACGATCAATTTGGCGTCATTCCGGATTGCCGCAAAGCGGCAAGTCCGGAATCCATATCCACAGGTCAGCGAATATGGATTCCGGGCTCGCCGCTTTGCGGCGCCCCGGAATGACGAATAATTACTCCGCCGCGCTGCGCGCGAGCGCCAGCGGATCGTAGTTGAGGATCGGCGCCAGCCATTTTTCGGTTTGCTCGAGCGTCAGGCCTTTGCGCCTGGCGTAATCTTCGACCTGGTCGCGCTCGATCTTGCCGACGCCGAAGTAGTAGCTCTCGGGATGGCTGAAATAGAGGCCGCAGACCGAGGCGCCGGGCCACATGGCGAAACTTTCGGTCAGGCGCACGCCGATAGCGCGCTCGCCGTCGAGCAGCTTGAACAGGGTCGCTTTCTCGGTGTGATCGGGCTGTGCCGGATAGCCGGGCGCCGGGCGGATGCCGCGATATTTCTCGCCGATCAGTTCGCTGCCACTCAGCGTCTCGTCGGCCGCATAGGCCCAAAACTCCTTGCGCACGCGCTGATGCAGGCGCTCGGCGGCGGCTTCGGCGAGGCGGTCGGCAAGCGCCTTGGCCATGATCGCGGAGTAATCGTCGTTGGCGTGCTTGAAGCGCTCGACGATGGTCTCTTCGCCGATGCCTGCGGTCACCGCAAAGGCGCCGATATAATCGGCAAGGCCACTGGCGCGCGGCGCGACGAAGTCGGCGAGCGCCACATTGGCGCGGCCTTCGCGGCGGGCGAGTTGCTGGCGCAGCGTGTGCAGCGTGGCGATCGGCTTGCTGCGCGCCTCGTCGTCGAAAACGAGAATATCGTCGCCCTCGCTGTTCGCCGGCCACAATCCGATGACCGCATTGGCGCGGAACCAGCGCTCGGCGACGATCTTGCGCAACATCGCTTGCGCATCGGCAAACAGGCTACGCGCCGCTTCGCCGACCACCTTGTCGT
>Ga0209517_10004320_pt1 | contig 18732 bp, 20 predicted proteins | sample PeaSoiMetSII2010_FD_187695 | JGI IMG/M metagenome (GOLD analysis project Ga0209517, IMG submission 187695) | Peat soil microbial communities from Weissenstadt, Germany - SII-2010 (SPAdes) (version 2) | ecosystem: Environmental > Terrestrial > Soil > Wetlands > Peat | place: Germany...
CCATCCTTGCCCAACAAATCTTCGGGCTTCTGGTAGTCTTTAAGTAGTTCGTTCAAAACTGCATCGGTTATGGCCATAGTTCATTGTCCTCTCGTTTGGCCATTTACACGATTTAATTTACAGCCCCCCGGGCCAGCATTATCTTCGGGCCCAACTCTATTGCACTGAGCGGCAGACGGGCTGGCATAATTTTGAGGTCAAAGGTCCGATAGTGCCGTTCTTTTCAAGTAATCTGTGCCAGTTCAAACAGTTTTTTTCCACATTTACCTCTCGTGGAGGGACGCTCTATGCAAAACTACCTGAACCGAATGGCGATTACGTGATTGAGCTCAAGTCTCCATCAGGTGTTCATATCAGAACCTTTACAGGGAGCACTTCCAACGGGGTGATTAATGTGCACTGGGATTTGACTGACGACCACGGCAATCAGTGTACGAACGAATCGGTGGACAGCGTTTTCCATGTGACGCTGCCGGGGTCGGGAAGGTCGCAGTTGATGAAGGGACCCTGAGCCAGCGAGCGCGTGATGAAATTGGCGACGACCGAAGGTACGTTCACGATTAGCCTCCCGGTAATAGAATTTCAGCAATCCTCCCAGGCGCTGACGGGCAATATTTCCGAGCAATGAAAACGAAAACAATTGCCAATATTTGCGTTTTGATGCTGACCCCGCTTGTGCCCCTGCAAGCGGAGAGCGGCACTCCAATTGACCGCCACGCACTGGTGACGCGGCACAACATCACGTGGAATGATCCAGCCAAGCATCTGCCCCTGGGAAACGGCGAATTCAGCTTCGGCGCCGACGGCACCGGGCTGCAAACCCTCGCCGGCAACAGCATGTCCCACTGGGGCTGGCACTCCTTCCCGCTGCCCGACGGCTGGACAGCCGATCGTGTGCCTTCGACGGGCACTTTTCAGAAGGGGCGCAACACCGGCCCCGACAATACGTACCCCGTCGGCACCGATGCCATTCGTTCCTGGATGTCCGTCAATCCCCACATCATGAACCTGGGCCGCCTGCGCCTGATGCGCAGTGACGGACGGGTCCTCACGCCCGGCGAGATCACCGGTCTGAAGCGATCCCTGGACCTGTGGAGCGGCGTGCAGACGTCCCATTATCTGATCGACGGCAACCAGGTAAACGTTGAAACGTGTGTGCATCCCAGCCTGGATATGGTGGCGGTGCGCATCGAGTCGCCGCTGGTGGAACGCGGTGATCTGGAGGTCGCGCTGGACTTTGCCTATCCCTCGATGGACAACGGGGCGTGGGTGGGCGACTTCAACCGGACGACCGGCCATAGCACCGTCGGGACGCGCCATGGCGACCGCCGCGTGGATCTTGTGCGCAAGGTCGATGCCGTCACCTATCACGCCGCCCTAATAACCGGCGAGGGTGGCTCCATTCGTCTGCCATCGTCAGCGGGGGCGCCTCAAAAGGCCCATGATGTCTGGACGGTATCGGCCCGCGGGTCAAAAACGCTGTCGTTCGTCTGCGCCTACTCCGCCGATCCGCTGCCGCGCGTCCTGCCATCCGGCGCCGAGACCAAGTCAGCCAGTGCCGTTCGCTGGGAAACCTTCTGGAAAAGCGGCGGTGCCATCGATCTTTCCGCCAGTAGCGATGCACGCTGGCAAGAGCTGGAGCGCCGCATCGTGCTGTCGCAGTACCTGATGGCGGCGATGTCCGCCGGTAGCTGGCCATCTTCCGAGAACGGCCTCGTGGGCATCGACCCCTGGCACGGCCGGTTCCACCTGGAGATGGTGTGGTGGCACCTGGCCCACTATGCCCTCTGGGATCGCTGGGAAATGGCTGCCAAGGCGCTTGGCTGCTACCAGCGCTTTACTCCGGTGGCGCGGGCTCTGGCCGCGCAGCTCGGCTACAAGGGTTTGAAATGGGGCAAATCCGTGGGCCCCGACGGGCGTACCGCACCGTGGGTTGGCAACCAGGTCCTGCTGTGGAAGCAACCACATCCGATCTTCTTTGCCGAACTGGACTATCGCCTGCATCCCACCCGTGCCACGCTCGCCAAGTGGGCCGACATTGTGCAGGGCACCGCGGAAAACATGGCCGACTATCCCACCAAGGATGAGAAGACCGGCATATACCACCTGGCTTTCGTCATGCCGCCCAGCGAACTGGGCACCACCAGTGATACCGTATTCGACCTGGCGTATTGGCGCTGGGGGCTGGACAAGGCCCAGGAATGGCGGCAGCGCATGGGGCTGGCGCGGGTGCCGCAATGGGACCAGGTGCGCCGCAATCTGGCGCCGTTGCCGGAGGCCAATGGGCTCTTCATCCATACGGCCGACTGGAACGACACCTACACCAAACGCGCCTGGGAGCATCCCGATCCGATCGGAGTACTTGGCATGCTGCCGCCCATAGATGGGGTGGATTCCCGGATTGCCAAACGCACCGTCAGCGCGGTTTGGAGGATTTGGGACTGGAACCGTTGCTGGGGTTGGGATTTTCCATGGATAGCGATGGCTGCGGCGCGCACCGGCCAGCCGCAGATCGCCGTGGATGCCCTGCTGAAAGATTGTGCGAAAAACAATTATTCGACGGACGGAATGTGCGGCGGTTGGTACCTGCCAGGCAACGGCGGCCTTCTCTACGCGGTGGCGATGATGGCCGCAGGATGGGATGGGTCGTCAGAGCAAAATGCACCCGGTTTTCCCAAAGATGGAAAATGGGTTGTGCGCTGGGAAGGTCTTAAGAAGGCACCGTGAGCATAATGTATGGAGCTGGCACACACAAATGATTCTGTCAGGCCATGATTCTGTCGTTTAGCCGTCCTTGCCTGTCGCCCGCTCGCTGAGAATGAAGTTAGCGCTTATGCCTCCCCTTTGCCTACTCGCTTGCGGCCGTGGCCGTGGGCGTTGATGTGGTCACCACCCCCGGCATCCTCAATGCGCAGGGCGCGTGCCCTTGGGCAAACTGCAGCCCGCTGGCCCAGCAGTGCCAGAGGCGAAATGTCGACCGTTGAAATGCAACCCCGAGTCTTCCAGTGAAAGAGCAGCACTCCGCAACACTGGATCCTGCTCAACCCATCGGCGTAAGGGCCTGCCACGGAGCGACGTGCAGCTTTTGATTTGACATTTCCTCCATTGGAATGTAAGAAGCTATTGTGTAGGTAACGATTGGACCACACGGTGAATACGGTGAATACTCGCCAGTGCCGCAAAATTATTCCATTCGCCGGGATACTCCTGAGTGCACTCTGCCTTCTGCTCTTTCTGTTGTGGTCGGGCAGCGAACCCCGCTATCAGGGACAGGCCCTCAGTTACTGGCTGGCAGCCTTGGACAATCCATCAACCGCTACGAACGTGCAGACGATCACGGCTCTTAAGTCCATGGGAGCCAAAGCGGCGGTCCGATTGGTTCCGATGCTGGAGGCATCGGACTCGCCATTCAAGCTGCGGGTGGTCGAGCTGGCCAGGAAGCAAGCTCTCATTCAGGTCCACTTTACGCCTGCGTCGGTAAAACAGCAGCGGGCCGAAAGAGCTTTCGAGTGCATGGGCGAGCAAGCATCTGCTGCGGCTCCCGGGTTGGCCTCCCTCTTGATCCGACGGGGCAGCGAGCCGCCGCAATATTTGGGCGATCCGGCAAGCCGCGCCGCCAACGCCTTGGGCTGCTTAGGCTATCGAGCGATTCCTTACTTACGCCCGGCCCTGCGTAGCGAGCATGCGCGAGTCCGGTATTCTGGAGTCAGCGTGCTCGCGCTATGTTCGTTGGATACCGCGCCTGAGACGATGACGGAATTGCTTAAGCTCCTCGATGATGCTGACCCGAAGGTCCGCACTGCTGGAGCCTACGCATTGGGAAAGGTTCACCGCCATTCGGGGTTGGTCATACCACGCTTGGCGCGAATGCTTGCCGATGTCAATCCGTCGGCCAGGAAGCAAGCTGCGCTCGCCATTGGTCATTTTGGCTCCCAAGCGAGCAACGCGCTGGCAACCTTGCGACAGATGTGCTCCGACGTTGCACCGGAGGTCCGGAGTGCAGCAGCGGCGGCCCTCACGGAAGTTGGCGGGGCCCCCGGTCGGGAGGAGGCAAGTGTGCCAGGTCTAAGAGGCGATCCATGAGATGATCCGACAAGTCGCCGGAGCCAATAATCAGCCTTTCTCAGGCAGTGGTGAAGCTTAGTGGGGTATTTACAGAGGAATCCATTGGATAGACTACGAGCATTCGAGAATGCCCCGTCGCTCCGCTCCGCCCAAAGCGGTGTCGCCGCTTCGCTCTGCCGCTCTGCCGCTCTGCCGCTCTGCCACCGCACTCCAAAAGGCTGGCGTCCTTGCACGTTGTAGTGCATCCCGCGGATTCCTCAGTAACCCATTGAACTTAGCGCGACGGTTGACCTTTGAGAAGAAGGGAAAGGCTGTGGGTTGTTTGTTTCGAGGTGGGTAACCCCATTTAGCCACGGGCCGTAATCCCGGGAGAATCCTTTGGACGCAATCCTTCCCTGATCAAACCTCCGGCGATTACTCCGAACGCCATTATGAGGTTATTCGAAAGGAACGCCGTGCTCGAGAAACCGAGAACAAACGGGGACGCGAAGAGCCACATGCCAAGAGGGACAATTAACGCCGGAACCGTTTCATTTACCCGTCCGCTGACCAATGCTAGGAGCACAACTGCGGCTCCTACGGCGATGTTGTTCCACATTGCCGCGGTGTCCCGGCTAAAACCCAGAAGGAAAGGCGAGACAACCACCCGTGTTCCAAGGAGAATATTCACCCAACCAGCACCCGTTGACGTTTGCTTGCCTGTTGAAACCGTATTCATGATTCATTATCTCTTTTCTTCTCTCAATAAAACTTGCAGGTCCCAATGCTGGTCCCAACCCCATCACGATTAAAAACTCAAGCTCCGGAGTTCCACCGGCAATAGGGTTTAAGCCTCCGAGAGAGTCACCGCGATGATTTTCCTGGCGATCGGCCTCAACCAGCAACCGCCGCTATGGACACCAACGGTGCGTCCACGATGGCCGCGATTTATGCTCAGGCCTATCAGGGTGGCAACGGGAAGCGTTACGTGGTTTTGACCAACAAGGGTTCGAATGCCGTGCCGGTGCAAATCACCGAGGATGGCGCGGTGTTGACCAATCAGTTTCTCGCAACCTTCGTGACGGCTAGCGATCCGAGCACGATAAATTCCAACCCGCCATCAAACAATGTGGTCATTCGATCTTGGAGCGGCACCAATCCGGTAGCCATTCCAGAATATTCGGTGATGCGATTGGAGTGGACGGTGTTCGGTGTGCCGGAGCCAGTCGTTCGTATTACTTCCACCAATTCGACCCCCACGCTCCATTGGCTTGGGCTGACCAATGTGGTCTATAATGTTCAAAGCCTGACCAACTTTTCGGCGGCTTGGGCGACGCTCGGAAAAGTTTCCGCTACGCAGACGAATTTCACCTTTACCGCTTTACCGACCCCAACACCGGGATAAGTCGCTTTTATCGGTTGATCGTTCCTTGACGCGCGCCCACCCGATTTATTCCAAGCAAACCCAGGCCTCCAGCCTGGGCTGGCGTGAGACGGGCCGTTGGCCCTAAGACAGTAATGAGTCAGCGAATGAGTGAGCCAGCAGACAGTTATGAATCAGTGAATTAGTGAGTCAGCGAAGTGGGGAGCCACTAACAGCGGCGCGCATGGAGCCCCGAACTCCGAAATCTTTCGCGAGCAGGAGCGTTCGGGGGAGCTGTCGCGCCCTGCTACCCTTCCCTTATCCGTGTTATCAGCGTAATCCGCAGCTCCCCCTTCCCCATGATCCTGTCTCTGGATCTCCTGCCTGATTTTAGTTAATCTCCTGGCCATAGCCTTAACATCAGGCGAGACACTGAAAAGCGAATCGTTTTTCACACCGGAATGGATGGGTTACCTGGACCGAAGCTATGAAAATTGCTGCACTCACACGCTTGGAACGGAACGCGCACCGCGTCAGTGAAATCATTGGCGTGCTGGCGAAGTATGGCTTGGCGGACTTGTTTAAGGGCTGGCACTATGCCTGGATCCAGGACCGGATTCAGAGCTTCGATGGCCACCATATTCCCGACCTGAAGTTCGAAGAACGTGTGCGCCTGGCGTTCACTGAGCTGGGCACTGCGTTTATCAAGTTGGGTCAAGTGCTCGGTACGCGGCCAGACCTGGTCGGCCCTGAAATGGCCAGGGAACTCGCTCGTCTCCAAACGGCCGCTCCCGCCGACCCGCCTGACACCGTCCGCAAGCTGATCGAGACCGAGCTCGGTCAGACGCCCGAAACCCTGTTCGCTCAATTTGAAGACAAGCCCATGGCCTCAGCATCCATCGCGCAGGTCCATCGCGCCCGCCTTCCCGGCGGCGAGGATGTTGTCATCAAAGTCCAGCACACGGGTATCCTGGAGCGGATGATGCCCGACCTCGATATCCTGGCGAGTCTAGCCGAGTTGGCGGAGAAACACGCGCCGCAAGTTCGCCCCTACCAGCCCAGTGCGGTCGTTCGCCAATTCCACCACACGCTGCTTCGGGAACTCGATTTCACCTTCGAACGCCGCAACCTGGAAGAGTTCGCCGCGCACTTTGCCGATGATCCCACCGTCCATTTCCCGCGCCCGTACCCGAAATTCTCGACCCGCCGGGTGCTGACCATGGACCGGCTCGATGGGATCCTCGGCACCGACTCCACCGCGCTTGCGGCTTCTGGGGCAAACCTCAACGAGTTTGCGCGGTGTGGCGCTACCATGTATCTGCAGATGATCTTTCGCGACGGGTTTTACCACGCCGACCCGCATCCCGGCAACCTCATGCTCTTGGGCGGTGGGGGGGTGGGTGTGCTGGACTGCGGTATGATTGGCCGGCTCGACGAAGATCTGGCCGAAGGGATCGAAGATATGCTTATGGCGGTGGTGAACCACAACTCGACGGACCTGGCGGAGATCCTATCGCGCCTCGGCTCCGCTCCACCCGGCATTCCTCGAGACGAGTTGCGCGCCGACCTCGCCGATTTCGTCGCCGATTACACCGGCCAACCCATCCAGGAGATGGACCTGAGCGGCGCTCTGAACGGTCTGTTCGAAATCATTCGTCGCTACACCATCACCCTGCCGTCTCGGTTGTCGCTGTTGCTGCGTACGCTAGTCGAATTGGAGGGCACGGCGCAGCAATTGAGCCCGGAATTCAGCCTCGCCGATGTTATTCGCCCCTTTTACACCTCGATGGTCCGTCGGCGCCTCTCCCCCAAGCGCCTCCTCGGCCGCATGCAGCATGCTTACCGCGACTGGGAGCGGCTCGCCGAATCCCTGCCTCGTTACCTCGGTGATTTCCTTACTCGCGCGCGCGACGGAACGTTTTCCGTCCACCTCGAGCATCGTCATCTCGATCCGATCATCAACCGCCTCGTGCTGGGCGTGATGAGCGCCTCGCTGTTCGTGGGCTCATCCCAGCTTTGGAGCATGAGAGCACCGCCTACGCTCGCGGGCGTATCGGTATTCGGCGGCGCGGGTTATCTCCTGGCGATCTATTTGGGCTGGCGCTTGTTGCGCGCCATTAAGAAGTCCGGCGACATCAACTCGCAGAAATAGGAATCAGAGCACCTCAGTGTGGAGCACGTCGCCACGCAACCGCGCTCATCTGGTTCTACAGTATCCCTCATTCCTGCACCAAGGGTGGTAATGCCTTCGCCGTGCCTTCGCCGCCGGGGCGCGGCGAGGAGATGCGCAAACCGCGGGTGGCGATGAGTACTTCACGTAGAAACGCCATCAATGCCAGGAAGAGCGAAAGCATCGCCGCGATAAACAGCACGGTAATCACGTCGGACAAGTTGATCGCCAAAAAAGTGCCTGTAAACAGAGTTGCTATCGTGACGCAAGTCAGCAGGGCGCAAATGGTACCCAAGGTAATGGCAAGGTTCACCAGGCGCGCCCGCCGGGAGAGGCGCAGGAGTTCCTCCAACATGTGCGCCCTCTTCGCTTCGTCTGGAAGCTCGATTTTGGCTTCGAGCACTCTGGCGCGGTCAACGATGCGGCCCAGCCGGTTTGCCAAAACGCTGAGCAACGTGGCTACGCCCGAGATGAGAAACACCGGCGCAATGGCCAGTTGGATTACGTGCGCAATGGCCGAGATGCGAGTTTCGGGTGGCATGGCGTCGATATAATGACATTCGAGTGCTGAGACGACACCATCCGTCGTCAATCCAGCAACCAAATCAAAGTGATTCCGCTGGGCGCAAAAAGCAACATCTTCCCGTGAATCGTAGATCGGCATGGGCCGATAATTGCCGGCCATTGCTGGACTGGGCAAAGGCAGTTGTCAGCTCTCCTGCCTCGAGTTGGAACAGGAACGATTCATCATGAACCCCGGAAGAATATCAGCCACACGATGAGCAGCATCGGCGCCAGGAACGGAACCGCGTGCCGGACCACGTACGTGACGAAGTCCGGCGCGTGCGCTTGCTGGTCGTCGGCGATGGCCTTGACCATCAGGTTCGGCCCGTTCCCGAGGTAGGTGGCGCCACCGAAAAACACCGAGCCTGCGCTGATGGCCAGGACAAAGGTCGCGTGATGCTCCAACAAAAGGTGCGTGTCCCTCGCGCCGGCAACTCCATGCAGTGCGCTCATGAAGCTCAGGTAAGTTGGCGCGTTGTCCAGCACGCCGGAAAGCAGCCCGCTGCCCCAGTAAAACGCCGCCGGGGTGGCCGTCCCGAACCTCCCGGCGTTGGCCGACAGCCAGTCCAGGGCGGGTATCATGGTGGCGAAAATTCCAGCGAACAAAATCGCCACCTCCTGAACGGGAGCAAAATTAAAGTGGTTGGCCTCGTGCACCGGCTTCTTCGTCGTCAAATAGGAACCGGCCGCGGCCGCAACCATCAAGACCTCCCGCAGCAGAAAGGGGCGCTCAAGGAACACCGCCCCAAAAATCACCGCGAGAAAAATCAAGTTGCTCAGGCCCTCGAATTGCCACTCCTCGTGCCTCGTTTCAGATTCGCGGACGCCTTTCGGCGCGCGGCGGTAATTGCGGGCATCCACCGCGTAAAACATCGCCAGCAGGATGCCGGTGCCGGTCAGCCACACCCGCCAACCGTGCGCTGCCACCCACCAGAAGGGCACGCCAATCAAGTACCCCATCAGCAGCGGCGGGCCGACCGGTGTCAGGAACCCACCGACATTTGACACGAGGAAGATAAAAAACGTGATGTGATGCCCCGTGATCCGGTATCGGTTCATTCGAATCCAGGGGCGGATCAGCAGCATCGAGGCGCCGGTTGTCCCCACCAGGTTGGCCAGCAACGCGCCGCCGGCCAGGAACAACGTGTTGACCAGCGGCGTCGCCTCGCCTTTCACGCGGATGTGAATCCCCCCCGAAACAACAAAAAGAGAGCCCACCACAGCGATGAAGCTCACATAATCCCTTGCCCGCAGCAGGACATCCCCCACTGCTCTCAGGCCGAGCACGTAATAAACGACCACTGCCGCCCCCAAGCCAAAGCAGACCTCCGGATAATGCCTGCCCCACCATCGAGCGAAACAGAGCGGCCCCAGGGCGATCATGACCAGCAGCGCGCCAAAGGGCACCAAGGAAATGACGTTCGGGTGGGCCATCGGGCTGTCCATGCGTGCGGTCGGCAGTCTGTACGCACTCTCTGAATGACGCCAGCACATTGTGCAAGGCAGGGCGCGTCACTCCCGAGGGTAGCCCCGAAAGCTTTCGGGGGTGCGCGCCGCCCATGCGGTTCCCGGCATAAGCCTCGCCGCGAGCCCGAATTTTTTCTGCAAGTTTGCTGCCCTCGAACGTATTCCCAGCAAGAAGAGGCTGTGGGCTCGGAACAGACCCGCCAGAGAAACGGCGGCAGTTGACCGGGCCACGGCTCCCTTCTTAACCAGTAAGCCCTGGTTTCACGCTGCTCGTGACTCAATCAGGTGGAATGGTCTGCAAGAGAATCCGTGTGCTTTGCAGACGGCCTGACTCCGGCACTGAACGCAGGTCTGGACGTTGCCCTCGGCAACGCTCGGGCGCGACGGCGTGGACCGGGCCCGCTGGATTAGCCGAAGCTCGCGGGTGGTTTTCATACGTTGTGGTTTTCCAGATTTGAACAGGAGGTAAAGGAGGAAACGAAAGGTTCCTTTCCGGTCTCTGTTATCTCTGTTTGCTCCTGTTGACGATTCGAATCCTGCTGGTTCGGTTAGCTCGCCGGTACAATTCGGTATCAATGTTGGGGACTTGGTGACGTGTTGAATTACGGGTGACAAGTGGGTAGAGTGGCAAATCACAAAGTGCTTCAAATGTGGTGGAACAGAAATCGAGAAAGAAATAGCTGGAAACCGCTTGCCTGCCTCAAGAAAGCCGCTCCCCGATCACTCATTCCGAAGTCATCCCGATTGTTCCGAGCCACTTCTCTACCAACCGCGGCCATCCGGTAATCGGATACGTCGTGGGCCGCAGCCCAAACGCGTGCCCACCCTGCGCATACAAATGCATCTTCACGGGAACGCCGGCCCTCTTCAGTGCAATGTAGTAAACTAGCGACTGCTCCACACCGTCCACATGATCATCCTCCGCCTGCAGCACAAACTGAGGCGGCATGTTGCTACTGACCGGAATCCTCGGATTCAACTCAAACTCATTGGTCGTATTCTGCGTCATGTGTCCCGGATAAAGTGCCACCCCAAAAGCCGGACGGCAGCTCTCACGGTCAGCCGCATCCACGGGCAGATACAGGCGCCGGTCAAAGTGTGTGCTGAGGTTGGCTACCAAATGCCCGCCAGCCGAAAAGCCGAGCACGCCAATCTTGTGCGGATCAATGTGCCACTCAGCCGCATGAAAGCGCACCAGGCCAATCGCCCTCTGCGCATCCTCCAACGCCGTCGGTGCTTTCGGTTCGAGGTGGCGCTTAAGTCGCGGATCCCAATGCGGCCCCGAACCCGGCACGCGATATTTCAACAGCACGCCCGTGATCCCCTTGGACGTTAGCCAGTCACAGACTTCCGTGCCTTCGAGATCGATGGCCAGCTCATGATAGCCTCCGCCAGGAAATACGACTACCGCAACGCCAGTGTTCCTTCCTCTTGGCGAATAGACCGTCATCGTTGGCCGCAAGACGTTGTCCACCAAAACCCATGGTCTGCCGGCAACCGGCGGGTTCGTTACCGTCGTCGTATCGTCCTCCGGCCCGGCGGCAGGCTGCGCATCAGGCACCGCCCCCGGCCAGATCGGCAGTTGCGTATGTCCCGCCGATGGCTGCCAGACATTCGTCTGGGCGCACAGGCAGCCGAACGCGAACATAACGCAGAAAGCAAAGATCAAGAGTTTCATTTTAAGCCCCATTGAGTGAAATGCTCAAAGTTTTGGCAAGCATGAGTTGTAGTATTTGATCCAGGCAACGCGTTCGCGCAAGTCGGAACAACCATGGTGGCTCAATCCACGGCCGAAGCCAGAGTTTACGGCTCGATTCGGTTTGGCCGGACCGCTGCTCATGGGAACCATCCTGACGCGACGACCCAGAGCTATTTTGCTAACATTATTGTGGACTATACAAATGCGGCATTCCCCCTGCTTCCCTCAATTGCTAGCCACTGAACCCAGCCATTCTTCGGTCGGGCTTCAGTGTAATGCAACCAACCCCTTGCTGATGGGCGTCTTCGTCGTCGCCTTATCATCAAAAAGTTGAACGGTTGCGGATCTGGGCACGTGACGCTTCCCTGGCAGCATGGTCTAAACCGGTGATGAGTAGCAAGCGCAAGCGCAGGTCGGGCTCTGGTGCATTCTTCGCCACCGGGTTCACCTTGATCGAGCTCCTGGTGGTGATTGGCGTCATCGCCATCCTCGCTGCGTTATTGCTACCGGCCCTGGCTCGCTCAAAGGCATCGGCGAAGCGGACGGAATGCCTCAGTAACTTGCGGCAGATCAGTCTCGGCCTGCAGCTCTACGCCGCGGATAATCACGACACCTTGCCAGCCGCGCCCAATGTGACCGGAGATTCCCTTGCAACCAATGATGTCGGAATCTTCTACAAGAGGTTGGTGAAGAGTTATCTCGGGCTCCACGGCACATCATCGCCTCAGGACAAGGTATTCGCCTGTCCGGCGGACGCCTTCTATTATGATTGGCCCAGCCTGACGTACCAGGCTCGGAGCATGCATGACCTGCCCAATTCCGATTATTCGAGCTATGCCTTTAACGGAGGCAATGGATATACCAACCGGCCTCCGGCTTACTTGAACGAGGCTTGCTGGCCGGGCATTTTCGGCCTGACCCAAACCTCAATAAGAAGCGCAGCCAAAACTGTTCTACTTACGGAGTTTTCGGGTGGGTTCCCCTGGTCCTGGCATCAGCCGCAAAAGCTGCCTCCGAGGCAATGTGGGGTGAACGACGCCAGAAACATGCTCAGTTTCGTGGATGGGCATGTCAGCTATGTCAAAATTTATTGGAACGCAAATTTCCACATTACATCGTGGTGCTACGATCCTCCGGTCAGATACGATTACAAATGGAGTGCAGACTAACCAGTGGAATCTTCAGATCAGTCAGATCGGTCAGATCGGTCAGATGCGCCCGAGTCTCTGTTGCTCACCGCGCCTGCTTCATCCTTCATCCCCATGCAATGGCGCGAGAATCACAAAATGAAGACATATCGGATGGTTGATATTTTATTTTGCTTAATACTTTTCCTTTTCGCGTTTGGCGCCGCAGCGCAAACGAACGCGCCAGTAGTTCAATTCGGTGAGTCAAACACCCTGCATTCGAAGATACTCAACCAGGACCGGCCTTATTGGGTCTGTCTGCCTGCATCGTACCACGCGAAAGCAAATCGCCAGAGATATCCGGTACTTTATGTGTTAGACGCAGAATGGAATTTTTACTGGGCCAGCGAGGTGGTGCAATTCATGAGGGACAGTCGGCAAATTCCGTATTTCATTGTGGTTGGCGTTCCGAACATAGATAGAGAACACGATTTGACGCCAGCTCATGACCCGAATGCTATCTCGAGCGGCGGCGAACCGTTGTTTGAAAGATTTTTGACTGAAGAACTCGCGGCGGAGATAAATGCTAAGTTTCGAACGGTTTCCTACCGCATCCTGGTGGGCCACTCGATGGGAGGCGCGCTGGCCGCGGACGCGTTCTTGCGTCAAACTACCGGATTTGGAGGCTACATTGCGATTGACCCGTCTCTCGGGTGGGACAACCAAGTTTTAGTCCGTCGTGCAAAAGAATTCGTTCCACAGGTAAATTCCCGCGCTGCGATTTTCATCGCCACAGCAGGCTGGCGAGATTTAAATCCGACGAATTTAATGACACGCTCCCAGGAACTTTTTGTGTCCATTCTCAGGAGAAATTCGCCACCAGGCATTCGCATTGGATACGAGGTTGAATCGGAAGACCATAATTCAAGTCGCCTTTTGGGGTTATACGATGGTTTGCGGTTTATCTTTGAGGGCTACAAACCAATGGATCCTTTCGTCCTGAAGACGCCTTTATTGATTAATGAACATTTTGAGCAGTTGTCCAGCCGCCTGGGTTTCAAAATTCTGCCTGCCGAGGGATTGGTCAGTGGAATCGGTGCCGCACTACTGGATGCGCATGAACCCGACAAGGCTGTTGAGGTTATTAAATTGAACATCACCAATTACCCGACATCCGCTTATGCCTACAGATTTCTCGCATCCGCTTACTTGGCCGCAGGAAAAAAAGAGTTGGCTATCAAGAATTATAAAAAAGCCCTGGAATTGGACCCGAACGCGGAAGGCGTGAAGGATGCCTTGGCGAAATTACGTGAAAAGTGACACGACGTGCATGAAAACATCAGCTATCTTCCGGCGTATCGAGACCGAAAGAGTCGTATCCGACGACAACCACTGTCCACATGGCCTCACAGCCGGCACAGGTGTGCTTTGTTCCCACCTTCGCGGCCCCGGCAAGGACCTCGGCCCCTTTGGCTTGCTGGCCGAACCCGGTGGTTTGGACGTCGGCACACTTTGGGCAGGCACGGTGGGAGCCTTAGCGACGGTGGTGGCGGCTGAGGCCTGCGTTTCGTTGTTATATCGGGTGTTTCTCGTGACATCCTTCATACGCCGGTTCGAGGCAAATCCCTCAACCTAGTTCAATGAAGGCATTGGACTCTGCATGGCAGGCCCAGTTGAATCGTCGAGGTGATTGCCAACCGTGGAGCATTTTGACCGCTGGTTCAGCATTCGCGTGCATTTCGACCGTTGCGGCGATGATTTCCCGATCGGTGGGGACGAGCGTTCGCATTTGAATGGGTTCCTCCCTTGCGCATAAAATGTCCCCTCCGTCACTTTGGCGGCATATACACTATGGAATATGCAGGAATTGGATGACAGAGAGCTTTTGCGGCGCTACCTGGATCAGGATTCTGAGGAGGCATTTACGGCGCTGGTCAACCGGCATGTCCACATGATTTACTCTGTCGCGCTGCGCCATTGCAGCAGCTTGGACGCTGCCCAGGAAATCACCCAGGCGGTCTTCGTCATCCTCGCCCGCAAAGCGCGCACCCTGACTCCGCGCGTAGTCATCGCCGGCTGGCTCTACAATACCGCCCGCCTGACTGCGATCACCTTCAATCGCGCGAATCTTCGCCGGGCACGGCGCGAGGAGCAATCGCTTATGCCCACTGACGCCAATGCTCAAGACGAACCGCAGCTTTGGACTGACATCGCGCCGATGCTCGACGCCGCTATGGCCGCCTTGAACCGGACCGACCGGGAAACTGTCATCCTCAGTTACTTCGAAAACAAGAGCATCAAGCAAGTGGGCGACGCCCTCGGCGCGAGCCAGGAAGCCGCCAAGAAACGGCTGAGCCGCGCGCTTGAAAAGTTGCGACTCTACTTCGCCAAACGCGGCATCGATTCCACGACGGCTTTCATTGCTGGAGCGATTGCCTCCAATTCCGTCCAAACCGCCCCCATGGCCGTGGTGCAACTCGTTGGCACCTCAGCTTTAGCAAAAGCCATCGCGCCCGGCACTCCCACCACAACCCTCATCGAAGGAACCATGAAACTAATGACCTGGACCAGAGTGAAATTCGTGGTATATGCCACGACGGCCGTTCTCGCGGCCGCCGGTGGCGGCGTCATCGCCGTCAAATCCGTGCTTGCCTCTCCCACACGCGCTGCATCCGACAGCCTGTGGGCCGCCTACGCCGAGGCGCTCTCGCAAAGCACCAACGGCACGGATGCAGCGACGCGGGTAAGCTCAATCATGAGCGCCAACCCGCCGATGGCGTCGATCCGGCTATCGCCAACGAATAGCCCCCAACGATCGCCAGTCGGGCGCGGTGGAAGGATCAGTGGCGTGGGGACAGGCGAAGGGCACTTATTGCTAGGCTCATTTCTTGGGCAGGTCGTGCGCTACGTCAACCACCTTGATCCAAACTTCCCGCAAGCGCGTATCGTCGTCCCGGGCGAGTTGCTGTATTCCCGTTTCGATTACATTGACACGATGCAGCAAGGCGGCCCGGAGGCGTTGCGGAAAGCGTTGAAGGAGCAGCTTGGCTTGGTGGCGCGGCAGGAGATGCGGCCGAACCTGGTTTTAAGAGCAAGGAATACCAACTTGGGCGGCCTGCACCAGCATAGCGATGCCGCCAGCGATTATCGCAGCAGCAACGTTACGATGGCACAACTCGCGCAAGAGTTGACCCGGCAGCTCGGAGTTGAAGTGACCGACCATACCGGCTTAACCGGAGGCTATGATTACAGTCTCAATCTGCACTACCCATTTTCCGGAGATGAACTGAGGAACGCGGTGACCAATCAACTGGGCTTGGATTTGGCGCCATCCGGAGACGGGACACAGACAGAATTCTGGGTGCTGGAGAAAGCGACCCGCTGAAGAGTTTAGGTGCGGGCTTGAGCTCCGCGCAGCAACGCTGAATAGGCGCTCTTCAATGGGAGTTGTGGGTTTTGAGCCGAAGCTGTGCCGGTGCTTTGGCGGCGTCGGTCAGCACCTACCGCTTGGCGGCGCGAACTTTGGCTTTGCTACCCTTGGCGGTTCTTGAGTCGAAGACCGATTCGATGCGGGCAATGTATTCGGCCATAGGCATGCGTGCGACGAGTTGGCCAACGACTTCGAGCGGAACATCCTCCAAGCGTTTGAACCGGATACAGCCTTTTCCACCATCCAGTTTCCTCCCAGTCTTCTCCCACGCTTTCCGGAACCATTGGTCTGTTTTAGCGTCGCCGTAAATGCACATCAAATACAGCGCCATGTGGTTCTTTTGCGAGCCAAGATTCGCAAATGGCAGCGGGAGCTTGGGATTGCATTGGTAGCCCTTCGGGTAAACGCTGTGCGGAACCACGTAACCAATCATGCCGTAGCTCATGCACTCCTGGTAACCTTCCGGGAGGTTGTCCAGAATGACCTTTCTGATGGCGCTGATAGCTTCACGCCGATCCTCCGGCAAGCCCTTCACGTATTCATCAACAGTTTTGGCGGTGCTTTTCATAGATATTGGCACACCGTCACCTGTGACCGCAATGCTGTCAATACCAGTTGCCGCCAGTAGTGCAAGGTTGAATTTCCTCCTGCCCAGCTCACCAAAACGATTGACCAGCTCCGCGGCATCCTGGATAGCGAGATTCCTGGCTTGGTTGGTTGGCCGGTCGTGACAGGCCGCTTTTCAATCTGGCTCTGGCTACGGCGCTATCCGGGTACTCCTCAGCCGTCCTCGAGAGCAGAAGCAGCATGTTGAGGACAGGACCAGGACAGGACCAGGCAATGCTTCCTTGGCGGTGTACGTAACGAAAGCGTCCAGGTTCGTGCCTTGGACGTGGATTTTGCCCTCGCTCTCCCGGCTGAGGTGAAGGTGTTGTAATATGGGCAGGGTGGTTTTTCGACCGACGACTCTGTTGAGGCCCGGGGCCAGGGGAGTTGTCCTTGACACCACCACCCCAAACGGTTAACCTAAACACGGTTCATAATCGAACAAGAGACTTCGATATGCTTCACCACGGAAATCCGGATTAATATGTGGGCCAATCGGATAAAGACTCGGTTGGCGGTGGCGATTGTCCTCTGCGCATTTCGTGCCTCCACCGAGCAGACCAATGCAGTTGAGGCTGCGTCTCAGGACGACCCGGCGGCGCACCAGCTCTACCGGGAGATGGTCGAGGCCATGCGCAAGGCCACGACCTTGTCCTGGACCGGCGAGAACCGGTGGAACTTTGAAGGCCGATTTGTCACTGTTGGCACCTATCGGATCTGGCTCAAGAAGCCCAACTACGCCCGAGTCGAGATGACACGCATGGGCCGCAAGGAACCTGGCGGCGTTCTGGTCGGGGACGGGGATTACTTCTGGATTTATTGGCCGGAAGGCAAGTTCTGCTACGCATGGGAGCGGAGCGGCAAGTATGCCGAGGAATACAAAAAGTATCAGAAGAAGTTTTTCATGAAGGAACGCACACCGGTTGGGAGGCACTCGATTTGGCACGAAGTCGTCAACTTGGGGCTAATGACCATCATCGATCCAAGCACCTTCCACGGGTACACCGATTCGCTCCAGGCATATATTGACGGGGTGAAGAGTCTGGGCACCAACACGATCGGCGGTGAGTTGTGCGACGGAATCGAGGTCAGCATCATGAAGCATCAGCGGAGTTGGGAGCTCTGGGTGGCGAAGAAGGATCGGTTGCCACGCAAGTTGAAGCAGGTGCTCCGGGTGATGGATAGGGAAGCTGTTTGGGAAGAATCGTGGTCGGACGTGGCGGTGGATGCGGAGATCTCTAACGACCGGTTTGCCTGGTCTCCGCCCAAGGACTGGAAGGAGTGGAAGATGCCGGATATCGAGGAGAGTCTTTTGAAACCTGGCACGACCGCCCCAGACTTCGAATTGGCGGCGCTGAATGGGGGCAAGCTCAAGCTGTCCAACTTTCGGGGCCAGATTGTCTGGCTCAACAAATGGCGGTGTGGCTGACCCGCGTGCCGTGAGGAGACAGGGAGTCTCCAGAAGTTGTACGAGAAATATCATGAAAAAGGACTGGTCGTCTTGGGAGTGAACGTGGCGGATAGTCGCAAGATCGCCCTGGATTATCTCAAGGAAAACAAGGTGACCTTTCCGATTATTCTCGACGTCTCACCGGCGGCCAGGAAGGCGATGGACCAGTATCTGGCTCTGCCCGATTTGGGGGCTGATCCGATGACTTACGTCATTGGCCGGGACGGAAAGATCGTGGATGGGTGGTTCGGCTACGATAGCGACAGGACCAAGGCGGCTGTGGAGAAGCTGGGTCTGTAAGGCTAACGAATCGGTCGAGCTCATGGCTGCGGTACGGGAAAAGTCATGAGGAACCAATAAAGTGCCGACACTTCATCTCGCTTTAGGGGCGAGCAGATCAACCTCCCCACCGACGAGACCACCATGTCCGTCACGCGCCTCACATTGCGACTGCATCTGATCCCAAATCGTCTTCACGGAGCCGGGAGCGTGTTCCGGCGCAGAGTGGCTCACCCATGTAAAAATCTCGATGAAACGAGGTTTATCCCCACTTTCCTTGTCCTGCACAATAACGTGCGGTTGATCGAATACCAAGTGCTCCTTCCGATAAATCTCCCAGGCGCGCGACAGCAACTCTTGCTGGAAGGCTAACGAGCCTTCGACCGCGCCACCAACGAGCTGAATAGACTCGCTAGCTGGTTCTGCCCGTTTTAACTCGTTTATGATCTCCATCACGATTGTTCGGCTCATTCGTATGGCAATTGATCAATTGGAACACCGACGAAATCAGGCTCCGGCATGGCCGACAATTT
>Ga0209517_10004322_pt1 | contig 18726 bp, 9 predicted proteins | sample PeaSoiMetSII2010_FD_187695 | JGI IMG/M metagenome (GOLD analysis project Ga0209517, IMG submission 187695) | Peat soil microbial communities from Weissenstadt, Germany - SII-2010 (SPAdes) (version 2) | ecosystem: Environmental > Terrestrial > Soil > Wetlands > Peat | place: Germany: Weissenstadt...
AGGCCGCTGCGTTCAACCGCCGGATGCGGAAAACCGCACGTCCGGTGGTGTGGGAGGGTGACGGGGCGCAATCCCCGTCACTCGACCCGATCAAGATTGCCTGCCCGCGAGTTGAGCGAGTTTTTCATCGGATTCACCCCACATATCGCGCGTAGAGGCTCCGGGCGACGCCGGTATCGTTGGTCCCCTTGACGATAGCGCGCCCGTCGGGAAACACCGTGATCTCATAAGGCGCGGCGAAAAACCGCAGCGCGAACTGGTTGGCGAGCACTTCTCCCAGGGGATCGAGTCTTTCCTTCAATTCCAGCAGGTCGATGGGGCGCTCGCGTTCGTGAATCTGGACGGCGTTTCTCCCGCACAGGGTGGCCGGCGGACGCGCCGATTCCTCCAGGTAGGGGAACTCGCGGCGCGCGCAGGCGGTGCACTCGGGGTCGCGGCCGGGCGCGGCGATCTGCCGGATTCCAGCGCCCCACACGTCGATGGTGGTGAGGCGCGCGCGGTCCGGATCGAAGCAGCCGCACAGAATCTGCAGCGCGTCCGCGACCTGCAGGGATGCCACGGCCGAGACGATCACGTTGACCACGCCGCCAGTCTCGCAGGTGGGCTGCACGCCCGGGGGCGGCTCCGGGAAAACGCACCGCAGGCACGCGCTGCGCCCGGGGATCACGGGCATGGTCAGGCCGTAACTGCCCACGGCCGCCCCGTAGACCCAGGGGATGTTGCGGCTAACGGCGAAATCGTTGATCAGGTATCGCGTGTCGAAGTTGTCAGTCCCGTCGAGAATTACGCTTGCCTCGCCGAGGTATTCCGCCACGTTCGATGGCGTCAGGTCCGCCACCACGCCGCGCACCCGGATGGAGGAATTGATACGCGCGATGTGACGCTCGGCCGCGGCGGCTTTGGGCAGTGCCTGGGCGGCATCGGACTCCTCAAACAGCCACTGGCGATGCAGGTTGCTGGGCTCGACGTAATCGCGGTCGATGATGGTGAGCCGGCCGACCCCCGCGCGCGCCAGGGCCGCCGCGTGGAAGCTTCCCAGGGCGCCGCATCCAACCACCACGGCATGCGAAGCGAGGAGCGCCTCCTGGCCACGCTCTCCGATTCCCGGAAAGAGGATCTGCCGCGAATAGCGCTCGCGCTCAGCCGCGTCCATCACTACCGATGGTAGCGCGCCGGCGCCGCGATGGTAACGAAGTTGCAGTGAAGGACTTAAGCTATCATGTTGATGGTGCGCCTGCTGCTCGCCTACTACACCGTATTTCTCGTGCCGGCGGCTGCGCAGTTCACCGTTCCTCCCGCCCAGCCGCATAAGTACGAGGGCATGATGGTGCGGAGCGTTCAGTTCGACCCCCCAGCCGGGCAGCAGCCGGTCGCCGCCGCCGAACTGCAAAAGATTCTTCCGCTGAAAATGAATCAACCGCTGCACCTGGCCGACGTGCGCGCCAGCATCGAAAGGCTGTTCGCCACCGGCGCCTACGCCGATATCCAGGTGGACGCCCGGCCCGACGGGGACGGCGTCGAGATCGTATTCCTGACCAAGAACAGTTGGTTCATAGGCGCGGTCTCCGCCGCCGGCCGGATCTCCAGTCCGCCGAACCGGGGACAATTGGAGAATGCTTCGGATCTCGATCTGGGGCAGTCCTACACGGACACGAAACTGCAACAGGGACTGGCGAACCAGCAACGGTTGTTCGAAAGCAACGGCCTGTTCCGCAGCCAGGTCCATCCGGTTCTCGATTGGGAGACCGGCCGCAGCCACCAGCAGGTGAACATCCGCTTTGATGTCGCGAGCGGCCCCCGTGCCCGCTTCACCACACCTGTGCTGACGGGCGACCTGAAGATGGACGCGGGCAAGATCCTCACGGGCACGAAATTCCGGCGGTGGATTATTCACACCTGGAAGCCGATGACGCAGACGCGCGTGCGCCAGGCGCTGGATGGCGTGCGGTCGCTTTACCAGAAGGAGAAGCGGCTGGAAGCCCAGGTGTCGCTCGACTCCATCAAGTACGACGGCGGAACCAACCGCGCGATCCCCACGCTGCGGATCGATGCCGGCCCGCGGATCGATGTGCGCGTCGTGGGCGCCAAGGTCTCGAATGGGAAACTCGAGCGCTACGTTCCGGTCTTCGAGGAGCACGCCGTGGATCACGATCTGCTGGTGGAAGGCGCGCGTAACCTGCGCGACTATTTTCAATCCCAGGGCTATTACGATGCGGATGTCGAGTTCAAGGAGCAACGCGTCATCAACGATCGCGCGACGGTCGATTTCCTGGTCAGCCCGGGCGACCGCCACAAGCTGGTGAGCATCCAGATCGGCGGCAACCACTATTTCCGCACGGAAGCGATTCGCGAGCGGATGTTTCTGCAGACCGCCGCGTTCCTGCAGTTCCCGCACGGGCGTTACAGCGGAAACCTGCTCGAGCGCGACGAGGAATCGATCCGCAATCTATACGAGTCGAACGGATTTCGCGACGTTCGGGTGACGCACCGGATCGAGGACAATTATCGCGGCAAGGCGGGCGACATCGCCGTTTTCATCACGATCGAGGAGGGACCGCAGTATTTCATCGAGAGCCTGAAGGTGGAGGGGATCGAGCAAGTCGACAAGACCGCCATCCTGGACGGACTCAGCTCCGTGGCCGGTCAGCCTTTCAGCGACTACAACGTCGCGGTGGACCGCGACACCATCCTGGCAAAGTACTTCGAAAGCGGCTTCCCCAACGCGACGTTCGAGTGGAGCTCCACGCCGGCGGCGCGGCCCAACCGCGTGGACCTGGCCTTCACCATCCAGGAAGGCCGGCAGCAATCGGTGCGGCAGGTGCTGGTCAGCGGGAACAAGGTGACCAGAGACAGCGTGATCGAACGCAACCTGAAATTGAGTGCGGGCGACCCTCTTTCTCCCACGGCGATCACCGAAACGCAGCGGCGCCTGTATGATTTGGGCGTATTTGCGCGGGTCGACGCCGCCATCCAGGATCCCGACGGCCAAACCGACGAAAAATACGTCCTCTACAATCTGGAAGAGGCGAGCCGCTACTCGCTGGCCACGGGGTTGGGCGCGGAGTTAGGGCGGATCGGCGGATGCCAAACCTGCCTCGACGCGCCCGCGGGCGCCACCGGCTTTTCGCCGCGTGTTTCCATCGACATCACGCGCAACAATCTCTGGGGCGTCACTCACAGCCTCAGCCTCCGCACCCGCGTTTCCACCCTGGAGCAGCGGGCTTTGCTGAACTACTCGTGGCCGCGGTTTCTCGAACACGACCGCTTGACCCTGTCCATTACGGGCCTCTACGACAACTCGCGCGACGTGCGCACGTTTAACTATAAGCGCGAAGAAGGCTCGGTACAGTTGACCCAGAAGCTCGGCAAGACCATCACGCTGTTTTACCGGTTCGCCTACCGGCGGGTGGGGGTCAGCGACCTGAAAATCACGTCGTTTCTGATTCCGCAGCTTTCGCAACCGGTGCGCGTGGGCATCCCGTCCATCAACCTGGTCGAGGACCGGCGCGACGACCCCGTGGACCCGCACAAGGGCATTTACAATACGGTGGAGCTGGGCCTGGCCGACAAGGTCTTTGGCTCGCAAGTGAACTTCCTGCGTCTCCTGGCGCGGAACGCCAGTTACTACCCGCTCGGCAAGCGGCTGGTGCTGGCGCGCAGCACGCAATTCGGAGACATGTACGCCATCAATTACAGCGGCAACCCGCTGGAGGCCATCCCGTTAGCGGAGCGTTTTTTTGGCGGTGGCGGCACGTCGCACCGCGGTTTTCCGGAAGATCAGGCCGGCCCTCGCGATCCATCCACAGGATTCCCGTTGGGCGGATCCGCACTATTGTTCAACCAGACCGAACTGCGTTTCCCGCTGATCGGCGACAATATAGGCGGCGTCCTGTATCACGATATGGGCAACGTGTATTCCAGCCTGGAGAACCTGTCATTCCGCACGAGCCAGCGGGGCCTGCAGGATTTCGACTACATGGTGCACGCGGTGGGGTTTGGCGTGCGCTACCGCACTCCCATCGGCCCGATCCGGCTGGATCTGGGCTACAGCATCAACCCACCGTACTTCTTCGGGTTCAAGGGGACGCAGCAGGACCTGGTCAACGGGGGGGTCAATCCGTGCGCGCCCACATCTCCGGTAGCGAGTCAGTGCCAGGTGCAAAACGTCAGCCATTTCCAGTTTTTCTTCTCGATAGGACAAACGTTTTGAGGAAAGAAATCAGAGCCACGGATGGACACAGATGCACACAGATAGCCTCTTTGTTGCTCTATCTGTGTTCATCCGTGTTCATCCGTGGCCCATTGCTTTTGCCTGTTCGGGCTGACATCATCGATCGCATCGCCGTTTCCGTGGGCAATCGCGTGATTACGGCGAGCGATATCGAGCGCGAGATCCGCGTCAACTCATTCCTGAATGGCGTGAAGCCCGATTTGAGCCGGGCGAGCAAGCGCGCCACCGCGGAGAAGATGGTGGAGCAGAAGCTCATCCAGCGTGAGCTGGAGACCAGCCGCTACCCGCAGCCCGACCCCGCGGAAATCGAGCCGGCCCTCGCGGATTTCAAGGCAGCGCACTTCAAGGACGACGCGGAGTACGCGCGCAGCCTGGCGGATTACGGCATCACGGACCAGGATGTGCGGAACGAGTTGCTCTGGCAGCGCACTCTGCTGCGGTTCATCGGGATTCGATTCCGCCCCGGAGTGCAGGTGAGCGATCAGGATATCCAGAAGTACTTCGACGAGACGGTCGCGCCGGCGGCGCGCGCCGCGCATCCCGGCGAACCGGTGACGCTTGAAGACTACCGCAACCAGATCGAAGAAAAGCTCACCGGCGATCGGGCAGACGAAGAGATGGGCCGCTGGCTCAAGGAGGCCAGCAAGCGGAACGAAATCGTCTATCACGAGGAGGCCTTCGGGTGAGCCGAAAGCGCGTCCGGTGGACGATCACGGGCTCCGTGGCGGGATTGCTGCTCCTCTCGCTGGCCTCTGCTGTCCTGGTGGTGCGGAGCCAGTGGTTTTACGAAAAAGTTCGCGAGCTGATAGTCGGCACGGTCGAGACGGCGACGGGCGGCCGCGTGGAAGCCGCCTCGTTTCGATTCGACTGGAAGCGGCTACGGGCCGAGATCACCGGCTTCGCGATCCATGGCAATGAGCCCGGGGACAAGCCCGCGCTGTTCCGCGCGTCGTCCGTCGCGGTGGGGCTGAAAATCGTGTCGCTGTTCAAGCGCGATGTTGACATTCAGTACCTCGAGGTGGCCGATCCTCGCGTTTACCTGATGGTCTATCCCGACGGCCGCACCAACGTGCCCGAGCCGAAGACCAAGGGGAGCGAAAAGCCGCCGGTGGAGACGCTTCTCAACCTGGCGATCGGCCGCTTCGATATGCGCAACGGGCTCTTCGAAATCGAATCGCGCGGCGAGACGCCGTTCGACGCGCGCGGCCGGAACCTGAACTTGCGGCTCCTATATGAAAGGACCGGACCCCGTTACCTGGGCGAGGTTTCCATTCAGCCGTTGGACGTCCAATGGCCAGGCTTGTCGCCGGCGCCATTGGCGGTGAACCTTGCGCTGTCGATCGAGAAGAACCGAATCGGCGTCACCTCGGCCAGGCTGGCGACGGGCGATTCGCGAATCGAGTTCTCCGGAGCGGTGGAAGACCTGGCCGCGCCGCGGGGCAAGTTTCAGTACGAGGCGCGCGTATCGGTGGCCGACGCGTCGCGCATCCTGCATCTCGAGGAACTGGAACGGGGCACGGTGGAAGTCGCGGGCAACGCCACCTGGCGTGGGCCTTCGGACTTTTCGGCGGCGGGGAAGCTTCACGCGTACAACGTCGACTACCGGGACTCTACGCTGCGGCTGCGGAACTACCGCGTGGAGGGCTCCCCATCCGCAGGTCCGTGGGGGATCGATCTGAGCGGTGTGCGGCTGGGTGGGGCGGGGCCATGTCCCGCCCAAGCCGCGCAGTGCCCTGTTACGGCGGAAGGCCAGATTGCCGGGATCGCGTTGCGCGGCCGCGATCTGGACTTCCGCGGCGTTGCCCTGACGATCGCGGGCGGCAGTTTCCGCGGCGAAGCCCACGTCCGCGACCTGGATCGCTACACGGTGAATGGCGACCTGGCGGATTTCGGAATCAAACGCACGGTCGCGATGTACAGCCCCGCGCCTCTGCCGTGGGACGGCTCAGGGTCGGGCACGATGCGGCTGGAAGGCTCGCTCCGCCGGAAGAGCGAGCTCCGCGTGGCGGCCGATCTGACGATCGCGCCTGCGCCCCGGGGTTTACCAGTGCGCGGGCACATCATGGCCACCTACGAAGCCCGCAGCGGCCTCCTGGACCTGGGCCGCTCCACGCTCACCTTGCCCTCGTCGCGCGCGGAATTTTCGGGCGGGATGCAGGCCGGCCGCGAGTTGCGGGTGCACGCGGAGACTCGCGACCTGAACGACATCCTGCCGGCCCTCGGGGAGAATGCCGCGGACTTTCCCGTGAGACTCGAGAGCGGCGCGGCCATATTCGACGGCACGGTCACAGGCACCCTGGATAGCCCGCATATCGCGGGACATGTGAACGTCACGCGGTTCTCGTATGAAGGGCGGATCTTCGATTCCCTGCAAGCCGACGCCAACGCCTCGCCCGCGAGTTTGGAAGCGCGGAACGCTGCGATTACCCAGGGAACCCTGCGGGCGCAGTTCCAGGGATCCATAGGCCTGAGCCAGTGGAAGATCGAGGACTCGAGCGCCATTGCCGCGAGCGGAACCATGCGCAACGCGGACGTGGCAGCCCTGGCTGCGCTGCTCGATGCGAAGGACGCGCCTGTGACCGGCAGCCTCTCGGGGAGCGCCCAGGTTTCCGGAACGATCGCCGATCCTCAGGCCAAAGGCGATCTGGATGTAGTCAAGGGCATCTTTTTTGAAGAGCCGTTCGACCGCATCACCGCGCGCGTGAGTTACAGCGGGCGAACGGTGCAGGTGACATCGGGGCAGATCCTCGCGGGAACCGCGGAGGTGCAACTGGCGGCGACGTTCGACCACGCGCCCGGCCGCTTCGATCAAGGCCGCCTGCGCTTCCAGGTGAGCAGCAACGCCGTGCCGCTGGAGCAGGTTCGGATGGTCCAGAAGCTGCGGCCGGACGTGAAGGGGTCGGTCCAGGTAGAGGCCAATGGCGATGTCGACCTGATTCCTTCGCAAGGCGGCAAACCGGGGTTGCGCATTACCGGCCTGCACGCCGACGTCTCGGCGCGCGGCTTGCGGTTGACCGGACAGGCACTGGGCGACGCGCACCTCACGGCCGATTCGCAAAACGCGGTGCTCCACGCCCACCTGGAATCGGCCGTCGCCGACTCGGCCATTCGCGGCGATGGCCAGTGGCAGCTCGCAGGCAACTACCCGGGCAGCGCCACCATTACGTTTTCGAGGGTCGATTTCGCGCGGCTGCGCCAGTGGATCGCACCGGAGCAGCCTTCCACTCCGCAGCCACCCGGGCAACCTTCCCCCGCGGACCGCTTGTCGGGCTTCGCCGAAGGTGAACTGCGCATTGAAGGCCCCGCCCTCCAAACGGAGGCCCTGAAGGCCGAGCTGCGCATCACGAAATTCGAGCTCGCCGGTTCCGCCCCGCGTGCTGGTGGAGGCGTTGCCAGCCCCGCCAGTTCGTTCAGCCTGCAGAACTCCGGCCCCATTGTCGCCAGCATGGTGAACAACGTGGTCACGGTCGACAGTGCCCGTTTCGCGGGGCGCGGCACGGACCTCAGCGTCACCGGCAAGGTGCCGCTGCAGCAGAAGAATCCGCTGGATCTGCGGGTGAACGGCCGCCTGGATCTGGCCGTTGTGCACGAGTTCAATCCGGATCTGGCCTCTTCCGGAGCGGTAACCGCGGAAGCTACCGTGCGCGGCCCCCTCGACTCGCCGCAGATCAACGGGCGCCTGCAGTTCCAGAATGCGGCATTCAGCCTGAACGATCTGCCGAACGGCATCTCCAACGCCAACGGCGCGATTCTGCTCACCAACGATGTGCACGGGGCGTCGCGGGAAAATCGCGCCACCATCCAGAGTTTCACCGGCGAAACCGGAGGCGGCAAGATCGAGCTCTCGGGGTTCGCGGCCTACAGCGGCGACGAGGCCCTTTTTCGGGTGCATGCGCGCGCCGAACAGGTTCGCGTGCGGTACCCGGAAGGCGTCAGCACGGTGGCCAATGCCCGCCTCGATCTCACCGGCACGCCGGCGCGCAGCGAGCTCTCAGGCACAATCACGATTCTCCGCACCGGGTTCAATCTGCAATCGGACTTCAGCTCCCTGATTGCGAAGTCCGCCGAGCCGGTGCGCACGCCCGCCGCGCGCAGCGGTCTTCTGGGCGGCCTGAACTTCGATGTGCAGATCGAGACTGCGCCCGATACTCAGTTTCAGAGTTCCTTGACCGAGGACCTTCAAGCGGAGGCCAACCTGCGATTGCGCGGCACCTTCAGCAATCCCGCGGTGGTGGGCCGTGTCACCATCACGCAAGGCCAGGTGGTGTTTTACGGCACCAGGTACACCATCAGCGACGGCTCCATTGCGTTCTACAATCCCCTAAAAGTGGAGCCGATCCTGGACATCAACCTGGAGACCAAGGCGAACGGGATCGATATCACCCTGACGGTCGCGGGTCCGTTGAATAAACTCCACCTGACGCCGCGTTCCGATCCGCCGCTGCAGTTCAACGAAATCGTGGCGCTGCTGGCTACTGGCCGCTCTCCGACCTCCGATCCCACAGTGCTGACGCAGGAAAGCACCGCGCCGCAATCGTGGCAGCAGATGGGCGCAACAGCGTTGTTGGGCCAGGCGATCGCCAACCCGGTTGCGGGCCGGTTGCAGCGCTTCTTCGGCGTGAGCAAGCTGCGCATCGATCCGACGATTGGGGGGGTGGAGAACAACCCGCAGGCGCGACTCACTCTGGAACAGCAGGTGACTTCGGACCTCACGTTCACCTACATCACCGACGTCACCAGCACCAATCCGCAGGTGGTGCGGGTGGAATGGTCGTTCAGCAAGCAGTGGTCGGCAGTGGCGCTGCGGGAAGAAAACGGGGTGTTCGGGCTGGACTTCTTCTTCAAGAAGCGGTTTTAGCCCGCATGCTGTAACCGAGTTCCGCGAGGAATTCACGCGGGGTTTAGTCTAGCGGCTCTTGTGACCCGGCTTCTTGGCGAGGCGCTTGTCACGACGGTGGGCCGCGATCTCGGAGTCGATCTCGTCCATGGTCGTCTTGTCGAGACCCTTACGTCTGGCGTCCTCCTGCAACGGCTGTGGACCCCGCCTCGCTCGCCTTCTCCACGTTCGCGCTGGATTGCTACACCTGCCACGGCGTGGTCCCGGCCGGCCACACTGGCGACACGAGCGTGGTGTGGCTTTCGAACAAGCACGAGCGGCCGGCGCGGCTGATCGCCGCGATTTGCGGGCAGTGCCACCTGCGGGGCGCGGCGGCCGCGCTCGAGCCGCCTGCCGTAGGCCAACAATTTTGTGGCCGGCGACGATCTCTTCCAGGATTTTCAGGCGGACCTCAAGCGCTCGGACGATGGCTCCCTGAGCCCCGGCGATCGCCACGTGTATCGGAACGTGCGTGACGTTCTGGAACGCGGCTCCGAAGTCACTTGCCTGAGCTGCCACCGCGTGCACGGCGATTCCGCGCAGAAGCACCACGTCGCGCAGCAAAGCGAAATCTGCCAGGACTGCCACAACGCCACCGGATCGAAGAAGGACGTGAAACGTTACCAGGTCCACAGCGACGTGTGCGGGTACTGAGTACACTCGGGACTGCCGTCAGATCGTCAGCGAGTACATCTGCTCGGTTCCGTACTTGCCCGAGTTGAAGAAAATCCTGGCGCGCCCGCCAGGCGTAACGAGCAGATGATGCCGCCAGAAGTTGACCCCCAGGCCAGCACCCAGTTCCTGTTCCGAAAGCTGGTCCGGGAGCCGGAAAGGGCTGGCCTGCGCATCGGTGCGCCATTCGCCGTCCGGATCGGCGCCAGCGCAGCGCAGCCATCCTCCGAGCGATGGAGCCGGCTCGCGATTGCTCTGGTCTTCAGGCGGAGTTGGACTCCCATTACTGAGGGCATACCATCCCGCCGTGTCGTCGTGGAGCAACTGCACACCTCCCACCCAGCCGCGATTCCACGCCTGGTCGCGTCCGGGGATCAGGATCTGGCGGCCCTTCACGGCAGTGGCTTTCCCGGGCGACCATCGCGCCAGAACGCTGCTCGACCCGAATGGCGACCCGGGTTGCCCGGCTTGGGCGTAGAGGGGGTACGCCTTGTAGAAGATGAGCACCTGGCCGGGCGCTTCGAACCAGTACGCCGTTGGTGTGTCACAGTGCTTGCCATCGGGCGCATCCGCGGGACCGGGATCGAGGATCGGTTTCGCGACAACGGTCCACGGCCCAGCCAGTTTTTCCGCATATGCCACCTGGATATGTTTGATGCCGTTCGTGCTGACGAACAGGGCCCAGTACCTGCCGTGGATGCGGGCGGCGCGGTTCGAGGCACGGGGATCCATGACCACCCACCACTTGTGGCCGGGCTTGCCCTGAAACAGGTCCTCCGGATTCCGTAAAGGCGCCTGGCCGGATTTCTCCCAATCGCCGGGGCCGATTTCTTCTGCCGACCGGCTCAATGCCAGTCCGGCCACGAGCGCATGAGACTCGGCCGTGCGCCCGGCGCCGGCGAAGTAGAACATGCGCCAGGTCCGGACGTCATCGTCCCACACGATGCATGGATCGCCCACAACTCCGCTATCGAAGGACCCGGACGGCCCGCGCGGCAGCACAATACGGGAATCGATGGTCCATTTCCGGCCCATCCAGAGGGGAAGCACGGGGGCGGAGCTCGCCATTTCTACCCCGCCAGCCGCAAGTATGAGAAACTGACGACGGTTCATCGTGATCACCTACCCGTCAGGCGGCGACGCCGGCCAACTCGTAGCATCGGGGCAGAGCGCCTGGTAGACCGGAGTCAGAATATCACTCTTGCCGACATCTGCAATTTGCGGGGATCCCAGGCCGATGTGATGATGCCGAAGTGCGACATATCGGGGCCTACGGTTCCACCCGGGCCATTCAGGACTGTATGGTTGAGCGCATTAAAGGCTTCGAGCCGGTAGTTGAGCTTGATACGTTCCGTGATCGTGAAATTCTTCGCCAGGCTCGCGTTGATCATGAAAGCCGCGGGTCCCTTGAAAATGCCGGGTGTCGCGTTGCCCAGGAACAGGCGCTGGCCCACGGCGGAACTTGTGGTCGCGATGCCATTGACGAGGGTCTGATCTCCACGAACAAAGCTGTTGGGATCCAGCCAGGTAAGACCGATTTGGGAACCACTCTGCATGGCCGGTTTCCCCAGGCCGGAACTGTATGGCGTGGCGCCCACGTAAGTCGCGTAGCAACCGGCCGAACCGTAGTTGAACTGGGCGCAATTGTAGTCGCCGATGCTGCCGTAGCTGCCCGAGTTTCCGGTGACCGTTCCTCCCACCGTCCACCCACCCAGAAGCGTCTTCCGGGCCTTCGAAACAAAATGGATGGGGATATCATAGGAGAACGAAGTCATGAAACGGTTCATGAGTCCCGGGCTGTAATAGTCCAGGCTGCAATTGCCCCAGTAGCGGCAACCGTTCTGCTGCTTCGTGCTGCTCAGGGTGTAATTGCCCATGAACGTCAGGCCGTACGAGTACCGCTTCGAGAACCGTACTTGCAGCGAGTCGTACATCGAATTGAAATCGGCCACATACATGGTGATGGTTTGAAAGCTATTCGGGAAATACGGGCGCCGGGAATTGATATTCGCGGTCGTATTGGCGCTTGCGCCGGGAACGAATAACGGCCAGTTTACATCATGGCTCTCGGAGAGATGCGTTCCCCGGGTTGCCACGTAGCCGACTGAAATCAGATAGGATTTCACCGGCTCAAAATCGAATGTGAAGTTCCACTGATGGATCTGCCCCGAGTTGTAGTGCGCGTCCATACCCAAGGTGTTCAGAGGCGTGGGAAACACCAGCGTCGTATTCCGCGGATCGCCAGCCAGTGGAGGATTGAACGGGAACGGCACGCTGCTGCCGTACGAATTTGCGTATGGGTGCGTGAAATCCACCAAGCCGGTCGGCGGGCTGTAGGAGACGCCATAAGGCGCCGTGTTGGTGTATGAATTGAAGCCCAGCAGGTATTGGTAGTCCGTGGTCCAGGCGTATCCGCCACGGAGCGCCGCTTTGCCGTTTCCGAAAATATCCCAGGCGAACGACGCCCGGGGGCCGATATCAGCCCATCTCACCCCATACAAGTTCGACGGCACGTTCTGGTCGCCTACGGTCACCAGGCCCACCGGCGCGGTCGGGAAAACCGTAGAAGCCTGGCCTGGCCGGAATGTGACGAAATTTCCTTTGGTCGGCGAGACGCCGAAATGCGGCTCCCAACGCGCGCCGAACATCAGTGTCAATCGAGGGCTGATCTTGATGCTGTCCTGCACAAACGCTTCCCGTGCCGGGTAGTGAATATCCAAAATCTGAGTATTATTCTGGCTGAATCCTCCACCCGCGCCGAGTAGCATGTCAGCGATGCCATTCCCGGTTCCACCATAGGTTTGGCGTCCATCGGCGAAACTGAAGTTGCCGCCCGCGCCCCACGTCTGGTATTTCACCTCATGGTATTGCCGGACTTCCAGCCCCATTTTCCAGGTGTGGCGTCCGTGCGCGTACACGACATTGTCGGCGGCATAGACGGAATTCTGAGTCATGTCGTCGATGTAGCCGTTGTAGATGCCGTAGGGCATAATCCGCGGCATGCTGATGTACTGTACATCGGGAGCCTTTACGTCGCCTACCGAGCCTACGCCCATGTCCGAGGCTGTAAATAACGCGTTGGTAGGCGAATAACTGTTGAGTACCGGGATGGCGAATCGCTTGACGCCCAAAATGAAGTTGTTGATCAGCGAGGCCGAAATCGTGTAGGTGTCGTTGACGGTCCAACTCTGGAGGTTTTTGTTTTCGGACCACATCAGTTTCGGATCCGGGTATTGGTAAGCCCATGACGCTGCGGAGAAGGATAAAAGCGACAGGCTGTTGGATGTGGCCTCGTCCCTGTCCCACCAGAGGCTTCCGAACAAGCGATGTTTCGGGCTGATATATTCATCGATCTTTCCAGCCAGGGTTTGCACCGTCTCATTTTCCGTGGGCTGCCAACTGTACGTCGTGAGTCCCGAGGTAGGAGCGGGAATGATGTTCGTACCGGAAGTCAGGAAATTGCCCATCTTGGTGAACATCGACTTGGGAATGATGGGCGTGGGAACCCCGTTGATTACGGGGATGCCATCGGGCGAGTTGGTGAAATCTCCATTGCGCTCCGCATTCGTGATGGTCTGCCCCGTAAAGGTGGCCGCAGCCGAGGTGGAGGTGCGCTCGTACGAGCTGAAAAAGAAGGTCTTGTTCTTCCCGTTGTAGAGTTTGGGAAGGAAGACGGGGCCGCCCACATTACCGCCATACCACTGCTGCGAGAGCGGCTGCCGTGGAATTCCAGCCCAGTTGTTTTGCCAACTGTTGGCGTTCCAGCCCCCATTTTCCAAATATGCCCAACCTTGCCCGTGCAGAGCGTTAGTGCCGGATTTCAGAACGGCTTCGACCTGGCCGCCGCCACCCCGCGCAATCGAAGCGTCGGGTACATTGGTCGTCACGCTGAATTCCACCATATCTTCGGCGGGCGGATAGGCGGTAGCCGAGCCGTGGAAGTAGTCGTTCACGTCGCTGCCGTCGATCCGGTAATTGTTGCTCAAACCCGACGTGCCATTGAAACTGGTAACCGGCACGTTGTAGCTGGCGCCGGTGCCGGCCGCTACCGCGCCGGGCATCAGCAGTTCCATGGTCTCGCGAGGATCGCGTCCCCAAACCGGCAGCGCGGCCATGAGCTTCTCATCGTACGTGGTTTGAATCGTCGAATTCGTCGTATCCACGATGGCGGCGGCCGCCGACACTTCCACGGACTGAGTCGCCGCTCCCACTTGTAGCGCGATCGGCAGGGTGACCGCCGTCTGGGATTGCAGCACGATTCCGGAAGCGGTAAACGTCTGGAACCCGGCGCTTTCGCATTTGACGCTATACGAACCCGGCGGCAGCGAAGCGAACAGATAATTGCCCCGCTCGTCGGAAGTGGTTCTCACCATCAATCCCGTCTCGCTGTTTTGCGCAGCGATGCGCGCGCCGGGAACGACGGCGCTCGAAGGGTCCGTTACCGTGCCCAGGAGCTTGCCCGAAACATCCACCTGCGCATGGATCGAGCCCCACGGGAAAAGCAGCAGAGCGGCAACGTATGTAACAACCGATAGGCATTTCATCGAAGTAACCTCCTTCAACGTTCAGAAATCAAACGCACCCATCCGGCCCCATTCCGGAATGCATCAATGGGTGAAACCCAGGTCCTCGCCTGCATGTAAAGCCAAGGCGATCTGCTCGAGCGAGCCGTGCCGGCCGTTGTACCATAGCACCCACTGTTTGCCATCGAAAATCATATATGGCTTGTAGCAGGCGTCCTGATCGAAATCATCCTGCCCGGGGCGTATGACGGGATTGCGCGGGTGGCGTTCCCAATTCGTCAGCCCATCGCGGGACCGCGCCATCGAAATCTGGGCGTGATCCATATCGCGGTACCCGATGTAAACCGCGTAATACCAGTCCTTCCAGTGGAGCACTTGTGCGCCGGCAACCTTGTATTGTTCGTAGACGTTCCGGGGATCTGGTTTCAATACCGGATTGTCCGGGTGCTTCGTCCAAGTCAGCCCATCCGGGCTGGTGGCATATCCAATGGCATCGGGCTCATACTGATCCCCGCCCGAATACCACATCTGGAAGAGCTTCGCGCGCTCATCCCAGAGCACGTTCGGGCACATTAGCGAAGTTTTTTCCCACGGCAGTTCCGGAGAGAGCACCGGCTTATCGCTTCTGCGTGTCCAAACCAAGCCGTTCGGACTCGTGGCATAGCCGATCCACGATTTCCCGCGGGCCTGGCCCGTGTACCACAAGTGATACCCATCCGCGCGGTGAAGCACGCTGGGCCGGTTGATATTTGCTTCCCAGTCCGTGGCTGGATTTGGAGAAAGGACAACCGTGGGATCGCTCCAATGGATTCCATCTTTGCTCTCGAACAGCGCCAGGCTGCCTTTCGGCCGCCACGATCCCCACATCCGGTACTTGCCGGCCTCGTGCAGGACCGCAATATCGAAGACCGTGCCGAGCTTGCCTCCGCCGATCAGCGGGTTACCGTCATACTTGATCCACCCGCCTTCTGAAGAAGGCAGCTTAGCCATCAACCACGTCAGCCCAGCGGCGGCACCGATCTCGCTCCCGTTGGCGTAGACGTGTAGGCCGCGTCCCTTGCCGTAATGCGCTCCTGTCCGATCGTAAAGAATGGTGACATCTCGGTCCCGGTAACGAACGTTGTCCAGGCAGAAGTACTCTAGCGCGCCGTCGGGAACCAGGGGATTCACTTCCAGCCAGTCGTCCGCACGCGGGCGCAACCCCACCAGTCCGGTAATGATCAGGTCGTTGAAAGTGGAATGATTGTAGTCCCGGCCCCGTTCCGCTCCACCTTTTTGTAGTTGTTGGGCCGCCGCCATTCGCGATAATTGGTCGCGCGCCAGCCACTCGCCGCTGTCCGCATTCAGATCTTCATCGATAAAGGGGATCACCCTGCCGTCTGGAAGCTTGAGATGCTGCGATCGCGCATACGTTCGCAGAAGTTCCAGATAGTCCCGCTTGGTCACGTATGGCTGGCGATAGTGATTCAGCAGATTGGCCATCGCAGTCAGCGTCTGCGACGTGGCGAAGGGCCAGGAGGGCCCGTTCCACAAGCATTCGTGCGGATTTGTGAACAGGAAACGTGGGCTGCGTCTTTCCGCGGTGGTAGGGCCATAGGGAGCCAGAAAACCTTGCGGGTCCAGAAGCTGTTTCCATGCGGCTTCGCGGCCCGGATTCGGCAAATCGAAGTACCAGGGAACATAACCCACCAGCTCCCGTACGCCGGCAAGCGAACGGCCGCCGCCTCGCGGCATGGTCTCGTAAAAGCTGGCAGTCTCGTCCCAGAGCTTCGTTTCCACCAGGCTGCGGAGCTTTTCCGCCTTCGCCCGGTATTCCACCAGCAGGTCGTTCCGGCGCGGAAATGCCCATCCGGCGATCTCGGAAATGGCCATGGCATCGCCGAACTGGTAGCTGTTGATGGTGGGGCGGTAGCCGCTTCCTCCAATGGAGAATTCCATTCCATCGCGGTCGTCGATCTGCCAGAATAAGCCGTTCGGGTCCTGATGGGTTTTTTCCCATGCCTCATAATTCGCCACCAGTTCGGGAAGCAGATCCGCCGTGAGATACTGGTCCTGAGTCACCAGGGACCAGGCGCGCAGGGCATCGGCGGCGGCAAAGCTGTACCGTCGCGGGTCGCCCCCCTTGCGGAACCAGAACCGCGCGTAATCCGCCAGATACTTGCGGTCCCGCAGCCATCGCCCTTCGTAGAAGTGGTGGGCGGCTGCGCAACTGATCGTATTGGACTCACCCGCCCACGGAACCGGCGGAAGAAATTCGGTGACCACAAATCCCTTGGGCGTCTCGCTGATGTGCTTCCGGAAGGTCCACCAACGGAAGTAGTACATCTCCTCCAAGGCCTTATCGGAGCACTCGAATAGGGGAATGTTCTCTCGCAGCCAAGCCCAGGCGGAACTGTTCGCAACGTAATTCGTCACCCCGTCAACATCGTTGCGATTGAACTGCTCCGTATAGTGCCGGAATGAGTCCGCGACCAGTGTGCCTTGCGGCTTGGCAGCGCCCGAGGCAAACATGATCAATGGCAGCGCGGCCACAATACCGATACTCTTGATTCCTGTTTTCATGTTCAGTAAGATTGTGTTGCCTAATCCGACTGCAACAAAAGTTAAATCCGCGTGTTTGGAGGTTGAGGTAGCAAACCATTTGTTTCCAATTACGTACATGGCTTGCGTACGTTCTGTAACGACCCGTAACGTGCCCCGGCGGCTCATCCAGCCCATCAAAGCCAATCAAAGCCCATCAAGTCCTGTGTTGCAAATTCGGACACCCAGGGGTAAAATACCGTCATGGCGGGGGTCCACTGGACCATCGAATCGAAAGGCGAGAAGGCCGAATACCATGCCGTTATGTCCTCCGGCATCTTCCCTCCCCTGTCCAACGGCTCGCGGTTTCTTGAGTATGTCGCGGCCAGGTATTTTGCGCACGAACTTGAAGTAAACGAATACTCGATCGCCGTGGACGCTTTGGGGCGGCGCCAGGACTTCGACCCCAAGCAAGACGCGATTGTGCGCGTAGAAGCGCATCGGGTGCGAAAACGCCTGGACGAGTATTATGCGAACAAGGGTGCCCATAACCAGCTCCGGCTGACCATTCCGCACGGGAGCTATTTGCCGTTGTTTGTGCCTCGCGAGGGCAGTGCCACAGTTGCAACATCCCCCGGGTCGAGGATTTTGTCTGCCCGTCTCAAGCTCGCCCTTTTCTCCTTGATCACTATCCTGTTCGTGGTTGGAGGAATCGTGGCCTCGATGTGGAAAAACCATACCGGGACAACCGTGAGACCGAGCAACGAAAGCAGTTTGAGGCCGCTACCCGGAGCCGTGGCCCCTTCGGAGCTGCGCATCCTCGCCGGCTCCAAGGTTGAGTACAGGGACCGCCTGGGCCAAGTCTGGTCCCCCGACCGTTTCTTCACCGGTGGCCAGGATTGGACCGCGCGCTACCGTAGAATCCTCCGTACCCGGGATCCGGAGCTGTTTCTCTCTGCCCGCCAGGGCCGGGAATTCAGCTACGATATTCCCCTGAATCCCGGAACCTATGACTTGCGGCTGTATTTCGCTGAAACTTATTACGGGGAAGACAACCCGGAGGGCGGCGGTGAGTCTAGCCGCATGTTCAATGTCAGCGTCAATCGAGCCACGGTCTTGAGCTCCTTCGACCCGCTATCGGATGCCGATGGCAGCAACACTGCGGACGCCCGTGCCTTCAAAGGGATTTCGCCGGCGGCGGATGGGCGACTGCACTTGCGATTCTTTGCGCCATACCCGCTCAAGGGCGTTGCGCTGGTCAGCGGAATCGAAATAGTGCCGGCCAACCGCTATGCCTTGCGTTGGGTCGCCTCGGATAGCGCCGTGGTCGATTCGGCTAACCAGCTCTGGCAACCGGATCAGTTTTCCCTCGGCGGGAGGATCCGCATACACTCGGAACCCGTCAAGGGGGCCGCCGATCCTTCTCTTTATCGGGCAGACCGCTACGGCCATTTTAGCTACGCGATACCAGTCCCCCCCGGCACGTATACCCTCACGCTCTATTTCGCCGAGCAGTGGTTTGGGATCGAGCACTTTGGAGGGGGTCCCGTGGGCCGCCGCGTATTTGATGTCTTCTGCAATGGTGCAGCTCTTCTGCGGAACTTTGACATCTCAAAGGAAGCGGATGGCAGCTTGCGAGCCATTTACCGAAAGTTCCGCGGGCTTCGGCCAAACGCTCAAGGAAAGCTGTTGCTTACCTTCGTGCCCATCCAGGACTATGCCTGCCTGAACGCTCTTGAGATCACCGACGAGGCAAAAAGCAATAAAACTCAATAAACCTTCGGCGCTCGCGAGAATTTACCCGGTTTTGCTCGCCAAAAGTGACCCACCCGGGGCCGCGCGAAGAAGCCGTTTGGCGCGAGGCAACGCCGGGTTTTGGCGCGCGCCAAATGCTATTAGGGACT
>Ga0209517_10004324_pt1 | contig 18718 bp, 18 predicted proteins | sample PeaSoiMetSII2010_FD_187695 | JGI IMG/M metagenome (GOLD analysis project Ga0209517, IMG submission 187695) | Peat soil microbial communities from Weissenstadt, Germany - SII-2010 (SPAdes) (version 2) | ecosystem: Environmental > Terrestrial > Soil > Wetlands > Peat | place: Germany...
AAGGAGTGACTATGCTGCTGGCTGCGCTGTTTATCGTCGGAGGTCTGTTCCGAGCGACAGGCGCGAGTGTGATTCAGTTTCCGAGATGGGGCTGGGTGGTGTTTTCGGGACTGGTCTCGCTCGCTCTTGGTATCTACCTCATGACCATCTGGCACACGGCGAGCATTTTCTTCGTGGGAATGATCATCGGCATCGATCTCATTTTTGACGGAGCAGCACTAGTAGGTTTCGCGAGTGCAATTCACAGCTTGCCGGGTGTAAGTGTGCTACGCAAGGCTGCGTGATGACAAACCCGAAAGGGTTGAAAGCGGCTCTTGTGACTCTTGAAAAGAAAATGCGGATACTTGCCGTTGTGGTCGCCATCGGGTGCTGGATATCAGCTACGCCGCTGGCGCACTCAGGTGACGACCACGATGCGAAGTTGAAGAAAGCGTCCACGCAGTCGGTTAAAGCTGCAAAGGTTTTCGAAGAAATCATGCAGACACCCGACAAGGCTATTCCGCAGGACCTGGCACCTGCTCGTAGCGTTGGTGTTCGGAATCACTGGCGCCCTCATGGTATTCAGACCGGTCATCAGTGCCGAATTTATAACGTTCGTCATGTCAGTCTTCTTTCTTGTCGCCGGCCTCTATCAGTTCTTCGCTTCCATGTGGGTAAGTAACCTGCCGGGCTGAGACTGGGGGGCGGTAAACGGAATGATCTCGGCAATAATGGGCATCTTGCTTCTTGCACAGCGGCCGGTCTCGGGACTCTGGGTAGTAGGTGTTTTCATTGGCATCGATCTGATTGTCTACGGTTCTGCTTGGATTGCTATGGCGCTTGAGCTCCACAGGATGTGAGCTAGGAAAGGAGAACAACATGGGGGGCATGATCCCATTAAAGGACGCGTCCAGAGGTCCCAGTCGCTACCCGATCGTCACGACTTCAATCATCGTCGTGAATATCCTTGTGTTCCTGGCGGAACTGAGCGGCGGTGAGACCTTTGTAAGACAGTGGTCGCTGGTCCCCGCCGACATTGTGGCCGGCCATCACCTTATCACGATCATCACGGCGATGTTTCTGCACGCCGGATGGATGCACATCATCGGCAACATGGTTTTTCTGTGGGCATTCGGTCCCGAAATCGAGGATGCTATGGGACCACTACGTTATCTAGTGTTCTATCTGCTCAGTGGCGTGGTGGCTTTTCTGGCGCAGATTGCCGCGATGCCTCACGCTACGGTTCCCAATCTGGGCGCCAGCGGCGCGATTGCAGGTGTGATGGGCGCCTTTCTAGTCACTTACCCGACTGATCAGATCCGGACGCTGGTCCTGTTTGGGATCTTCGTCCGCGTTACTTTCATCCCCGCGGCGCTATTGATTGGAGTCTGGTTCATAATTCAGCTCTTCAACCAAGTCGGCGCCGTGGCCGAGGTCCAGGGGGGTGGCGTCGCTTACGTTGCTCATGTGGGCGGCTTCATTTTTGGAGCGATTACGGCGCGACCCTTTGAGTGTTTTCTGCGCGGCAACGAATGGGAAGCCTAGCCATGTCGCGTGAAGAAGCCGCCGGCAGCATCGGCTTGACAACCCAGGAAGCTGCAGTACGCTTGAGTCGGTTCGGTCCGAACGAACCTGCACAAGCGAAGCATAGCTCCTTTCTTTCCGACCTCTTGCGTGCGTTCACAAATCCCCTCGTATTGATCCTGGTCGTGGCGGCAAGCGTTTCGGCCTTTCTGGGCGAGAGGGCGGATGCCACGATCATTGCCGTCATAGTTCTGCTGAGCACTGCCATTGACCTAGGTCAGTCTCATCATTCTCAAAGAGCAGTAGAAAAACTGCGCGCCCAGGTTGCTCCTACTGCAACTGTCCTACGCGATGGGGAGTGGAAAGAACTCCGTCGCCGGGAGGTAGTGCCAGGCGACGTGGTTCGCCTTTCAGCTGGAGACCTCATCCCAGCGGATGCGCGTCTGTTAAAAGCGCGCGATCTCTATGTTTTGCAGGCAGCCCTGACGGGAGAATCGCTCCCCGCAGATAAAGAAGCCACGGCCGAGCCCGCTTCGACCAAAGCTGACGCGCGCAATATGGTCTTCCTGGGTACGTCGGTGGTTAGCGGAACTGCTACAGCAGAGGTTGTGGCGACCGGCTCTAGGACTGCGTTTGGCGATATTGCGGCTCGCCTGGGCGCTCGTCCGGAACAGACAGCCTTCGATCAAGGCCTGAGAAAGTTCAGTCAGCTCCTCGCGAGAACAGTTTTGTTCCTTGTTCTCTTCCTGATTGTCGTTAGCATCGCACGCCACCGCGATCCCCTTCAGTCGTTGTTGTTCGCAGTTGCATTGGCAGTGGGTTTGACGCCCGAGTTCCTGCCGATGATCACGTCGGTGACCCTTTCAAAAGGCGCCGTCGCGATGGCACACAAAAAGGTCATCGTTAAGCATCTTTCTGCCATCGAGAATCTCGGCAGCGTGGACGTGCTTTGCAGCGACAAAACGGGCACTCTCACCGCCGGAACGATGACACTTGATCGTACTCTCGATCCTTTTGGCAATCCTTCTCAACACACTTTGGAACTGGCTTACATTAATAGCAAGTTCGAGACCGGGATCCGCAGCCCTCTCGATGATGTCATCCTCCATCAGCCCCCGCAGAAAACCGAAGACTACACAAAATGCGATGAGATTCCATTTGATTTCGAGCGGAGGCGGCTTTCAGTTGTGGTTCAGCGAGGCTCTCAGCGACTTCTCATTACAAAAGGAGCGCCGGAAGGAATCCTCCCGCTCCTTTGCGGCTATGAGCTTCAAGGGAAGACACTCCCCATCAGCGAAGACGTTTCCAAACGCGTGCAACAACTTAGCAACGAGCTGAATAGTCAGGGCTTCCGTTCCTTGGCAGTGGCTTATGCAGAAGTTCCGGCACAAGCGGATTATTCAGTCAAGGACGAGCGCAATCTGATTCTCGCCGGGTTCTTGAGCTTCGCTGATCAGCCTCTTCCTGACGCCGCTCAGATTCTCGCGTCTCTAAAGGAAGATGGCGTTGAGATGAAGGTCATCTCCGGCGACAACGACCGTGTCACCGGCCATGTGTGCTCTGAGGTGGGACTTGAATTTGGCCGAATTGTGACTGGAGAAGATCTGGACCGAATGACAGATCCGGCCTTGCTTCATGTTGCTGAGGAAACAAGCGTATTCGCGCGCATCTCTCCTGCTCAGAAGAACCGGATTCTCCTGGCCCTCAAACACGCTGGCCACGCCGTGGGGTTCATGGGGGATGGCATCAATGATGCACCGTCGCTTCATGCGGCCGATGTCGGCATCTCGGTCTCAAGTGCGGTAGATGTGGCGCGGGACGCCGCCGACGTGGTTCTTGTTCAGCCCGGCCTGAAGGTACTGCATGATGGCATCGTCGAAGGACGAAAGGCATTCGGGAACGTGATGAAGTACTTGCTGATGGGCACGAGTTCGAACTTTGGCAACGTACTGAGCATGGCCGGAGCTTCGCTCTTCCTGCCGTTCCTGCCGATGCTGCCGACGCAAATCCTGCTCAATAACCTTCTGTACGACTTAGCCCAACTCACAATTCCAACTGACAATGTGGACGAGACTTACCTGAAGAAGCCCCAGCACTGGGATATTAGTCTGATTCGCAAATTCATGGTGTATATCGGCCCCATTAGTTCCATCTTCGACTTTCTGACTTTCTATGTGCTTCTGCGTGTCTTTCATACGACCGAAGAGCAGTTCCATACTGGTTGGTTTGTGGAGTCGTTGGCGACACAGACGCTCGTGTTATTCGTCATCCGTACCGCAAAGAATCCCCTGCTCAGCCGTCCTAGCCGTCCGTTGATTGCGACTTGCCTTGGCACTGTGGCAGTGGGGATTCTTTTGCCCTTTAGCCCGCTGGCAGGCGTGCTGGGATTCACAGCGATGCCGGCGAGTTACTTTGTTTTTCTTGTGGTCGCGACGGGAGCTTATCTCGTACTTGTGGAGTTTGCCAAACAGCGGCTTTTGCGTCGAGCCACGAAAGCAACGCCGGCGACGCTTCGAAGTGCCCTTACGGCTGCCGGGTAGTTTGGGAGATGGCAGATGCGATGGCCAATTGCAATGTGTTCTGTGCTGGTCGGCGCCAGATCCGAGGCGGTCTGGAAATGGCTTCACAGACTGGGAGGACCAGGGCTACTCCTCCTTGGCATCGCTGACAATGCACCATTTTTCTCCAACCCGGCTGGAAGCGTGGACGTATTCCTCATCGTACTTGCAGCACACCAGCCCCATTGGTGGGCCTACTACGCCTTAATGGCTACAGTGGGAGAAGTGCTTGACGGGTATCTTACCTACCAGATATCGGAAAAAGGTGGCCAGCAGACGTTCGAAAAGAAATTAGGAAAACCCCGTGCAGAAAAACTTCACAAGAAGTTCGAGAAACATGGATTCGTGACGGTATTTGGCGGCGCCGTTCTGCCACCACCATTCCCATTCACCCCGGTCCTGATGGCTGCCGGAGTCATGCAATATCCGCGCAATAAGTTCTTCTCGGCGCTGACAGCAGGGCGCGCTGCGCGTTTTTTCGTGATGGCTTATCTCGCCCGCGCCTGTGGCGAGCAAATGATCAGTTTTTTCTCAAAGCATTACCAATCGGCTATTTATGTCTTGATTGCGCTGGCGATAACGGCCGGCATTGCAGCCGCAATCTATTTCATATGGTATCGGCCCAAGGCACAACAGGAAGAACGCAAACGGGGCGAGCAGGTACAAGAATTCCCGCTTCCTGGCCGCCACGCGAGAGGTTGAAAAAATGGCTTCCACGCGGAGCGAACGAACGCGGTATAGGCAAAGCCACGGAAGGCCCAGAGCGAGGTTGGTATGTTCAAACTTACGATGATCCCTGATGCCACAATCCGAAGTGTTGTTCGGACGGCTGCCTTGCTAATGCTGGTTAGTGTCCCCGGACATTCCCAGTCGAATCCGGACATACAAACATTCTTCCGGCAGGATATCGGGCTGACTAAGGATCAGATCGCGGATATCCGAAGCGGAAAGGCAATCGTGAAGGCGATGCCGTCGCGCACGCCGGCCGAAGTCTTTCTATTCGGCGCGATCTACATCCACGCTGCTCCTGAGAGCTACCTCCAGTTTGAGCGTGACTTCGACCGGCGTCGTGAACTACCTGCCTATTGGGCACTCGTGGTGCTGAGCAATCCTCCGCAGCTGTCTGATTTCAAGAACTTTGCTCTGGACAACGATGAGATCCAGGCTTTGAAGAAATGCGCGCCTGGCGATTGTCAGATGCAGATGCCGGCGAATTCCATCGAAGAGTTTCACCGGTCCATCGATTGGTCTGCCCCAGATGTGAACGAGCAAGTGAATCGGCTCCTGCAGAAGACGGCGCTCAAGCGTCTGCTTGCCTATCAGCGAGACGGCAATCAGGCTCTGGGAATCTACAACGACAAGCATGACCCAACGGCGGTGCCCCAACAGTTCGCCTACATGCTGGGATACTCCAAGGCTCTACCTGTCCGTTTGCCGGATTTCTACACTTACCTTCTCGCGTATCCCAACGCGAAACCGCTCAACGTGGAAGATACGTTTTGTTGGGAGAGGGTGAAATTCGGATTGAAGCCCACGTTGCGCGTCGTCCATCTCATTACGATGCGTGGGAACCCTACCGACCCAGTTGCCTATGCTTTTGCCGAGAAGCAGCTCTATTCGAGCCACTACTTCGAGACCGCGCTGGACCTCTCCTTCTGCATTCGTGACGCCGACGACCCTAAGCACCCTGGCTTCTACCTGATCATGGCGATGGGTTCGGAGCAGGCGGGGCTGACCGGGGCTAAAGGGGCGATCGTTCGAAAAGCAGCGGTCGGCCGATCCCTCTCACATCTCCAAAACGCACTCTCCAACATCAGGGCCTCGCTGGAAGGTACCCGGTAGCCGAGGTAGTCACAATGCGTCATCCATTGTTCGCCACCGTGCGGCAACTGAGAAAAGAGGGCCCATGACGTTCGTCGCATCCAATGGAGACATCCATCTGAAATCGGTTCTGATTGCCACCGATTTTTCCGAAGCATCTGAGAAAGCATCCCGCCACGCTCTCGCCATTGCACGCCACTATGGAGCGAAACTCTACCTCGCGCACGTGGTTTCTTCACTGGGATTCACTCTGGTGGGTCCGGACGCAGTCAACCTGGCTACGGAGATCGTTTCGCGGGATGCCCGTGAATTGGAGAACCGCCTTGTTCAAAGCGGGGCGCTGACTGGTTTGCCCCACGAAGTGATCGTCCGTCAGGGGAATGTCTGGGACGAGTTGGACAAAGTTATCGAGCAAGAACAGATCGAACTCGTAGTCATCGGCACACACGCTCGACGAGGACTGGGCAAGCTGCTGCTCGGCTCAGTGGCGGAGCACATTTTTCGTCACGCCGGTTGCCTTGTTCTGACTGTTGGTCCGGGCTCTCTTCAGGATTCCCCTGTGGGGAGCGCTCGTGCGATTCGGCCCTTTCTGTTCGCAACGGATTTCAGCGAAGCCTCATTACACGCCTTACAGTACGCCATCTCGTCTGCAAATCACTTCGGCACAAAACTCGTTCTGCTCCACGTGGTCTCTGAGATTCCGATGCCAGAGGGTGTGACTCGGCCCTCTGCCAGCGATGTCATCGAGATGCGAGAGAAGGCTCGACTGAGCAGCCTCCGTCGGCTTGAGGAATTGGTGTCCCAGAAGCCCAAACTGGCAGTCATGCCTGAATTTGTGGTCGAGTTCGGAGCTCCGGCTGAAAAGATCTTGCTGACGGCAAATAGATTCAAGTCCGACGCTATCATTTTGGGACTGCATCACTCAACCCGCGCTGGTAGCGCCTCACACATTCCATGGGCCATCGCCTATGAGGTGGTATGCCGTGCTGGTTGTTCCGTCCTAACAGTGAGAAATTGAGAGAGGAGATCGTTGGCTCTCTGTGGGCTGGCAATGAGGCAAATCCCGGCAGAACTTGCAAGGGACGACGCCCGAAGCGTTCCCGACCTCTGTTCTTCGATGGGCGCAATTCTTTTCGTCATAGTGGCGAAATGCAGTCTGGGGCTAGCTTGCTCTCGAAATACCGCACCCCTGCGAAACCGAATCCTCAAGATTTCGCACCGTTTCCGCCACCTGCAAGATGCCGTCCTTTGGCACCCAGCCTGCTTTCAGTGAATGTGGACGAAGTTGAACCGTCTGCTTTCAAAAAGGTATGTGCCGAAGAGGCCAAGCGAGGGGTGATATGAAAGTCCTAGTGGCGATCGATTCCTCGGGTGCCTCACAGTATGTAATCGCTGAAGCAGCATCCCGACTATGGCCGTCCGGCACCGTGCTTTGCGTGCAGAGCGTTGTGGATTTCTGGAACTGGGCCGGACCCCCCGACCTTATCGAAGACGCAAAGCGTGAGGCGAGAACGCTCGTGATGGCCGCCACGTCCGAACTCAGCCGGTCCGGCCATCAAGTGGTTTCGGAAATTGAGGCGGGCCTGCCCAAGAAGGCCATCCCAGAGTACGCCAGGCAATGGGGAGCCGATCTCATTATGGTCGGCTCTCACAGATCAAACACTCTAACCCGCTTTCTCCTGGGCAGCGTTGCCCATGCTGTTCTTCGTACTGCACCCTGTACGGTGGAGATCGTGCGACGCAGTCCGCGAGATGTCCCTGCTTCCTCCCGTGGAATGAAGATCCTAGTTGGCACGGACGGCTCCTATTGCTCCGAAAAAGCCATATACGCAGTCGCAAATCGCCCATGGCCGACAGAAACCCTCGTGAAAGTGATTAGCGTCCGAGAACCTGTCGTTCTTGAAAGTGGCATGACCATATCTCTTGGTCCGGCGTACCCAGCGGATCTCTTGGATGAACTTCTGGAACGTGAACGCCGCCGCGCCGAGGATGCGCTCACAAGCGCGCGAAAAATATTGAGTTCAACAGGGCTGAAGCTTTGCGATTCGTCCGAAACCTTGCTCGGTGACCCCCGAAGCATTCTGCTGGATGAGGCAAAGTCGTCGGAGGCGGATTTAGTGGTGCTTGGTTCACACGGCCTGCATGGCCTTGATCGTGTGCTTCTAGGGAGCGTGTCTGAGACAGTGGCTATGCATGCTCATTGCTCCGTTGAGGTCATTCGCAGTTAGCCCGGGGCATGGGCGTGATAAAAGAATTATCTTCTTGGGAGGTAAGAAACAAATGACGTTACGCAAACTTGCTGAATTTGGTGTGAAACTCGGTGCAGCCACTCTGGTTGGATTAGATGAGCTTCAACACAAGCACACAGAGGAAAAGCCTAGGAAATCCTTCCTTAGGCCCTCTCACATTGTTTTGTGCTTCCCCCTCATTGTCGCAGGGGTGGCGCTCTGGGAAATGAAGAGGCATCACCACTTAGGCGCATAAAGTGTGGCTCTTGCTGAGCCTGTTTGCATCATGCGCCTTTTCCGACAAGTTGGTGTGGTTCGGTAGACACGAAGGGGAGAAATTCATGCTGCGCATAACGACGATTGATAAAGGCCAAATGACAATACTTCGGCTGGAGGGCAGACTGGTCAGAGATTGGGTGGGGGAGCTCGAGCGCTGCTGGATCAGCATCAAGAGCGCTGATCCAAAAGGGACGTTACAGATTGATTTGAGAGACGTCGATTTTGTAGATGAGAAGGGCGAAGCGCTCCTCGAACGCCTGTTCCTAGAAGGTGCGGAACTTCATGCAGACAATCCGTTTCTGAGATCGGTCATTGCCCAGATTGTGGAGCATTCAACGTCAGAACACGCAAAGCGTCAGGGAGAAGTGAGGCTTCCCGAAAGACGGGTTCCTTCTTCCGTTTGAAGACATGTGCGGCTTGAGAAATGCTACTGAGGGATCAGACCATAATCGTTCCCTGAGTTTCAGAGCCAGATCAATAGGACGAGACCCACTGCACCTAACCCTGCTAACAAACCGAAGCTCTGGACGCCAGTTTCTTCCTCTCCGAAGCTGTAAGCGCAGATTCCCTTTACCAGGTTATTGCTGGACGCTGCGATAACAATCGCGGCTGCGGCCACTTTCAGCGCATGGGCCGCGCATGGCGGTATGGAAAAATTAAGGCGAAACTTCGGTATGACTAAGATGACCTATATTCTCGCTGCTTCTCTTTTCAGTGCTGCCCTTGCGTGGTCCCGAGTTGCAAGAGGACAGCGTCTTCATCCCATAGCGCGGTGAGGGTGTCGGCATCGCGGGCAACCGTGGCCGTGATGTCGTCCTGATGCCACGTCTCCATACCAGCAACCCCTCCGATCGTCAGCAAGGCGGCCTTTCACGACTTCATGAAGCAGGCCTTAGCTAAGTCGCCCTCCGTCAAAGTAGTGAAATATGCGCCTGACATCCATGACATCGAGGTGGCAGGCAACGTGGCTTACGAGTGGGGATACTCTGACGCAGTGCAGAAAAGGTCCGACCAGCAAGGGACGGAAAGCCTGCGTGCCAAATTGCTTCGTGTCATGAAGCGGCAACCCGATGGGTCCTGGAAATTCACGCGTGTGGTGTGGCTTCCCGACTGAACTGATCCGTCACGAAAGTGATTCGCTGCAAGGAGACCCCGCGTTTCACTGCCCATGAGCAGTTCCTGGATCACTGTTGGACATCCGTGACTCCCGAGCAGGGTTTGTCGGCACATCTCCCCTAAACGTATAACGCAAGCTTTGCCCGTCGTCCGGCAGTGGTCCCCATCGATTCAGTCTCGTGTTCCAGTCGAGCTATCAGGCATTTTCTCGTGTTAGGTGATGGCCCAGGCTTCGCCACGTCGATCATGCCTTCGTCGGCGCGATCCGGCATGGACCTTCGGTCAGGGTACGCCAAGGAATGGGATCGCCATCACGATGCGGTGGTGTCCCTGAAGACTTGGGTACAATAAGGGGACGTTAAGGGATGCCGTCCCGTACTCGATCGCATCAATTGATGTCCGCCGACACCGTTTGATATCAATCAGTTACATCTCGTTGTTGCCCTGTCACGGCAGAGGCCGCGGGTTCGAGTCCCGTCGTCCCCGCCAATTCTTTCGACGATTTCGCGCCGTGGTTCTCGAACACGTGTCTCAATTTCATGACGGGCGTTAGGGTTTGAGTTGCCCTCCCAGTTTTTCCAGCCATTCTTCCGCGTTGGTGTTCTTCGGATCTAGTTCGAGTGACCGACGGTAACTCGCTAATGCGTTAGGCTTGTCTCCGTTGGCCGCATAGGCCTCGCCGAGACTGTCATAGGCGTTGCTGCTTCGGGAATAGAGGAGAGGAACAATTTTCAAGACTTCGAGAGCTTGTCGCGGCTGGCCGCTGGCGAGGAGGCGGTAGCCCCAATCGTTCAACTCCGTTTCGGACAGGAGCAGCTTGGGATCCTTTTTCATGAGTTCGGCAGCCAGAGCTGGCCCGTCGCGGAAGTTCTGCTTCTCCAGTTCCGCGCGAAGGGCTGGAACTCCGCCCAGGGGCACACCGTAGATTGTCGCGATCCGATCCATGATGTCCTCGGGATAGGCTCCCGCCAAATTGGTCAGGATCACGATGCCCAGATCGTCCTTGGGGTAAAGAAAGAACGCCGAGCGTCCGCCGCCGGTCATGCCGACGACCGGATGATCAGGAAGCCCGAGCACCTCCCAACCCAAGCCCCACTGACCCTGCCCCCCATCGTTAAACGCTACGGGAGTCCACATAGTCTTGAGGCTCGCAGCGTCGAGCATGCGTTCCTGCTGAATCGCGATCATCCAATGCGCCATATCTTGCGCGGTGCTTAAGAGTCCGGCGGAGGCGCGAACGAATGGGCGGAATACCTCGTAGACAGGGCGGATCACACCGGTGCCGCCAGACTTATCGTACGAATAGTGATATCCAGCGGCGGCGTTTGGAATGACTTCGGTCGAATCGCCGTAGCGGGTACTCATCATGCCCGCGGCCTGAATTTGCGCGCCAGCTAGAGGCGCCTCTGCATCCTGGTGGTTGAGCTTGTTAATCACTTTCTGGAGCAAAGTGTAGTTGGTCTGACAGTAATCGAAGCGTTCGCCGGGCGCGAAGTTCATGGGCTGTGCCTCGACCCACTCCCAGATTGCGGCCTCGCTGGCCTCATCACCCATGGCTCCAGGTGCGTTGTTGAGGTCCGGAATGCCTGACATATGGGTCAGAAGTTGGCGGATGGTAACGCCACGCCAAGCTTGTGGAAGGCCTTCGAGATAGGCGGATACCGGGGCGCCCAAGTCCAGGCGGCCGGCACGCACCAATTCCATCGCCGCAACGCCCGTGAAGGCCTTAGTGATCGAGTTGATCGAGAACAGCGTGGCGTCGGTTACGGAGACAGGCGTTTGTAGGTTGGCGACGCCATAGCTGCGCAAAAGCGCAGTTCGCCCATGCTGAACGACCGCGATCTGCAAACCGGGAATACGCCGCGCATGCATCTGCACCCGAAGGTAAGAGTCGATTTCCGCCAGATTCGGTTGTTGCGCCGCTGAGAGCCCCCCAGCAACCAAGCTGAAAAGAAAAGCTTTGCAAAATAACGCGACGATACGCTTCATTGCTCGCATTTCTCCATTCCTCAATGCAAGTCAGGTCCCTTTGATCCAAGTACGAAGGTCACCGTAGTTTAGTTCCGTAACCAAAATCTAAGTCCGCCGCATGCCGAGCAGTGCGCTTTGTCTTCCACGCCAAGGATGTTGCGAGGGAAGGCTCACCCTCAATCCTTGAGCGTTTGCTGACCCCTTAATAATTGACGTCGTAGAAGACATTTCCCCTGACGAGAAGCAACTTGCACAATTCCCGAGGCAACCTCTGAACCCACTGGCGCATTTCACTTTGGTAATTTGAAGAAAGCTGCTGCCAGGATGATGATTGGCGAGTATGTCGAATTCTGACAATACCCGCCGGTGGCCTCGCCTTCCCGTGGACATGCCCGTGCGCGTGGTGACCTCCAAGGGCTTCTCGACGACCGTGGTGGAGGGCCGTGGCACCGAATTGAGCGAGGGCGGCATGGTGTTGTATGCCGGAATCCTTCTGAACCCAGGGGATTTGCTGGAGATTGAGTTCGACACGCCCGCGCCTTCGCGACTGCCTGCCATCGTGCGCTCGCGCAACGGTTTCTGTTTCGGTTTGGAATTTATTACTCCGCTGCCCGCGTAATTCTGACCCTCCCCCTCATCCTCTCTCACATGGCGTCGCCAACCGATTTGTTCTAGCATCTGTAGGCACGTAGAGGAGTCCCGTTATGTACTTCGAGCAGTTCTACCTGGGATGCCTGGCGCACGCTTCCTACCTGCTGGCTTCGGAAGGCGAGGCCGTGGTGGTAGATCCGCAACGGGATGTGGAGTTGTACCTGAAAGCGGCCGAGCAGCACAGGGTTACGATCCGGCACATTTTTGAAACTCATCTGCACGCCGATTTCGTTTCCGGACACAAGGAATTGGCCGCGCGCACCGGAGCGAAAATCTATATGGGTGCGCAGGCCGGAGCAACCTTTCCTCACGTGCCGGTGCACGACGGCTTTGAGCTGAAGTTTGGAAAGGCGTCCCTCCGCGTGCTCGAAACCCCGGGGCACACGCCGGAAAGCATCTGTCTTGTGATCACGAATGATGAAGTCACGGATGGGGAGACCAGCAACGACGAGAAGTCCTCTGCGCCGTGGGCGGTCCTGACCGGGGACACGCTGTTCATTGGCGATGTGGGCCGCCCTGACCTGTCGCCCCGGCACACTCCGGCGGAACTCGCGGGCCTGCTCTACGACAGCCTGCACCACAAGTTGTTCAAGCTCGCCGACAGCGTGCTGGTCTATCCGGCACACGGCGCTGGTTCTCTCTGCGGAAAAAATATGCGGGCGGAGCGCTCGTCTACGATTGGCACCGAGCGCCTTACCAACTATGCGCTGCAGATCAAGAGCAGGGAAGAATTCATTCAGCAGTTGACCAGTAATCTTCCGGCACGGCCGGACTATTTTCTGAAAGACGCGGAGATCAACCGCACGGGAGCCGCGGCGTTGGCAGACTTGGCGCCGCTGCGGTCCATTGCGCCGGCTGAGTTGAAGTCGCTGCTGAACGCGGGCGAGATCGCACTCGACGTGCGGCCGGGCGAGGAGTTTGCCGCCGAGCATGTGCCGGGGTCGGTGAACATTGCGCTGTCGGGGCAGTTTGCCTCGTGGGCGGGCACGGTATTGGGGCTGTCGGCCCATCCGGTGCTGATTGCGGCGTCGGACGCGCAGGTGGAAGAAGCCCGGCTCCGGCTGGCGCGGGTCGGCATCGAAGTTCTGGATGGCTATCTTGCGGGAGGTGTTGCAGCCTGGAAGCAGGCTGGGTTCCCGGTAGCGAGCATATCGCAGATCACCGCAGCCGAACTCGACGCGCGTTTGAAGTCGCGGCAAGTGCAAGTGCTCGACGTACGCCGCGAGCCCGAGTGGGATGCCGGACACATCGAAAACGCGGCATGGTGGCCGCTCGACAACTTCAGAGTGTCGCCGCCAGAGATTGACCATGATGCGCCCATCGCGGTCCACTGCAAGAGCGGCTACCGCAGCATGATCGCTAGCAGCCTGCTGCAACGCGCCGGCTTCAAGCACGTGGTCAATGTGATCGGTGGATTTGATGCCTGGCAGCAGGCGAAGCTGCCCAGCGTGAGCGCCAAGCCGGTTGGGGTGTAAGCGCGGCCTGTGGAAAAAGTGTTCCTGCAGGAACACTTTTCTGACAAATATGTATTGTACAATATGCCGCAAGTGTAATGATGAGAATGAGTTGAAGCCCGGCGTCCTGAATGGCGTGTTCGGCCGGGAAGAATGTCCATCAGGCGCCAAAGCGACATTGCGCCTACGTTTTGCGCAGTCCCAAGACTAGAGCGACCACGCCGCCGGCGAGAAGAACAATGCCGGCCGCAGGGGGCAGTTTCTGGCTGTCTTCGGTCTCGACGCTGAATTTGGCGTCGCCGATTTTAACGCCGTGATGTTCGCGCTGAGGAATCGGTACGACAAACGACAGCACTCCCAGCACCAGCAGCAAAACTCCGACGAGGGGAAGAGCCTTCATAAGGAAACTCCGGTCAAAGAATTGGGATGCGTATTGGATTCACGCGTACCCGCGCAACCACCATACAGAAAAGACATCACGCCAGTGATCCTATCATCAACTCGTGTGGCAAGTTCAAATGGTTCTGTGATCGAAGAAGCTTGCGCAGGGCGATGCGGCGGGTGTCCTCTTATTTTGAACGCATCCGATGAAACCATTTGTGAGATAACTTCTCTGGCGGTTATGGTTGACCGTTTCGGATACTTTGGTTATTCGATCGGATAAACAAGTTCAGGAGTAATCCAAGATGAAAGTTAACAAACTGGCCAAGACCTTCTGCGTGGAAAGCGGCAAGCATTTTCGACTGAAAGATTGTGATCCCGCGGACACCGGGCATTGGCGCTCCAAAGAGCATGCTGCCGAGGCGCTGCAGCAGGGCATTGCCCGCACGGCTGAGCTGCAAGACAAGCTTTATGCTCAGAACAACTGGGCGCTTCTGCTGATATTTCAGGCCATGGACGCCGCCGGAAAAGACGGCATCATCAAGCACGTGATGTCAGGGGTGAATCCGCAGGGCTGCCAGGTGTATTCCTTCAAAGCGCCGTCGGAGCCCGAACTGCAGCACGACTTCCTGTGGCGGACTACGCGTTCTCTGCCCGAGCGCGGTCATATCGGAATCTTCAACCGGTCGTATTACGAGGAGGTGCTGGTGGTGCGAGTGCACCCGGAGATTCTCAAGAGCCAGAGGACTCCGCCTTCTCTGGTCGGGAAGAATGTCTGGGAGGAGCGGTTCGAAGACATCCGGAGCTTTGAGCGGCACATGGCGCGGAGCGGAACGGTGATCCGCAAGTTCTTTCTGAACGTTTCGAAGAAGGAACAGAAGCGGCGCTTCCTGGCGCGCCTGGAGGAACCAGAGAAAAACTGGAAGTTCTCGGCCGCCGACATTCGCGAAAGGGCATGCTGGGACGACTATCAGAAAGCCTACGAAGAGATGATTAGCAATACGGCGACCGAACATGCTCCGTGGCACGTCGTACCCGCGGATAACAAGTGGTTCACGCGGCTCGTGGTGTCAACGGTGGTGGTCGAGACGCTCGAGTCGCTCGACCTCGCGTATCCCAAGGTGGGTGAGGCCAAGCGGAGGGAACTGGAAGCCGCGAAAAAAATCCTGATATCCAAGAAGTGAGGCGGCGAGGTGCAGCCCGCGAGGCGTGACTCCTAGTCGGTTTCGCTGCGCAGGAACACTCGTCGCCCTTTGCAGCTAGCTTCTACAGCAATTACCATAACTGAATTGTCCACTTCTTCCCCGGAGATAACCCGAACATGGGCCCAGACAAGTGTCGAGTGAACGTGTCGTTCTTCGCTCAGTTGTTTTTCGCAGTCACTGTGGCGGTTTTGAGCGCCATCCCCGCAAACGCCCAGGCCAAGCCCGAGCGGCCATCGAAAGCCGCGAAGCCGGCGCCAACAACCCAGACCGCTCAGCCAGCAGCCCCGGCCGCGAGCGACGCTGAGGCTCCCGAAGCCTCGAAGGCTGAAGAGAAAGCTTTCAAGGGGATGAAATACCGCATGGTCGGGCCCTTCCGCGGCGGTCGATCGCTGACCGCTGCCGGAATCCCGGGCGATCCCACGACTTACTATTTCGGAGCGACCGGCGGCGGAGTCTGGAAGTCGACCGACGGCGCCATGACCTGGTCGTCTGTTTTTGACAAAGAGGGGACGTCGGCGATCGGCAGCATCGCGGTGGCGAGTTCCAATCACAACGTGATCTATGTGGGGACGGGCGAGGCCTGCATTCGCGGAAACATTTCGCACGGCGACGGCGTCTACCGGTCGCTGGATGGCGGCAAGACCTGGAAGAATGTGGGCCTGAAAGATTCAAGGGCCATCGGCAAAGTGATTGTCAATCCCACGAATCCTGACATCGTTTTCGTGGCGGCGCTGGGGCATCCCTACGGTACAAACACCGAGCGCGGCATTTTCCGCACGACGGACGGCGGCAAGACCTGGGAGAAAGTTCTCTACAAAGACGAGAACACCGGCGGCATTGACGTTGCGTTCGACCCGCGCAATCCCAACATTCTCTTCGCGGCGCTGTGGCAGGCGCGGCGCACGTCCTGGAGCATGTCAAGCGGAGGCCCGGGCAGCGGCCTCTACCGTTCGAATGACGGAGGCACAACCTGGAAGCACATTGAGGAACATGGCCTGCCCAAGGGACCGTACGGAAAGATCGGCATAGCCGTGGCCGCGAATTCGGACCGGGTGTACGCGCTGATCGAAGCCCACAATCCGGATGGCGGACTCTACCGCTCCGACGACGGGGGCGAGTCGTGGCAACTGGTGAATCCGGACCACAGCCTGTGGCAGCGTCCGTGGTACTACATGCACGTGATCGCCGACCCGCGCGATGAGAACGTTCTCTACATCATGAACGTCGAAGCCTATAAGTCGACTGACGGCGGACATTTGTTCAACAAGGTTAGGGTGCCGCACGGTGACAACCACGGTTTGTGGATTGATCCGCAGAATACGCGGCGCATGATCGCCTCGAACGATGGCGGAGTTACAGTGACGCTCGATGGCGGCAAGAACTGGAGTCTCCAGGATAACCAACCCACGGCGCAGTTCTACCACGTCATCACCGACACGGCGACGCCGTATCGCGTGTACGGGCCGCAGCAAGACAGCGGGACGGTCGCCATCGTCAGCCGCAGCGACGAGGGATCGATAGGCCACAGCGACTGGTATGACGTGGGCGGCGGCGAGGCGGGCTACATCGCGCCCGACCCGCGCGACCCGAATATTGTTTACGCGGCCGACTACCAGGGAAACATCACGCGCTACGACCGGCACATCGGACAGGTGAAGGCGATCACCGAGCAGCCGGAACTTTCCGACGCGCACGGCGCCGCGAACCTGGAGCATCGCTTCCAGTGGACCGCGCCGGTCATGCTTTCTCTGCACGATCCCAACACGCTGTATCACGCTGGAGAGCGCCTGTTTAAGACCACTGATGGAGGCGTGCACTGGCAAGCCATCAGTCAGGATCTGACGCGCAATGATAAGGAGAAGCAGAAAGTTTCGGGCGGGGACATCACCATCGACGATTCCGGCACCGAATACTACGATACGATCTTCGCGCTGGCGGAATCGCCGATCACCAAGGGATTGCTTTGGGTCGGCACCGATGACGGGCTGATTCAGTTGACGCAGGACGAAGGCAAAACCTGGACCAACGTCACTCCGAAAGACATGCCGGAGTGGGCGCGCATCAGCCAGATTGACGCTTCCGCCCACGATGCCGGGACCGCTTACGTGGCCGTCGATCGCCACCAGTTCGACGATCTGCGTCCCTACATTTACAAGACCAGCGACTACGGTAAGACGTGGACGAAGCTGGGACAGGGCATTCCAGACACAGCGTTTGTGCGGGTAGTCCGTGAAGATCCGAAAAAGCGCGGGCTGCTCTATGCCGGAACGGAAGCCGGAATTTTCGTGTCGTTCAATGACGGCGCGAACTGGCGTCCGCTGAAGCTGAATCTGCCGACCACGCCGGTGCATGACCTGGTCATCAAAGACAACGATCTGGTGGTGGCAACGCACGGGCGGGCTTTCTGGATTCTCGACGATCTTTCTCCGCTCCGGCAGTTCAGCGATGACATTGCGCAAAAAGACGCATTCTTGTACGCGCCCGCGACGGCTTATCGCATTCAGGCAGGAGCGGGTGGGGAACGGCATCCTTCGAAACGCACCGGGCAGAATCCTCCGGCGGGCGCGGTGATCTATTACGTCCTCAAGGACGCGCCGAAGGCCGATACCGAAGCGAAAATCGAAATTCTCGATGCTTCCGGGAAAGTCATTCGCAAGTACTCGAGCGCCGAGTACAACACGCTGGAAGAACCGCCTGATCCCGATGACAAGAAGCCTGAGAAACAACTCAAACCGGAAGCCGGCTTGAATCGTTTCGTGTGGGACCTGCGCTACGAAGAGGCGCATCACGTGCCCGGCTACTATCTCTGGGAATACGGCGGCGGCGCGCGAGGCCCGGTGGCCGTGCCCGGTCACTACCAGGTTCGGCTTACGGTGGGGGCTCAGAGCCAGACCGCATCCTTTGACTTAAAACTAGACCCGCGGGTCAAGGTCAGTCAGGCCGATCTGGAGCAGCAACTGAACTTGCTGCTGCAGACGCGCGACGAGCTGAGCCGGGTGTACGACACGGTCAACCAAATCCAGGATGTCCGCTCGCAATTGTCCGGGCTCAAGCGGCGTTTGCCGGAGAACGCCAGCACGAAGACGATTGTCAACGCCGCTGACGATTTGGAGAAGAAGCTGGTCGCGGTTCACGAGGAACTGATCAATCTGACCATCAGCGCCAACGAAGACTCGCTGGCGTATCCTCCGCAATTGGACGCGAAGCTGGCCTACCTCGCAATGGATGTGGGCACCGCGGACTCCGCTCCAACCGATGCTGAGCAGAAGCAGTTTGAGAAACTGAAGCGGCAGAGCGGGGAACTGATCGGCCGTTGGGAGGATCTGCAGCGCCGCGATCTGGCGGCGTTTCAGAAGCTCACGGCGGAAGGCAGCCTGTCGACGGTAGTGGTGCCGCCGCCGGGGCGCGCCACCGATGAGGCGGTTCCGGCGCACTGAGTCGTTAACCAAATCAAGAGTAGCGCCGGCATCCCTTCGGCTGCGCTCAGGGCAGGCTCTGCCGGCTGTCCCGAGGGCGTCTCGCCCTCGGCGTCGGCGGGCGAGACGCCCGCC
>Ga0209517_10004325_pt1 | contig 18707 bp, 15 predicted proteins | sample PeaSoiMetSII2010_FD_187695 | JGI IMG/M metagenome (GOLD analysis project Ga0209517, IMG submission 187695) | Peat soil microbial communities from Weissenstadt, Germany - SII-2010 (SPAdes) (version 2) | ecosystem: Environmental > Terrestrial > Soil > Wetlands > Peat | place: Germany...
CATCTATTTGGCCTTTCTCGATGCAGAGCTTGATGGGCCGAAATGAGCCGCCCCCCACGACGGCCGCCCGCAGTCCGTGCGGCCGCTACGATGAACGCTTCACTCATGCACATCTCCTTCAACATCGACGCCCCACGATGTGAGCATGTCGCGGCCGGAGCCGGATGTACGAATTTGCCCTGGAGTCCTTGAAAATCTCGGCGCCGGCGCCGCCTGACGTAACCCGTTCGCCTCCACATATGTTTCCCGATCGTTCAGATGCGGATCCGCATACGACTCCTGCAGGCTGATGACGGGACACAGGCAACCATCCGACCCACGAAATATTTCGCCCCACTCCGCCCGGCTCTTGGTCAGGAAAATCTTGCGTAGCGCCTCGGCGCGGCTGCGCCAATTGGACTGATCGTATTGATGGAGCAGAAAATCCGGCGGAGCGTTTATTTTCCGTATGAACTCCTCATAAAAATGCGGCTCGAGGGCCCCCACCGCGATTTCCGCGCCGTCGGCGCAGGCGTAACAGCGATAGAACGGCGCTGCGCCCCCGAGCGGATTGTGGTTCTTGTCCAAACAGAGCCTGCCGGACGGCAGCAAGCCCGCGAACATCGTCATCATGGATGCAACCCCATCCACGATTGCCGCGTCGATGACTTGTCCCAACCCAGAACGTTCCCGCTCCCACAAAGCGGCCATGATACCGAAAGCAGCCAATAACGAACCGCCGCCAAAATCACCGACCAGATTCAATGGAGGCACTGACGCTTCGCCGGCCGGCCCGATGGCCGCAAGCGCTCCCGTGAGCGCGATGTAGTTGATGTCGTGGCCGGCTACTCGAGACAACGGGCCGCTTTGGCCCCATCCGGTTAAACGCACATACACCAGGCGCGGATTATTCTTGAGAAGCAGATCCGGCCCCAAGTGCAGCCGCTCCATTACCCCCGGACGAAAACCCTCCAGCAAAACGTCCGCTTTCGATGCCGCCGCCGCGCATATTGCTTTTCCCTTCGTCTCTTTCATATCGACGGTAATCACATGGCGTCCGCGGTCGACGATGGGATTCGGCCATCCGTTGCCGCCCGGCCGGTCGATCCTGACGACGTCAGCGCCGAGGTCCGCCAGCAACATGCCGCAATGCGGACCGGGACCAATACTGACGAATTCCACAACCCGCAATCCGGCGAGCGGCCCCAGGCCGTTCGCTGTTGGTCCATCACTAGTTCGCGAGATCAATTCACTACTCCTGGGGGAGCCTCACCACATCCCAGCGCAAGGGCAACGACTCAATGGCGTGCACCAGTCCGATCCGGAACCCATGGCGAACACCGGATTTGGCCGAGAAACTTGGAATGCGCTTAACCCACTCTTCCGTCAAGACACGTATCTCCGCCCTCGCCAGAATGTGTCCCAGGCATAAATGTGCGCCACTGGAAAAGGTTACATTCGATCTCACATTTCCTTGCCTATCGATGTCAAACCGATCCGGGTCTTTGTTTTCGCGATCGTCACGGCCAGAAATCGGCAAGGCGCTTAAAACCATGTCTCCCTCACGAAAATCAATATCGAAGCGTTTGCAATCCCGTCGGACGATACGTACCGAGTTTGCAGTCCCGAAACAGCGCACGGCCTCATCAACGAATTTCGGGATCGATGCGGGGTCGTCCCTTAGGCGCACTTGCAGCGGCACATCTTGCGCAAGATACTGATAAGTAAATCCTAGAACGTTGGTGACCGTATCCATACCACCCAAGAATAAGAGGTGACACATGGCAAGAACCTCATCCTTGCTGATGGGCCGGCCGTTGATCTGCGCGGCTAATAGATGGGTGACGAGGTCCTTCCCGGGTTCAGAAGTGCGCAGCTCTATCAGAGCAGACATGATCCCGCGAATCTTGCCGGTAACTCTTTCATAGTCTTCCGATGTGATACACCGGAAATAGTCATCGACGATGCTGCGGAACTCCTGAAGCCGCTCATACGGCATTTCCATGAATTCCATGAAGACGGAAACGGGAAAACGCGCTGATACATCAGCGATGAAATCACACTCGCCTTTGTCGGCCACGTCCTCCACAAATTGTTTTGCCCAGTGGTGCAATTTTACTTCCAGGCTCTGAATGGCCTTGGCGGAGAACCAAGGCAGAAGCGCCGAACGATAGGGAATGTTTTCGGGCTGGTCGAGATTGAATGGGATGATGAACGGGGGATTTTTTACTCGCGGGATCGTCGCCTCCCGAGACGAGAAATGCTCTGCGTCCGTCAAAACCTCCCTCATATCTTTGAGACGGCGAACTACCCAGTGCCCGCCGTTGGCGGGAGTATAGAAAATGTCCGGCGCATTTTTTAACGCGTTTGCGTAAGAACCTTGTACGTCTTCCGTGACTCGGGAGTCACGGTAGATGTCAAAATAGAAAACACGGTCTTGCGGAACATGGCTCGGGATGGGGGTTGTCGCACTCATTGAGTTGCTCCGTATCAGCGGATCCTGGAATCGGTCAAGTGACGCTCTTGCCTATGAACCATGAAATGAGGGTTGCCTCTTTTCCTTAACGGCGCTCAACCCCTCCCGAAAGTCGTTCGAACTCAGCAGCACCGCCTGATTCAACACGTTTGACGACCACTCCGCTTCCATGGTGGTTTCCATGCCGCGATGCATGGCCTGCTTAGCCGACGCATATGCCAAAGGAGCCAGGCGCGACAACTCGAGCGCGACTTGCTTGCCGCGGGCATCCAGATCTTCGCGCTTGAGCACCTCCATGGCGAGACCGACCGAAATGGCGGTTTCAGCAGTTATCGCTTCTGCTCGAAGAATCATTTGTTTGGCGCGGCCCAAACCCACCATGCGCGGCAAAAGAAACAACCCCCCAAGGGGAGGAAGCAATCCGAGCTTGATCCAGCTTTCCTGAAAAAATGCGCCTTCGGACACCAGTCTAAAGTCACACGCAAGGCTCAGCTCGCACCCCACCGTCACGGCAGCGCCCGCGATCAGCGCTATGGTCGGTTTGCGGCAATGGTAGATGCGCCTGGCTGCCCCCTGAAAATGATGGTAAATCTGACTTTGCACATCCACGGGCGACATCGTGGTCAAGCTGTCCAGAAAGGCAAAATCCGCTCCCGTACAAAAGTGCTTTCCTTCGCCACGGAAAATGATTGCCTTGACGCCTACGTCCTTATCGAGGCTGTCCATGCCTTCACAAATTTCCGCCAGCGTCTGCGGCCGGACCGCATTACCGCGTTCGGGTCGATTGAGCGACAAGATACCGATACCCTCTTCGACTCTCAGCGTGATGTCTTCAAATGCCATCTTTGCAACTCCCGGTGTTCAGACGAGTGCCGAGTCTTCAACGAACCCGATAACTCTTGGTTTTTTTCATCAATTCTTCTCTGGATACTTCCTTTCGGCCCGAGTCATTGCCCAACATGCAGTATTTGAGCGCGGTATTGAGTCCGGCGGTTCTCGTCATCTCGAGAGATTCCCAGACTGCACGGACCGTTCCCTGGGTCGCGACCGAAGGTTTCTGGGCGATGGTCGCGGCGATCTCGTGGGCTCGGCTCCAGAGATGCTCGCGGGACACGACTTCCGTAACGAGACTGATGCGAAGGGCGGTGGCTGCGCCGATCCGCTCATCATTGCCCATCAAGGCCATGCGCAGTACTTCGGGGAGTGCGGTTTTCCACCGCATGCCTATCGGTTCGAGCGCCGCTGTCATGCCGTAGGTCACATGAGGATCGAAGAACTCCGCATCGTCCGAGCAGATCACGATGTCGGATTCGTTGAGCCAATAAAAGGCTCCCCCGGCACACATGCCGCTGACTGCGGTGACCACAGGCTTCCAGCAATGGTTGTGCTTTGGACCCAGACGCTCGCCCGGATCGCGCTTGTTCCACAGCTTTTCCGATCCGAGATAATCGCCCGGATTCCAGACGTCCATGCCGGTGGAAAATGCCCGACACGGTGCCGCTCTGAGTACGACGACATTAACGTCATCGTCCTCGGCTATCAGCGTCCATACGCTCTGAAATTCGGCGCACATGGTGCCATTGAAGGAATTGAGCTTATCGGGACGGTTGATCGTTACCGTACCGACCTTGTCGGCGGTTTTTTCGAAGAGAATGGTTTCGAAGTTGCTCATCGAAGAACTATCCTTTAAGGGAGATTTACGTGCGTCGATCTCACGGTCTGCATGGGGAACCGTCGCGCGACGCCGCCCGCGCCCGTAACGCCTTCTTATCCGGTTTGCCCAGAGATGTGAGCGGGATTGCTTCCACGAACTCCACGGTCTTCGGTGCCTGAATAGGGCCTTTATTCTCTTTCACGAGATCGACGAGTTCTTTGACCGTGGCATTCGAGCCCGCCTTCAGAACCACAGCCGCAGCCACCGCTTCACCCCAGCGGGCGTCCGGAATCCCGAACACAGCGCAAGCCGCCACGGCCGGGTGTTCGCAAATCGACTCTTCCACTTCGCGTGCATAGACGTTGAATCCGCCGGTAATTATCATGTCTTTCTTTCTGTCGATGATCCGCAGGAACCCATCAGGATTGCGGACAGCCATGTCCCCGGTGTGTAGCCAGTCATCCTGAAATGCTTCCCGGGTTTGCTCTGGTTTATTCCAATAGCCAAGCATCACCAGCGGGCCACGAACGCAAATCTCTCCGGGGACACCATTGCCCACTTCTTTGCCTGAGTCGTCGAGCAGCGCTACGCTCACCCAGGGAACCGGCCGGCCGCACGATGCCAGCCGCTCAGGGTCGTTGACGTCATGCTCGTGCTTACGCATGACCGAAACGGTCATCGGCGATTCGGTCTGTCCGTAGAACTGAAAGAATATCGGACCCAGCCTTCGAATGGCCTTGCGCAAGAGATCGGGCGATATGGGTGATGCGCCATAAAATACGGTCTCTAGAGAGCCGAGATCGAACCTGTCCAGGTCGGGATGTTCCAATAGCGCCGCAATCATGGTCGGCACCACGAGAAGACAAGTGATGCGGTATTTTTCAATAGCCTGCATTGCCGCCGGCGGGCTGAAGCCGGGAAGCACGACCAAAGATCCACCGCGAATGAACGTCGGAAGCACCATGGCACCGCCCGCATGACTCAATGGTGCGCAGATCAACTGCCGTATTTCAGACGGCCATTCCCACTCAACCAGCTGTATCATGGTTTTCGTCAGCAACGATAAATATGTGCCGATGATGGCCTTCGGTTCGCCCGTGGTGCCGCCCGAATAGCTAAGACGGCACATATCGTTCGACTTGATGGCCGGCGGCGTGAGGACGCCCGGCGCAAAAGTCTTGGATAGCGAGATAAGGTCCGGGACATTTGGAGTTTCACCGAGACTAAGCGCGCAGTCGATTCCAACCTGCATCAACTCCGTTGCCCTCGCGGCATAGTCCCGCGCATCGAACACCAGTGTCGTCACGCCAGCGTCTCGAACGAAATAGCTGTGATCGCGCAGCGATCCCTTGGGATGCATTGGGACCAGACAACAACCCAGGATGTTCAGGGCCCAAGTTACGAATACCACCTCTGCTCGATTACCGCTTAATAGTCCCACCCGATCGCCCTGGCGCAGCCCGACCTTTGATAAAGCCCGGCAATACCTACTGATCGCCTGATGGAGATCCTGATAGGTGATGCAAGCGTCACCATCCCGGATGGCAATCCTGTCGGGATAGCGTCGCAGCGCGTCAATGAGCAGACCCGCTTCGCTTGCGCAACCATATAGTTTCTCGGGATCAAACACGAAATCTCCTCCCCGGCCGTCCCCTTCAGACTTTCTCAAGAATGTGAATCGCACAGGCGGCTCCGGCACCGACCACGTGAGTCAATCCGAGGCGAGCTCCCGGCACCTGCCTAGCGCCGGCCTCATCCCTCAAATGTGTGGTGACTTCGTAGATGTTCGCAATACCCGTGGCGCCGAGGGGATGACCTTTGGACAACAAGCCGCCTGACACATTCACCGGCAACTCGCCGCCCAACGCCGTGTAGCCCGTGTCGATCAACCGACCAGCTTCGCCGTCGTTGCAGATGCCGAGGTTCTCGTAATGCAGAAGCTCCGCCGTGGCGAAGCAATCGTGCAATTCGATGAGATCGATATCGCCCGGCCCGACGCCCGCCATCTCGTACGCCCCGTGTGCGGCGAGGCGTGTTACTGCGTTGAAGTCCTGGTTCGCCAGATTCTGGGGCGTATAGGGATCGCTGGTGAGCACCGACGCGCGAATACGCACGGCACGGCTCATTAAGCCTAGCTCCCTTGCTTTGGTCTCCGAGCAAAGAACGGCGGCCGCAGCACCATCGACGTTGACCGAGCACATCAGTTTCGTGAGCGGATAGGCGATCATTTCCGCGTTCATGACGTCTTCGAGGGGCGTTTCAAACTGGTACATCGCTTTTCCATTCAGCGTGGAATGGTGATGATTTTTGACCGACACCTTTGCAAACTGCTCGAAGGTCGTACCATAGTTTCGAACATGCTCCATGCCCAGCGTGGCGAATGAAGCAGGCATGGTCGCGGAGCCGAGCAAGCCCTCTACCGGAATGCCGGCGTAGGATTTTGGCGAACCCAACATGCCCTTGCCCATTTGTTCCACGCCCACGCACAGGACCAGGTCGTACAGACCCGCCTTGATGGCAATCCACCCCTCGCGGAAGGCCGTTGCACCGGTCGCGCATGCGTTGGCCGTATTGACCACGGGCACGCCGGTTTGCCCGATCTGCTTCATGATGCGTTGACCGACGGCTGCATTGGCTTGGCCTAGATTCCCGCAGTACACCGCCTGCATGTCGCGTATGCCGAGACGCGCATCCGCCAACGCCAGCAGTGCAGCCTCTGCGCCCATGTCATCGACGGTGCGTTCCGGATAACGCCCAAACCGGATCATGTCGGTTCCGACGACGTAAACGTCAGGCATGGTTGCCTCCTACATTCATTGGCCTTCGACCTACCAAGGGCACGAAGACATATCTCAGGAGTTCAAGGTCGGGTTTTCCCGTGACCTGGGTATGATCGAATTGCACGCGGACGGGCATATCAAAGCGCAGGGCTGCAGGATTCGGTTCAACACCGATCAGATTGCCCCTGAGGAAGCCGCCGCCGTCCAACTCGACGATTGCGGAGATGAACGGCGTCTCTATCCCGGGAAAACTACGGTGCACGATGGTGTAGCTGAATAGCTTGCCCGTCTCCGACAGTCTCACGGGTTCGAGCGTGCCAATCGCAGCACACTTCGGGCAGCCCCTGCGAGACTCCAGCAAAACTTCTCCGCAGGTGGCGCACTGCACACCCTCGAGAAAGGGATTACCGGCCGAGTCGACCTTGATGAAGGACCCGAGCGGCTGCAGCACGCGAGCCGTTGGCGTAGACATATTCAACTCCGGCCGAACGAGCGGCTCTCTAAATGACCTGTTTTGCACGCAGTTCTGAGATCTGCGTGTCGCTATAGTTCAACTCGCGCAGGATGCGATCCGTATGTTCTCCCAGCAGCGGGGGACGCCGCCGGAATGCGCACGGCGTCGCCGACAGCCGGAAGGGTGTCTCGACCAGCGGGGCCGGACGCGGCAGCCCCGGGTATTCGGTCTCCTTGAGATAGCCCATTGCTTGCACGTGAGGATCGTCGAGCGCGTCTTGGATGGTGTTTACCGGGTAGGCGGGCACGCGGGCATGCTCGAGTTCGTCGAGTGCGCTTTGTTTCGTTCGTTCTCGGCACCATTCGGCCATGCGCTGATCGAGAATCTGCCAGTTCTCGCCACGCGCAGCATCGTCCTGAAAACGCGGATCGGACAACCAGGATTCCGCTTGCACCAGCCGCGCCCAACGCTGGAATAGCGGCTGACCGACGACCTGCACCATGATCCATCCGTCGGTTACGGCATAGATGTTATTCGGCGCCGACAGCTGGCCGCGGTTCAGCGTAGCGACCCGATCGGGCTTGATGAGTTGCTGTTCGATGAGCATGGCGCTTGTCATCATCAGTGCCGTGCACATGAGGGACGATTCGACCAATTGGCCCTCCCCGGTGGCGTTCTTGTGCATGAGGGCCGCCAGCGTGCCGACGGCCGATGCCAGCGCCGTACTGAAATCGACATACGGCACGATGGTGCGCACGGGTTGATCCGGCCATCCCGCCCGCGATACGGCGCCGGACATGACCTGGCCGACCGCATCAAACCCCAATCGATGGCTGTAAGGGCCACCGTTGCCGAAGGCCGATATCGAAGTCATCACAATATCGGGCTTTACCCTTTTCAGGTCTTCGTAGGTCAAACCCATCTCGCTCAAGGCACTTCCCGGCAGATTGACGACTACCACATCGGCGGTTGCAACCAGTTTTCTCAGGATCTGCGCACCTTCCGGCAGCCGCCAATCGAGCGTCACGGACAACTTGTTGCGGTTGTTCTGCAGAAACATTCCGCCCTCGCCATTGTCGCCGACGGGGCCCAACCACCGGTCCTCACCGCCCTCGCGCCTCTCGACGCGAATGACGTCGGCGCCCAAATCTCCCAGAATTGCTGCGCAGCAGGGGCCGGCGACAAAACGCCCGAGATCGAGCACTCTCACATTCCCGAGAACCTGATTCATTCTCGGCGCGCTGCCCACAGCCATGTCAATTCTCCGCGCCCACTCAAGTCATCTCCGAGGTGATGAACGCCCACAACTGGTCCGGCCCTCTCTCGCACACGGCGCGGCCCAATTTCCGTCCCCACACGGCTTCGCTGCCGAACTCATCGCGCCAGGACCACAATCGCTTGGTGAGAAAATGCAGCTCGTATTCCTGCGTAAAGCCGATCGCGCCATGAACCTGATGAGCTATTTTCGCGGCAATTGTCGCCGCTTCGTTGGTTCGCAGTTTGGCCGCCGCGATTCCGTAAGAGGAACCGCTTTCCGCGATGATCCTGACCACTGAATTGGCCGCGGCCCGTGCCGCAGCGATGTTGGCGGCCATCACGGCGACGTTCTGTTGAACCGCTTGGAATTTGCCGATTGCACGCCCAAATTGCTTGCGGTCCTGCGCGTACTGAACCGTGAGACGCAGGACCGAGTCGAGCGCCCCCGTCATCTGCAGCACTCGCATAGCCGCCCCCAGGGTGTAGATGCCCTCGACGCCCGGATCGAACGGCGCAACCAAGCTGCTCGGAATCGAGGCGTCGATGCGGATTTGATCACGCGGCTCGCGCGCAAGATTCTCGCCGTGCACGACGTCGAGGAAAGAGGAGCATGGCACTGCTGCGATGAAGCTCTTTCCATCTACCTCGGCAACAACCACCACTGTTGCAGAATATCGTCCCCACGGCACCCGCGAGGCGGTGCCTTTCAATTGCCAAGCGGAGCGCGCCGGCCGGAGCTCGAAGCGCTCTTCGGCATTGACCGGCGCGATGCTCAGCGGTCCCTTGATGGCCGGAAGACCCGCCGTTTGCAGCATCCAATGCGCCAACATGCTTTCCGCCAATGGGACGGGTGCACAGAAGGATCCCGCGATGCGGATGATGCTGAGGGCATCGGCAATTGGAATCTCTAGGTCACCGGCGCCGCTCGGCACCAGCGCGCGGGTAAAACCGGTATCGTCGAGTTCTCGCCAAAGCGGTTCGCTCCATGAGCCTTCGGCGTCCTTCAATTGCACCGAAGAGCAGTGCGGCTGCAGCAGCCGGCGCGTGGTCTCCCTAATGAGCCGACCGGTGTCGCCCGTGTCGGTCGCTATCGGCTTGTCAGTGATGGCTACCATGGCTGTGCTTCGTCATCGACCGGTGAAATGGGGTGGACGTTTTTCGATCAGGGCCGTCACTGCCTCACGATGATCGGCCATTTTGTGACACATGGCTTGCATCGTTGCGGCAAGTTCGAGGGCTGCGGGCAATGTGAGCGACTGACTTTCGGCAATGAGCCGCTTGGTCAGTGACACTGCGTGCGGCGGATTGGCTGCGATCCGCGCAGCGCGGCTGATTGCTTCCTTCAATAGTTCGTCCGCTGGGACCACCGCTGACACAAGCCCGATCCGTTGCGCCGCTGACGCATCGATGGAGTCGCCCGTCAGCAGCATTTCCGCCGCGTTGGCGAGACCCACTATCCGAGGCAAGACCCAAGCCCCGCCATCACCCGGAACGAGGCCTAATTTCACGAAGCTCGTGGCGAAGGAAGCGCTCGCCGAGGCGATTCGCAGATCGCAAAAGCACGCAAGGTCGCACCCTGCGCCGATGGCCGGCCCATTGACGGCCGCGATGATCGGCAACTCCAGCGCGCGAAATGCCAGCGGCAGGCGCTGAATACCTCGCGCATAAAAGCGCCGGAGTTCCGCGGTGGTCATATCGGGATACAGCCCGGGGGCAAGCATGCGCTTCGGGTCACCGCCGGCTGAAAAAACACCGCCACTGCCCGTTAGCACGGCGCACCTGACATCACTTTCTTCCGCAAGCCGCGATAAGGAAGCAATCAGCAGGTCCACCAGCTCGGGAGACAACCCGTTCCGCTTCTGCGGGTCGTTAAGGCTGATCGTGACGATCGCCCCATCCTTTCGGTAATCCACGATGCTTTGCATCAACGCGCCTCTCCTACGTCCGACTTCATCGCAGGCCAAGGCCTCTGGCTATCATGCCGCGCAGAATCTCGCGAGTTCCGCCACGCAATGAGAATGCCGGAGCAATCAGCGTTGTATGAGCCAGAGCAAGCCGAAAATCGTCGCTCACGGCAGGCGCTTCGATTTCAACAAGCAGCCTGCTGATTTCCGGGATCTCTTGCTCCAAGACGGCCCCGAGATCTTTGACCAGCGATGCCTGTAGGGCAGGGTCTTTGCCATTTTCCAGCATGTTTGCAATCGACAGAGACATCCGTCGCAGGATGTGGATGTGACTTATCAATCGACCGATGGCCTCAGCGGCTTTCTCCGAACTCGATCGACCCAACTCCCGTACCAATTCCACCAACAATACGAAGGATGAAAGAAATCGGTCCGGTCCACTACGCTCAAGACTAAGTTCGCTCGTCACTTGCCGCCATCCCTGCCCGAGTTCGCCAATGACACGGTCGGTTGGCACGAAGACATCATCGAAATACACCTCGTTGAAGGTGCGTCGGCCCGATATCTCGAGTATCGGGCGTACGGTGATACCGGGTGTCTTCATGTCGACGATAAGTTGACTGAATCCGCTGTGGCGGTCGTCCGTCTTCGGCTCCGTGCGGCAGAACAGCGCCATGTAATGCGCCCGGTCGGCGCCGGAAGTCCAAATTTTTGAGCCATTGACGCGAAAGCCGCCGGCGGTCGGCGTCCCCAGCGTTCGGACAGCGGCAAGGTCCGAGCCTGAATCCGGTTCGCTCATCCCTAGACAAAAGAAACACTCTCCGGCGGCGATTTGCGGCAAAAACAGGTGTCTCTGCTCTTCCGAGCCAAATCGCAGGAGAAGAGGACCAACCTGTCGATCGGCTGCCCAATACGCTGCAACGGGCGCCCCCGCAGCCAGCAATTCCTCGACCACCACATAGCGTTCCAGCATGCTGCGCTCGTGACCCCCGTAGGCTTTTGGGAATGACATGCCGATCCATCCCCGCTCACCGAGCTTTCGCGTGAAATTCAAATCAACACCCGTCCACGAGCGAGCGCGATCGCCAATCGGTCGACCGGTGAGCTCCGCCTTCAGAAACTCCCGCACTTCCGATCTCAAAGCCTGGGCGCTTTGAGGCAAGACCGTATAGGGAAACTCAAACGCATCCATGGAAAAAACTCCCTTGCTTGCCCGCCAGCGCTCGATCTGTCATAGCTGATGAGATGGCGAGATGGCGTTCATCGCAGCACCTATTCTGAGAGAACACGCCAGTTTTCGCGCTCCGCGATCTCATAACCCAATGCTATTCTTCCCTTCTGACCGCCAATTAGGCCAGGAATCATCGAAATCCGCCTATGTATTGACGACCATGATGCCTGTAAAATTGACTTTTTCGATAATCTTGAGCAGGATCATACCAATCAGCCTATTATTAATAAAGCCATTAATGGGCTCCATCTGGGGATTTCGCTGGTGCGCGCCGGAGTCCGGTGGCTGCTCCACGCGCAGCAGGGGCCCGTACTTGCGGCTGCCCGTGCGACTGATGCAATTTGGCCGGCATTAAGCGAGTGAACCCATGCGATTCACGTGGAATGAAGAGCAAGAACTGCTACGGTCGACGCTGCGAAAGTATGTCGATAATCGCTACAACGTCGACTATCGGCGCCGCCGCGTGGCGCGGGGGTTTGACCCTGAAGTCTGGACAGAGCTTGCGCAGTTGGGCGTTTTGGGCCTGCCATTCGAGGAGAAGTATGGCGGCAGCGGCGGATCAGCTCTGCACACGCTCGTGGTCATGGAAGCGTTCGGGCGTGGCCTCGTCATTGAACCCTACATAGCCAGCATAGTTCTCGGCGGAGGTCTTCTGCGAGTTGCCGCTGAGGAGCGGCACAAGGCACAGTTCATTCCACGGTTAGTCTCTGGAGAATTGCGCCTCGCTCTGGCGTTCGCTGAGGCCCAGTCGCGCTTCCATCTACCCAGTGTCAACGTACGCGCGCGGCGCGTCGCAGGAGACTTCGTGCTGACGGGGCGTAAAATCGTGGTCCAGGGCGCGCCGGACTGCCACATGCTGCTCGTCACGGCGCGAACCTCCGGAAACACGCTCGATAGAGACGGCGTTTCTTTATTCCTTATTCCGAAAGAGGCTGAGGGCCTCGAGATCCGTGGTTATACCTGCATCGACGGCATGTCGGCCGCCGACATCAACATGAACGACGTTCATGTTCCTCGCGAATCTCTCGTCGGTGAGCCGGGTGCCGCCCTGCCCGCGGTCGAGCAAGTGGTCGATGAAGCGATTTCCGCGATATGCGGAGAAGCGGTGGGCGCCATGGCGGCGTTGATCGAGAAATGCGTGGCATTTGCGAAGACGCGCCAGGCGTTCGGCAAGCCGATCGGCCACTTCCAGGCAATCGGTCACCGGCTGGTCGATATGCATGTCTGTTATGAACAGGCGTCCGCGATTGCCATCAAGGCCGCGCTCAAACTCAGCACATCGAGTACCAACAGCAAACGAACCATATCCGCGTGCAAGGTCAGCGTGGGGAAGGAAGCCGCGTTTGTCGGCAAGAGCGCCGTGCAGATGCATGGCGCCATGGGAACCACCGACGAACTGGACATAGGTCACTACTTCAAGCGCTTGACGGCCATCCAAGCCACGTTTGGAAGCACTCAATATCATCTTCGCCGCTACGCTGACCTAGGGAATCTAACTGAAGAGACCAGCCGCAATGGACATTGAAGACTTACAGTTGAACCCCGAAGAATTGCGATTTAGAGACCAAGTCCGCCAGTTTTATGAGCGAAATCTGACCGATGAGTTTCGGCGTGCAGCCCAGCTGACGACGTGGACTTTTGCCGAATTTGAATACGGCCGTCGGTGGCAACACATCCTCCATCAGCACGGCTGGGGAGCACCATTGTGGCCGGTTGAATACGGGGGCGCCGGGTGGAGCCCGAGGCAGATCTTGATTTGGGAGCTCGAGAAGGCGCGAGCCCAGCCCCCGGAAGTGATGCGAATGGGTCGCGACTACGCCGCCCCGTGCATCATGAAATTCGGCACACAAGAACACAAGAATTTCTTCCTGCCTAGAATTTTGTCGGGCGAGGATTGGTGGGCGCAGGGGTATTCCGAACCGGAGGTGGGCTCGGATCTGGCGGCACTGCGGCTGGCGGCCGAGTCCGACGGCGATTCTTACGTGCTCAATGGTTCGAAAATATGGACGACCTTTGCCCATCACGCCAACCGCATCTTTCTGCTGGCGCGAACCGCCCGGTCGGAAAGAAAGCAACATGGCATCACGTTTCTGCTGGTGGACATGAAGTCCGAAGGCATTGAAGTAAAACCGATCATCAACCTCGCCGGCGAGCACGACTTCAATCAGGTGTTTTTCACGAACGTCCGCGTGCCGAAAGATCGGCGACTGGGCGAGGAAAACGATGGCTGGGCCGTTGCGCGTTACCTGCTGCTGTTTGAACACGGCGTAGGAATCATTCGATCCGCCGCGGAATTACGCCGGCGTGCCAATTGGGTCAGAAATCTTGCGCGGCAGGAATCGGACGGTCACGGCGACCGGCTGCTCGCGGATTCCGATTTCGCCCAACAAATCGCTGAACTTGAAATCGCGGTGGAAGCCGCCGAGTTTGCGGCGGATCAACTGCTGCTGACCTCGAAGCCAAATCAGTCGCCAGGCTCGGCAGCGGAGCTGTTGAATATCCGAATTCGAGAGCTGGATCAGTCCTTGACCGAACTTGCGGTCGAGGCAATTGGTTACTATGCCCTTCCGGACCAGCGGGAGGCGCGGCGCGTCGTCACCGAGGCGGCACTCGTTGGCCCATCACATGCGCTGATGCCGATGCCGATCTTTCTGGCGCAACGGGGTGCGACGATTGCCGGCGGCACGCCGGACATTCATCGCAACAACTTGGCCAAAAAGCTATTGGACTAGAGGCGCCATTAAAGGGATCAGGAATGAGCAAAGCACCAAAAGACGCGCCGCGGACCAAAAAATTGAGCGAAATCGTCGCCGCCCAATTGATGGAGGAGATTCGCAGTCGGGGCTGGCCGGTCGGTGAATCCCTCGGCACGGAGTCCGACTTGATGGCCCGCTTCAATGTCAGTCGCGCCACCATGACGGAGGCGGTGCGGCAGGTGGAGCGTTATGGCGCTGCAGTGATGCGTCGCGGCAGCGGCGGCGGCTTGGTCGTGACCAACTCGGCCCGCGCAGCCCTTTCCCGCACGATCTCCACCTATCTCGAATTGTCCAATGTGACGTTGGCGGAACAATACGAAGCGACGCGACTCATTGAAACGGAAGCCGTGAGCTTGGCGGCGGAAAATGTCACCGAGGATCAAATAGTCGCACTCAGATCCGCCGCGGCCGACGTCACCAAGAGTGACGACAATTTAGGCCTGCACCGCGCCGCGATGCAGCTGCGTCTCGCAATCGCCGAGGCCAGCGGCAGCCGCTCAGTGTTGTTGTTCATGCGGTCGCTCGTCCGCGTATTGACCCACTACGTCCGGCCCGACTTGCGGACTCATTATCGAGACCGGGAATTCGAGCACGGAATGGCGGCCGATCTGTCGGGCATTGTCGAGGCCATTGTCGCCGGCAACGGCGCATTGGCGGCACACTACGTTCGCTTGGATGTCGATCGGCGCGAGCACCGCGCCCACGAACTCGCGGTTGCCCAACCCTTGCTCGAGGGAGGACCGCTGCGGCGGGAAACCCCGAATAAATTGGCCGAAAAGATTGCGTATGCCATTCGCGACGACATCGCCCGGATGGGCTGGCAGACCGGGGAGCGGTTGGGCGATGAAGCTGATCTGCCGGGCCGTTACGGCGTCAGCCCGTGGGTGTTGCGTCAGGCCGTGCGGATCTTGGAGCCGTCCGGCATCGTGTGTGTACGCCGCGGGCAAGGCGGCGGCCTCTACATCGGCCGGCCGTCGCCCGAACAAACGATCGAATCGGCGACTTCCTATCTGCTTGCGTATCAAACGAGCACCGCTGTACCGATCGATGCCTATGTGAATACCCGGCGCTGTATCTTTCAGGAAATGGCGAGCAGTGCTGCGAAGCGCAGCACGCACAAGGAGAGGGAGGATTTGCTTGCGCTCACGCGAAGCCAAGCGAATGGCGATTCGGAAGACTTCTGGGCGCTGATTTCGACCCTGGGCCGGAATCAAGTCTTGCAGCTCTTCGCGTCAATCCTGAACCGCTTTATCGCGGCTAGCAGTGGCGGCCAATCATATTGTGGGCCAAGCGAAATGCGCATCGGCATCGCCGAAGCGATCCAGGGTGGAGATGCGCCGCTGGCTCAGCGGCGCATGGGCAATTATCTTCACCGCGTCGCTGCGAGCGCGGCCCCCAAATCCGAACAGTCCACGGCATCCCCGGTTGATCCGCCCGACCCTTTGACCGGCACGTCCGCTATCGCCGAGCAGAAGCGCTCGGGATCGACTGTGGCTTGAGCGAAGCGATGTCGCAGCTCCCCGGACCGATCAAGCTCCGCATCGAGCAAAGCGCCATCGATGACCTCATGGAGCGCTTGCGCCGGACACGATGGTCGCCTGAAATTCAGAATTCTCAATGGGAGTACGGTGCCAACGGCACATTTCTCAAAGATCTCGTCGAGTACTGGCAATATGGCTTTGATTGGCGCAAGCAGGAAGCCGAGATCAATCGCTATGCGCACTATCGGCTCGAGCTCGCCGATGGAGTTCCGGTGCACTTCATCCGGGAGCCCGGCAAGGGGCCCGCTCCGATGCCCATCATACTCAGCCATGGCTGGCCCTGGACCTTCTGGGATTGGCATCAGCTCATCGGTCCCTTGAGCGACCCCGCAAGCTATGGGGGCGACCCGGCAGATGCCTTTGATGTCATCGTGCCGTCGCTGCCCGGATTTTGCCTATCGACGCCGCTGTCGAGAACCGGCATCACCGCGCCGGTAGTCGCGGACCTCTGGCACAAACTGATGCACGACGTCCTCGGATACGAGCGCTTTGCTGCCGCGGGCGGCGACTGGGGGAGCTTCGTCACCTGGGAACTGGGCACACGCTATGCGGCATCGATGACCGGGGTGTATCTTTCGTTTCCGCCGCTGTGGCATGCCGGTGGCGTGGAGAATCTTCGAAGCGAAGACTACGCGGCTACCGAGGCGGGCTGGCTCGAAAAGACACGACGCAAATGGCAGACCGCCGTGTCGCACCTGACGGTGCATTCCAGAGACCATCAGACGCTGGCGTGGGCACTGAACGATTCGCCCGTGGGGCTCGCGGCCTGGCTGCTGGAGCGCCGACGGAACTGGAGCGATTGTCATGGCGATCTCTACTCCCGCTACTCCCGTGATTTTTTACTCACTAACGTTTGTCTGTATTGGTTTACGGAAAGCATCGGCTCCTCCATGCAACTCTACGCAGAGCAGTTCCGCGCGGGGGCGATCGCCGCCGACAACTACGGGGGAACGATGTTGCCGGCGCGAATCGAGGCGCCTACGGGAATCGGTGTTTACCCCGAAGAGGTGGCACTTCTACCGCGCAAGATATGCGAACAGGCCTCCAACCTCGTGTATTGGAATGTCCTGAAGGAAGGCGGTCATTTCGCGCCGGCGGAAGTCCCCGGCACCTATGTTCAAGAGTTGCGAACCTTCTTCAGGGCGTTTCGCTAAAACGTTCCTGCGCGTGCCGGTCAGCCTTTCACATGTGTCGGTGTTTCCTTAGTGCTTGTACGCCAGCTCCACCAGGTAATTAGGCGGCGCTCCGTACACCGCGCCGTATCCGCCTGAATCCGGCAACACTTGCGTCAAGTAGGTCTCATTCGTGAGATTCCGGCCGGTGACAGAAATGGTCCAATGGGTGGATGGATCGGTCCACGCGGCGCGTAGCGTCAAGAGTCCATAGCCGCTTTGTACGATGGTGCCGGGGAAATCGAACGAGGCTTTCGTCTGACGCCAATAGTTCGCGCTCAGGTCGAACATCCCATTGAACAGCGGATGCGAGTAGGCGGCACCGAGGATGGCGGTCACGGCGGGAGTTCGTTCCATGGTACCGCCGCCGACATTGGCAGTGAGGTTCGACACTCCCGTCGCCGTGCTGAAGGATTGATAGGCCGCGTTCGGAAAATCGATGTAGCGGGCGTGCGTGTACGCGATGCCCGCGCTCACCCTGAAATTCGCCGACAAACGCTGCTGCACATCGAGGTTCGCCCCCCACATTTTCGAGAGCGGCGCATTCTGGATCAGCGCGATGCCGTTCTGATAGGTCGACACCTGGAGATCTTTGTAGTTGTAGTGAAAGGCGGAGAAATCGACCTGCGTGTTCGGGGTCGATAGCTTGTAGCCGCCTTCGACGTCGGTAATCTTTTCGGGCTGAATGACCGTGTTTTCGGAACTGAAACCCGAGGAATTGTAGACCTGAGACTTTTGTCCCTGGCTCCAGGACACATAGGCATTCGACTGCGGGGTCAACGAATAGCGAATGACCGCCCGGGGCGTGAAGCTGTTGAAATCGTCGGAACCGGTCAGCAGCGGGTAGTCCTTGAAGCCGTCGGCGAGATTGGGCGACGCGGAATAGAAGACGCCGGCGCGATCGTGGTTGTAGCGGCCGCCGAGGGTAAAGTGAAGGTCGCCCAGATGATACGTGGCATCCACGAAGGCGGCCGCGGATTCCGCGGTGGTGCCCGCCTCTTCGATGTAGGTAAACGGGAACTGCACGTAAGAGCCGGCGGGCCACGGGGGCAGCGCCCCTGTCAACGCGCCGCCCGCGCCGAACGGACCATAGATCCCCAGGATTTCCGGCGAGTAGTAAGTCCGGTCATGAAAAAAGTAAAGTCCCGTCACCCAATCGACCGGGCCGCCCGGTTTGGAGTTGAGGTCGAATTCCTGCGAGTAAGTGATCTCGGTGGGGTAGTAAGAGACGTTGTCCAGAAAGGAGTAGCCACCGGTTGCCAGATAGCTGCAGGTCGCGAGCGTCGGGCACGGCTGCACCGGCAGCGTTCCATTGGCGGGGTATAGCGAGGCCGCTTCGTTCGATTCCTCGTGGCCGCCCTCACGGTGCCCGCTGGTCAAGGAAGTTAGGGTGGCGAAATTCAGATCGAACTCGCTTTTCAGCAGCAGGCCATCGCCGCTGATGACGTGCGCGAAGCTTCCCGGTTGAATGAGAATATTCGACCGATTGTTGCTGACGTTGGG
>Ga0209517_10004328_pt1 | contig 18695 bp, 12 predicted proteins | sample PeaSoiMetSII2010_FD_187695 | JGI IMG/M metagenome (GOLD analysis project Ga0209517, IMG submission 187695) | Peat soil microbial communities from Weissenstadt, Germany - SII-2010 (SPAdes) (version 2) | ecosystem: Environmental > Terrestrial > Soil > Wetlands > Peat | place: Germany...
CGCCCCCACGGACGCCGATGAGGCCGGCCTGCGCCGCCTCTCGGCCCAGCTCAAGGCCGGCAAGGTTGTGGTGAAACTTTTCCTCCGCCACACGCTTCACGCCAAGCTTTATCTCTGTTTCCGGCCGGACCTGAACAATCCCATAACGGGATTTCTCGGCTCCAGCAACCTCACGCTGGCGGGTTTGTCCAACCAGGGCGAGCTCAACATCGATGTCCTTGACCAGGACGCCACCAGGAAACTCGAACAATGGTTCAAGGACCGGTGGAACGATAAGTGGTGCGTGGACATTACCAAGGAGCTGATCCAGATCATAGACGAGAGCTGGGCGCGTCCCGAGTGCCCACCACCTTATCACATTTACGTCAAGATGGCCTACCACTTGGCCGAGGAAGCCCGCGCCGGACTTTCCGAATTCACTATCCCGGCGGACATGCGCGATACGCTGCTGGAATTTCAGTCCGCCGCCGTTCGCATCGCGGCTCGGCATTTGGAGAAGCGCGGAGGGGTCGTTCTTGGCGACGTTGTGGGTCTCGGCAAAACGCTGATGGCCGCTGCGCTGGCGCGGGTGTTTCAAGACCCGCCGCGCTCCCTCGAAACCCTCATCCTTTGCCCCAAAAACCTGGTCGGCATGTGGGAGGGCTACGCCCACCGCTACCGCTTAATCGCCAAGGTCGTTTCCATCACTCAGGCTCAGAACAGCCTCCCCGACCTCCGCCGCTACCGGGTCGTCATCATCGACGAGAGCCACAATTTGCGGAATCGCGAAGGCCGGCGCTGGGCCGCCGTGCGCGATTATCTGGCGCGCAACGCCAGCAAGTGCATCCTCCTTTCGGCCACGCCCTACAACAAAGCTTATCTCGACCTCGCCAACCAGCTCCGCCTGTTCCTCAATCCCGAGGATGTCGTAGGCATCCGCCCTGAGGAGTACCTCCGCCGGGACTGTGATGGCCGACCCGATGAGTTTACCCGCCGCCATCAGTGCGCGGTCAATTGCCTCTCCGCCTTCGAGAAGAGCGAGCATGCCGACGACTGGCGCGAGCTCATGCGCCTGTTCATGGTTCGCCGCACCCGCAGCTTCGTCGAGCGGAACTATGCCTTCACCGAATGTCCCGGGTGTGCCACCGTCCTCCTGCCCACCCAGGAAAAGTGTCCCAAGTGCGAACGCGCGAAGGCGAGCGAGGATCGCCGTTTCCTGGTCCTTGATGGCGGAAGCCGGTTTCATTTCCCCAAGCGGCGACCCAAGACCCTCACCTTTAGAATTCGCGAGAGCGACCCCAGCGACCAATACGCCCGGCTCTACTCAGACCAGGTGGTGGACACCGTGCGCGCGCTGCATTTGCCGCGCTATGGTCTGGCCAATTACTTGAAGCCGACGCCCGACACTCCCCCCACCAAGGACGAGGCCGAGGTGATGGCCAATCTTTCCCGCGCTGGCAAACGCCTCATCGGTTTCTGCCGCACGAACCTCTTCAAGCGCCTCGAGAGCAGCGGTCATTCGTTCCTGCTCTCGGTGCGCCGTCATATTCTACGCAACTACACTTGCCTCCACGCGCTCGAGAACGGCCTGCCGCTGCCGGTCGGCACCCAGGACTCCGCTCTGTTCGACACCCGCACGGAGGATCAGGACAGCGACAGCACCCTTTTCGGCGCGGACGATAGCACGGCGGCCGAGCCCACGGAAATCACCGCCAGTTCCCTGGCCGATTTCGCCAGAGCCGGCGCCTCTGGCTACCGCCTGCTCAAAGCCGAGCACGCCGTCAATTTTAAATGGTTGCGCCCGGACGTTTTTGTCGAGGAGCTTGGCCAGCATCTCCGGCAGGATGCCCAGCGGCTCTTCTCCATCCTCGAACTCGCGGGTGCGTGGCAGCCGGACCAAGACCACAAGCTGGTCGAACTCTACAAGCTCCTGGCCAAGAAACATGCCGGCGAGAAAGTCCTCATCTTCTCCCAATTCGCCGACACCGTGTCCTACCTCGCGGACCAGTTGCGGGCGCGCGGGCTCAAGCAGATGGCGGGCGTCACCGGCCATACGGAAGAGCCGTCCGATTACGCCCGGCGTTTCAGTCCGGACAGCAACAGGGCGCAGGAAAAAGACTCGGCCAACTACGTTTCGCCCCAGGAAGAACTGCGCGTGCTCATTGCCACCGACGTTCTCAGCGAAGGCCAGAACCTCCAGGACGCCGCCATCGTCGTGAACTTCGACCTCCCTTGGGCCATCATCCGCCTCATTCAACGGGCGGGCCGCGTGGACCGGATCGGCCAGAGGGCTGAGGAGATTCTCTGCTACTCGTTTGTGCCGGCAGACGGAGTCGAGCGCCTCATCCGCCTGCGTTCGCGCGTCCGCCAACGCCTGCATGAAAACGCGGAAGTCGTCGGCACGGACGAGACCTTTTTCGAGGACGAGAAGCTCGATACGGTTATCCGCGACCTATTCACGGAAAAATCGGGTATTCTGGACGATCCCGCGGACGACGAGGTGGACTTGGCGTCGCTCGCTTACCAGATTTGGAAAAATGCCTGCGACGCCGACCCGACGTTGAAAAAGACCATTCCCGAGCTGCCGGATGTTGTCTTTTCCACCAAGGCCCTTTCCGCCGTTCCCGCCAAGCCTGCTGGCGCGGCTGGCCCGCAACCCACCTCGGGCGTCATGGTGTACGTCCGAACCGCCGATGGCAACGATGCACTCGCGTGGGTGGACGAAGAAGGCCGCACGGTTACGGAATCGCAGCACGAAATCTTGCGCGCGGCCGCGTGCGATCCTCCCACGCCAACGCTTCCGCGGCTGGGGAGCCACCATGCTCTTGTCCAGAAAGCCGTCAGCAGCATCCAGACCGAACACATCACCACCGGTGGCCAGCTCGGCAAGCCCTCGAGCGCCCGCCGCCGCGTTTACGAGCGCCTGAAGGACTACGCCGTCCATGTGAAGGACAGCCTTTTCGACATCAAACCGCTGCATCAGGCGATCGACGCCATTTACGAATCGCCGCTTACCGAGGCCGCTCGCGATTTGCTCAATCGCGAACTCCGCGCAGGCGTAGGTGATGAAAAGCTCGTCGCGCTGGTTCTCTCCCTACACGAGGAAGACCGGCTCTGCATTCCGAAGGACGACGTCGAAGCCCGCGAACCGAGGATCATCTGCTCGCTTGGCGTCAGGAGGGATCAAGGGTGAAAACAAGACTATGAACCAGCCAACTCAGATTCTTCCCCCCGACACGATTGCACGCCTCATCCGCTTCGTCCGCGGCCAACGTGTCATCCTGGATACTGACCTGGCGGCCTTATATGGCGTGCCGACCTTTCGTTTCAACGAGGCCGTGAAAAGAAATATTGCCCGCTTTCCTGAGGATTTCATGGTCCGCCTGACGGAACCTGAATGGGCAGGTTTGAGATCGCAATCTGCGATGTCAAAGCCAGGTCGCGGCGGCCGGCGCGTTCTCCCTTATGCCTTCACCGAGCACGGCGCCCTCATGGCCGCCAACATCCTTAATAGCCCCCGCGCGGTCGCCATGAGCGTGTACGTCATCCGCGCCTTCATTAAGATGCGTGAGGATCTGGCGACCAACACCGCCATCCTCAAGCGGCTCGCCGAAATCGATAAAACGCTCCTCTTGCACGATGGGGCGCTCCGGGACATTTATCAGAAACTCCAGCCGCTGCTGGCGCCGCCTCCGACGCCACCCAAACCGGAAATCGGTTTTCATGTCAAAGAGGACGCCGTCCCGTACCGTGTCGAAAGAAAAACGGCACCGAAGAGAAGGGTTGGCCCGGCTTTCATAATTCATCCCTCATAATTTCCCTCCCATGCCCCTCGACTTCCAACGCGCCCGCCCGCTCCTGCAAAGGGGCGATTTCGCCCAGTTGTTTGTCGAGGAACTGGGCTGGGAGCCGTGCCGCCAAAGCCTGACGCTTCGCGCCGGCGAAAGCGACTATGCCTTGACTGCCGTTGCCGAGAAGCGCGGCTTCACCGTATGGCTTTGCCCGAGTGCCGACGGCCGCCTGCCGGGCCACACCACCCGGCTCAAGCTTGACCGCGCCCTCACCCAAACCAGCTTCGAGCATCTCATCGTTTTCGCCACGCACGATTACGCCCTGCAATCCTGGATGTGGGTGCGTCGCGAACCGGGGAGGCCGCTCTGGACCCGCACCCACGAGTTCAATCGCTCCCAACCCGGCGACTCCCTCCTTCAGAAGCTGCAAATCCTCTATGTCTCCCTTGAGGAAGAGGAAAAGGGCCAACTCTCCACTATCACCATGGCCGGGCGCGCCCGGGCCGCGTTCGACATCGAGCGAGTCACCAAGGCCTTCTATCGCGACTTCGACACGCAGCGCAAAGCCTTCCTCAAGTTCATTGAGGGCATCGCCGACGTGGCCGACCGGGAATGGTATGCCTCCGTCATGCTCAACCGCCTGATGTTCGTCTATTTCATCCAGCGCAAGGGCTTCCTCGACGCCGATCCTGATTATCTGCGCAACCGCCTTAAGCGCTGCCAGCAAGAGCACGGCAAAGACAAGTTCTACACCTTTTACCGTTACTTCCTGCTCCGACTGTTCCACGAAGGCTTCGGCAAGCGGCGCAGAGAGCGCGCACCCGAACTGGAGAAGCTGCTTGGCAACATCCCGTATCTCAATGGCGGTCTATTCGATGTGCATGAGCTTGAAAGGCCCGAACGCTACGGCCCAGAAATCCAGATTCCCGACCAAGCCTTCCAGCGTGTTTTCGATTACTTCGATCAATACCAATGGCATCTCGACGAGCGCCCGCTCCGCGCCGACAACGAGATCAACCCCGATGTCCTCGGCTATATCTTTGAGAAGTACATCAACCAGAAACAAATGGGGGCGTATTACACCAAGGAGGACATCACCGAATACATCAGCAAAAGCACCGTTATCCCGTTCCTGTTTGACGCCGCCCGCGCCCGGTGCAAAGTGGCCTTTGAAAATTCCAACGGTCCGACCGTCTGGGATTTGCTCCGCGAAAATCCCGACCGCTACATCTATCCCGCGGTGCGGCATGGCGTGGACAAGAAGCTCCCGCAGGAGATCGCCGACGGCGTGGATGCCGCCAAGCCCGGCTTAATCGAGCGGCGCAAAGGTTGGAACAAACCCGCGCCCAGCGAATACGCCTTGCCCACGGAAATCTGGCGTGAGGTAGTGGCTCGCCGGCAGCATTACGAAGAGGTCAGGAAAAAACTAGCGGCAGGCGAGGTCAGCGAGATCAACGACTTTATCACCCACAATCTTGATCTTCGCCAGTTTGCGCAGGATGTCGTCCAGAATTGCGAGGGGCCGGACCTGCTCATGGCCTTCTGGCAGGCCATCACCACCATCACGGTCCTCGACCCCACCGGCGGATCCGGCGCGTTTATCTTCGCCGCGCTTAACATCCTTGAGCCGCTGTACGAGGCTTGCCTGGACCGCATGGAAGCGTTCCTGGCCGAGTGGGGCGAGAAGGACAAAAAAACGCATCCAAACTACCACAAAAAATTCACCGAAGTGCTCGCCCGCGTGGATGCGCACCCTAACCGGCGCTACTTCGTCCTGAAATCCATCATCCTGAATAACCTCTATGCGGTGGACATCATGGAAGAGGCGGTTGAGATCTGCAAAGTTCGCTTGTTCCTCAAGCTTGCCGCCCAGGTCGAACCGCGTGCCGACCGCGACAACCTTGGCATTGAGCCGCTGCCGGACATTGATTTCAACATCCGGGCCGGGAACACGCTGGTCGGCTATGCCACAGCGGAGGAGGTCCGTCGCTGCATGAAAGAGCTCGGTGGCGGGCAGATGAAGCTGATGGGAGATGACGAACTGGGCAGCTTCGCCCGCTTCAACACGCGCTGTGCCGACGTCGAACAGGCTTTCTCCAAATTCCGCCAACTCCAGACGGAAGGCGACGGCTCAGTGCCTTTCGCGGACAAGCAGGAACTCCAAAAGCGGCTGAAGGCACTCGAAGAGGAACTCAATCGACACCTCGCGGGCGAATACGGGATCAAGTTGGGCGACAAAGCTGCCTACGCCGCGTGGCTGAAGTCTCACCAACCGCTCCATTGGTTCATTCAGTTTTATGGCATCCAGGCCCGCGGTGGTTTTGACGTCATCATCGGCAACCCGCCCTACGTCGAGCTGACCAGCCTGAAAGGGCAATATACCGCGCGAGGCTTCGCCACCGAGTCCAGCGGAAACCTGTACGCGCTCTGCACCGAACGTTCGTTCACCATATTACATAGGGAAGCACGATTCGGCTTCATCGTCCAGCAGCCGATCACATCTACGCAAAGGATGGCCCCCTGTCGTGGGCTCCTCACGCGCGAATCGAGCTTCGTGTGGTCCAGCACTTTTGACGACCGGCCGTCCAAGCTTTTCGATGGAATGCACCATGCGCGCCTCGCTATTATTCTCGCCCGGAAGGGCGAGGGGCTGGCGCACGGGGCGAACCTGTTAGTTACCCCGTACTACAAATGGTTTAAGGAGGAGCGAGGAGCCGTGTTCCAGCGCATCCACTACATCAGTGTACAACGGGACAAGGTGCCCGACGTCTTTCCGAAACTCTCCTCGGACACGGAGGTCCGCATTCTGGCTAAGCTGGTGGGTTGCACGGACAAGCTCGAAATGTGGCTTTCCAGATCGGAGACACTCCATAAACTGTTTTATAAAATCACGGGTGTCGGCAGTTGGTTTACGATCACGCTTCGGCCGCCAAAGTTCTTCCGGAATGGGAAGGAGTCTTCCTCAACGCGTGAGTCGAGTATGGCATTCACGTCAGAAGCCGCCCGTGAGCGCGCACTTTGCACCCTGAACAGCAGCCTGTTCTACTGGTTCTACCAGCTTCGGACGAACTGCAGGGACTTTAACCCGAGCGATTACAAGACCTTTCCTGTCCCCAAGTCCTTTGAGAAGGAGGATACGTCCAAACTCGCACGGAAGCTCGGACAGGAGATCGAGAAGTCCGCCGGAACGGTTGAGGCATCCCATAGCCTGACCGGAACCATCGTGTATGAGCAATTCCGACCCCGTGTCGCCAAGCCGGTCATCGACGAGATCGACACACTGCTGGCCCAGCACTACGGATTCACCGACGAGGAGTTAGACTTTATCCTGAACTACGACATCAAATACCGTCTGGGCCTGGAATCTGAGGACGAGCATGAGCAGTAACAGCTCTTTCGTAACCCACGCATTGGGGTTCGAGGAGCCGTTCATCGGACAATCCCATGTGCAACGCCCATAATCATCCAGCCGGCTGCACCTGTGGCTTTGGCGGAGGGCACCGGGGCCGGAGCCCCATACCCAGCTCTGACCACACCGCCCCATCCCAATCCAGTTGTTTCGCTGATGATTTCTGTCGTCCGACAACGTGCCCACATTGCCCGTCGCAGGTCTGGTTCATTCGGCATAACGGCGGATCCATATATGTGGATTCGCTCGGCCCTCCCTGGCCGATACACGCATGTTTCAAAAGGGATTACAGTTCATCCTGGCCAATTCGCCGGTTGGCAAAGGCAGGTGCAAACCTTCTCCAACCACGGCTCGGTCTTATAACGGCGGCCAGGCGCATCCTAATTAGCGGCGACCTGGAACTGGACCTATTATTGGACAATGGCAAGGAGTTAAGACGTAGCTGCCAGATGCCCGGGCCGGCCAAATGTTTTCGGGGCGACTTGGTCATGATCTGCCTTCAACCGCCGTTCCTCCATCATCCGAAGCATGGGGTCTGGTTCGTAAGAAGGATAGACTGATTTTCTCGTGAACAGGAGAGCAAAAAACCCTTGTGTCTGTGGGAACTCGATCCCGCATCCCGAAGATTGCAATGCAAGACGACAATGATTTGACACAGCCCGAGTCCGATCAGTTCCCGTGGGTGGACGTCGAGGAGGCGCGGAATCGGACAGAATTGCAAGCGGAACATGACGCCCGCAGAGCCCGCGCTCTCTACCAAGAGGGAGCTCGGTCCTGCCCCAAGTGTGACGCATCGCCCCAGAATCTGGCTTGGTTTTATTTTGAGAGTCCGCAATGGACCTGGGAGGGTGCGCTTTGTGGCCGGGCCGGTTGGATGCCGTTTGCGACACCTGCCATGTGCAGGTGGACTTTTTCATGGAGTGCATGAGCTGAGCCGAGAAACAGCAAGGACTTCTTTGAATTCGAGAACAACCCTGACCTCGGCGAAGCGCTGGCTTCGCTATGATGAGACGTGTCGCGATGTCGCTACGACCGGCTTCAACCGAGCCAAGCAGGCCTTCATTGACGAAGATACGCTGGAGGATCTACTTCGCCTGAAGTGAAAGCCCACATGGCATTGGTCGTTGCCGGTCCTCATCGCATCAATCGTGGAGACACAGTGTATCCGCACGTTCTTCTGGCGGGGCTTGGCGCACAGTCACCAGCGTCCCTCGCGGCCCTCGGTAATCTGGAGCTGCTGGCGCTGCCCAAAACCGCGATTTTCTGCTCCGCCCGATGCCCCGGAAATGTCATTCTCCCCACCTATGACCGGGCTACCCAGTGGCGAGACGCTGGACGTTGTGTGATTAGCGGATTCCATTCACCCGTGGAAAAGGAATGTCTCCGCATCCTCTTGCGCGGCTCGCAGCCAATTATTGTATGCCCGGCCAGGGCGCTCCCCAAACGCATTCCTCCAGAATGGAAGAAGCCACTGGCCGATGGACGTTTGCTCATTCTCTCAGCGTTCACCGCCACGGCCAAACGCGCCACCGCCGAACTGGCCCACCGCCGCAACGAGCTTGTGGCGGCCCTCGCAGACGAGGTTTTCATCGCCCACGCCACGCCCGGAGGCCGGCTTGAAGCCAGCCTCCGCCAGAAAGCGCTCGGAGATCGACCCGGTCTCCAAGTTAACTTTAACGGGCCGCCTTAAGACACAATGGTCCAAACAGTTCACCGTAGCGGAGGAATTCCCTTGCTGCGCCGCCGGACCGCGACTGAGCCGGCAGTGCGCCGAATTTTCTTCGCCAGTTCTTTATCGGTGAGCCTACCCAGCAACCGGTCTTCCCTCTCGGTCCAGGGACGTTGCAGCGGACGCTCCGCTCCCGCGATGCCCAACTTCATTCGTTTTGCCCTCACGCCTTGCACGGTCCGCCCGGTCTGTTTTGCGACCTCGCGGTCCGGCTTCGTTCCCAGCAGCCCAAGTTCAGCCGTTGACCACTCGCGCGCGGCAGCATGCCATTCCGTGCGGATTTTCTTGATGCTGCGGCGCATCCTAACTGCGACGGTGGTCCTCCCCAACCGTCGTGCCAACTCGGCGTCTGGCATCGTCCCGAGCAACTGATCGTCGTCGGCGGTCCAAGCAGGATGCTGCCGGACTTGAAGGCGGACGCCCAAAACGCTGCGACGGGCTGCCACGGCGCCTGTTGAGCGGCCAATCTTGGCCGCCACGGCCTCATCGGAATCCGTGCCCAAGAGGCTGTCCTGTGCCGGGGTCCAGGCATTTGGAACGATTCGAGGGGACCGGCAGGGGGCAATCTTCAATTGTTGCCGCCGAGTTTTCACCGCTCTGGAAGTTCTGCCGAGCCGTTCCGCCACTTCGGCATCTTTGGCTGTGCCGAGCAGATCATCTTCGGCGGGTGTCCAAGGCCGGTAACCTCCAGCGGGCACGTGTAGTCGCATCCGGCGCTTGGATACCGCGGGGACCGAACGCCCTAGTTTCCGCGCGACGGCCGCGTCGCTGGCGGTTCCTAGCAGCTTGTCTTCTTCTGGTGTCCATGCGGGCGACCTCACCCGGACCACGGCAATGCGGAGTTTGCGGCGTTTGAGGGCAACCGCCGTAAGGGTGCGCCCGGTCTTTTCCGCCACCTTGGCATCCGGCAGCTTGCCCAGCAGGCGCAATTCCTTGGCGCTCCACGATTCGACGTCGGGTTTAGCCAAGGGGATATGAAGCCTGGTTCGCCGGCCCTTGACCGCTTGCAGTGAGCGCCCGAGCTTCATGGCGACAGCCGCGTCAGATATGGTTCCCAAAAGGCGGTCGTCCTCGAGGCGCCACCTGAGGCCGAGCACTTTCGGCTTTGTTGCGGTAGCAGCAGCGGCCTGGGGCTGTCTTCTTGAAGGCAGTCTCGCCCCCGGCTCAGTTCTTCCCAGGCGCATCCGCATCGCACGCACCGAACTGACGGGGTGTCCCGTCAGCTCTGCAGCTTCCAGATCGGTGACCTTCCCGAGCGTCTCCAATTGGTCCGGTCGCCAAGGCTTAGCCGAAACGACCGGAGGAAGACCGAGCATGCGGCGCCTAGCCTTCACCGCCGCCACCGTGCGCTTAAGTCGCTTGGCCAGCGCCCGGTCAGGAATTGTGCCGACTAATTGATCTTCGTCGGGGGCCCAGGCTTTGGATTCCGGGTTGACTGGACCCCGCAACTTGCCCAGTACCGATTGGACGGGCGAGGGAAACAGAAAGCTGGTTAGAGGAGTCGGTTTTCGCCTTGGCCGCCGCCGCGGAGCGAGGGCCATTTCTTTGGCCCCACGCGCGCGATGCGGGGAATTCAAGTCGTTGAGCGCGCGAGTTCCTTCGGTGTATCTGCCTACTGACAAAAGGCGCCGCCAGGTTCGAATGGTTGAGTAGGAAACCCCCCAATGATAGGCGACGGCGAGGCCGGCTTCTCGTCGCACCGCCCGAACGAGATCACCGCAGAGCACGAGAGAGCGGGACTTGGCTCGGATGGGCCAGGGCATGCGTGCGTGGCTGATCCTCCCTACCTGCGCCAGGCCGAATCTGAGACATTCGATCCACTTGCCCGGCGCTGTGCGAGGCGGCTCGTAGGGACCGAACCGCAGTTTGAACCGCTCGCGTTCGGTCATTGGCAGTGGAGCATCAACGTCCGAAGAATCGTTCATATCAGCCATCCCGTGCCGTTAAATTCCTGGCCACTCAGCATGGCCTGCCGCCGGATGGGGGGCAAGGAGATTCGCCATGGTTGCGCCTGGCTGTACGGTTCGGGGTAAGTCTCCGCCATAAACCTCTCCCGCTCGCCGCGCCATGAAGGAACCCCCCTGCGCCCCGATCCCAATATATCTCACCTCCTCGGCGAGTATTTCGTCGCGCGGAGCTTTCCAAGCGCGGCTGGGCCGTGGCCATGACCATCGGCAACGCCAAGGCGATAGACTTGTTCGTCGAGCAAGGGCGCTGCACCGCGAACATTCGGGGTTCAATCTTTAGTATAGCTGCCAGAAAGGCGTTTTAGAAGGCGGCCATCCCGGTAGATGTGGGCTGACCATCCCTTCGCCTGCATAAGCTCCTTTTGCGCGGGCCAATTCTTGACCAGTTTTCGCACTGTTTCCTTTATGCTGGAGTTCCGCTGGCTGTTCCCGTATGTGCGAACGTCGAGGTAAACAATCCCGTTCTTGAATGCCGTGGGTTCTGAGGCACCAATGCCGAGCATGCGGTACCACTTGTCGAAGCCAAGAGCGTGTCGCTCATTTATGGCATCCAAGTCAAGCGCAGCTTGGGTCCGCAGTGGCTGGGGAGGCGAGTTGGCTTTGCGTGGATGTTTACTCGGCTGGCGCTTGTTTGATGTGTGGGGCAGGGCGTTGCAGTCCTTTTTCCCGCGGCGCTTGGAGCGTGCCCGGCCCGATGGCGACGCCCTGAGGCTTAGGTGGCGGAGCAATTGCTGCGCGAAGGCCTTGCGATCCTTCACCCAAACGAAGGGCGTACAGACAACGCTGGCACAGCCCACGCTACCGACGTCGTGGTAGAGGCGGTCAACCCGCACGACCGACGGGCAGGGCTCAACAAATTGCTTTATGAAATAGTCTCCCTCTAAATCGCGGCTTTGGCCCTCCTCTGCAGCCCCTCGCCATCGTTCTTTCAGTCGAGGCGGGAGGCTCGCGCGAATATGGTCCCAGAGCCGCTGACCACCGCACAGTCGCACGAGGTCGTCGGCTTGGCAGCCGAACTCGAGCGTTGGGACCAAATGTTGGCAGCAGGGTACAGGGGCGTCGGATCCGGAGGCAAGTGTTTCATATAGGCGCTCAAGATCCGGCGTCGCGTTGCACACGGGGCAGGATGGCACCTCGGAATAACTCATGAGTGCGGCCGTGGCCTGTTTTCAGCGAGGTAGGGTATGAGTGCTGGGCGCTGCTCCCTGGGGTGTCGGAACATGGCGACCGACTTGGTGCCCTGGAGTGTGGAGCGCCCGCGTAGAGGAACGGAAAGCAGGTTGAAGGTGAGGGTGTACACGTCATTTATATTTTTAAGGACAACAGCGCGAATGGCCTGCTTCACTTTGCCTGGGAGGCGCAAGCGATTGGCTTCGATGGTGAGGGTTCCTGTTTTGTGATCGTAATTCAGACGGACAAAGCCGGCGCGCAGGGCGGCAAGGCGAATAGGTTGTTCCTCGGCGGGCAGGTCGTCTAATGGCACGCCCAGGCTAATGGCCAACTCGGCGTTGCTCAGCAGCCAGCGGTAATGCCAAACCGAAGAGGGCGCGACCCGGCCATCGGGCAAAATCCACATTTTGGAGGTCCTGTTGTCGGAACGGTAGTCCGTGAAACGCTTTTTGTTTGGCGTTAGGGAGGCGTTCGTGAGCCATCTCAATCGAGGCTTTTGCATGGGGATGGTTGGCTGGCCCTCAAGAACCATTTAATAGCGCCTCCACCTCTCCTCCTGGCAGTTGGGGGAAATAAAGCGGGAGCGTCTGCTGCTCGGTTTGGACCGTGCACTTCCGCCCGAGCTGATCCGGGCGTCAACCCTCGAAGCAAGGAAATTCCAAAGGCGCCGTGATCTGGGGCGGGCAACCGTTTGCAGATGATCCAATTGTGAATCATATCCGGGTTGACGCCAAGATGCGCCACGGCAATTTCTCCGACCGGTAGCCAACGTTCTTCCATAAGCATTCGTATCCGAACCCCGGCCCAGGAGCGGCCGGGCCCGGAAACCCCAAATCGAGCGAACCCCAGTGTAGGACAGAGGGGAAAAGATGAAAAGCCCAAATCGTGAAAAGCTGAAGGGGAGGGAAGGCGGCAACCGCGAAGCATTTAAATGCAGAAGTGGGCGGTTGTGGGAACAGTGGGGTTAGTCTTGGCTGAATTCACGTCCGTTTTTCTGTTTGAACGCTATCAAATTCCCTCGCAACTGCAAGTAATTTCGCACTACTTTCTCACTGCTCGTGTGAACTATTTCTAACCCGGTTACTGAAGGTTTCACTGAAACTTTCACTGAAGGTTTTCTGGTTCATCCGTCCAATTTGTGGGGTGTCAACCTGAACGCGCCGGAACGGAGTGAAGGCGCGAAGTGCGGACGCAGCCTGCCGAGCGTTGCGCGGAACCGAGTGTGGCGCGGTTCGGGGTTGGAGTTTGACGCAGATTGCGGGGCAAGCCAAGTGCCGGGGGCCTGCCTGCCAGAAGTGCAAGCCCTGGCTCTTGGCGAAGTGGGAAGCTCATCGGGAATTCCGGAGCTTTTCAGTTTGCTGCTGCATCCGCTGAATTTCCGTCCACTTGCGCGGGCTGGCGAAGAAGACGCAACCGTTCTGGTGGTCTCCATCGGGGCGCATGTCTGCTCCGATGGCATCCCGAATGATGAAAGCAAAACCGGGGCGAGATGCGTCGTCGCGTGTGACATGAACGACCTGCATCGAAGCGCCTGCGATAGCCATTTCCCGGAAGGCCTCCTGGTTTTCGGCGATCACCCGTTCGGCGACAGCAATCTTCGCGGCCACGGTGTCCTCGTAATGGGTCTTGAATTTGGCGCAGATGAGGGTTGTTGCCAGAATGGACAGCGCCAAGCCGACCGAAAGACCGGTCATCACTGCTGATTTCCAAATGCGTCCGGGCCAGAGTTCCTTGGCCTGAGCGGCGGTGTCTCGAATCTGGTCCAGGGTGGGGATAACCCGCTGGGCTAATTCCTCGGAACGACTGACAAAGGGCGAAATGACTTCTCGATTGATACTGGTTTCCAGCGCATCCTGAATGCCCGCAACAATGGCCTGGGTATCAACCTGAGCGCCGATGTTTTTCAACAGGGCATCGAAGCGGGCAATGGTGTCGTCGCACTTGACGTGCGCCTGGAGGCAAAGTTCGTCCGTCTTCGCCGCCTGGTTGGCGATGTTGAGATTGCGCTTGTCCATCGCTTGAGCGAGCAGATTGAGTTCATCCCGCAGCTTGGTCAGGCTGGCCTGGGCGGTCTGGTTGGCCGCGATGACCGCCCGCGGAACGCGCTCCGCGTAATGGGCGTAAATGTCCAGCAGCATGAAAAGCTGGGTGAAAAACTGCGTGCTGTCGCCTTCGGCAAAGCGGCTGTAAACCTGTCGGGCCAGTTCCCGCTTTTCGGCGGGATACGTGGCCAGCAGCTCCTCGAACAGTTCGGGGGTAAGCATGGCGACTCCTTTCAGCCTGCGAAGTTGACCTTTGCGCCGCGCCGGATGGTCGCCGGTTCGCCGATGGGCGGCGCGGCCTTGGGTTTGATGCCGGCCGCCTCGGCGGTGGGTAGGAGCTTGGCGGCGATCCCGTCGTACTGGCTGAACAAGGTGCCCACCCAGTCCTGCAAAACACCCCGCGCCATAATGTCCAAACCAAGCTGGTCGTTGCCGATAGCTTCGTTGAACGGGATGCCGCGTTGGTGGTCGGCTTCCAGTTTGGCGAGCCGCAGTTTCACAAACTCGGACAACACCGGCACGGTGAGGCTGCCCGCGCCGTGGCTCAACAATTCCTTTTCGAGTTCGCTGCCGTCGAACATTCTGGTTTTCGGGGCACGAGCGGGGTTGCGGACGATGACGTAATCCACCTGGTTGCCGCAGAACTGGCAGACCGCATCGACGTTGGTCATCACGTCCAGGTCATCCAGGGGAAAGACCATCACCGTGATGCCAATGCTTTGGCCGGCGGCGATTTCAAAGAAGTGGGTGGAGCGAAGCGCCTTCATCAAATGGCCGTCCAGGTGCGCTCGCGGGTCCACCACCGTGACGGGCGAGGCGGTCGCCTTGCGCAGAATGGAAATGAGTTCGTCCAGGTCGTCGGCTTGGCCGCTCAGGGGAATGAGCCTGGCTTGGCCGGGAAACAGGCGCGACAGCGTTTTGTTGTCGCCGTCCAGGTCAAACCCCTGCCAGTGAATGCCGCGCTGGTTGAGCCAGCAGGCCCGCGCCGCAGTCTCAATGCTTTTGCCCACATTACCTTTGGCCTGGATGGGCAGAATCAGGCGATGTTTTGTCGTTTTCATATATCAATCTTGAATCGGTATCTATTGGTTTGTTTCGTTGGCGGTGGAACTGAGAGCGCTTCGCCCTCCACGGCCTGAGGTGGATTGGCATTCCGTGGCCGGCGGGCAATGGCCCGCTCGCAGAAACGGTAAACACTAGTCAACGTGACGGAAACGCCGTGCTCGCCGAGCCACTTGGCAATCTGGTCGTAAGTCCAGTGCTTGCGGCGCAAGGCGAAGATAGCTTCGCGGTGCGGCTCCAGTTTGCTGCGCGTGCGGCGCTCGCTCTCAGATTCGGCTGTCTTTTGTAAATCCATCGTTGCCTCTCTTGGCAGCCCCAATTTGTTCGGTCAGACGGTTACGCAACAGTTGCGTAACTGTTGCGCAACGCCGCGCCCTGCGGCGCGGTTCCTTAGCTGTGCTAAGGGAAGATGTCTGACAGAAAAATTGGGGCTGCAAACTGTCTTCATAGCTGTGTGTTGCCACTACTCCAAGGATAACGCCGGCAAATGGATTGGGTGAACGAGTAGTGGGAGCGTTAGCACGCGGTTAGCGGGAGTAGCGCCCTCAACGCGAGCCGAATGGCGCGACTGGGCGCTATGCTCGAACGTGCTCAGAGTGATTCCCAGTCGAAGCGCCAAGGGGGCGAAGGAATACTACACCCAGTCGCTCAAGCGCGAGGATTACTACAGCGAGCGGCAGGAAATCAGCGGCAACTGGCAGGGCATCGGTGCGGAGAAATTGGGACTGTCGGGGCCGGTGACGCAAGCGGCCTTCGAGGCGTTATGCGAAAACCAGAAGCCGGGGACAGGCGGGCGGCTAACGCAGCGAACCAGGGGCAACCGGGTGGTGGGTTATGACTTCAACTTCCATTGCCCGAAATCGGTGTCCGTGGTTTACGAGTTCACCCAAGATGCGCGGATTCTGGAAGCATTCAAGGAGGCCGTGAACCAGACGATGCGGGAAATCGAGTCGGAAATCAAAACGCGGGTGCGCACGAAAGGGGCGAACGAGAACCGCGTAACCGGCAACATGGCTTGGGCGGAGTTCGTTCACTTCACCGCGCGTCCGGTCAACGGGCTGCCTGATCCGCACCTGCACGCGCACTGTTTCGCGTTCAATTCGACGTGGGATGGCGCGGAAGAGAAATGGAAGGCGGGACAGTTCCGGGATTTGAAAGCCGATGCGCCGTATTTTGAAGCGACGTTCCATGCGCGCTTTGCCAGGCAACTGGCGCAAGTTGGCTATCGCATCGAGCGCACCGCCAAGGGATGGGAACTGGCCGGGGTGCCGCAGCGGGTGCTGGAGGAATTTTCCCGGCGCACGGTGCAGATCGAAGAAAAGGCCAAGGAATTGGGAATCACGTCGGCCAAAGGCAAGGACGGGCTGGCCGCTCTGACGCGGGAGCGAAAACAGAAGGACTTTTCCAAAGCCCAACTGCGGGAGTTGTGGGACAAACGCATTACGGCAGAGGAACGGCTGGCCGTACAGAACGCGGTTCGAGGTCCGGTTCCCGATGCCTCGCGAATCAGCGAAATGAAAGCGATGGATTATGCCGTAAGCCATTGTTACGAGCGGGCGTCCATCGTCACCGACAAGGAATTGCTGCGGCAGGCGCTTCGCTACGGCGTGGGCGATGCGGACCTGGAACAAGTCAAACGCCAGCTTCTGCGGGATGAATTCATCCAGGAGGACCTGGATGGGCATCGCTGGTTCACGACCAACGACGTGCTGGCGGAAGAAAAGCGGCTAATTGATTTCGTCCATCGTGGCCGGGGAAAATTTGGGCCGCTCCGGGTCGGCGCATACGAGTTTCAAAACCAGACACTTTCTCAGGAGCAGCGCAATGCCGTGCTGCATGTTCTGCATAGCAGAGACGGCGTGACAGCCATTCGCGGCGGCGCGGGGACGGGCAAAACCACTATGATGAAAGAGGCAGTCGCGGCGATTGAGGCTGGGGGCCGGAAGGTGTTTGCCTTCGCGCCGTCGGCGGAAGCCTCGCGCGGCGTGCTCCGGTCAGAGGCCGGGTTCACTAACGCGGAAACCGTGGAAGCCTTGCTGCAAAGTCCAAAACTTCAAGAGCAGGTCCGGGGTCAGGTGGTTTGGGTGGATGAGGCCGGGCTGTTGGGTGCCCGCTCACTGGCGCGGGTGGCTGCGCTCGCCGAGAAAGAAAAGTGCCGCCTGGTCCTTTCCGGCGATACCGCGCAGCACCGGGCCGTTGAACGCGGCGATGCGCTGCGCCTGCTGGAAAAGCACGCCGGATTGCAGGCCGCCGAACTGAAAGAAATCTGGCGCCAGAAAGCGGACTCACACAAGGCCATCGTCGCCGATCTGCGGGCGGGTGATTTGGAACACGCCTTCCAGCGGTTGGACAAGCTCGGCATGTTGCGAGAGCTTCCCGCAGAAATCCGGCATGAGGCGCTGGCGGCTGATTATGTGGCCGCTGTGGGTGATGGCAAGTCGGCCCTGGTCATCTCACCCACTCACGCGGAAGGCGAGCGCGTCACGGCCCAAATCCGGGAGGAATTGAAAGCGTCGCATCAGCTTGGGGCTGAGGAGCGGCAGTTTGTCCGGCTCAGGAACCTGCAACTGACCGAGGCCGAACGAACCGATGCGCGGAATTATCAGGCCGGGGTGATCGTCCAGTTTCACCAGAACGTTCCCGGTTTCCGGCGCGGCGAGCGGGTCACCGTGACAGGAAAGGATGAGCAGGGGCGCATTTTGGCGAAGCGGCAGAATGATAAGACGGTGATTCTGCCCTTGGACAAGGCCGCTCGGTTCCAGGTCTATGAATCCCGGCAGATTGCTCTCGCTCCGGGCGACAGCGTGCGGGTCACGCAAAACGGGTTCACCAGAGACAAGCAGCGGCTCAACAATGGCGATCTGAAACAGGTCAAGGGGTTCACCCAGGATGGCGACATCAAACTCGGCAACGGCTGGGTGGTGCCGAAAGACTACGGGAATTTGACGCACGGTTACTGTGTCACGTCGTACACCTCGCAGAGCAAAAGCGTTGACCGTGTTTTTGTGGCGGAAAGCTCCGAATCGTTCCGGGCCGCTGACCGCGAGCAGTTTTACGTGTCGGCCAGTCGGTTCAAGGAAGCCCTCACGATCTACACGGATGACAAGCAGCAGTTGCTTGAAGCGGTGCTAAAATCGTCGGCACGGCCTTCGGCGATGGATCTAGCTGTGAAGCAGCTTGCTGTTTCTTGGTAACGAGGTCTTCGCAATAATAGGTGCCCCAACCCCGGCGGAACACACGGTAACGATTGTTCATTTGTCGATTCATGTTGTGAACATGAACCAACCCGTTGCGCCCCCGTTAGCGAGCAGTGGCCGAGGTCATCCCGGGTAGTAGCCGGGTAGTGCGGCTACTGAAACTTCCACTGAAACTCGCGCCTCCAGAATTCGTAACTCGTTGACACCCAAGTGCCAAAGAGTGGGCGACCCACAGCCGGACGGAATAATCCATAAGCCGTCGGGTGGCCGACAGAGGCGCAGATGTGGCCATAGTAAGCGATGAGCCGACCGGACAATACAACCGGACGGGGAGCCAAGGGCCACTGGA
>Ga0209517_10004329_pt1 | contig 18692 bp, 16 predicted proteins | sample PeaSoiMetSII2010_FD_187695 | JGI IMG/M metagenome (GOLD analysis project Ga0209517, IMG submission 187695) | Peat soil microbial communities from Weissenstadt, Germany - SII-2010 (SPAdes) (version 2) | ecosystem: Environmental > Terrestrial > Soil > Wetlands > Peat | place: Germany...
AATTGCGCCGAGCGGCGTCGAGCCGCTGGGAAGTAACACAAGTAGATTTAAGTAAGGACATAGTATTCTCCAAGCATTGGAAATTGGGAGCAGGGGCGGCAGGCGAGCCGTCCCCACCGAAGGTGAGACACGCGTTCACAGCCCTTACAGCTTACCACGCGGGCCGATTACTGTCAATAGCACAGTAGTAACTGTATACCACTTTGCCATCCGCGGGTAGGGCAAGCCCTACCCCTACAAGCTGTAGGGGGACGGCTTGCCGTCCCCTTATCGTGCAAGTTGCTGGGCTTTGATAGGGGAGGTTCGCGAGCCGCCCACCGAGGCCATTGATGTAGGGGCGAGGCGGCGCCTCGCCCGTACCGGCGAAACGCTGCCTGGATTCCTAATTACCCGGGGCACCCCGGGCGTGAGGGCGAGGCACCGCCTCGCCCCTACGTGCGAAACACCGCGTGGCGTGGAGCCGGAATGAACAGAGACCGCGGAGCTGTGCTCTGCGCTAGCCCCGCGGGTGGCGTGGGTGGGGATTACACCCTTCTCACCGCTTACCTCTTCCTGCAAACTTTTCGGCTTCCGCTAAACTTCCGAAAACGTCCAGCCATAGGCCTGCGGCGTCCACTGGATTGTTGTACCGCGATCCGAACTCAACGAGCGCGCCGCCGCGATCCTGTGTCTGGTACTGAGAATTCCGGTATGTCCGTACCACCGCATGCGGTTTCTCAACAATGAGAAACAGCGTTAACGATCCCCTGCTTGCCCATACCGCCCGCACCGCTAACACCTCGCCCAGCGACAGTTGCACGGGCACGATCTCCCCGCACTCCTTGTCCGGCGGCAGGGAAACAACGTCGGGAAGCATCGGGGGTTGAATCTCGGTGTGGCTCATTTCTTCTTCCATCTTGTAATGCGCCGATCCGCCCAAGACCTCAACATGCAAAGCGTGACGCGGGTTGTCCGGGCGGGAATCCATCTGGTTTCCACATACTCCAAACGCCAAGCCTTCCCGCTTGACTACTACATACTTGCCCCGAAAGTAAGACTCCGCCATCTGCCGGTGCTCCTGGTCCCAAGGCGAGGAGCGGTCTTTCTTACTCCCAAATGCCTGCCCTACTAACAGCATCGAAATCAAGATCAGAATCGTTTTCTTCATGTCTTGGCACTTTGTGCTACTTGGTCACCCTCGTCCCGTGCCCTTCGAACAGGCTTCGCCAGCCCAAGGCGGGGTGTGGGGCTTGCTCCGGGGGTTTCACCCCCGGCTACTCAATTTGCTCCCCTCCGGGGAGCACCGACGTTCAACCTAACGGTGCGACGATCCCAATCCATCCAGCACCAGCACCCAGTCGTCGGCTCCCTCGTGGTTCTTACCGGGGGGCGTGAATTGGCGGGTCCCAGCGTTCGAAATCGGCCCTCCGGGGAGTTTTGTATACGCCCCATTCGTAGGGTCGAACCACGCGGCATGGGCAGGCGCCTTCAAATTCGCCATGTTGACCGTGATGGTTCGCGCCGTGGGCATGTAGACGATTACGTAGACACCGTCAGGAGTCTTGGCGGCCGTGCAATAATCGCTCTGGCTGACGCGCGTGTCGAGAGTGCCATACGTTCCCAGGCCGCTGGTCACCACCGTGTGGTCCTGGTCGGGGACCAGGTCCTGCCAGGGCAGGGAAGAGAAGAACGTCTTCCAGATCGTAAGCTGCGTCACCCCCACCGTATCGATATGCGACTCCCAACCGGGAGGTAAACTCCAGGTGTACTTGTTGCCGTAGAATTGCCCTTTTCCGCCAGTCAGCATGGTCCAATACTCTTCGCGCCGGAGTACGGAGGTCGTGCCAAAATCCGGCGGCTTGCCCACGTCCTCCCAATCGTAGTGTGCCTCAACCAGGAAGGTGGGCACGACCGGCGATTGGTTGTAGCTGTGGAGCATTTGCATATAAGTGGGCGAGTAGGTATACGTGGCGTTCAGGGAAATAATCGGCGCCCAGGTAGGATCGTCCAAGGTAGAGCTTGTGCACACGTTGAGCTCGGCGGTTTGAAGGTGTGCCGGGTCCTCGGATTTGATTCCTTTGGCCACCGCCTGAACCAAGGCGTCATCCTTGGGATCCTTCCAGCTATTGAAGTCATTGCCGTTCAACCAGGCGACGTTCGCAAAACGCTTGTAGCGCCGGCCGAGATACTGTCCGTAGGAGTAGGCGGAAGCAAGCCCGTTGTTGCGCAGCGTGGGAAGCCACCCGATCGTCTCGATGGGGTCGATGAAGACCAGCAGGCCGTGCTTCGCCGCAAGGGTGACCACGTGGTCGAGCCGGGCGAAGTAGGCCTCGTCGGGCTTGGTCAAATCGTAATGCTCGAAATCGTTCCCGCCGGAAACGAATCCGGTGAAAGGCCGAATGCCATCAGGCGTGCTTCCTTCTTTGTTGTCGCGATAGTCCGAGCCTGCACAGGCCACGTCAATCCACCCCATCGTATTAAATCCGTGCGCCTGCCGGTCGGCAAAGTAGAATTCGGCCTGGGCTTCGGTTAAGCGCCCCATCAATCCTTGCGGCGTATCACCAACGATCAGGAAGGGAACATTCTTCTGGTCGACCAGATAGCGGCCGTTCGAGCTGACCTTCACGGGGTAAACAGCCGCGCGGCCGCCGGCAGCTTGCGGAGACGCAGCCGGCAGTTGAGTGCACGCTACGAGCGTCGCTGACAACGCGAACACGGTGGCTCGTATTTTCGCCGTGAGGCACTTCGCGGGGATGGTTTTCATATGATGACTCCGGTCTGGTTCGTTGGGAGACTCCGGGTGGCGTCTACTGCGTTCTTCTTGTATGCGCCAATTCGCTCCAGCATCTTACCCAATGCGCATACATACTAAACTATCTATTCGCCGCTCGCGATGAAGAAAGCGACAGGAAAAGAACGCAGTGTTGCAACCCCGTGATAGAATTCGGGACGGTAGTCGCCACGGGAAGGAGGCTTGGACTGTCGATGAGTCTGAAGCGCATCTCGATTTTCGCATTCCTGGGAGCGGCGGTGTGCCTGGTTTGGCTGGCTTTCCAGAAAGTCCTGCTGGGCGCAGGACCGGTGACGATTGGCATTCAAGTCCTGGCGATTCTGCTGATGATCTGGGCGCGCGTGACCTTCGGCCGGCGGAGTTTCCATGCGGCTGCCAACCCCACCTCGGGCGGACTTGTCACCCGCGGTCCGTACCGGTGGCTTCGCCACCCGATCTATTCAGCCGTTCTGTATTTCGTTTGGGCGGGCATTGCGGCGCACCCTTCAGGAAGTTCCATGCTCGTTGCCTTGCTGGCCAGCGCCTTGCTGGGCGTCCGCATGTATGGGGAAGAGCGTCTCCTGCGCGACATGTATCCTGAATACGCGGAATATGCCCGGCACACCGCGCGAGTCCTGCCTTACATTTTCTGAACCGGCGATAAAGCCTCGCCCATCACGGTCGGGAGGCTCCAGCGCCAACTTCTGCACGGCAATGCGATTCGGATCTACGGTCTGGATGAATGAGAATGTGTGAAAGGTGAATGAACATGCAAAGGAGCACGAACTGCCTGGCGAAACTCGAGCGCATGAAGAAAACGCTGCGCCATCAGGAGCCGGATCGCGTGCCGATCAGCGATTTCTTCTGGGGAAGCTTCCTCGCCCGCTGGCGCGAAGAACTCGGCCTCGAGCCGGACACCGATATTTACCGGCACTACGACCTCGATTGGAGGCAGTTCAATCCCAACCTGGATCCCCACATCAAGCCCTTTGAGATCGTTGCGGAAAACGATGAAGAAGTCGTCGTCCGCACCGGCTTCGGAGCGCTCATCCGGAAAAAGTTGGCGTACCCCATGCCGGATTTCCTGAGTTTTGAAACCGACACAGTCGAAAAGATGGAGGCTTTCGAGTTCCACGACCCGTGGGACGAACGCCGCTACTTCCGCGGAGGTGACGACCAGATCAACGGAGTGGGCGACGGGTTTACGCGCAATCTGGATCCCTTTATAGATCGCCTGAAGCCCGCCTGGCCGGACTTCCCGATCTTTGGCGGAGTTTGCGAGGCGCACGAAATGCTCTGGCGTATTATCGGTTCGGAAAACGTCATGCTTTGGATCGGCCTGTACCCTGAGGAGATCGGAAAGTTCGTGGAGCGAATCAACGCCTTTAACCTGGAAATCGCGAAGGCGCAGATCAAAGCGGCCGGCGGCTTGCTTGACGGCATGGTGGTCTGGGGCGACGTGGCGTACAAGAATGGCATGTTCTTCTCGCCTGCTTATTGGCGGAAATACTTCAAGCCGGGCGTGAAAGCACTGGTTGAGGAGTGCCACGCGCACGACTTGCCGGTGATCTATCACGGATGCGGCAATGCCTCCAGCATCTACGAGGACTTCATCGAAATCGGAATCGACGCCTACAATCCGCTCGAGGCCAAGGCGGGCCTGGATGTGGTCGAATTGCGGCGCCGCTTCGGCCATCGTATGGGTTTTTGCGGCAACATGGACGTCATCGTGTGGGCGGCCGGTGACCGCGATGAGTTGAAGCGAGCAGTGCTGACGAAGCTCAACGCAGCGAAAGGCGGGGGTTTCATCTTCCAGTCCGATCATTCCGTCCCCAGCAGCGTCCCAGGCACGAGCTATGATTATGTGGTCAAGCTGGTTCGAGAATATGGAAAATACCCGCTGCAATTGGGCGAATACGACATTCCCGGCCTTGGCTAGTATCTCAAGCCGGTGTAGCGCCGACCTTTAGAGCCTGCCCTGAGCACAGCGAAGGGTCGGCAAGCGCTGAGCTAAAGGTGAGCGCTACCGGTAAACGCAATTTTGCAGCATGCACTGCCGCAACGGAGACTCCCACCGTGTTGATCCAAACCCGACGTAGGTGCGTGAAAAGCATGGCCACCGCTGCCTGGGTGGCGGATGGCAGCGCCCTGCTGTCCTCGGAATCGCGCTGTCCTTTCAAGCGGTCGCCGAGTAGGCGTGCATCTGCGACAAAGCGTCCGCCAAGCGACAATCTAAGTAGGCTACCACAGATCAGCGGTCTTGTTAAGCGGAAAATGCGAGGGAACTACCGGCCTGGGGCAGGGCGCGCTGCGATCGGCGGAATCGCAAATTCCCGGGGAGCGCGGTGCTCTGTTCTGCGCCAAGCAAGGATTTCAACAAGCCTCGAGAACCAGTCAGTGTATAATGTGCGCATGGGAAACCGTGTGATACACATCTCGGCTTCGGAGGCGGTGAGCGATTTTGGCGCGTTGTTGGATCACGTGCGCGCCGGCGACGAAGTTGTCATCGAGCACGATTCCCGTCCGGTAGCGGTGCTGCGCCCTGCTGTGCCCCGGTCCTCCCTCGGCGAAGAGTTCGCGGCCATCGCCCAGGAAGTTCCGGACGAAGATTGGAAGCGCGTCCCATCCGACCTGGCGAAGAACCTCGACCATTACCTCTACGGAACCTCCAAAGTGTCTTCATGAACCGCCTCTTCGCGGACACTGGCTACTGGATCGCCCTTCTCAACCCGCACGACGAACTCCACTCCCGGGCTCTCGCTCTTGCCCAGAGCTGTTCTGACGATCAGATTGTCACCACCGAGATGGTCCTTACGGAATTGTTGAATGGGTTTAGCGACCGTGGCCCCCGTCTCCGCGCCGCAGCTTCGAAAGCCGTCAAAGCTCTCCGAAGCAGCTCCAAAGTGACGGTGGTACCGCAGACCAGCGAGCAGTTCCAGAGAGCGCTGACCCGGTACGAGGAAAGGCCAGATAAAGACTGGAGTCTCACCGATTGCGCCAGCTTCGTAACCATGGAAGCCGAGGGAATTGGCGCGGCCCTCACCCACGATCAGCACTTCGCCCAGGCCGGTTTCCAGGCCCTGCTCCGCTGACCGGCGCGCTGTTGGTGGGATGTGCCCTGGGCTTCGCTCCAAGAGACCGCAGACAGCAAATTGCAGGTGCCTCCCCAGCCCTGCCGCGTTCAATTTCCCGCGCTGGCGCGCTGCTTCACCACGTATTCGCCGATGTTCTTGACGGTATCGACCCAGACGCCGTTGGCGGGGTCCTGCATATACCTGCAGAGCGCGGCGAGGGCGATGGTATCGGTGACCTGAAAGGCCTTTTGTCCGATATCGTGGCCGACGAAGATGACCCAACCGCCCTGCTCGGCGGCCTTGTTGACATGTTTTACCATGTCGATATAGTCCGTGTCGTCGAAGGCTGTGCCGCTGGCCTGGGCCAGATCGCAAAACATCGGGTCGTTGTAGTATTCGTCCATATATCCGCGCCCCACCAGGAACTTCTGGCCGATCAACGGCACGTAGCTCTTCATCTCGGGACCTCTGCCCACAAACTTCTGGCCGCAGGGATAGGCGAAGGTCGCGGCGCGCACGCCCAGAAGCTGCTGAATCACGGCGTTCGAATCGTCAAGCTGCTGAGACATCTGCTCGAGCGTGTAATTCTCCAAGGCGTTGTGAAATGACCACGGGAAATTGCCCGTGCACGGATGATTCACGCTATGGTTTCCGATCTCGTGGCCGCTCGAAAGCGCGCGCTTCCAGCCGTCGAGCTTGGTGCGGAACGCGTCGCTGCTGGTCGTGACGAAGAAGGTGACCTTGACGCCGGTGGGGTTGATTACATTCAGCCCGACGTCGACCTGGCTGGCGCGGGCGTCGTCGAAAGAAAGGCTGACGGCCACGCGCTTGCCCTCCGGCCAGTGAAAGCCCTTGGTGCTGGCTTGCGGGCCGGCGTAGGAAATCGATGGGTTGGGAACAGCCGTTGCCAGGAACAGCGACAAAGCGATTGCGAAAACGACGTAAGCAGCGATACGCGACATAGTTTGGACCTCCGAGGTTATGGCGCGAGGGCGCCGCAGACGCGATCTTCGCAGCCCCTCGCGGGGGAGCGTTAGTATATACTTTCGCAGGCGTTTTGGGCAGCCCGTCAGTTGCCCGTCAGTTGCAATCGGAAGGACGAATCTTGACAGCTTAGCAGTCACGCGATATCTTCGTGGCGGGCGGGAAGCGGCGACTGGAGTTCTTTCAGGGTGAAGGCGGTCAGGGCCGGTCCGAACAGCTTCTGCGTCCTCGCACACTACGCCCACTGCGGGGTCGGCGTCGGGCCTGCCAATCCGCCGAAGCAAGTAGTCTCCCGCCAGCCGCGCTGGGGTTCGAAAGGAGAAGACTCTAATGGCAGCATCTATGTGGTATAACCTACTGATTGATCATCCCAAGCAGAACATAGACTTTATTTCCCGGGGCGATGACACGCGTCTCCAAGAGGACAAATTGCAAGAGCTCAATCGCCGTCCGAACGTCCAGCAATACCATCTGGACGCCGCTTTGTGGTACGGTGCCATAGAAACAGGGCCCTGTTCCGACATCCTCCGCAAACTATTCCACATTTTCTACTATGCTGGCATTATCTATTGGGCAGGAACTGCGTGGGATGATTGGTCCAACAACCCTGCTAACGTCGCATCGCTTTTGTCGCACGGGCAGCGGGTGTTGGTACAGATTCCCACCAGCAGCAAGGGAGGCGATGCGCTCTGGCCCTGGCTCACCGAGACGGACAAGATTGCTCACCGCGCGGGGGCGACGCACGGCCAGAGTCACGAATCCACACCTTTCAAGCCTTTGATCTCAGGCCATTATAAGAAGGTCAGTGAGAAGCATGGTAAGCCGCAGTCGCTCTCAGGGTTAATTCTGCGCAGGCATTACGGCTTTAATGTGGCGCTGGGCGGCAAAGACAACCGCAACCCCTTCAGCGCTGCGAACAATGATCAAAAGCGCACGTACCTGCCGATCAAGGCAGACGGCAGGAATGGGCACGTTTATATCAACTACATGTCTCCCTCCAAAGACGCGGTAGGAGGAATGCTGGTCGGCTGCGAAAATGCCCAGTTTGGCAAGGGCGAGAACCCGCATACAAAAGCCGTCCACGGCTTGGGTGCCCGCCAACAGGTTTCCGCGTGTGGAGGCAAGAAGTGGAGCGATTGGAATTGTGGACCCCGGCAGGAGTATAACGGCTTCATCTGTGATTTGACCGACAGGGGCCCGGATCTCGGTTGGCTGCGCAACAGTCGTCTTTTTGAAAAGGACTGGCTCGACGCACACACACAAAAAGTTGCGCCTCTCGGTGAACTCCAGGTAGTGGAGGCGGGCCCGCGCCGGGCCGTATTATTGATACACCGACAGGCGGCGTGAAATCGGGTAATACCTGTGGGTATTTTATTTAGTTTTCTGGGCGGCCTTTCCTTTGGCCTGTTGGGCACGGCGCTCAAGGCTGCCGAGAGAAGGAAAGCCGATGCCGCGGGATTGGTCGTCTCGGCGTATGCCTGGCCCGCCCTGTTCATGCTATTCAAGACCGTGCTGCAAAAGTCCGGGGGGCACATCCCTGCAAAAGTGTTTGTGATCGCGGTGATATTCGGAATCTGCGCGGCAGTGGCATCGTTGGCGTTTCAAGTGTCGATCGGCTTTGGCAAAGTCACGGTAGGCTGGCTGATGATGAATCTCTCAGCGGGCGTTCCGGCGGCCGTCTCGGTTTGGATGTACCACGAGGGACTGACCGTTATGAAGGCCGTAGCGCTGGGGTTGGTTCTGGTCTCCATCGTTTTCCTGTCCTGGGGGCAGGTGATCGAAAAGCGCGCCGCCGGGCGCAATCCTGCAGGAGGAGCGTGAGTTCGCCATGTGGTTCTTGCTGATGCTCGTGATACTTCTCACCAACGGGATGAGCTCTTTTGGCCTCAAGATGATCGCGGCCTGGGGGCTTCCCGAGACTGTCAAATACCCCTATCTCACGGTTTGGTACGCCGGCGGCTTAGCGGTTATCGCCCTGCCAATGTTATGGAAAGGGATGCGCCTGGGGAAGATCGAAGTCGCTTGGGGCGCGCTGGCGGGAGCCCTGAGCATCGGCGGGCAAGTGGCCATGGCAGTGGCACTGAATCGGGGCGTTCCTGGACACGTGGTGTTTCCCATCGCCATCGGTGGCTCGATTTTCGTCGTCGCCCTGGCCGGCCGGCTGATGTTCGGCGAGCGGCTGAGTGCGCCGACCGCCATCGGCCTGGCCTTGGGATTCATTGCAGTCATACTTGTTGGTGTGAGCTGAGGGGCGGGCCTTTAACGCGAATCGCGTAGGGGTAGGGCTTGCCCTACCCGCATCGGGATCAGCGGAAGGGCGGGGACGGCAAGCCGTCCCCTTACAGCGGGCGGTCATGGAGTGGTTGAGGCGAACCATTCCGCCTTGACTTCCTCAATCACCTCCCGGGCGGCCTGCTCAACCTGCTGTTCTCCCCATCCGGGATCAAAATGGGTGCGCGGGTCCTGCTCCTCGCGCAGAGTGTGATCGGGCGTGGGCGCGCAGTCAAAGGTCTCTCCATCGACGATGGCGTAATCCACGTTGTGCAGCTTGCCCGCGGCGGGAAGCCGGGAAAGATCGACCGAGCCCGGCCAGGTGGCCTCGAGCATGGAAGTCTCCTCCGCCGCCGCGTGGCCGATTGCTCCGGCGATGAGTGAGCGCGGAAAGCCTGGATAAACCCACCTTACTCGCCGTGGAACTCGGCCGGCGTTGAATTCGAGGCAAAGCCGGTCAAGCACCGCGCGCTGGTTGTCCGCGCCATGCCCGTTCACAATCAACACGCGGCTGAAACGCATGCGTCCAAAAAGGATTTGGAGAGCGTCCCGCACGACCGCCGCGAACACTTCCTCGCGGAAGTAAGCGCTGGCCACCGAATTCTTAGGGAAATCCATTCCCTCAATGAAAGCGTCGCGGGCGAATCCCAGCGACTCGAGCATGTTCGGATGGCGCTCCCTCTCCGTCCCGACGAACAGCGGCGGGAAATACGGACATTGGAATTCGCGAGCCAGGCGGCGGGCAAAAGCGTGCGCCAGCAGGTTGTCGCAGCCCATCGCCAGGTGCGGTCCGTGCCACTCGAGAGGAGCCAGCGGAAGCAACACCAAACCATTGCGTTCCCGGGCCGCGGCCACTTCCCCGGGAAATAAAAAGGCCATGTTCCAGTCGCCCCGTTCGATGGGACGTTGACGGACTGAATCTTCAGCGTTAGGCATTTATCTCCTCCTGGACAGGGAATGCCCGAAGGGCATCAATATCATTAGCCGTAGGTCAAACCTACGGAGATGAAGTCCCCACCTTTTGGTGTTCGCCCGACCCCGCAGGGGTCGAATGTTCGACCCTTTCAGGGTCGGAAACTGTCTTTTTGCCCCGCCCGCCCGTAGGTTTCACCTACGGCTAATGATCTTGGGTCCCTTCGGGACCCCAGGCACGCGCTTATCCTAGCGCTTATGGGGGACGGGGGTGAGGGCGTGTCCACCGCCCCACGGCTTGCGCCGTGGGCTACACGCTGCCGCCCGCTGCGCGGGCTGAACACACAGTCTGTCATTCCGGGCGGGAAGTTTCAAGCTCATTAAGCGAAGGAGGCGCGTGGATTCGAACTGCAAATTGACCCTTGCAACAGTCGCAAGGTATATTCAAATTCAGAGGCTTTCGGCAATTGGACAAAGACTAATGGGAGACAGATCGAATCTGAGGCGGCGTTGTTTCCGGCCAAGCATGTATGTGCTGGCCCTCCTGCTGGTGCAATTGCCCGGTTGGGCGCAGGTGGCCGGCACAACAGTTTCCGGCCTTGTCGAGGACGCCTCGGGCGCCGCCGTCTCCGGCGCAACGGTCACGGTGAAAAGTCTCGAGACCGGAGTTGTCCGGGTTGTGACCACCAACCCGTCGGGCGCCTACACGGTTCTTTCGCTCCCGGTCGGGCCCTGCGAGGTGAAGGCCGGGAAGCAAGGCTTCAAGACGACGGTTCGCACGGGAATCAGGCTCGAGGTGGGGCAGCGGGCCGTGGTGAACTTGCGGCTGGAGGTTGGCGAGGTCAAACAAGAAGTGACCGTTTCCGGTGGCAATTTCCTGGTCAACACCAGCGTGACCTCGGTTTCCGGTCTCGTGGGAGACAGCGAGATCAAAGAACTGCCACTGAACGGCCGCAGTTTTGATAATCTGCTCACACTTAATCCCGGAACCATCAATTTCAGCGCCTTGAAAAGCCCTGAAACCGTCACCAGCAACGGGAACACCTTCTCCGTGGAAGGACGCAGGACGTACGAAAATTTATTCCTGCTGAACGGCATCGAGTACACCGGCACGAGCCAACTCGCCATTAGCCCCGGCGGAGTCAGCGGGCAATTGCTTGGAATCGACGCCGTCAGGGAGTTCAACGTTCTCACCGGCGCCTACCCGGCGGAGTACGGCAAGCGCGCCGGAGCGCAGGTTGCCATCGTGACGCAGTCCGGCAGTAATACCCCGCACGGGTCTCTTTTCGAGTTCCTCCGAAACAGCGCGTTGGATGCCCGCAACTTCTTCGACCAGGGATTTGTGCCGCCCTTCCTTAGAAATCAGTTCGGCGGATCTCTGGGAGGGCCACTCGAGCCCGGGAAGTTGTTCTTGTTTGGCAACTACGAGGGCTTCCGGCAAAGCCTGGCGGTCAGCGATGTGAGTGTTGTCCCTGACCAACTGGCACGGCAAGGCTCCCTGCCGAACGCCTCCGGCATCTACGCACCGGTCCCCGGCCTCGACGCGGCGATTCTGCCCTACATGGCTTTCTGGCCTCAGCCGAATGGCCCGGAGCTGCTCGTCAACGGTCAGCGGAGTGGAACGGCGCTTGCCTACTACAATCCACGCCAATCTATTCGAGAGGATTTCGGCACGCTGCGGGCTGACGCTCCCATCCACAGCCGGGATTCTGTTTCGGCATCCTACACGCTCGACGATGGAAACAGTTTGACGCCCCTGGCCGATCCTTTGTTCGGATCGGCCTTGGCGCTGCGCAGCCAAGTGGCAAGTTTCCAGGAGACACACGTTTTTTCACCGCAACTGCTTAACGTGTTCCTGGCCGGTTTCTCCCGCGCCGGCTTCAACTTCGAGCCGTTCTCTTTCGTCGATTTTCCGTCCAGCCTTTCGTTCGTTACGGGGCGCGGGCCGGGAGGGATTGTCATCGGGGGCGGCCTGACCACAACAGGGGCTTCCGCGATCACTTCCGCCGGACCGAACAACGCCGCGAGAGCCTGGAATGGCCGAAACCTGTTTACTTCTTCCGATGACCTGCACATCATCAGGGGCGTGCATCAGCTCAGCCTGGGCGTTTGGTTCCAGCGGCTTCAGGACAACGAAGACACCGCTTCCCGCCAATTGGGGCAAGCCAGCTTTACGAGCTTGCAGACGTTCCTCCAGGGAACTGTGAGCAGCTTCCAAGCGGTGCCTACCCCCACCGAGTTGGGTTGGAGAAGCCTGTTCGGCGCCTGGTACTTCGAGGATACCATCAAGTTACGGCCTAGTCTCAGCGTTGAGGTGGGACTGCGGGACGAATTCACGAGTGGTTGGAACGAAGTGAGTGGAAGGGCAGCCAACTATCTGGTGGACGCGAATGGAGAACTCGAGACCAATCCGCGCGTGGCCGGTTCGGCATTCACCGAGAACAACGCGAAGTCACTGCTCGGCCCGCGCCTCGGCGTGGCCTGGGACCCCTGGGGAAGGGGAAAGACGGCCATACGCGGCGGGTTCGGCATCCACTACTCGTTATTGGACGATCTCAGCTACCTGCTCAACGCGCTGCCGCCTTATAACGGCTCAGTCTCGTTCTCGCACGTTCCGCTCTCCTCGATCGTGCCGATCCTGCCCAACTTGCCGCCACGACCGTCTTGCGGGCCGGGCGTTGCTGCGCCTTGCACTATTTATGCGCCTCAGGGAGTGCAAGCCAATGCCAAGACTCCCAGCGTCGAGGAGTGGAGCTTTTCTGTCGAACGGCAGGCCAGCTCGAACACGCTGGTTCGCGCGGTCTACGACGGATCGTTTGGTTATCACGGGCTCTTAAGCGTCGATCCCAATACCATCCCGGCCGAGATCTGCTCTGATGCAAGCGGCTGCCAGGCCGGCGGAGTGGGCACGGCCAGAAGTGTTGCGCCTGACGGCGCCCAGTACGTTCCGGTTGGGTCGCGGCCCAATCCCTACCTGTCCGCCGGATTCTTCTGGTATACGGAGGGAAACAGCAGTTACAACGCGCTGCAGCTTGAGATTGTCCGGCGCCTTGCTCAAGGCTTGCAATTCCGGGCCGGTTATACTTGGGCGAAAAACCTCGACATGAATTCCGCTTTAACGGGCGCCCAAGCGAACAACCAGGCGCAGATGGTGTTGGACCGGAACGATCCGCGCAGAGACTGGGGACGTTCGGCGTTGAACGTAACTAACCAGGGAAGCATTTCCGCGCACTACGAGTTTCCGTTGGGCCGCAATAAGCAGGGGCCGAGAAGCGCGAGAAGGCTGGTCAACCTGCTGATCGGTGGTTGGCAAGCCAATGGAATCGCCACGTTGCTGAGCGGCTTCCCATTCACGCCTCAGGACGGTTCGAACGTCTCCGGAGATGGGGATACAAGAAACCCGGATCGGCCGGAACTGAATCCGTCGTTTAGCGGCCCGATTCTGCTTCGCAAGCCTGCTCAATGGTTTAGTCCCAATGCCTTCAGCCTACCTGCCGCAGGCACTTACGGAAACCTGGGGAGGGGAACGTTCAACGGGCCGGGGTTGGCTGACGTGGATGTGTCGCTCGCCAAAGACTCTGCCGTATCGGAGAAGATCAAAGTGCAATTCAGGGCGGAATTCTTCAACGTGCTTAATCGCGCGAACTTTGATACTCCCAATCCGATCGTGTTCTCGGGTGGCGCAATCAGCTCCACGGCGGGACTCATCACCACCACCGCCACGACGTCCAGGCAAATCCAGTTCGGGTTGAAGCTGCTGTTTTGATGCGAGAGGCGAGGCCCGTGGTTCTTCACTTCAACAATAGAAGAATGACAAGGAGCAGGACGTGAAATACCTGAGATGGATCATCGGTTTTATGTTGGCCGCCGGCGGGGTGCTTGGCATTCTGGGCTCGGCGCCTATAGTTTTGCGGTTCGTGCAGCAGCGCGAAGGCCTGAGAACTTTCGAGGCCATCGTGGGCGTTGGGCTCTTTGTGTGGAGCGTTGCGGCCGGTATCGCCCTCTGGCGGGCGGCGCCGCGGGGCTACAGGTGGGCCAAGGTCCTCTTCGCCCTGCAGATTCTCACCTTTAGCGTGACCCGTTTCGCCTACGAGTTTTCCACGTTCTTCAGCCTTCGCTTGATGATGGGTGCGACAACCCGCCACATCGGCGGGAACATCGGCTCTTCGAGTAATATTTACTGGTCGCCGCAACCTCTGGGCTGGATGTTTGGCATTAACATTGTCGCGGTCGTAGCGCTTCTGTCATTGCTCAAGGCACCCCTTTCTTCGACAATGACGCGTCAACCCCGGGGTTCCAAAGTAGGCCTCTGAAGCTATCATCCCTTGTGTTCTTCAATTGGCCGGCGAGCAGCCCGAAGCGCCATCGCGTGCCATCGGCGGCGATCAGAACGAGTTGATCTAGCAGCAGCCCTTCGTTCGTCTCGACGGCATGCAGCGGACCGATCTGGCGCGCCACTGGCCGCCCCCACCTGCGAGCGAAAAACACGGCCTCGCGCTCTCTGAGGCAAAGCGTGCCGCGCGCGTTGCGCAGACCCTTCGTGTCCGCCGTGCCGATCACGTGCAGGAGCCGCGAAGGCGCGGGTCCCGGGAAACGTTCGGTGAGCCACTGTTGCTGAATTGGTGTGAGTTGCGGTACACGGCCCTTCCCGAACCAATTGCGCAGCAGGGCGGCGATCGCCGCCCACTCTGCTCTTAAAGCGCGGTAGATTCGCGGGCCGAGCCAGGCCGACAGCGCCAGGAAGGCCATCGCGATACCGGCCAGTACCCACGGGAGCTTTACAAGCAGGTAGAGACCGCCGGCCACCGATGCGTCCTCCGCCAGGCTTAAGCCGATATTGCTGAACGGCTCCGGGCTGTGATTCACGGCCAGCCGCAACGTGGTTTTTGCCGAGTGCCCGGTCAAGGCGACGCCGCCCGCCAGGAGGAACAGCAAGACTTGATAAGCGGGATCCAAGTTTGAGAACAGCGAGGACGCGAGCAGCACGGCTCCGATGGGGCGAATAACGGTGTGAATGGAATCCCAGGCGCTGTCCACCCAAGGAATCTTGTCCGCAATGAATTCGATCGCGCAAGCGATACCTGCAACGACCAGGACGCGCGTGTCAGCCAGCACGGACGCGTGGTGCCAGGCGGGGGGCAAAGGGAAGCGGCCGAAGCGGAGAAGCAGGCCCACCACCAGCACGGTGGCATAAAGCCGGATGCCGGCCAGCATGCCCAGCCCCAGCGCCGATGCGATCGGACTCAAGGTGTCCATGAACCGATTATAACCCTTCGAAGCCCGAGATTCTCATCCGCTGGCAGGTGAGAACCGGGACCGCACGCAGGCCGCAATTCCAATCCTCTGGGAAGATGTGACGGAAGTCGGAGTGTGTCATCCTGAGCGCAGCGAAGGATCTCCGCAGTTGTTCCTGAGTTGTTGAACCACAGGAAACTGCTGAGATCCTTCGCTGCGCTCAGGATGACAGGCGCTTGATTTCTCCAAACCTTCGCGGCAGATAGGATGCGGAATCGCACGTAAACCTTAAGGCCCACGCCTCCTGTAAACCTGCCGGCCACCGAGATAGGTCTCATCTACCTGGATGTCTTTCACCTCGTCGAGAGGGCAGGTCAGGATATCCCTGTCGAGAACAATGAAATCAGCCAGTTTACCTTCCTCAAGCGATCCTTTTGAGTTTTCCTCGAAGGTCAGGTACGCATTGTTGATGGTATACAGCCGTATCGCCTGCTCGCGGGTAAGCCGCTGCTCGAGATGCAAAGGCCGGTCCGTCCAGCGCGGCTGGCGGGTCAGAGTGATCCACATTCCCAGAAATGGATTGTACTGGTTGATGGAGCGGAAGCTTCCGATCTTCTGCATGTGGTCCGATCCGCCTCCAACTACCACGCCCTGCTCAAAGAGAGTCTTGTAAGGCTGGAAGTATTCCAGGCGGGCGTCGCCGAACTGCTTCTGAAGCGTGGCGCCGTCCAAATAGAGCCAATCCGGCTGGAGGTTCGCTACGATGCCGAGTTCCCGCATCTTATGGATGATATCTGCGGTCATGAAATTCGCATGGGTGATGGACGGTCGCAGGTCACGAACGGGAAAGTCCCTGTTGACCCGCCCGTAGGCTTCTACAATGGCCTGCACCGCGCCATCGCCCACAGCGTGCACAGTGAACTGAAAGCCGTTTTCGAGTGCGAGCCGAGCGAGCCTGTACAAGCGTTCCGGCTCGATATACCTCATGCCCCTGTAGGTGGGATCGGTGATGGAGTACACCTTGCTGACGCCCCAGGGTTGCAGCATGTACGCGCTGCCGGTCAGCATACCTCCATCGAGAAAAGACTTGATCCCCCTCAGCCACAGCATGTCGTTGGGTTGGTGCAGCGGGTTCTGGGCGGCCTGGTGAATGCGGGCCTCAATCTTGTCGAAGGGGTCGTTGGCTTCCACGTGCAGGACCATGAACGTCCGGCAAGTCAATTGGCCGCTTTCCTTAAGCCGCTTGAAAATCTCCACGTCCTCATCGCTGGTGTCGCCGTCGCTGATGCTTGTGATCCCTACTGAGTTGTAGTCGGCTAATAACATCCTCACGCGTCTGAGGTAATCTTCGCGAGTGGGCTGCTTCTCCGGCGATTTGTATTTGACGTCGCAGTTGCGCAGGATGCCTGTGGGTTCCGCGGTTACACGGTCCCGCTCGACGCGGCACGGCACGCCGGCCGGGACCACGTGTTTCTTGTCGATTCCGTTCAGCTTGAGGGCCTGAGAGTTTAAGACGGCATCCGGCCCGGTGCGAAAGAGCACAGGATTGTTCGGCGCCGCCTTGTCGAGTTCCTGGCGAGTGGGGTAGCGCTGATCACGCAAGCGCGTGATAAAGACCTGCGACACCACCACCCACTCCCCCTGGCGAAGCGCCTTGGCACGCGCCTGTACGTAATTGAGCACATCGCCGAGTGTTTCCATGTCAGGAACCGGGTGATCAAACTCGAACATCGCGGAACTGACGGCGTGGAGGTGAGAATCCATCAGGCCTGGAAGAACGGTCTTGCCTTGCAGATCTACTTGTTGTGTCTTGGGACCAGCTAAGGCGAGAACCCTGTCGTTTGAACCTGTGGCGACGACGCGATCCCCGTGGACCGCCATGGCGTCGACGACTGCGAACTTGGAATCAACCGTGATGATTTTGCCGTGATGGATAATTAGGTCTGGCTTCGGAACGTCACGGCAGGCAGGGAATACCCCGCAGCAAAGCAGCAGCGTGAACAAAAACCAGCGTTTGACCATAACAAGACTCCCCACCCCTTTCTACGCTCCGCCCCTCAAACGCAGACGCTCAGTGCCACCTGCCCGCGTTCCGAGTCTCTCATACATCGGTTGCCGGCGACTGTCAACGAAAAAACCGGAAGAAGGCGCCTTTCGCGTTTCCAGCTTTGGTGGGTCAATGCCTGGGAACAGTCAGCGGAACTTTTGGCGAACCTGTTGTTGAGGCGGTGGCGTCTATGATACTCTGTTGGCAGCAAAACGACGGAGAGGTGGCCGAGTGGCTTAAGGCGGCGGTTTGCTAATCCAAGTAAACCATCATTCACACACCGTAAATCTTTGAAAACATTGAAGGGCCACACTTCCTGATTTAGCTGGTTTTGTCAGTTTTAGCACTGGACTGCTACCAACTGCTACCACAAATGCTACGGGGCCGCACCCAGAGCGAGGTGACTTTTGAGATCCGCCTCCGTCGCTGGGCGCCTTCCGAGAACGGCTAATTGTGTGTGCTAGCTCTTCGGAATGGGTCTGTAGGCCCAAATTTGCTTTTTCGGATCGACTGTTACCTTGACCTTAGTGGTTACCGTGGCGCTCTCGAATTTGTGCGTGCTAGGGTTCTTCTGTTTCTCTGCGGTCTTGGTCACGATTTCGGGAACGTCTTGAGTGTAAATCCGCATCTCCAGAACCACACTGCTCTTTCCCACGTGTTGTTCCAGGGTTGGGATCTTTCCGGTCTGGGGGTCCATTATTCCCCTCACGATGGCAGTGTGGTGTGGATGTGTCAACTCTTTGGTCTCCGATCTAGAGACCGTACTCCCATCGGGAAAGGTGGATGTGATCACGGTCTCAATTGTCTCGTCGTAATCCCGAATTTGGAGAATATCACCAGGGATGACCTTCATAAGGTCAACCGGGCTGCCCCAGACATAGTCCGTGTCATCCCCAACCTCGCCGAGATCATAGGAGGTCTTCGCTCCAGCTTGCCTGAGTGCCATCTCAGCCAAATCCCAGCACTCTGCCTTCTTGTGACCCGCGACTCTGACCAGCTTTTTCAATTGGCCCCAGGCCCAGTGCACGACCTTCTGATTCAGCGTGAGTCCTTCACGGCTCATGGTTATCCTCCCGCACCGGCGCGGTTCCGGGCAGATTCAGCAGGTGCTACTGACTGTGCAAAGCCTAGTCCCACGAATGGCGCCTGTCAAGGGGGAGAGTCAGGACACGGAAAAACCGGAAGGCGGGGACTTTCGCATTTCCAGCTTTGGTGGGTCAATGCTTGGGAAAAGTCAGCGGGACTTTTGGCGAACCTGTTGTTGAGTCGGTGGCGTCTATGATACTCTGTTGGCAGCAAAACGACGGAGAGGTGGCCGAGTGGCTTAAGGCGGCGGTTTGCTAAACCGTTGTACGGTCAAAAGCTGTACCCAGGGTTCAAATCCCTGCCTCTCCGCCAGTTCCTACATAGGCAAGCACTT